>ERZ773079.125-NODE-125-length-51331-cov-27.184609_pt1 | contig 51331 bp, 41 predicted proteins | sample MGYA00511355_ERZ773079 | MGnify/ENA primary metagenome ERZ773079 (study PRJEB29015, sample SAMEA2737979) | human oral metagenome | biome: human oral; feature: human-associated habitat; material: dental | place: China | collected 2117 ... | reverse complement strand
TATCTGAAATGGATTTCAAGGACAATAAAGATGCCAATACCATCATGGACCGCATTCATGCCCGCTGGACACCCAATGACGCTTTCTACATGGATCTCGGACGCCAGGGCGTGGCACTGGATCAGACCGGTGTGTTCTGGGATGAAGATGGAAGATTTGACGGCGTGGTAACGGGCTATGACAATGGCAAGTTTGGCGCTGAAGTCGGTTACGGACGTTTCAAGGATGCTTATAAGGATGGATTATCCCCTTGGACTCCTTATGACAGAACAGAAGCATGGTACGGCAAGCTGGCAGGACATCTGGGTGGAAGCTCTGACATTTCTGCTTTCTATCTTGAAAATGTACAGAAGACAAATAATATTGTTAATGATGCCAGCGTAAAAGCCTGGGGTGCCGGCGCGACCATCGGACTGGGAGATTCCGGCCTGAAGGTTGACGGTGATTTCATCCAGACAAGAGGTAAAAACAACCTTGGGCATGAACATGCCAATCTGTGGACAGCCGGACTGAGCTATGGCGAAGTGGATCTGAATAAGCCGGGCAGCTTTACTCTCGGTGTCCACTATGTAAGAGCTGACAAAAACTCCTACCTCCTCGGCAACTCTGCTCTGGACATGACGGATCAGCTGGAATATGGCTGGAAAAATAATACAGGCGTGAAGTTCTGGACAGCCAAAGCAGGTGTTGCCGTACAGAAGAATGTAGAATTGGACGCTTACTACAACTTCGGTGCCAAAGTATATGACAGCAATGAGAAAGATCCGGCAAATACATGGGGCGTTGAACTGAACTACGCGTTCTAATTCGGGATTTCTCACTAACGATAGAAGACCTCTTCGGGGGTCTTTTATTTTGCGAAAAACAGCTGTTAGACGGGAATGCCTGTTTTCATTGCTCACCTTTCTTCTGTCCCTTGCCATTCTGAAAATAAGTGCAGCAGGGGAAATGTTGTATTTCTCTTTGCTACACTTATATGGTACTAATGACAGGGAACGGTAAGACATCACAATGATGGTAAATAGATAGAAAAAGAAAAGCTGGAATAATGATTTGTATGACAACAGGTTGATATCACTTTACGCGTACACTATAATGTACATATAGAAAGGAAGTGTTATTAATGATTGCCACCAATATAACAAGTTTTAGAAAAAATGTTTTTTCCCTACTGGAACAGACGATTAAGTATAATGAACCTTTAAGTATAAATACCAAGGCAGGGAACGCCATTGTATTAAGCGAAGAAGACTATAACGGAATGATAGAAACCATTTATTTGATGTCTGTTCCCACAATGAAGGAAAAACTTTTGGAAGGGAAAAGTACCTCTCTTTCAGAATGCATTTCTGAAAATGAGGTGGAGTGGTAAGTGTATGAGATTTTTTATACCAAAGCGGCCGTCAAAGATATAGAACGCTTAAAACAAGCCCAATTAAATAAGAAAGCCAAAGCGCTCATAGACATTATACGGGTAAATCCATACCAATATCCGCCAAGTTATGAAAAATTAGTGGGAGACTTGCAGGGGTTATATGCAAGGAGGATTAATGTGCAGCATCGTCTTGTCTATGAAGTATTTGAGGATGATAAAAAAGTGAAAATACTGGGCATGTGGACACACTATGCAATATAAATCGAAGAGAATGTCTCCATGTTTATTTATATCCCGAAAATGAAAGCTTGAGAAAACCTCCGTTAGCCATTAACAGCTAACAGATAACAGCTGACAGCTGACAGCCAGCAGCTAGCCATTAGCCATTAGCAATTAGCCGTTAGCCATTAGCAATTAGCCGTTAGCAATTAGCAATTAGTAATTAGCAACTAGCAGCTAGCAGCTAGAAGCTAGAAGCTAGAAGCTGACAGCCAGCAGCTAGCAATTAGCAATTAGCAATTAGCAATTAGCAATTAGTAATTAGCAACTAGCAGCTAGAAGCTAAAAGCCAGAAGCTAACAGCTAGTAGCTAGCAGCTCTCTTCCGTCACCTTGCAATAAAAAACAAAATCATGTAAAATGAATTAGGTCATTTAAGAATGTCGATTATAATATAGGAATGAATTGAAGAGAGAGGGAAAGAATATGAATGGGAGAAACAGGGGAGACGTGCGGGTGGTAAAGCCGGAAAACGCCCGCAGCAGCGAAAAAATCGGGGGGGGGGTACGACCCTTCTAAGAACTTTTTCAAAAGAGAATAGCCGCGGAAGCGGCAGCATTTGGACTGCTCATGAGGGCAGTTTTTTCAGTGCCCGAAACACAAATAAAGAATCACCGCCGGAGACGAGCAACGAGCAGCTAGCAACTAGAAGCTAGCAGATAACAGCTTACAGATAGCAACTAGCCGTTAGCAATTAGCAGCTAGCCATTAGCAATTAGCAACGAGCAGCTAACAGCTAGGAGCTAGAAGCTAGTAGCTAAGAGCTAGAAGCTGGTAGCTAAGAGCTAACAGCTATTAATAAAAAGGAGTAAAGCGATGAACAAAATTTACAAAATCATTTGGAGCAAAGTGAAGAACTGCTACGTCGTCGTATCAGAAATCACGAAAAACAACAGGAAAGGAACCACCGTAAAGAGCGGTAAAGCGGCAGCTGTGCTGGCGGCGATGCTGCTGATTCACGGCGCGTTTATCCAACCCGCAGAAGCAGCAGGAGAAGTCGTATGGCATAGTACCATAGCCAATGGTAGTAATAATGATGACAATATAGCCCATGGCACAGGAACAGAGGCGAAAGGTAATAGTTCCATTGCGTGGGGAATAGGTAGTAAAGCCTCAGCTGATGGAGGTGGTGCCGCCTTAGCATGGGGGAGGGGATCTCAGGCTACTGGAAGAGGCGCCATAGCACTGGGGGGAGATTCTGGTGCCAAAGCGACCGGGATCGATGCTGTGGCGATAGGTAGTACTGCTACGGCTACAGGTAGTAGTGCCATGGCATTTGGAATACTTGCCAGTGCAACTGCGAATGGTGCCCTTGCGATGCAACAACAGGCAGAGGCTACCGGAAATTACTCTACAGCAATTGGATTTCGTGCGAAAGCGACTAATGTGAACAGTATAGCGTTAGGGGGCACGCTATACTCTAGAGCAGAAGCCAGTGGACGTAACTCTATGGCGTTAGGAGGCAGAACAACTGCTAGCGGTGAAGATTCCACCGCTATAGGAGTTGGGGGAGAAGCGACGGGGCGTAATTCGCTTGCCATGGGGACACATATGATAGGTTCCGTAAATAAAGCAGTAGCCAGCGGAGACGCTTCTATTTCTATAGGGCATAATAGCGTAGCGGCCGGAGATGCATCCATGGCACTTGGAATTCAGTCGCAAGCGTTAAATAGATATTCCTTTGCGGCCAATGGCGGGATAGTAGAAGCTAATGCTGCCGGAAGTCCGGGCGGTATCGCTATGGGATTGGGCGCTAAAGTAACAGGCGTTAGTGGATTCGCGCTTTCTACAAATTCTAATTCAGGAAGCAGTTATGGTCAAAGTGGAACTGAATTTAATTGGAGTACTAGTGGTACCACTTTAGCCAGTGGAAATGGTGCTATAGCTATGGGGAATAATATCACTGCTAGTGGAAGCGGTTCTGTAGCTATAGGGCAGTATGCTACCGCTAGTGGAAGTGGTTCTACGGTCGTAGGTCAGGGAACAGCCAGCGGCCTTAATTCATTGGTCGTAGGTTACGGAACAGCCAGTGGAAAGGCCTCTTTAGCACTGCAAGGAACAGCAGCAGGAAAATATTCCTTGGCAGCTGCCGGCGCTACCACAGAAACCGCGGCAGAAAGTGCTTTTGCCGTGGGCACGGGCGCCAAAGCATCCCTTGCCGACTCTGTCGCCTTGGGAAGTGCCTCTGTAGCCAATACCGCCAGCGGAGCGAAAGGCTATGACCCGGCCACCAAAGCGGCCACTACCGAAACAGGAGCCGCCTGGGTATCCACAAAGAACGCCATTGCCGTAGGTGATGCATCGAACAACATCACCCGCCAGATCACAGGTGTCGCAGCAGCCACCAACGATACCGACGCCGTCAACCTCGCCCAATTAAAGAAAATGACCGGCGGTAGCAGTACCCACTACGTTTCCATCAATGATAATGGAAGTCATGGCGGCAACTATAACAACGATGGAGCGATAGAAAACAATTCTATTGCTATTGGAAATGATGCCAAGGCTCATGGAAGAAAGTTCACCGCTGCCGAATATGCCGCCATGAGCTTTGCTGATCAGATTAGGTATAATAAACATACTGTAGGGGGTGTGGACAGCTACTATTGGATAGACAGTAGCGCTTTGGCTATTGGTGCTAGGGCGCAGGCAATCAGCACAGACGCAACTGCAATCGGAACTGAAAGTATGGCAATTTCATCCATGTCTATAGCACAAGGCAAATGGGCTAAAGCCTATGATACAGGAGCTGTGGCCATCGGGACTGGTGCTATTGCCAAGGGGGATGTCATCGATGCAGCGGCATATAGCGCTTTGTCACCGACAGATCAGGCCAAATATAAGAAATATCAAGATGGTGCAACAGAAATTTATGTAAATGATAATAAGACAAATGGACTAAGTGATTATGCAGGAACAACAGCGGTTGGTGCAAATGCGAGAGCTGAAGGAGCAGCGAGTACAGCATTAGGAGGACATTCTCGTGCACTTGCTGGATCATCTATTGCTATAGGAAATGGCGCTGTAACCAAAGAAGCGGGTTCTGTAGCCCTTGGTAACAATTCTTATGCCAATACAGCAGCAGGAGAAATAGGATACCTGGCTAAATCTACAGATACAGACCCTGTATGGAAATCTACATTGGCTGCTGTATCCATCGGCGAACCGGATGGAGTAAATATTCCAGGCTATAAAGTCACCCGTCAAATCACAGGTCTGGCAGCCGGTACCAAAGACACCGATGCCGTCAACGTAGCCCAGCTGAAAAGAGTAGGATCCCACTACTTCTCCATTAGTGACAGCGGTACACCCGGCAATAACTATAACAACGACGGAGCCCATATGGATGACTCCATGGCCGTAGGCAAGAACACCAAAACCTACCTGAATGCCATGGCCGTCGGACAAGATATTACCGTCCACGGGAAAAAACTCACCGCCACCGAATACGCCGCTTTAAGCAGCTATGACCAGCCATTCTATACCAAACACACCGAAGGCGGCGTAGACAGTTACTACCGAAACGATGTACGCAACATCGCCTTTGGCCGAGATATTGAAAACACGGAAACCCGGTATACAGCCAATAATATTCTCATCGGGAATAAAATCAAGGGAAAAAATACCGGAATCATGATGGGAGACACCATCAGTGACTCCTATGGAATTGCCATTGGTAACAACCTTAAAGAAGTCAATGGTACCGTTATCGGCAGAAATATGACGAAAGCTAATGGTACCATCGTAGGGGATGGTAATCAGAGCCAAGGCGGCATTATTTTAGGAACAGGCAATGACGTAGCAGGGAACTACATGGGCGGTTCCATTGCCATCGGGGAAAACAACACCGCCAAAGTAGCCCAGGGAATGAAAATAGGAACATGGGCCGAAGGCGGCAGCATCGCCATCGGAAGACAAGTCACCGCCACCGGGCACAGAAGCATCGGCATGGGTATGGTAGATACCTCTGACGGATACCCCCTGCCCAACACCTACACCAAAGCCACGGCAGACGACACCATCGCCTTGGGCACCTATACCGAAGCTACCGCCCAAGAAGCCATTGCCATCGGTAAAAGTGCCATCGCCGGTACAACAGCCACATCCACCGGAAGCATTGCTATCGGTAGCGAAACCAAATCCGACGGAATAAACAGCGTCGCCTTGGGAACCAAAGCCAAAGCCGAAAGCGGAAGCGGTATCGCCATCGGTGACCAGGCCCATGCGGCAAGCACCGGTGGATCCACCATTGCCATCGGACAAAACTCCCTCTCCAGCAGCGAACAAACCATCGCCTTAGGCGTTAACACCAAAGCCAGCGGCATGTTTGCCATCGCCCAGGGAAGCGGCGCACAGGCCACAGATGAAAACGCCATTGCCATCGGAAACGGAGCCATAGCCAGTGCAGAAAAAACCATCTCTATCGGCTACCAAAACAACGTCAGCGGGGCACGTTCCACCGCCATCGGTGACCCCAATACCATCACGGGAACAGACTCCGAAGCATTAGGCAATAACAACACCATAGGCGGAAACAACGCCCAGGCCGTAGGTAACAGCAATAACATCAGCGCGAACGACAGCGCTGCCGTAGGCAACAACAACACCATCACAGGGACAGACACCTACGTACTGGGAAGCGGAGTCACAGCAGGCGTCGCCAATAGCGTCGTACTCGGCAAAGACAGCACCGTAGAAACACCCGTCAGCACAGCCAACACCACCATCAATGGGAAAACCTATACCTTTGCAGGAGGAGCGGCAGCAGGAACCGTCTCCGTAGGCAAAGCAGGCGGAGAACGGACCATCACCCACCTGGCCGCAGGAAGAATCAGTGCCACCAGCACAGACGCCATCAATGGATCCCAACTGTGGAGCACCAACGACAACCTGGAACGGGTGAAAAAAGAAGCCGACGGAAACCTGGCAGCCCTGGGAGGCGGAGCCGCCTATAACATCAACACCAACACCTACACCGCCCCCACCTACAACGTCACAGACAATAACGGAGCCAATAAAACCGTCCATAACGTAGGAGACGCCATAGACGCCCTAGGACAAGGCTGGACCCTGAAAGACACAGCAACAGGAACCAAGACCGTCAAAGCAGGAAGCACCGTCACCGTTACAGGAGACACCTACATCAAGACCACCGTCAACGCAAGCGGACTCAACGTAGGCATCGACCAGACAAAACTCCAGACCAACATCAACAACGCCATCGACAACAGCACCACCATCAAGAACCTCAAAGCAGGCTTCAACCTCAAATCGGGCACCACGACAGAAAACGTGGCCCTGGGAGGAGCGACCCCGCCGACCGTAGAATTCGCTGTAGCTGATGACACACTGACCGTAGGCCTTGCCGGAGGAAAAGTCACCTATGGCATCGACAAAACCAAACTGGCAAGCAAGATGACCGGTGACATCATCACCAACATCAACAATGCCACAACCCCCATCACCAACGCGGAAACCAAATTCAAGATCGCTGATGGGACCAACCCGGCGCAGACCGTAAAAGCGGACAAGACCGGAAGCCAGACCGTGACATTCGTAGGCGATGGAAACATTATTGAATCCGAAGTCACAGGCGGGAACGTGAAATACAAAGTCAACACGGCCAACCTGAACAACGCCATCAATAACAACACCACCGTCAAAGGCAACACCACAAACATCACCAAACTCACCGCAGACGTGGCGAACAAAGCAGACAAAGACGCAGGGAACATCACAGGCACAAACATCACCAACTGGCAGAACAAACTGGGCATCACCAATTTGACAAACCAGGTCAACGCAGGATGGGAACTGGACGTAGAAGGGAGCAAAGTCAAAGACGTCACCCCGACAAGCAAGAAAGTGAACTTCAAGAAAGGAGCTAACATCAACATCACAGGAGCGGGAGACGACATCACCATAGGAACGACAATGACCCCGACCTTCACCAGCGTAACCACAGGAGGAACCGTCATCAATAACGGAGGCCTCACCGTGGGAGGACATACCTACGTAAGCAGCAGCGGAATCAATGCGAACAACCAGAGAATCCAAAACGTAGCGGACGCGACATCCCCCAGCGACGCCATCAACAAGAGCCAGCTGGATGCGGCCATCCTGTCAAGCGGTGGTACCTTCGGCCTCAAAGCACAAGACGGAAACAGCGTCATCAAAGCCCTGAAAAACACCATAGACGTCGTAGGCGGGACCATAGACGCCAGCGCCACCTATAGCGGAAACAACCTCACCACCGCCGTAGACGGAGGAAAAATCCAGGTACGCATGACAGACCGCCCGAAATTCGGAAACGTGAACATCAATGATGGCGGAACAGGAAAGATTACAGGAGTCACAGGAGGAAGCATCGCTGCGGGATCCACCGAAGTCATCACAGGCGACCAGCTCCATACCGTCAACCAGCAAGTCATCAAAAACACCACCAACATCACCAAAAACACCACCAATATTGCCAAGAACACCACCAGCATCACCAACCTGCAAAACAATGTAGCCGGAAAAGCAGACAAAAATGCGGGGAACCTCTCCGCAGGAGACGTCACCAACTGGCAGAGCAAACTGGGCATCACCAACCTGCAAACCAATGTAGCCGGAAAAGCAGACAAAAACGCGGGGAACCTCTCCGCAGGAGACGTCACCAACTGGCAAAACAAACTGGGAATCAGTGCCCTGCAGGCAGGCTTCCGTGTGAAAGCAGGAGGAAACCAGGGAACCGTTAAGGCGGGACAGACCCTTGAATTTGTAGGAACAAACCATGTAGAAACAAGCTATAACAGCGCAACAAGAACCGTGACAGTAGGACTTGATGCGACGGCGAAAGGAAAAATCGACAACCTGGACAACATCATCGCCGGAAAAGCCTCATGGACAATCCAAGACGCTGAAGCCGTACAAGGTAAAAAGACCATAAACGCTATGACCCCGCTCACCGTAAAAGGAGAAAACGGAGTCACAACGAAAGTCGATGCAGGAGGCCTTAAGATAGGACTCAAACCCGTAGTCACGATAGGAAGCAGCCATCCGGTTACCATAGACGGGAACAACGGAACCGTAACAGGACTGACCAATAAGACATGGACAGGAAGCATCGTAAGCGGAAGAGCAGCGACAGAAGACCAGCTGGCGGCAGCCATGTCAAGCATAGGACCTGTAGGAGCGACCGTAGTGAAAGGAAGCGGAAACATCACAGCGGTTAAGACCGTAGGAAAGAACGAATACACCGTTGCGCTGAAAGACGACATCAAAGTGAAGAGCATAGACACCAAGACCGTGAAAGTAGAAGGAAAGACCTACATAAACGGAACAGGAATCCATGCCAACGACCAGAAGATCAGCAACGTCAAAGACGGAGAGATCAAGAAAGGCGGCACCGATGCCGTCACAGGCGGACAGCTGTATGAAACCAACAAAGCGGTAAGCCAGATAGGAACGGCAATAGGAAAAGTAGGAAACGAACTGATGCGTGTAGACCGGAAAGTGAACAAAGTAGGAGCAGGAGCGGCAGCCTTAGCAGCCCTGCACCCGCAGGAATACGATCCGGAAGACAAGTGGGGATTTGCGGCAGGATTCGGAAACTATAGAAACGCCCATGCGGTAGCCATAGGAGCCTTCTATCGTCCGAACGAAAACACCCTGGTCAATATAGGAACAACGATGGGAGATGCTGCAAACATGTTCAACGCAGGCGTAAGTGTGAAGCTTGGACAGGGGAGCGGCCTGCCCATCTCAAGGACTGCCATGGCCAGAGAAATCAATACTCTGCATGGACAGGTCTTGGATATAGCGAAAGAACGTGACTCTCTGGTACGGGATAACCAGGAAATGCGTGAAGAGCTAAATCAGCAGAAGAAAGAGATTGATGAGCTTAAAGAAATTGTAAAACAGCTGGCAGCTCGTTAGTATAGTTGATTTAAGTTCTTTAATAGAGTTTTATTGATGAAAGTGATAGTGATAAATTGAAAAATAGCAGTTTGCAAATAGGAATAAATTCTATATGGCAAACTGCTATTTTTCGATCATTACGGATGTGGAAGATAAATGTGCAGATAGGGAAATGTGATTGGGTTTTATGATCATGGAGAGATACAGATTGTATATACATGAAGAAAATGTACGGGCATATAATCAGATGACTTATACCCCCCAAAGTTTTCTTAAGGTTCGCTGAATCTGATAAAAGCGGTGATTTAGCTTTTAGGTGGTGAGATACCTGGCATCAAAAATACAAGAGCAAGAGTTCTTAAGGGAGTGTGCTTTTTGGAGGCAATGTTATTTATTTCCTTTGCTACTATTGGCTACCCTAAATCAGAAGTTGGCAGAGTTGATTTTTCAGAAAAGCAAATTCAAGAAGGCAATCGTATTATTCTTTTCTGATTTTACAAACAGGTTGATTTCTTATTTGATACAGAACTGCCATCTTCTTTGATGAGAAAAATATATATGAGTTGAATTATTCAGGGAAATTTTCATTGAAGGAATATGTAAAAAGGGGGTATATAGTTTACTGAAATCTTGTAAAATAAATGGTTAGTTGATATAATATACAAAGTCAGGTGCTGAACACGCAAATACAGAGAGCATCAATTGGTTGTCGTGTACATTTTTTATTATTTCCATGTGGACTAAGTCTGGAGTGATGTATATAAAAGTGTACGTGGGTAGAAGGGAGATAAAAATGAATAATGTAAAAAAGATAGCAGTAATGACTGCTTTGGCAGGAATTTTTGGTTTGGCGGGTGTCAGTGCAAATGGAGTGGGTTATGTCAATTTGGATATGGCCACAAAAAACCATCCCCAGATACAAGCATACAATAATCAGGTGAATGCCGTGGTAAATAAGTATGCACCACAAATACAAAAGGAGGTGGCAGAAGCACAGAAAATTACCAATCAGGCGCAGCAACAGGCATTTATAAACAGAGAAATTGTTCCATTACAGAATCAACAGCAACAGGAGGTAGCGAGGGTGGTATTGCCTTTGTTCCAATCGGTGGGAAATGCAGCGGAACAGGTGCGTGCGAAAAGAGGTCTTACCGTAGTCGTTTCTGCAACAGATGCTGTACTTGCGATTGATCCTAAGGATAATAATGTCATTGATATTACAGCAGATGTAATTGCCCTTTTAAAGAAATAAGGGTCAAGCCTAAGATAGAGAGGCAAAGTGCCAAAATGATTGGTATGAGCTAAAATGGATATAAGGGTTCCCGTCAAGTTGGATGTGACATTTTCTAAAAAGATGCTATATCCACAGGAAGGGATCCTTTTCTTTTTGAGTAGTGGATAATAATTTATGGGGGTTATAGGACATTTTGTGTTGATACAAAGGGCGATGGAACTAGTGTTTAACTGGGCTCATCGCCCTTTAAAGTTGTTTGAAAGAATTTTGAGGGTGGACAATATGAAGGCCGGATGCCTAAATAGATTTCCAGGAGACCAAAACCAATTGACACTTTCTGAAAACATGAATTACAGTGATTTTCAACAGGGCTGATGACGTTAGCCTAAGGGCTTATCTACCATATGGAGCTATTTACAAACTTTATTTCACATACTCAAAGCGTGCGTTTGATAAATATACTAACGCTGCTGCGGTATTTGTGCTTGATTTGACCGGGAGAGGTTTCTATAGAGGCGTTTATCTATTCTCAGCGGATTAGAGGTTCATGCCTATTTCTGAGTAATAAAAGAGCTGCGAATCGGGAGTGTCCCTTTCACAGCTCTTTTTTGTTTTATTCAATTTTCAGTAAAGTATTATCTGTCGCCCAGGTGGTTATCGAACATGTAGAGGAGAGCGGCGCCTTCCTGTGCTTTTTCGAATCCCGTGATGTTGTCGCGGGCGTTGACTTCTTCTTCAATCTGTTCGGTGACGTACCACTGGAGGAAGATTTCGGTTTCCAGATCGCCTTCTTCGCGGGCAAGTTTAACGAGGCTGCGGATGGAAGCGGAAACAGCTTCTTCGTGAGCCAGAGAGTCTTTAGCGACATCCAGCGGATTGTCGTAGTGTTTCTTGACGCCTTCAATCGGAAGGAAGTCGACGGTACCGTCTCTGTCTTCAATGTAAGCAATGAGTTTCAGGGCGTGTTCTCTTTCTTCTTCATACTGTTTGTCCAGCCATTTTGCATAGCCGTTCAGTGCCAGGTTTTTCATGTCGTGGGACATGGAACGATAGAGGTAGCCGGATGCAAATTCCATGTTTACCTGGTCAACAAGCGCTTTTAAAAGTTTCTTTGATAATTTCATGATAAATCTCCTTTTTTATAAACTCTTAAGTATCTAAAACTTTCTATACATACTATAACATAGAAAAATATCAATGTAAAGGGGTGAGGTAAAAAGATTAAAAAATTTTTTAGGCAGTCTTTTCTGATGCATGACGTATTATAGAAATACGTATAGGAAATACTCTTTATAAAAAATATTCATTCCTTTGTAGTGGTATTTATTTCAGCAGAAAGCTGCTTTGACTTGACAATACTTGACAGTATCTGTGGTTGGGCATACAATTTTTAGAATAGTATTAAATGGGAAGTTATGCCCGAAACAAGTTATGTAAAAGTGGAGGATAAGATGAGCAAGCCTCTTGTTGCTATAGTAGGACGCCCGAATGTGGGAAAATCTACGATTATTAACGGCCTTGCCCAGAAGCGTGTGTCAATTGTTGAAGATATCCCCGGTGTGACGCGGGATCGTATTTACTGTGACGTGCGCTGGCTGGATCGTGAGTTTACCATGATTGACACGGGCGGTATTGAGTTCCGTGATGAAGCGGATCAGATATCCGACGGTATCCGACAGCAGGCGCAGCTTGCCATGGAAGAGGCAGATGTGATTCTTTTTGTCGTCGATGCCCGTGTCGGTGTGCAGGAGGATGATCAGACGATTGCAGGAATGCTTAGGCGTACGGGAAAGCCCGTGGTACTCTGCGTGAATAAAGTGGACAGTGAAAATCAGAAAATGGATACGTATGAGTTTTATTCCCTGGGAATCGGCGATCCCATGCCGGTATCCGCTGTGAACCATCTGGGATTTGGTGATTTGCTGGATAAGATTTCGGAAGGATTTCCGCCTCGTGAGGAATATGATTCTCCCGATATCATCCGCACGGCGATCGTGGGGCGTCCGAATGTAGGGAAATCGACGCTGATCAATTCTCTTCTTGGCTATGAGCGTTCTCTTGTGGCTGATGAAATGGGAACTACTCGTGACGCTGTGGATTCCGTATGGAAATACAAAGGGAAGACTTTCATTCTTGTCGATACGGCAGGGATGCGTAAGAAAGGAAAGATTGACGAACCTCTGGAAAAGTACAGTGTTATCCGTTCGATTCGTGCAATTGATAATTGCGATGTGGCGATTTTTGTCCTTGATGCGAACGATATGCTTACGGAACAGGATAAAAAGATTATCGGGTATATCCATGAGGCTGGCAAAGGACTTATCCTTATGGTGAATAAGTGGGATATGATTCCCAAAGAGACGAATACCATGGTGGAATTGGAAAAGCAGGTACGTGACGGCCTTCCTTTTGCTCCTTATATCCCCATGCTTTTTGGATCGGCTCTGACAAAGCAGCGCATCCAGCGCCTCGGCGATATGATTTACAGTGTGGCGGAGCAGCAGTCCATGCGGGTGTCTACGGCAGTTCTGAATGATTTGCTGGATGATGCGAAAATTGTGAATCCGCCTCCTGCCCATGCCGGCCGTGTGGCGAAAATTTATTATATGACGCAGGTGGGGATCCGTCCGCCGACTTTCGTCATGTTTGTGAATGACGCGAACCTGATTCATTTTTCTTATGTCCGTTTTATAGAAAACCGCCTTCGCGCCGCCTTTTCTTTTGAGGGGACACCAATCCGTATCGTGCTGCGGAGCAAGAAAGACGGTGACGAATTATGATGGAAACGGTTGTAATCGTACTTCTTGCCTATCTTATCGGTGCTGTCCCGTCAGGATATCTTATCGGGCGGATCTTCTACGGCGTCGATTTGAAGAAGACGGGAAGCGGAAATATCGGAGCAACGAACGCGTACCGTACACTTGGAATGAAAGCGGGGCTGGCGGTGTTTTTCTGTGATTTCATGAAAGGGGTTATTGCTGTTCATCTGGGAATGCCCGAACCGACAACGGTTCTCTTATGTGCGCTTTTTGCAATTATCGGGAATGACTGGTCCATTTTCCTTAAGTTTAAGAGCGGCAAAGGGGTAGCCTGCGGTGTGGGAGCCTTTACGTATATCTGTGCGCCGGCGACGATTGCATCATTTATCGTCTGGCTCATTGTTTTTCGATGGAAGAAAATCGTTTCGCTCGCCTCAATCGCGGGTGCACCGGTGGTACCGGTTGTTATTTGGGTTTTGGGAGAACCTTGGGAGTATGCAGTATTCAGTCTGGCGGCGGCTCTCATTGTTGTGGTAAAACATAAGGAAAATATCGAAAGACTTTTGCGGGGAGAAGAAAAACCGATTATACAGGGAAAGAAGGAATCGCAGTGAAAATAGCCATGATCGGTTCCGGCGGATGGGGGACGGCGATGGTTACATCGCTTGCCGCCCGCCATGATGATTTGGAACTGTACTGCCGCAGGGAAGAAGCGGCACGGGAATTGAAGGAAACAAGAGAGAATAAAGAATATTTACCGGGGGTCCGCATTCCGGTCCATGTAAAAATTACGAGTGATTTGGAAAAAGCTGTGTCCGGTGCGGACTGCGTGGTGTTGTCTACTCCGTCTAAAGCGGTAGAAATAACGGCGGAAGCTATGGCGCCTTTTATGAAGAAAAATGCTGTTGCAGTATGTGCTTCTAAAGGTCTTGCCGATGAGGCGGGCCATCGTTTATCGGAAATCATTTCAGAAAAGTTTTCTTCCGTAACGGACCGGATTGTTGTTTTATCCGGACCGAATCATGCGGAAGAAGTGGGTCTCGGTCTTCCGGCGGCAACCGTGGCGGCATCGGAAGTGCCGGAAGCTGTACAGATCGTGCAGGATGTTTTCATGCGGCCCGTGTTCCGTGTATACCGCAGTGATGATATCCGCGGCGTAGAATACGGCGGCGCATTGAAAAATATCGTAGCTCTTGCCTGCGGTGTGCAGGACGGAATAGGTCTCGGCGATAATTGTCGTGCTGCGCTTATGACACGGGGGCTTGTGGAAATGGCAAGATTTGGTGTGCATTTCGGCGCCCGCCGGGAAACTTTTTTCGGCTTATCGGGAATGGGCGACCTTGTTGCTACATGTACCAGTACCCACAGCCGCAATCACAGGGCGGGCCTTATGTTGGGAAAAGGAAAGACCGCGAAGGAAATCTGCGAAGGAACCCACATGGTGGTGGAAGGAATGCGCACGGCTTTCCTGGTGAATGAAATCGCAAGGCGCGAACATATCGATATGCCGATTACCGAAGAAGTATGCCGCCTTCTGGAAGGGGAACACACGGCGCAGGAAGCCTTGGAAAATTTGATGACCCGAGCGAAAAAGGCGGAGATTGAGACGTATCTGGAGCCCTGATAAAAACCGGGCGGGGAATCATAGTATAAATATATGAGCCGTTTGCCACATTGTGGTATAATTTAATAAATTTCCAATTGGTATTTCAAGCAGTATATTTTTTGAAAACTGATGGGAAATAAGAACATCATCCTTGAAACGGAATGAAAAATGAGAATCATTGGAGGAAGCGCGAAAGGGACAGCCTTGCTGTCGCCTGTGGGGAAGGGGATGACCCGGCCTACGCTCGGGCGGGTACGTGAAAGTATATTCAATGTGCTTGCCAATGTGGGAATGAAAGATACCCGTGTGCTTGATATTTTTGCAGGAACCGGTGCGATGGGGCTGGAAGCTTTGAGCCGGGGCGCGTCACATGCGACATTTTTGGATAAGGCGACATGTAAGCTTATCCGTGAGAATGCGGTGAAATGCCATGTGGAAAACAAGGCGGATGTTTTACCCGGCGATGTCAGCCGTTCTTTGGCAAAGCTTGCAGGGAACAGGTATGATTATTTGTTTATGGATCCTCCTTACGGGAAGGGCTATATTGATCAAATTCTTGCTTTGATTTTCGCTTGCAGGCTTCCTGCTGAGAATGCTATTATTATTGCAGAGCATTCTGTAGAAGAACCGCCGGATATGACCTGTTTGAAGGAGAAATGCTCGGTATGGAAAGAAAAAAAAGTAGGAAATATTGTTGTTACTTACCTCCTTTGCCGGGGTTCTGAGGGAGAAGTTTCATGAAAATCGCTATTTGTCCGGGCAGTTATGATCCGGTCACTTATGGCCATTTGGACATCATTAAGAGAAGCGCCGTGCTTGTGGATAAATTAATTGTTACGGTGTTTGTGAATCCGTCTAAAAAAGCGTCCCTTTTTTCTATTGAAGAACGGCTGGATATGCTTCGGGAAACGACGAAGGATATTCCCAATGTAGAAGTAGATACATCGACGGGGCTGCTCAATGTGTATGCTGCCAGTAAAAACTGCCATCTTCTCATTCGCGGCCTGCGGGCGTTCAGTGATTTCGAGTATGAATTCCAGCGGGCGCTCATGATTAAGAAGATTGATCCTACGTTGGAAACCGCTTTTTTCATGACAGACGGACGATATTCATACCTGTCCTCCACCGGCGTGAGGGAATTGGCATATTTTAACGGTGATGTGTCACAGATGGTTCCCCCTTATGTGGAAGCTATGATAGAGAAAAAATTAAAGTTACTTAAGAAATGAGGTTGTAAAATGGATACAAGAAAATTGCTTGAAGAACTTGAAAATGTTATTGACAGCGCAACCGAAGTACCGTTCTCCAACAAGAAAATGGTAGACAAAGATGAAATTGAACGACTGATTGATGCGATTAACCAGTCGCTTCCCAATGAATTGGAGAGTGCCCGCCGTATTGTTGCCGATAAGGAAAGAATTCTTCTGGATGCAGAGAAAAAAGCGGATGACACCATTGCTCAGGCGAAAGATTACATCGCAAGGATTACCGAAGAGAGCGAATTGGTAAAACAGGCGCAGGAAAGGGCTAATGAAGTGGTGACTGCCGCCAACCATTCCGCCGAGGAATTGCGCAGCAGTTCCGTTACCTACGCGACTGATGTTTTGAAATACGTGGAAACGAATATGGAAAACATGCTGGATACCTTGAAGAAGAACCGCCAGAGCTTGATTGATTCCAACACGGCAGCTGCCAGGGAAGAACAGAAATAAAAGATTTCAGCTTTTTGGAATACGTTTATCTGTATTATTCATGGTGTAAGAAGGAAACGGAGTCCGACGATGGGAAGTATGAACAGAAAGCAGGTGCTTCTTTGCGCCCTTGCCTTTATCATACCGGCTCTTGTCGGATTTTTTGTGTGGAGTGATGATGGGAAACGCTCCGGAGAAGATTCCGTGGTTGCGGAAATAACGGAAAGCGGAAACGCAAATGAAGAAAACCGTGTCCTCGTATATGTCGTAGGCGCCGTGAAAGAACCGGGTGTCTATGAACTGCAGCGGGGGAGCCGCGTGTATGACGCGGTGCAGGCTGCCGGAAACGTTCTTCCTTATGCGGATATGGAAGGCGTCAATATGGCAGAACCCGTTGAAGATGCTATGAGGGTCTATATTCCTCTCAATCCGGAACGGACGACTCCCGCCGCAGCCGGTTTGGTGAATATTAATCATGCCTCGGGAACGGAGCTGGAAACACTTCCCGGCATTGGAGCCAAGACGGCAGATAAAATTATTGAATACAGAAACGAACATGGCGGGTTTCGCTCAAAAGAGGAATTGAAAGAGGTACCCACCATCGGGGAGGGGAAGTACGCCAAAGTGTCAGAGCGGATTACCTTATGAAACGGAAATATATATTTCTTTGGTGTGCTTCCTTTTTGGCTGCAGGGATATTTTTTGCGTCTTTTTTTGAGTTTTCTCTTTTTGGGGGAGGACTCTTTTTATTTTTGTCTTTGATGGGTATCCTTTCAGGGAGGGTTTTCGGGAAAACAGGTGCTGTGTGGGTATGCGGCGCTCTTTTTTTATGTGCTGCCGGTGCGGTCCGTATGGAAATAGCAGAAGAAATATGGAGACAGCAGTCACAGTACATTGTGGGCAGTGAAGGAACCTTCTGCGGCATCGTTGCAGAGGAACCTCTTGTGGACAAAGGGGAGGACGGATATGCCCGGTACCTTATTGATCTGAGGAAAATCCGTTATGCCGATGGAGAAGAAAAAAGCATTTCAGGAACAGTGTACCTGTATGACTTTGCCGTTGAGAATAAATATCCTGTCGGAACTGCACTGGAAGCGGAAGGAAAGCTGCGGCCCCTCCGTTTATATAAGAATCCGGGGAAAATCGATCTGGAAAAGCGCTACGAAAGCGGGCATCTCTTAGGACGAATTTACAGCAAGGAGAACAGCCGTATCCGCCCTGTGGGAGAAACCGGGGAGTATAGGGTGACGCGCTGGGCGGAAACGATGAGGGAACGGTTGGCATGTTTTTTTGCTTCCTACATGGATCCTGTACGCCTTCCTGTTCTGATGACACTTCTTTTCGGCGGACACTATTCAGAAATTCCCAAAGACATCATCCATTCTTTTTCAGTGACCGGCATTATTCACATCTTGTCAGTTTCCGGTTCTCACATCGCGCTGCTTTTCGGTTTTTTATATTTCCTTGGGAAGTGGCTGGGGCTTTCCATGAAGGTAACGGTGGTTCCCGCTGTGCTTCTTGTGCTCGTGTACGCCGCTATGTCAGGCTTTGTGCCTCCTGTGATCCGCGCGTCCCTCATGGGAATTCTTGCCGTGATCGGTGTCCTTCTGGAACGGGGGAGGACGGCGCTTAATCTTCTGGGAGCGGCAGTGGCGGGGATGCTCTTGTGGAACCCCTATTTCCTTTTTGATATCAGCTTCCAGCTTTCCGTCTGCGCGTCGGCAGGAATACTGCTTTTTTATGAACCGCTTCGGCATGCGCTTGCCCGATTAGGAAAAATTCCGCCCCGGATCTGTGAAGGCTGTGCTCTTTCTACGGCGGCCCAAGTCCTCGTGCTTCCCATTATTTTGTATAATTTTCATAGTTTCCCACTATATTTCATACCTGCCAACCTGATCGTTGTGCCGCTTTTGGAATGGGTGATCATTGGGGGACTTTTGGCGGCGCTCTCTTCTTTCCTTTTGATGCCCCTGGCAGGAGGAATCTTGCAGTTTGCCGATTACTTCCTCTGGGCGGCGCTGCGGTTGAATGGATTTATTTCTTCACTGCCGGAAGCGTCTTTTGAAGCGGGCAGTCTTTCCCTTGCCGAAGGGATTTTGTATTATATAGGAGTGGCGGTTTTCTGTTTCAAAAGAAAATGGGAACGGAAAGGGCAATATCTTCTTGCCGGTATCATTTTTGCAGGGGCGATTCTTTTGTTGGCAGAATGGGCGGCGCGCTGGGAGACCGTTCTGCTGGCGCCTGATTTGGGAGCAGATACGGGGACGGTACTTATCTCCGGTGACGCGAAGATCGTGTATTATAAAAGCAGCGGGATTCCTTCGGCGGCAAGCGGACGCGAATTGGATTCAATCTTAGGGTACCATGGAATTTTTGATATAGACGTGCTTCTTCTCAATCTGGAAGAGGTGAAGAAGCCTGTCCCATTTGAAATGGATACAAGAATAAAAGAGATATGGGCGGTCGGAGGAAAAGCGGAAACGCTTGCACCTTTCCTTATAAAAGATTTCAAAGGAACAGTCAGAAACCTATCGCCGTCGCGCCTGCGCTTAAAAAACGGATTGACAGTCATAACAAACGGAAGTGCCCTTCGTGTGGGAAAAGGTTCGTGGGATGTATACTTTGCAGGAAATAAGAATTTCAGTGAAGGAGATTCCCCACACACTGCATGGGTGGGAGGATCGAACGGTTTCCGCCGCGGCGTATCGGAAAAGGAACTGGACAGATTAAGACCTGAAGCGGCAGTATATGGAGGCGGCGGGCGATTCGCCGGTGAGGACAAAGATGTTTTTTATCTCTGCAATTGTCCCGTAGCATATACGGAGAGCGAAGGGATGGCGGAATTGATATGGGAAAAAGACGGATGGCGGTTATTGCAGGAAAGATGGGACGGAAATAATGGCAGTAAAACAAATCTTATCCAATTGCAAAATTTTATACGGTAATGACTCGGTTACTATCGGATTGCGGAGAGAGGAAATCATCCGTGATTATTTTCATGGAGAAATACCCGAGGTGACGGTGCTTGATTCTCCGGGGAATTATGACCTTTACAGGAGTTATCTGGAAGGGCAGTCCCTCTTTGCCGCAAAGACGGTAGTGGTCATGGAGAATCCTTTTTTTATAAAAAGGCCGCCGAAAGATAAAAAGGAAGAAAATGAATTTAACGGTTTCATAAATGTACTGAAAGAGTTGACACCCGATATATTGGCGATTTTTACGGTAGACGGCGCTTTAGATAAAAGAACGAAGGCCTCTAAAACGTTACTTTCTGTCTGCGGGAGTGAAGAATGCAGTCTTTTAGCGCCGCGGGAGGGCGCGTCCGTCATGGCGCGGATGCTTATGGACTGCGGGAAGCGGGTGGAGCCGGAAGCACGGGCGTATATGGAAGAAGTTATCGGTTCCTGGGAGACGATTTCCCGTCCTTTTCTTCAAACAGAATGTGATAAAATCGTATTAATGGCAGGAAACAGGACCGGTATTTCGAAAAAGCTTCTGGAATGCGCTTTGCCTGAGTATATGGATCAGGGGATTTTTAAGTTTACTGATGCCCTGATTGCCAAAAATGCGTCTGCCGTTATGGAGAATACCGATCATGTGTTTACGGACGTGTCGGAAACAATTAAAAATCTAGGATTTATTTCCGCTAAGTTCAGAAAAATAAAAATACTGAAAGAAATGCAGCGGAACCATGCACCCTTGCCGCAGATACAGAAAGCGGCAGGGGTGACGAACCAATGGGCGTGGAAAAATCTGGAGAAGGATGCCCGCTTTGTTTCTGAAGAAGATGCGGAATGGATGCTGCTGAATATATTTGAGTATCATTGGGGAATTCGCGAAGGAAGTGCTCAAACGGTAAAAGAGTTGCTGCTGCGTTATTGTATGCGTAAATGAGAGAGGCGGATATGTATAAAGCTGTAAAAGTTTTCTGGGGTATTTTTGTGTCGGCTGCTGTTCTTGCCGGAGCAGCTCCTTTTGTCTGGGCGGGGAAAGACACGGTCATCCCCGGCATCCGACTGAACGGTACCGCGGTAGGCGGCATGGGGAAAGTCCGGCTGGAGGAGTTTTTTCGGGAAAAGAATGAAGAGCTTGCCGCAAAAAAACTGGCACTTAACCATGGCGCGGTTCATGAAGAGTGGTCATATAAGGATTTAAACGTGCATTTTGATAAAAGCAGGGCAGATGAGCTTTTGCGGTTGGGGAAAACGGGAAATCTGCTTTCTGACTGGATCACCCGCTGGAAAGCAGTCATTTACGGTGATGTAGTAGGGGTGGTTCCGCTTTATGACAGGGAAACGCTTTGCACGAAAGTGGATGAACTTGCCGTGAAGTATGGGCAGACGCCGAAAGAGGCTATGCCTGTCATAAAAGATGACGGGACAGTGGAATTTATTGAGGGCGTACCTTATCTTGTTTTTGATCGGCCGAAACTTGTGGAAATCGTAGGAAATGCCCTTGTCAGTGAAGATACGGATGCTGTGGAAATTCCCGTGACGGAAGAAAAGATGCCGATGCTGACAAAGGAGCGGTTGAAAAATTTTAATACGGTTCTCGGTGTTTATACGACGAATTTTGGGGAAAGTCCCAACAGAAGCAGAAATATCGAATTAGCGGCGGAAGCTATCAGAGGGTCTGTAGTGGATCCGGGTACCGTATTTTCCTATAACGATGCTACAGGAGAACGGTCTCCGGACAAGGGATACTTGGAAGCGCCTGTCATTGTGAATGGAAAGCCGCAGCCCGGTTATGGCGGCGGCGTGTGCCAGGTGAGCACAACACTTTTTAATGCGGTGCTTCTTTCGGGAATGGAAGTGACAGAACGGAGTCCTCATTTTTCACCGGCATCGTATGTGCCCATAGGACAGGATGCTACTGTTTCTTATGGGGACCTGGATTTTCAATTTATAAATAATTTTAAAAATCCGGTTTACGTATATACGAAGTATGAACCGGGCGCGGTGACATGCTGGATCATCGGCGCCAGGGAGGATAAACCGGAGGAATCCCGCGTTCTGCTTGAGTATTCGGGCGCGATAGGATTCAATACACAGGAAAAGGTGGATCCCGTGCAGACGGAAGAAAAGACGGTAGAATACGGACATGAAGGATATAATGCGGGAATCCTCCAGTATGCCCGCTGGGCGGACGGACGTGTTTACGAGAGAAGTTTCCCGTCATACTATGATCCCGTAGATACTGTGATTACATACAATAAAGATCCGAAAAAAGCAGAAGCTGAAAAGAAGGCTGCCGCTGAAAAGAAAGCGAAGGAAGTAAAGGAACGGCAGGATGCCGGCAGGAAAACAACGGAAAAGAACAAAAGAGATAAAGAGAATAAAGAAGAGCAGAAAGCCGTCATAATCTCTTTGGGGAACTGAGGCGTTCTGCTGCATATTGGAGGGATTACAATGGGAAAGTATCGGCTGAAATCAAAGCAGAAAGGTTCAGTCATTACTTTAATGGAAGTGGATACAGAATGCCAGGCTTGGTACATTCAGGCCGATGACAGAAACGCGGCTCTTCAGGTATTGAAAGCCATGAGCGATGAAATCCGCTGTTTGAGGAATATTTATTTGAATGGGGATGATGTGACGGAAGAAGTCTGTCCCCTTTTAATGACTATAGGTGATGCATCTCTTCCGGAAGAAGAATTCAGTGAGATGTATGGTGCTGGAAATCCGGATGTCGGTATGGATATGCATAGGACAGAGGATTCGCCGGAAGGGGAGGCCGATTCTGAACCTGCTTTCAAGCTGCCTTCTATCCGTGATGTGCAGGCGGCTATAGCTGCAGCTCCGCCAGTGGAAGACAGGCCTGCACTTTCTCAAACGGCAGGCATTTCTTTTTCGAGCGAATTGCCGTCTTTAGAGAGCGTGCTTCCTGCTTCCGCTTTCCAATTATCCGCTTCCGGAGAGAAGAGAACGGACGGCATCCTTTTAGGCAGATCACATATTAAAGGGAAAATATCGGATATCAGTACGATCCGGGAAGAACAGGGCGGTATCGTCGTACAGGGAACTGTCATTGACTGTGAGTGCCGAGATCTCCGTGAAAACAGGTGTCTGTTTACCATGAAGCTGGCTGATGAGACAGACGGAATCCTTTGCAAAAAGTTTTTTGAAAAGAAGGAAGACGCACAAAAGCTGACCGGTGTAAAAAAGAATATGACCGTAAAAGTCAGGGGGAATGTGCAGCTTGATAAATTTACCGGCGGCCTTGTGCTGAATATTTCCCAGATGGAACAGGGGAAAGAGAAAGAAATCAACCATGAGGATATGGCCGAAATACCGCGTGTGGAACTCCATCTTCATACGAAAATGAGTTTGGACGGACTCATCGATAATGAAGAGATCATCAGGACGGCGGCAAAGTGGAAGCATCCTGCCGTGGCGATTACGGATCACGGCGTCATTCAGGCATTTCCCCAAATACAAACATTGGCGGCAAAATACGGGCAAAAAGTCATCTACGGCATGGAAGGTTATCTGATTGATGAAGTGCCTGAAGATATTGACAGTGACCGGCAGCAGTACAGCCATATTATCCTGTTGGCAAAAAATATCACGGGGCTCCGCAATTTGTACCGTCTTGTGACGCTGTCCCATCTGAAATACTACCGCAAGCGTCCTCTTCTGCCCCGTCCGCTCCTTGAAGAATTCAGGGACGGACTGATGTATGGTTCCGCCTGTGTCATGGGTGAATTTTTCCGTGCCGTTTTGAACGGAGACAGCGATGAAGAACTGATCCGTCTGGCGAAATTCTATGATTATCTGGAAGTGCAGCCGCTGGGAAACAATGAATTCCTGCTGTATGAAGATAAGTATGCTGCCATCACGACGAAAAAAGATTTGCAGGAGCTGAACAAGAAAGTTATTGAAATAGGAGAAAAAGCGGGGATTCCCGTATGCGCCACATCTGATGCTCACTACCTTTTTGCCGAATACGCGCGGGACAGAGATATCCTTTTGTCCAACTGGGAAAAACCGGGGAAAATAGAATCCCATCCGCCGGTATACCTTCGGACGACGGAGGAAATGCTGGAGGAATTCAGCTATCTGCCGAAAGAAAAAGCGGAGGAGATCGTCATCACGAATACCCGCCGGGTGGCGGAGCAGTGCGAGGTCATTGAACCGCTGGCGGAAGAATGGAAATCGTACAATCCGAAAATTGCCGGTGCCGATGATAAGCTGAAAGCCATGTGCTATGAGAAAGCGGTGGAGCTTTATGGAGAACCGCTGCCGGAAATCATCCGGGACAGGCTTGATCTGGAGCTGACACCGATCATCAATCACGGTTACGGCGTCCTGTATTATATCGCCCATAAGCTTGTCAAGCATTCCAACGACCGCGGTTACCTGGTGGGATCCCGGGGGTCTGTCGGATCTTCTTTTGTGGCGACACTGGCAGGCATTACGGAAGTGAATCCGCTTCCGCCCCACTATGTGTGCCCCCATTGCCACTGGAACCAATTCTTTACTGACGGTTCCGTCGGCGGCGGTTTTGATCTGGCAGATAAGAAATGCCCCAACTGCGGCACGGAATTAAATAAGGATGGGCACAATATCCCGTTTGCCGTTTTCCTGGGATTTGACGGAGACAAAGTACCTGATATTGATCTGAATTTTTCCTCCGGCGACGACCAGGCGGTGGCCCATAAGTACACCGAAGAACTCTTCGGGCGGGATAATGTATTCCGCGCAGGAACGATTGCGGGGATCCAGGATAAGACAGCTTTCGGATTCGTCAAACGGTACGCGGAAAACCGCGGGCTGACATTCAATGATATTTTTATAGAAAAATTATCTGCCGGCGTGGCAGGGGTAAAACGGACCACAGGGCAGCATCCCGCCGGTATCATGGTCTGTCCCCGGGATATGGATATCCACAATTTCACGCCACTCCAATATGCTGCCAATAAAAGATGGCTGAAAGATGAAACGGGAGAAAAAATTCCGGGTACCATCACCACCCATTTTGATTACCATTCCATTTCAGGGCGCATGCTGAAACTGGATATTCTGGGCCACGATGATCCGAAAGTCATTCGTATGCTTCAGGATATCACGGGCATCGATCCGCTTCACATTCCTTTCAATGATGAAAAAACGCTGTCCCTTTTCAGCTCGCCTGACGCTCTCGGCATTACGTCGGAACAGTTGAAAGCGGCGGTGGGGGACAAGGGGATTACCGTGGGGGCGATTGGTCTTCCGGAATTCGGCACGCCTTTTGTCCGCGGTATGCTGGAGGATACACGGCCCAAAAATTTCTCCGAGCTTGTCCGCATTTCCGGTTTTTCTCACGGGACGAACGTGTGGCTGAATAATGCGCGGGATTTGATTACGTCAGGCAAGGTCAAACTGGAAGAAGCGATTTCCACGCGCGATGATATCATGAACTATCTGATTGAACATCATGTAAAACCGCTGACCGCTTTCAAAGTCATGGAAAACGTGCGTAAGGGCAACGGGCTGGAAAAAGGAAATTCAAACAACCGGAAAGAATTGGAAGATGCCCGGGTACCGCAGTGGTTCATTGATTCATGCCTGAAAATTTCCTACCTTTTCCCAAGAGCCCATGCGGTGGCTTACGTTATGATGGCGTTCCGCATCGCCTGGTTCAAGGTGTATGAACCTCTTGCTTACTATGCGGCTTACTTCACCATTCGGGCGGAAGGCGCGTTCAATGCGGCGGTTATTTTAAGAGGACTGGCATCCCAGTCGGCAGAGCTGGCGCGGATTAATTCGCTGCCCCACCCAACGGCGGTGGAAAAAGGGAGCGCCACAGTGATCGAAGCGGCGGCGGAAATGTATCTTCGCGGTTTGAAGTTCCTGCCTATCGACTTGAATAAATCGTCCGCTTCTGAATTTCTCATGGAAGACGGCGCACTCCGCCCTCCGTTCAACTGCATTCCCGCTTTGGGAAATACGGTAGCAAAGGAAATTGTTGAAGCCCGCAGGGAACATCCCTTTACGTCGAAAGAAGATTTGAAAAAGCGAGGCAAGGTAAGCCAGAGCATTATCGATACTATGGATGAAATGGGAATCCTTCACGGTATGCCGGAAGAAGAACAGATTAACCTGTTTTCTTTCTGAAAAAATGATACATTAAAATTATCTCCTTACTAGTTTGTCCAGTAAAAAAAGGATATATCACCAAGAGAGGGGATTTTCATAGAAGGACATAATAACTAAGTGATATGATATGTCTATTATTCCCAATTATAGAATATAATAAATATATGATATAAACACATTTGGGAGGTTATAATAAAATCTATGTCAGCAAGAGAAGCTGTGGAAAAATGGAAATTTGGCATCGGAATATATTGGCGCTTTGCGCAGAAAGAAGAATAAGAAGTACGGAAAGGGTGGGTAATATGTGGATTATTCCTGCTGATGCAAAGAAACCTGCAGATGATAGAGCTTTTCATGTCGTTCAAAAGAAAGAAAAAGCAGTAAAACCATTTTTAAAATGGGCAGGTGGTAAAGGACAATTGCTGCCAGAAATAGAACGATACTATCCTTTTGATGATAAAGCAATTACAAGATATGCAGAACCCTTTGTTGGTGGGGGAGCTGTTTTGTTTGATATTCTTGGGAAATATAATTTAGAGGCTGTATATATTAGTGATATAAATATGGAGCTTATTAATACCTATTCTGTGATAAAGAATTATGCGGAAGCGCTTATCGAGTTGTTGGCAGAAATGCAAGATAATTTTTTGCCTATAACAGTAGAGGAACGAAAAATTTACTATGCAGAAAAACGTACCCGTTTTAATCTTTTAAAAATGGAAAAAGATGGGAAAAATGATATTGAAAAAGCTGCGCTGATGATATTTTTGAACAGAACGTGTTTTAATGGCTTATATAGAGTAAACAAAAGAGGATTATTTAATGTACCCATGGGGACATATAAAAAACCATTAATTTGTGATGAGAAAAATCTTCTTGCAATATCAGATAAATTACGGCGGGTCAAGATTGTAAAAGGAGATTATAAATTATCATCAGACTTTATTGATGAACACACTTTTGTATACTTTGATCCACCTTATAGGCCATTAACAAGTACAGCTGGTTTTATTGCTTATACGGAAGAATTGTTTAATGATACAGAACAAGTGGAATTAGCAACATTTGTAAATGAAATGCATATAAAAGGGGCGAAGATCGTTGTTAGTAATTCAGATCCCAAGAATGTAAATGAAAAAGACGAGTTTTTTGACACAATATATTCCGGACATAACATCAAAAGAGTGGAGGCTTCTCGTATGATTAACAGCAACAGCAAAGGTAGAGGAAAAATTAAAGAACTTCTTATCTCAAATTTTGAAATAGGGTGATCTGATGTATGTTATAAGGTGTAGAGGAAGATAAAAATGATAAGAAATTTTGATGAGTGGTTATCAGGTTTTCGTGACAGCATTGCCAATTATGGATATTATGTGGATTTTGACAAGGTATATAAGAAAGTTGAAGAAGTAAAAGTCGAATTAAATATTCTTAATTCTTTGATTGGTTCGACGCATATTGAAAAAGATTTTAAACATTTAGCAGATGAATATCCGCATATTATAAAATGTATTCCTTTGTTGCTGGCGGTCAGAGAGGCGGAAATATATTGTCAAGATGACCTTGGAGGATATTTATATAAATTTGGAAAAGTTGAAGGGAGTATTGAACGATATACATATTTTATGGAGAAAACGGGACTTTTTGATTTACTGAAAAATCATATTATTAACAATTTAGTGGATTATGCGTTAGGGATTGAAACCGGACTTGATTCTAATGCACGAAAAAATCGTGGTGGACATTTAATGGAAGATCTACTTGAAAGCTTCATAAAAAAAGCCGGCTATGTAAAAGGAGAAAGTTATTTCAAGGAAATGTATATACATGATATTATAAGAAAATGGGGGATCGATTTATCTGTAATATCTAACAAAGGAAAGATGGAAAAACGTTTTGATTTTGTTGTAAAAACTAAGAACATGATTTATGCCATTGAAACTAATTTTTATAGAAGCGGTGGAAGTAAGCTAAATGAGACTGCTCGCAGTTATAAAACAATTGCAGAGGAAGCAAAAACAATAAAAGGATTTACTTTCGTTTGGTTTACTGATGGGAATGGCTGGAAGGCGGCTCGTCACAATTTGGAAGAAACGTTTGATGTTATGCCGCATCTTTATAATATTAAAGACTTAGAACAGGGGATTATTACTGAGGTTTTTAAGTAATGGCAATAATAAAACAATGGGAACCGGAAAATTTTGAACTGGAAATGACAACTCACTGGTCATTTCCGCAAAGAGGAAATTGGGCAACTCATGATGCTAAATGGAGAGGTAACTGGTCTCCTTATATACCTCGTAATATTTTACTTCGTTATTCAAAAGAGGGGGATCTGATACTCGATCAATTTGTTGGTGGTGGAACGACGCTTGTAGAAGCAAAACTTCTTAAACGCAATATTATTGGTGTGGATATTAATGACGCAGCACTTACACGATGCAAAGAAAAAATAGCATTTAAACATGAAGGGGCGGACGGAAAGGTTTTACTGTATAAAGGTGATGCCCGAAATCTGGATTTTATTTCAGACGAAAGTATCGATCTGATTTGTACTCACCCTCCGTATGCAAATATTATTCAGTATAGTGAAGATATACCGGGAGATCTATCCCGTTTAAAAGTAAACGATTTCCTTAAAGAAATGCGAGATGTTGCTACAGAAAGCTATCGTGTCCTAAAAAAAGACAAATTTTGCGCTGTTCTAATGGGTGATACCCGTCGAAAAGGGCATATGATCCCTATGTCTTTTGATGTAATGCGCATATTTGAAAATACAGGGTTTAAACTGAAAGAGTTGATTATTAAAGAACAACATAACTGCAAAGCAACAGGTTACTGGAAAACAAACAGTATTAAGTATAATTTTCTGTTGATTGCTCATGAATACCTTTTCATTTTTAGGAAATAATATCAATAAAAAATAAATCACCTGATTCACGATACAGTGAAGAAGGTGATTTATTTTTTTTCGATGATATCCATATTTCGGAGTAAGACGGGCCTGCCCCGCCAGGAAAAAGCATATTCTCCATATTCTTTTGTAAATCGGCGGTTTGAAATCTGTTCCAGTGTTTCTCTTTCCAGACGGGGGATCCGGTCTGCACCCGTTTCCGGAAGGGGAGAGTATGCTGCATTTTCATTAAAAGGACAGCATTTCTGGCACTCATCACATCCGAAGATAAGCGGCGTCTTACGAAGAATATTTTTTTCTTCTTCATTTAAGACTTCTTTCTTTTGCGTGAGGTACGATTTGCATCGCCACGGATTGAACCGTTTGTGGGAAAGCGCTTTTCCGGGGCATGCCGCGAAGCAGCGGGTGCAGCTGCCGCAGTTCATTGCAAGCGGGGTGTCCGGAGGAAGTGCCAAAGTGGTCAGTATGGCTCCGATGGTAAAGTAAGAACCGTATTTCGGATGGATGAGGCAGTGGTTCCTGCCGAAAAAACCGAGTCCTGCCTGGTAAGCGAGCCAGCGGTCTGCCATGGGGGATGTGTCGGTAATCGCATGGAACTTTTCATCGGGATACTGCTCTTCCATATATCCGATAATTTTTGCAAGATACGCGCGGACAACGTGGTGATAATCTTTGGCTCGTGCATAAAGGGCGATATTTGCATTCTTTTCCTCGGGGTACCGGTAAGGGAAGAGAATAACAGCAATGGACTTCGTATCCGCGAGAATTTCTTCAGGCGCCAGCCGCTTTTCTATCTCTGCCGGCGCGAAAGGAACGGGACCCGCTTTTTCCAGTTTTTCGGAAAGCTGGGGGGCGATAGGGCAGGACATGCATCCTACGGCGTCCAGCAGGAGGGAGCGTGCTTTTTCCAATAATAGATTTTTAGCGGAAGAATTCATACATTCCTTTCATAAAAAAGAGCAGGTTTCCCCGCTCCCATTTTACTTGCCGATACGTTTGGACAGGACGTCGCTTACCCGCTCTGTCGGCATATCATCGCTGTCATACAGAAGGCCTTTCGGACTTTTGATAATGAGCCGGTCCATGAGGTTTTGGTTAATCAAATCATTGATGGCTGACAGGAAAGAGAGACAGGCCTTATCATGCTGTTCTTTTGAAATGAGTCTGGACAGGCCCGGCGCTTTTAACCGCTGCTGCAGGTAAAGCTGGTGGATGGCTTTCCAGCTGTCTTTCTTCGGGCAGGCACGGAGAAGTACGCAGATAGTATATCCTTTTTCTTTCAGATAACTGATGAGCGCCATGGTGTGGGCGGAGTCATCAAGAGAGCCTTCCTGCAGGATGTGATACTTCTCTTCTGCTGCTTTCCGCATGGCTAAGTCAGAAAGATATTTCCCTTCCTTTGTGGAAAAATAGGTACAATAGCGTCCGTATTTCTGAAAAACTTCTTTTGCCCGGGGATGAAACCCGCGGAAGTTGTCACTCATGGACTGGATAATGTCGCCGTCGTAGTCATCGATGATCACGGAGGACATCCGTGTCTTTCCGGAACCTGGCTGGCCTGCGATAATGAAGGCCGTCGGATTCTCCTGCGCCCCTGTTTTGCCCTTTATCATGGCAGGCCAGATAACCGAGTTGAAAAGGGTATTCATCTCTTCGGCGGAAAAACGTCGGACTTCTTCCAACTCTTCTTTTGTCAGTTTGGAGGAGCTCACGGAAGAAAAAAGCTGGTCTGCCGTGTACTTCGTTTCGATGGCATATGCCTCTTTGAGCATTTCAATCTGTTTTTCCATAGAAATCCCATGGCCTTTGCGGAGTTCCACCTTGGCCATGGCGCGAACCGTTTTCCGCCATAAATGGAGAAGGCGTTTTTCATCCTCCTGTTGGATTCCTTCTTCACTTCTCATATTGGAAAGCAGATTGTAAATCGTGGTGAATATTTCCGCGTTCACTTCCAACTGGATTCCCATGGGGGTAATTTCCGCGGATTCATACAGTTCATTGATCGATCGCTCGTCATATGGCATAGCCTTAACCAACTCCTTTTATCATCAAATATATGTCCCATCATAACAAAAGGGGAAATATTTGTCTAATGACCGCATTCTTTATTCCTTAAGCGGGACAAATCGACGGCGGGCGGCGTAGCGAGAGAATCATCCCGGTTCCATGGCTTGTCATAGAGCTCCAGACATTCGCGGACTGTTTCATACGCTGCGGAAGCGAGAAGCGAACCGAGGACGGAGAAAGTGCCTGCGTCCGTATAACGCGGGGCATCCGGATCGGTGATGAGCGTGATGCCGTCCGTTCCCGTTCCAGTAGCAGGCAGGCCGTTATTCACATCGGCGATACCCAGATCCTGCAGGGCTGCCGTCTTCCCTTCAGTGATCGTGATGATGGCCCGCGTCATGATGGCGGAAGGAAGGGAAATATTCAGACTGATCATGATATTGATCGTACCTACAGGAAAGAAGTGACCGTCTTTTTCTGTATAGAGCGGCGGAGAACCTGCGCGGGCCGCCGTTTTTTCCGCACCGCCCGTAGTAACTGCGTCAAGAAGAAGCTCCTTATGGGAAAATGTTTTCACGGAACGCCATTCCATCTTTGCCGCTGTAAGAAGGGCGCAGGCCTTTGCCGGATCATATCCGTTTTCCAAAATGGAAAGACGTAAAAATTCAGGGACAGACCCTCCGGGAAATCGATCTTCCGATGGGTAAAAGGTTTCCAGTTTCTGGTTGACTGCATAATTGATTTCTTTAAAACCGCCGCCGTAAATGGCAGTGGAAAGGGAAAAACGTGTTTTTTCAAAAGCCAGACAAAGGTGGGAACGTGATGCATGCAGTTTCCCTCCCGCCGGCAGTGTAATCGTTGTGTCCATGGTATCTCCTTTATTCTTATTATAACAGGCGGTGCTTGTCATATCATTGAACGGCCTATGGAAATATGATAAAATTTAAGCGTATTTTATAATGTGTAAGGAGTACTCATGTTTATTGTGCCTTATATGGTGGTAGCTGCAGTTGCTATCCTGTTTTTTATTGTATGCCGGTTTATAGTGTACGGCATTGGCGGTAAATCGCGGCACGCCGGGGTGAAAGCGGAAGTGACCGCGGAAATTCCCGTGCGTCCCCGCCGTAAAAAGGTGCCGGTCCGGCAGGCAGTGCCTGAGACGACCGCAGAATTTCCTTTGAGGAAAAAATCAGCTGGTGCCGGAAAATCCGCCGGTGAGACTACACAGATTTTGCCTGTAAAGGAAATTATAAAAAAGGCTGATGCCGCTATGGGTGCTGATGGCGCTACCCGTGTTTTCGACCGGGGTGAACTGGAAAAGACGCTGCCGCCTGCTAAAATGCCTTCAGGGAAGGTGTCTGCCTTTACTGCGGAAAAAGCTCCTGAGATTTTGGAAGGCACACCGACACTCCAATCTCTGGAAGAACGGTTTGTCCGGCATTTCCTGAACCGGTACGGCGCGGTTTCTTCTGTCGTGGAACAGGATACAAGGATGGTAACAGGCCACTTAATCCGTAATATGGATATGGATCCTGAAGATATGGCAGACAGTCTGACACATATCATGGTACAGGAAGCGTTACAGAACGCCCAGCGTACGTATGTGCTGATGCCGAACGATACGGTTCTTTCCATGGTGACTGATGCATTTGCGGATGTGGCCAGGGGCCGCCGTTCCGAAACGAGGACAACCCTTGCCTATGATGCGCTGAAAGCGATGCCCCGCATGGAAGAAACACAATTCAATGCGCTGTCGCTCCTTCTTCTTTTTCATTATTCAAGGAATACGGATAATGTGGATATGGAGGCCTTCCGTAAGTACACGAGAAAGTATATTACTCCGTTTCTTAAGGAGCTGCCTGATGAATACAGCGGTTATCAGCAGATGGAATATATTCGCTGTATCTCTTTGGAAAACAGGGAAATCTCTTTTGGCAGGGTGCTTCATGATTCATACCCTCTTATTTTTGCTTACCGCGGCGCCATGAAGAGCGAACTTTCTTCCGTGAAATCCGACTGGCCTGAAGATGCTCTTGTCCCCAGTCTGTACAATTCATACTATAAACCGGCGGTGGTGGATGATTCCCTCTTTGCGGATTTTTGTGCTGATATGGGGATTACCAAAGAGGAAGACAAGACTTACCTTCTGAAAGTTCTCCATTCCCGTCCTGTGGATTATGACAGAAAGGAATTATCGTACATCCTGGAAAAGATTTCTCCCGACCTGGCAAGTATGCAGGAGGTATGGGACACCAGTCTGCTCCGCAGATCTTCGCTGACCCTTATGGGGATGTACATCGCCCGTGCCTGCATCAAGGCAACCATCGGCGAGGAGTTTGACTTGTCCCATTGGATGTAAGAATAATGTAAGAATATAAGAAATTATATGCATGGAAAAGCATTTTGGTTATCCTTGTTGAATACGGATGATTAAAATGCTTTAATGACGTATAGAATAATAAGATTTTAAAACGACAGGTGGAAGATGGGGATATTTGATATTATAGGACCGGTCATGATCGGTCCTTCCAGCTCACATACGGCAGGCGCCGCGCGTATTGGAAAAATAGCACGGGAAATATTAAATGACGAACCGGTTTCAGCGGAGATTACGCTATACGGTTCTTTTGCAACCACAGGAAAGGGGCACGGTACGGATAAGGCGCTCGTGGCGGGTCTTATGGGCTATGCGCCCGACAGCGGCACGATCCGTGATGCGATTACTACCGCGGAGGAACGGGGGCTTTCCGTTTCCTTTCAGGCATCTTCCCTGGATATGGGACATCCCAATGTGGCGGAAATCAAAATGAAGGGGAAAAGTGGAAGAATGGCGACAGTGGTAGGGCGGTCCTTAGGCGGCGGCCGTGTCATGATTACGGAAATTGACGGGTTCCCTGTGGAAATCACGGGGGAGGAGTATACACTCCTCACAAATCATAATGACGTGCCCGGTATTGTTGCCGATGTAGGGAAGATTCTTGCAGAAGAACATGTGAATATTTCCAATATGCGTGTGTTCCGCAAAGGGAAAGGAACGGAAGCGGTGATGATCATCCATTCCGACCAAAAGGTTCCCGAATCTGTTATTTGCAGGATCAAAGAAGGAAATAAAAATATCAACAGTGTTATGACACTGGATATTATTTAAGGCAGGGTATTATGAAAACATATCATTCCGTAAAGGAACTTTTTGCGCTGGCAGAAGAAAACCATTGCTCTCCCGGTGTTATTGCATGCCGGCTGGAGTCGGAAGAAAGCGGAAAAGACTTTGATGAAGTATGGGAAAAGATGAAAAAGACCATTCCCGTTTTCCGTCAGTCTATCCAGCGCGGACTGGCGGATACGAAAAAATCTGCCAGCGGACTTGTGGGCGGTGATGCCAATACCATTTTCATGCGGGAAAGCCGTTTTCTGAGTCCTGTATGCCGCCGTGCCTGTGCTTATGCTATAGCAACAGCGGAAGCAAATGCTAAAATGTTCCGTATCGTGGCGTGTCCGACAGCAGGATCCTGCGGGATTGTACCGGCTGTTTTGGCGGCAGTGGCGGAAGAAGAAAATTCTACTCTCAATGATGTGACCCGCGCGTTATTTACAGCGGGAGCCATTGGACGGATTACTGCGGAGAATGCTTCGATTTCGGGGGCAGTTGGCGGCTGCCAGGCGGAATGCGGCACAGCGGCGGCGATGGCTGCGGCTGCGGCAGTGGATTTACTCCATGGTACGACAGAGGAAATGGGGAACGCTATGGCGCTGGCGATGAAAAATATTTTGGGGCTTGCCTGTGATCCCGTGGCGGGTCTTGTGGAAGTCCCCTGTGTGAAAAGAAACGGATTCCATGCGGTACATGCCCTTGTGGCGGTAGAAATGGCAATGATGGGGATCCGTTCCGTCATCCCTCCTGATGATGTGATTGACGCTATGGGAAGAATCGGGCGCCTTATGCCCGTGTCCCTTCGTGAAACCAGCCTTGCAGGTCTTGCCATGACGGAAGAAGGAAAGCATATTTCCGAAAGGCTGATGAAACAAAATGCTATGCCGGCAGAATAGCATAAATGAAAAGGATAAAAAGACTGCGGCAATCAGAGGAAGCACTTTGGCGGATTTCTTTCCGAAGCGCATTGACAGGAAAGAAAAATATGGCTATAATAAACTACGTTGCCGGGGCATAGCGCAGTTTGGTAGCGCACTTGGTTCGGGACCAAGGGGTCGCAGGTTCAAATCCTGCTGCTCCGACCACATGCGGGTGTAGCTCAATGGTAGAGCGCCAGCCTTCCAAGCTGGTTACGAGGGTTCGATTCCCTTCACCCGCTCCATTTTTTGAGGGACTTTCCGAAGCGGGGAGTCTTTTTCTTTTGCGGTATTTCGGGGAATCCTTTATAATAAAAAATAATTCAAATGAGGAGCTGACCATGGGCTTTTTTGACAGAAGTAATGAATCCGCCAGTCCGATCGGCCTTTTGCGGGCGCATATCGGTACGTTTATGTACTGCGTGAAAATGGGAAAAAAGAAATTTCAAAATAAAGAAGACATAGGAGATATCTTTTTTGATATGGACCAGACGAAGTTTCTTTTGGATCAGGCGACACGGGGCTCACTTTACGATTTTCGACAGCGTATCGATTCCGCTCTTTGGGATGCGGCTGTCCATAAATATTCGGAAGATTTGGACAAGCTGAAAAAAGCGCTCCTGAAAGCTGTGGATCAAGGGGCAGCGAAAGCAGCGGATATTGCGGAGGAAGAGCCGGAGGAAATTGTTTCCGAAAAGGAAGAAGAAAAATCGGGAGACTGGCGGGATCATATTCTTGATGAAATGAAGGAAGCGGAAGAAGCGGCGAAGAAAAACGTGCCGTCGAAAGAAGAAAGAGGTGTAAAGACGGATGACTCTAAAGAGATGTCCGAAGCCGATTGCCGGGAGCTGTGGAAACTCATTAAGGAAATGGACAGAGAATTCCGCGAAATGAAACAAATTGCTGATGAATGGCTCATGGTGAACGGGAGAAAAGACGGATGCCTCGGCGTAGTATTGGCAGCAATGCTCCTGCCTGCAGGTGCCATCTACGGAATCTGGTCGCTTTTTTAAGGGAAATCGAAGTTATATATTGTGCTTTCCGCATTTTCTGTGCTATTATAATCAAAGTAAAGGTTGTTTCGGGAGGTGACATTATGTCTAAACACATCGTTACAATTAACAGCTCTTCTCTGCAGGACTCCATCAAATTTGAAGGCTGCAGCGAATGCCAGACTTCCTGTCAGTCTGCATGCAAGACCAGCTGCACCATCGGAAACCTGCTCTGTACGGAACAGGAAGAAGCTGAAGAAGCGTAAGGAACGGCCATGCTCCCGATCTTATGGTCGGGAGTTTTTCAATTGTTGTAGGGAAATATTTCTTTTGGGGGCTCAGAAAAATTCATGGATTATAATGTAAAGCCCATGATTCATCGTTTTCGTCAAAATGATATGAATATCGTCATGGATGTGAACAGCGGCATTGTCCATGTCGTTGATGATGTGACATACAGGGTTCTGGAGTTCTATAAGGGAGAAGGCAGGGAAGAAACTTTGTCCGCTCTTGAAAAAGAATACGGCGCTGAAGAGCTGAATGAAGTCATGGATGATTTGGATGAACTCATCAGGGCTCAGTCTCTTTATGCGCCCATGGATAAGAATTATGAAATGGCGATCGAAGATAAACCGATTGTCAAGGCGCTGTGTATCAATATCGCCCACGACTGCAATCTCCGCTGCAAGTACTGCTTTGCCGGACAGGGAGGATATGGACAGTGGCGTATGCTCATGAGCTTCGATGTGGCGCGCCGGGCTGTTGATTTTCTGATTGCCCACAGCGGGTACCGTGAACATTGCGAACTGGACTTTTTCGGCGGCGAACCGCTCATGAACTGGCATGTGGTCCAGCAGACCGTGACTTATGTACGCCAGCAGGAAAAGAAACACAACAAAAAAATAAAGATGTCTCTTACGACGAACGGAATGCTTCTGGATAAGGAGAAGGTGAAGTATCTGACGGATAACCATATCAGCCTGATCCTGTCACTGGACGGCCGTAAGGAAATGCATGACTCCATGCGTCCCGGCGTGAATAATGAAGGTACTTATGACCGCATTATGAAAAATCTCCAGTACTGCATCAAGCATCGCAATGGAGAAGAATACTATGTCCGCGGTACTTTCACCAGGCAGAATCTGGATTTCACTACTGATGTGGAAGATATGCTCAATCATGGATTTCCCGCGGTTTCTATGGAACCGGTTGTCGGCGATGACACGGCGGATTATTCCATCAAAGAGTCGGATCTGCCTCGGGTGAAGGACGAATATGATAAATTGGCGAAGTTTTTCATCAAGCGTGAAGAGGAAGGAAATCCCTTTTTTTTCTTCCATTTCAATATGGATCTTTGGAGAGGCCCCTGCCTGCCGAAGCGTCTTCGCGGATGTGGAGCGGGGCATGAATATCTGGCGGTCGTGCCCAATGGAGATATTTACCCTTGCCACCAGTTTGTCGGTCGTGAAGGATATGTGATTGGCAATGTCTTTGAAGGACTCAAAAATATGAAGATGATGCGCGATTTCCGTGTGAACCATGTGTTCAGCAAGCCTGAATGTGTGGACTGCTGGGCAAAATTCTTCTGCTCCGGCGGCTGCCATGCAAATAATGAAGCTTATGCCGGGGATATCCATAAGCCTTACGGGATTACCTGTGAAATTCAAAAGAAGCGTGTGGAATGTGCGATGATGATTCAGGCGTATAATAAGTTGAAAGCTCCGAAAGTCATGCACCAGCCGGGAACAAAAGCGGCAAGGAAAGCGGAAGGCTTATCCGCTACCTGATAAGATGAGATAAAGAAAGAAGAGGATGACAAGATGTTTCTGTTTGCGCAGAGACTTCTTTTAATTTATAATAAAATAAGTATTATAGGGGTAATGGAATCAAAATACAGGCATCGTTTTTGATGCATTTTGTATGAAGGAGGAATTGATTATGCATATAAAAAGAGTTGGAGTCGCCCTTATGGCGGCTGCCATGATTGGTACAGGTGTGTTTTCCGGGGTTTCTGCATCCGGATTGGGCAGTATTCTCGGCGGTATTGTGAAAGTAGGCGGTATAGGGTTCCTTGTGGATAAGTATGGTGAATCGCTGAACAGTGCCATTAATTCTGTTATGATGAAAGAGGGCGCAGGTACGAACTATGCTACAAAGGTTGTTCCTATCGTCAGTATCGGTAACAGAGGATATATCGGAGCAGCACAGGTTATCGGCGATGCGGATCAGGTGGAAAAGGTGGAAGCAGTAGGCCAGCTTGAAATCAGCTGGAATAACAAGCTTTTCCGCATCAAAGGTCTAATTCCTATGGACAGTAAGAACCCGACCAGTTTCAGCCGTGTGCAGGGTGTAGGTGTTTCCGCCGTTATTGATGTAAGAGTTTAATCGGAGGACTCAGCATGAAAAAATCTATTCTTGCAGCAGGTATTTCTTTGTTACTCGTATTTCCGGGAGCAGCAGCCGAACCGACGACCCTGAACGGACGTATGGAACGGGTGGAAGATGTCCTTTATGGGGAAACGCGCAGCGGCTCCCTTACCGAACGGATTACTTCCGCTGATAATTTAATTTATGGCACAGGTAGTTCGACAGGTGTGGGTCTTGATGATCAGGTCGGGAATCTTTATGCTGATGTGGTGAACAGCGGTAATGATGCTGCACCGTCCATTTCTTCCCGGACGAATGCCCTGGAGTACTACCTGACTGATGAAATTAAGCGGGAACCGCTTGCCGGCCGTATCGGTGATATGGAAAAAAGCGTTTTCGGCAGCGTGAAATCAGGCGCATTGGATAAGCGTACCGCGGAATTGGAAAAAGCTATTTATGGAGATCAACATTCGGAAATGAAGGATGTTGTTCTTCCTGAAAAGACGGTATTCAAGATTTCTTTAAATGATAATATCAGCAGCAAAACAAACCTTGTGGGTGACCCTGTAGAATTTACCGTGCAGGAAGATGTGAAGGTCGGTGACATTCTTGTGCTGCCCCGCGGTTCCAGAGGAAGCGGCGTGGTGACGAAAGTATCCCGGCCGAAGAGCTTTGGACGCAGCGGTAAACTGGATATTTCATTTGATCAGGTATTTTCTTTGGATGATGAACCGATTCCGACCGTTCTCGGACCGGAAGCAAAAGATAAGCTGAAGATGGAAGCTGCTGCCGTAGGCGCTTCTACTATCGGCGCATTGGCGCTGGGGCCGGTCGGCCTGGTAGGCGGTTTTTTTGTTAAAGGCAAAGATGTGGAACTTCCTGCAGGATCTGAATTGTATATACAAACGCAGAAAGATGTTACCACGAAAGGTCTTGTTACCGCTTCCGGCGCACCGAACATGGTACTTCGCAAGAGAGTGGCCAAGTCGGCTGTTGCCGGAGAGGCAGGGAGTACAATGGCTTCTGATGCCGGTTCTTCTGTGAATACTGTGGAAAATATGCGGAATGAATTGAAGTTCGTCAATGAGGACGGAGATGAAATAGATACCAAGACAAAAGCAGTAAAATCTGATGCGGAAGAGACAAAAGCGGATGTTTCCGGGACAGCGGAAAAGGCTGCTGATGAAGGAGAAGGAAATGAATCAGTAGTTATTGTAAGAAATGAATAAATCGAAATTAAAAAGGGCATTGATTTTAGGGTGTGCCCTTTTTCTGGGAACGGGTCCGGAAGGATATGTTTCGGCGGCAGGCGATATAACTTATGAAGAAGGGTTCGTCGTCGATGAGGATCATAAGGGCGTAGTGCGCCCGATTCGTCCTGCGGAAGTTCTTGTAAATCGGAACAATGCAAAAACAAAGGAACCGGTAGAATCCGATTCCCCGTCTTCGGCAGCAAAAAAAGGGAAGAAGGCAAAGGATACCGGGATTTCTCCTGAACATCCTTTAACTTTTACTGCGGACTATATCCGTTATAACCATTCTACAGGAGATGTTATGGCGGAGGGGCGTATTGATATGCGCCAGATGATGGATCAGTACACTACAGAATATGTCTATGGAAATACGGTTACCCAGCAGTATGTTATTCCGGGAGAAGTACACTGGAAAAATCCCACTACTGATATGACGGCACAGCGGGCGGAATATGACGGTGCCGCATCCATAGGAAAGTTCTATGACTTTTCAGGCTGGGATTCAGGCCTTTACTATTTTAAAGGGGATAAAGGGACTTATTATCGTAAGGACAATAAAATGGTTGCGGATAGAGGCTACTTCACGACGAAGCATGCTGTCGCCAAAGTACCTGACTATCGGATTGAAGCAGATACCATCGAAATTTATCCGGGAGATCATTACACGGCTTATGATGTGAAATTAAAGGTGAAGAATACAACCCTTATTTCTTTTCCCAAGTACAGGGCTTCTTTGAAAAATGACAATGCGACCAGCCCGTGGTCGCTCCTTCCCCGCCCGAAGTATGACAGCGATAACGGATGGGGATGGCATAATGGGCTTGAATTACCTGTAGCGCATAATGACGATCTGTATTTTTATATCCGCAATGAATGGTACACGAAATCAGGATACAAGCCGGATGTCGGTTTTAGCTACAGCACACCTTTCGGGTGGTTCAATTTCCATTATGCTGAAAAAGAAAGTTCTATCAATGATGAGGGCGGTTTATGGATTAAAAAGCGGCCGTCCCTTGAGTTTAAGTCTAATCGGTATTACCTGTTTAAATCGCCCTTCTATGCAGGTATAAACGGAGAAATCGGTTATTGGGATGAGGAAAGGGCAGGCAGTAACCGTAAGGGCAGTTATAAAGGCTTCGACGTGTATATTTCCGGTGATCCCATAAAGCTGGGCAGGTTTCTGACTTTTAACTGGAGAGCAGGGATTGCCAAAGATTACTACGGATACCAAAATGAGATACGTGAAAATAAATACTATTCCGTGGGGCTTATGGGAGGATACAGAGCGGTTTCCGGATGGATCAATTATACAAATCGTGCGATCACGGGATATACGCCGTATCTTTATGATACGTTCAGTACGACGAAACCGATTGATATAGGATTCAGACTCGAACTTACACCCAAAGATGCTGTAAGCGTTTCCTGGACGATTGATGCGAAAAATGGTAATGTGGATCACCGCTATTATACTTACTACCGGGATATGCATTCATTCTATGGATGGATCCGTTATGACACGGTGGAAAAGAAAACAACATTTATGATCATGCCGAAAGATTTTAGATTCTGATTGGGGTCATCGCTATAGGGGCTGGAATGAAATTTTCTTTAGACAAACATTTAGATGTCGATTTACAATATATTTTTGGCAGTAAATGGAATGTAAATGCGGAAGATCTGCAAAATTATGAAGCAGTTATTTCCAATGCGGCAAAGCGTGTACAGCGGATAAGAAAAACGGGAAAAGGCCCGGGAGGCAAAGCGGTTCTTTTTTCCCGCCTTCCTTATATTTTAGATGAAAATGTTCTCATGACGGCAGAAGAGCGGCTGCGGTTGGAACGGCTGGACGGAATCGGGAAAGAACAGGATGTTCTGATTTCTATCGGGATAGGAGGATCTTATCTGGGAAATCAGGCGATTTTTGATATTTTTTATGGTCCGTACTGGAATATGCGTTCCCGCAGGGAAAGAAACGGGTATCCGCAGGTATTCTTTGCGGGACAGAATGCCGACCCGGCAGCGCTTATGGATCTCGTCCGCCAGCTTCGGAGGGAACGGGGCCGCTGCAGCCATAAATTGAGAGTGCTGCTCCTGATAATTTCCAAGTCGGGGACAACTGTGGAACCGATGGCGGCTTTCCATGTATTGAGACGGGAATTATCCGATTTTTGCGAGCTTTCTTTTATTACAGTCACTGACAGAAATACCGGTAAGCTCCATGAATTGGCCGAACGGGAAGGATGGGAACAGTTTGCCGTGCCTGAAGGTATCGGCGGCCGTTTCAGTGTCTTTTCCCAAGTCGGTTTGGTCTGGGGGAAGTTGGTCGGTTTCGATATAAGGGCTTTTCTTGATGGTGCGAGATTTGTGGAAGAGCATTGCCGGGGGAAAATTTCGGATAACCCGGCACTTATGCTGGCTGCGGTCAAGTTTATCGCCATGAAAGAGTATGGAGTGGCAGCAGAGGTCATTATGCCTTATGGCGCAGGCCTTCGTGCATTAGGCTGGTGGTATGCCCAGTTGCTGGGAGAGTCTTTGGGGAAAAAATTTGATACCCATGGGAATATCATTTACAACGGCCGCATTCCGGTTGCCTGTGTAGGCACGACAGATATGCATTCCCTTACGCAGGAACACCAGCAGGGGAAGAAGAATAAAATTGTACAGTTTATTTCCGTGAGAAATCTTCCCGATAAAGCGGATTTCTTTTGTGATGACGGCCGCGCAGGCGGAATGGTGGATTTGGGGATGCTGCTTAATGCCGCTGCCCGGTCTAATCAGGAGGCTCTGGCACAGGAAGAAAGGATGAGCTGCGCGGTAGAAATTGAAAAGCTGACAGAATTCCATATAGGAATGCTGATGTACTTCTTTTTCCTTGCTACCGCCTATGAAGGTGCTATGGCGGATATCAATACATACGACCAGCCGGGGGTGGAGGATTACAAGAAAATTCTCCGCAAGTATTTACAAAAATATATGAAAGAGGTATGAGGTTATGGAGGGGGCGCGCAGGAGATGGATAGTCCCGGTGACAGGGGCAGTGGCGGCCGTTTTAACGGTGTGGGGTATTCTTGGTGTCGGTAAAGCGTCAACCGTTATTCCTGAAGAGGCAAATGGTACAACTCCTGCTGCTGTAAATGAAAGTGAAATGAAATTTGGAAAAATATCGGGCGGCGTTAAAAAATATGACGCGGCTCTTTATTTGCGGGGAAAACCGTTGAAAGATCCGTTTTATGCGGTGCGGTCTTATGATTCAAAGAGGGAGAATGAAGAAGCGCTGCAGATGCCGGCAGCAGAAGGGACAACGGGGACTATCCATCTCGCTCCGGTTTTACAGGGAGTCATGGAGTATGGAGGGAACCGGCGGGCCATGCTTGCCGTGAATGGAGAATCAGTTACAGTTCGGAAAGGGGATCGGGTGGGTATATGGTCAGTCGTTTCAATCGGAGAAAAAACAGTCCAGTTATCATCGGCAGCAGGAAATCTTTTTTTGGAACTGCCTTGAGACATACCGCCTTTTTATTCGTAGGCACTCTGTTCTTCTGTTTCCCTTTTTCTGTCAATGCGGAAAACAGAATGCCGGAGATGAAACTGGAAACGAGTGCTCACGAAACGATGGAAGCAACACTCCGCCAATCCATGGAAGAACGAAAAGGGGAAAAGGCAAAAAGTTATTTAACGAAACATGCTGTTACGGAAGAAAAAGAACCTTCCGATTTCAGTCTTCATGTAAAGAATGCGCCTATCCAGGAGGTCCTCCGGAGTCTGGCGGAACTTACAGGGAAAAATATTGTCTTCGGCGGTACAGTTACAGGAAGTGTGACGGCTGATTTAGATCACGTCACGCCGAAAGAAGCGCTCCATGCCATGCTGGTTTCCCAGGGACTCATAGCACGGGAAGAGGGGGGCATGCTTATTGTTTTTGGGGAATCCGCCATGAAAAATGGGGGAAGAGCAACGAAATCCTATAAATTGTCTTATGCGGAAGCGAAAGAGGTGGCGGAAGGGATTCGCCAGCTTTCTGACAGCGTCCATGTAGCATATAACCAGACGGCAAACGCGGTCATTCTGAGCGGAACACCTTTGGAAATCATGGAAACCGCTGCGGTTCTCCGCTCTCTGGATGTTCCTGAAAAACAGGTAAAAGTAGAGGCGGAAGTTATTGCCGTGAACCGATCCCATTCCAAAGAACTTGGGATCGACTGGGATTTTAAAGCTCTTACCGGCAGCGGCGAGTATCGCAGGGAAAGCTGGAATGAACAGCGGTATGTCACCGATGATGCGGGAAATATAAAGTATGATAAAAATGGAAATCCGCGGATGCGGAATATCGAACATAACGGATGGAATGTGAAGATTCCTGAAGGCTACGCAGGTATTTCCTACGGCAGATCCGTGGCAGGGCATCCCTACACCGCTTTTTTCAGGGCTAACCTGAATGCTCTTGTTTCTACAGGCAAAGCGAGAATCCTTGCCCGGCCGAATGTGGTCACCATGAACGGGCGGGAAGCGGAAATACTTATAGGAAATAAAATTCCGGTTATCGTGGAGCACGTGGATAACGGCGTTCGGACAACGACCACGGAATACCGCGACGCAGGCATCAAGCTTACCTACACGCCGCGAATCAGTGCGGACGGGGAAATCACCGCAAATGTGAATGCTGAGGTTTCCACGCCGTACCTTGTGCCTGAAATGCGGGCTTACCGTATCATTACACGCCAGGCAAATACGCTGGTCCGTCTCCGGTCGGGCGATATGCTTACTATCGGGGGTCTGATAGATAAGGAAGAAAATAAAACCTTTAGGAAAGTTCCTATTCTGGGAGATATCCCCTTACTGGGAAAACTTTTCCAGAGCAAGAGCCGATCCGTGGAGGAGTCGGAAATAGTCATCATCATAAAAGCGGAAATATTGGACAGATGAACCGCTTTTATAGGAAGATAAGGGAAATATGGCAGTACTTAGAGTCAATGGTTTAACTAAATATTTCGGCATTAACAGCGTTTTTGAAAATGTTTCTTTCGAATTGAAAAGCGGCGAACATATTGGGCTTGTAGGGGCGAACGGCGCAGGGAAAACGACACTCCTGAAATGTATCATGGGAAGGGAAGAGGCTGACCGGGGAACGATAAAAACCAGTGATGGTGCAGTAATCGGCTACCTTCGCCAGGATTTCGATTATGCCGGTGAAACGATACGTGATGAAATGGAAGAAGCGTGGGAAGACGTTCTCTTTTATAAAGACAGAATGGAACGGCTGGCAGCCGAATTGGAATTTCATAAAGATGACGCTGATCTTGTTTTGGAATATGGAAAAACGGAAGCCCGTTTTGAATTTCTCGGCGGTTATGATTATGAATCTGCCACGAAAAAAATTTTAACGGGTCTCGGTTTTACGGAAGAGGACTGGGATCGGGATATTCATTCTTTTTCCGGCGGTCAGAAGGTCAGGATTAATTTGGCGGCTGCTTTCGTGCGTCATCCGGATTTCCTTCTTCTTGACGAACCGACGAACCATTTGGACATGGGCATGCTGGAATGGCTGGAGGATTATCTTCGCTCCTATAAAGGAGGCGTGCTTATGATTTCTCATGACCGTTACTTTCTTGATGCTGCGGCGACAGGCATTATCGATCTGGAGAATCACCGCATTCATTCTTACCGCGGCGGCTATACGCGGTATATGGATACGAAGACACGGGAAACGGCGGCTTATGAAAAAGCATATGAAAAGCAGCAGGAGCATATCCGTGAAACGGAAGAATACATAAGAAGATACAAAGCGGGGATCAAATCAAAACAGGCACGGGGACGGCAGTCGCAGCTGAACCGCTTGGAACGGCTGGAAAAACCGAACCGGCAGGCCACATTTCGTTTTCATTTCACACCGCCTGATGACTGTGCGGATAAGGTTCTTGATATCCTTCATGGTACGGCAGGATATAATGGGACTCCTTTATTTAAAGATATAGAAATGCATATAAAAAAAGGGGAGGCGGTAGGACTTATCGGACCAAACGGTGCGGGGAAGACGACCCTCCTGAAAATGATTACAGGGGAACTGGCGGGAGAGAAAACGCTTATCCATATGGGCAGCCATGTACAGGTGGGTTACTACTCCCAGGAGCAGGAGTGGCTTTCACCGGATCGAACCGTTATTGATGAGGTGCGGGATCTTTTCAATTATGGCGAAGCGGAAGCAAGAAATGTGCTGGGCATGTTCCTCTTTCGGGGAGAAGATGTTTTCAAAAAAATATCTCTTCTTTCCGGCGGTGAAAAGGCGAGGCTGTCCTTGTTATGTCTCTTTCTGAAACGGCCGAACTTTCTCATCCTTGATGAACCGACAAACCATCTGGATATTCCTACGAGGGAAATCATGGAAGAAGCCATACAGGCTTTCGGCGGAACCTGTCTGATCGTTTCCCATGACCGGTATTTTCTCGATAAAGTTGTGACGCGCACACTGGAACTGGACAATGGCAGGCTTACTGAGTACCTTGGCAACTACACTTACTATAAAGAAAAGAAAAAAGACCTGGAAGAATTTGAAAAGGACAGGGGAAATGCAAAGACTGCAAAGACGCCTGCCAAAATGACAGTATCCAAGGCGGAACCGAAAAAGGTAGAAAAGAAGGGAATTTCCATAGCGGCAGCAAAAAAGCTGGAACAGGTGGAAATGGAAATTGCACGGCAGGAAGCAACCGTGAAAATGTACACTTTCCGTATGAACAGCGAGCCTGAAAATTATGCCGCCCTTACGGAAGAGTATAAGGCCGCGGAAGAAAAGCTGGCAAAACTTTATGAACGATGGGATGCCATCGCAGAAGATATGTAAAGGAGGATTACATGAAAGATACGGCACTGGCGGCAGCCAAGGAAATGATTAAGACGATGGAAGGCTTAGCGGATAGTTTGCAGGAACGGCTGCGCAGAACGGAAGCAGAAAATGAAGCGCTTCGGAAAGAATTGGAAAAATATCGTGAAGAACGGAAAATGACGGAAGAGGTTTTTCGGGGAGGCTCCGGTGAATTCAGCGGCTGTGATGACAGAGAGATATTAGAAGATTTAAGCGGGAAACTCAGCTGTTACTATCGGGATTTAGATCTTTATGACGAAAAGCGGATTACCGCTGAAGACGGGGAGACGCTCTATCACACAATAAAGTACATTTTCAAACAATTAAAAAAAGCAGGTGTCCGCTTTAAGTGATACCTGCTGTAAATGACGGGCAGAAATGTTCGTCTTTTTCTATTTTAATTTCTTTGCCTGCGCGTAGAAGAACATATACTGCTGAAAAATGCCTGCTGCATGGCCATAAGATGGGAACGGGCTGACTCCGCCATAATGTTTCTGAATGACCCGCCCGATCCACACATCTACAGGTGCGGCTGCCGTGCGGTGGTAAGCGAATAGGGAAATACAATTTACCACTTTGATGCCTGCTCCGGGAAACAGAAGAAGTTTTTCCGTGAGTTCCTTATCAGACAATGTTTCCATTTTAGTGAAGCTGATCTTTTCTCTCGCAATCATGCGGGCTGTGGCATGAATATAGGCGGCCCGGTACCCGAGAGAACAGTTTTTCAATTCATTGACAGATAATTTCCCGAGCGCTGACGGGGAGGGAAATGTGTAAAAAGTCCGCCCATTTTTTGTAATTTCCTTTCCTGCGGCAAGACAAAGTTTTTCCACGGAACTCCGTATAGCGGGAATGGATTTCCTTTGGGAGATAATAAAGGTGATGAGCATTTCAAAAGGATCCTGCCGCAAGATACGGATACCTTTTCCATATCCGGCCGCAGCCCTGAGAAAATGATCTTTTGCGGGAATGGAGCGTCTGAGCGACTTGTAAGAAACAGATAAATCAAAATAAGGAGCCCACACCCGCTTCCATGCGTAAGGGGTGCAGTCCGCTTCCCAGGTATCTGCTCCAAGCGGGGACAGAGACAACATGTTTTTCCCTGTGATGAAATGGAAGGAACCGTCGGGCTGTGCGGAGGCACGGAAACATTGTCCGCTCCGTATGATTTTTTCCGGATCAAAGTCGTCAGGAATTTGTATTTTCATAAAATAACCTCTTTTCCTCTCTTTATTATACAGGGGATTTCTATTCTTGCCGTGAACAGACGGAATTGGTAGTATAATAACAACATGAAAGGTACATAAATAATAATTTAAAGCAGGTGCAGTTTATGAGAGCAAGAATACATAAAAGTCTTTTAATGATGGGTGTTATTTCAGTAGCACTCGCATTTTTACTGGCAATTATCCTCCATTATCAAAGCATGCAGGAACAGGCGGACCGTGAACTGGCGCGTGTGGCTCAGACGGCCGCCGCAGCGGTATCTATGGAGAAGGCTCCTGAAAGCAAGGCATACCTTGATGCTATTTATGATGGAAATAATAAGGACATCCATATCGTATGGCTTACGGATAAAGGGAGTATTCTTTACGATACCGATGAAACTCTTGGAAGGAACTATCTCGAGATGCCCGAAGTCCGGCAGGCGATCCGGGAGGGCTCCGGGGAAGTCGTTCATAAATCGTCTGATGAGCATCCGAAAAGTTATGTGGCGTACCGTACGGCCGATGATACCATTCTTCGTTTTTCCAAATCAAAAACAATTTCTTTTTTTGTCGCGTCTGATTTTATTCCTGAAGTCATCCTTTTCCTTCTTGTTTTTTCCGTGGGATGTCTTGCTGCGGCGGAACATGAAACAAATCGTATCCTGAGTCCCGTCCGTGGCTTGGGAAATATCATACAGGACATTATGGCGGGAAAAGAGATAGGCAGGCTGCCTGATGAATATGAAGAACTTATGCCCCTCATCAACAAGGTGGAAGAACAGCATGATGAAATAGAAAACTATTTGGAAGATATTGAAGAAGAGAGAAATACGACCCGTACCATTTTGGATACTATTTCTGATGGGATTATTCTTTTGAACAGCCGGAAAGAGATTGTCGATTATAATGAGCGGGTAAAAGAAATATTTCATGTGGAAAAAGACAAGCGCTTCCGCCGCATTTCCTTTCTCTATCATGATGAAGATTTTCTTCGCGCTGTCGGACGTGCCTATCGTTCTGAACGTTCCCGCGAGTATACGATGACGCTCTTTGGGAATCCATTCCGGATGACTACGGCAAAAACGGAACTGACTGATGGGGAAGAAGGGCTGCTCCTTGTTCTCAGCGATATGACGGCAAATTACATGGCGGAACGCATGCGCCGGGAATTTTCGGCGAACGTTTCCCATGAATTAAAAACACCTTTGACATCTATCAGCGGGTTTGCGGAAATTATCTCCAGCGGTATGTACCAAAGTGAAGAGGATTTGAAAGTTTTCGGCAGACGAATTTTAGATGAATCCCATCGGATGATGTCCTTGATTGACACCATCATGCACTTGTCAAAAGTGGAAGAAACAGAAACCACGATCAAATGGAAGCCCGTAGAAGTTGCTGGACTTGTCCGCTATGCCGCCGAACTCATCAAACCGCAGGCTGATAAGAAGAATATAGTTGTCGAGCTGGATATGGAGCCTGTCCATGTCTACGGGAATGCCGCTCTTTTATCCGAGCTGGCGATGAATCTTTTGGATAATGCGGTGAAATATAATCATGAAGGCGGCCATGTAACGGTGAAACTGGCGGCGGAAAACGGAGAAATGGTCATGACCGTTTCCGATACGGGAATCGGTATCCCCGCAGATAAACAGAACCGTATTTTTGAACGCTTTTACAGGGCAGAGGAGAGCAGAAATAAATTCACCGGCGGCAGCGGACTGGGACTTGCCATTTGCAAGCATATTGTAGAGAAACATAAAGGTAGTCTCACTATTTCCAGCACAGAAGGAGAAGGGGCCACCTTCATCGTTACTCTGCCTGCTATGAGTGAAAGCGATGTGTCCGTGGAGACGGATAATGATATTCTTGCAAAGCAGGAAGCTGCTGACGGTGAATCGGGGAAATTGGCGGAAATGGAAGCGGCAGAAGAAGCTGCTGAAGAAATGACTGAAGGAAGCGATGCAGCCGATAATACCGAGGAGAAAGAACTATTGAAAAGGAAGAAGGAAAAGAAACGGAAAAAAGCGAAGAAGAGAAAGGCGAAAGCTGCAGAACAGGCGGAAAAGCAAAAAACAGCCAAAGAAGAAAAAACGGGAAAAACATCAAAAGCGAAAAAGTAAATTGAAAAGGATATGCCTTGGGAACATCCCGGAGACATATCCTTTTATAATGCTGATTAACGCGTTGCGGCAGTAAACATACCGGTTGCCTTATTAAAAGTAAGGACATAAACTGGACCGCCTGCTGATGAATGGCTGCCGCCTGCCGGCGGATCAACATGGAGAAGAAGATCCTTCTTTGTGATCTCCAGTGTTCCGTCGCCCTCTTCTCCCGTAAGGGAAGAACCGTCGAAGGCAAGAGCAAATTCCCCCTTTTGGTAGGATACGATGCGGAGCCCTTTAATGTCGCCCGTCTGGAAGACATAAAAACGCTTTCCGTTATCCGTTTGCACAAATTGAGTTATGGAGACAGAAGCATCTTTCCTTCCGTTTTCTCCATACAACGCGACAGGGAGATCGGAAAGAATCAGATTGGATTCATTGATTGCCGTTGAAAAAACAGCATCCGCCTTTCCGTCATTTACCGCGTTCAGATTAATGCCGAGACGCTGCTCTGCAGAAAGATTAATCTGGATGGCCGCTTCACCTCCGGAAACCGCCAGGCTGGAAGTGGAGCCTTCCTGCCAGCTGGCATAAGCTGTTCCTGCGGTAATTATCGCAGCGGCAAGAGTAAATAATATCTTTTTCATAAAATACCTCCTTGCTCCTATTATAAACGATATGAAAAAAGAAGTCGCGAAAAAATGGAAATACACCGTGTACACATAAAAAAGACAGTCCTTTTATGTAAAAATATAACCTAAGTGAATACACAATATATGTTCGTTGGAATAAGGAGCCTTGTTTACCTTATAAGCGTATTCTTAATCTGATGAAATGAATAAAGAAATAGAACCTTTTTATCGCTTTTATGAAAGCAGAGGAAAATCCATGCGGGCAGCAGAGAAAGAAATAATGAAATTGGAAAAATGAGTGTTTGACGAAAGAAAAAAGACTTGCTATAATTCATTTTGCTGACAGGGACATATTCTTGCGGCGTCCGGTTCCATTTTTTCAAAAGGATTCAAAAGAATGCTTGACAGAAGGAAATGGCCGTGCTAAAGTAATGAAGTCGCTTAGAGCGATGGTTCTTTGAAAACTGAACAGTACAGCGAGAAAAAAGCCGATGTGCGAGTTTCAAGAAAAAAAGAAACCGCAAAGAATTTGAGTAAGAAAGGCAAGAAAAAATCGAGCCGAAACAAACAATCTATCATGGAGAGTTTGATCCTGGCTCAGGACGAACGCTGGCGGCGTGCTTAACACATGCAAGTCGAACGAAAAGAGGGAAAGAGCTTGCTCTTTCCGGAATTGAGTGGCAAACGGGTGAGTAACACGTAAACAACCTGCCTTCAGGATGGGGACAACAGACGGAAACGACTGCTAATACCGAATAAGTTCCAAGAGCCGCATGGCCCATGGAAGAAAAGGTGGCCTCTACCTGTAAGCTATCGCCTGAAGAGGGGTTTGCGTCTGATTAGCTGGTTGGAGGGGTAACGGCCCACCAAGGCGACGATCAGTAGCCGGTCTGAGAGGATGAACGGCCACACTGGAACTGAGACACGGTCCAGACTCCTACGGGAGGCAGCAGTGGGGAATCTTCCGCAATGGGCGAAAGCCTGACGGAGCAACGCCGCGTGAGTGAAGA
>ERZ773079.120-NODE-120-length-52751-cov-12.571789_pt1 | contig 52751 bp, 44 predicted proteins | sample MGYA00511355_ERZ773079 | MGnify/ENA primary metagenome ERZ773079 (study PRJEB29015, sample SAMEA2737979) | human oral metagenome | biome: human oral; feature: human-associated habitat; material: dental | place: China | collected 2117 ... | reverse complement strand
TGTGTCTGAGCATCAACAAAGTGACCTGGATGCAGCGGAACAACCCCAAGGTGCGGGACCCGGCTGAGGGAAGGTTTCCGGAATGGGATGTGTGGATCAGTTCGCACAGGTTGAGGATCTGGTCACGGTCAAGGCATGTGGTAGTATTCATGGCGGCGGCTTGTCTTTTATCTGAGGTTTTTGTTTCTACACCTTGAATTATCTCAGATCGGGCAAGCCGCCCTCACATCCCCCTCAGGGTAAAGCGTTAGTTGGGGGAAACCAAAACATCTCCATGAATAAGCCTCAAGGTATCGAAACCCTGGGCTCCAAGGGGTACGAAACTGGCGCCATGCAAACGCTCCGGGGGGTCGCCAAGACCCGAGCAGCTCATCTTTCCGCTATTGCTCAAGTGGCTGCCCAACTCTACAGCCCCGCTGGCTTCTTCAAGAACCTGCTAGGGATTGCACCCCTAAGTCTGGAAGCGCTCATTTCTGAAAAGGAAATGCGCAATGCCTTCGAGCCGGTAAAATCAGCTCTGAGAGATGCCAAGAAAAGGGGTGAACCGAGCGAATTCGGCCCCCTTCGCGCCGCCACCATGAAGGCGCGATTTGAGCAGGTGGCCCAAGGGACCTTGGCCTACGAGGATGTTGTGGATGCTGAGCCCATGCTTTGGACCTTGGGTTTCAAGCAGCGCGAGGGGAGCATCAGGAAGGCGGTGCACCAGCCTGACTTGGCCGCAAGGGTGCCAGCGCCAGCGGGCGGGGTTCGCTCTCAAAATATCTTAATTGAAGTGGAGCTAAGCAAGAAGAACTGGAAGGAGTATGAAGCCATCTTGGCCACCTTGGCTGCCGAGCTGAAGGAAGGGCTGACCTACGGTAGGGCAATCTACTTCACCATCGGCACCCAGATTCCCACGCTACTCAAGAAGGTGGATATCAGTGGAAATCTCGGCCTCATCAGCACGGGGAAGCTTCTAATCTTGCCCCTGAAGCATCGGGATGGGACCCCCTACAGCGACAATCGCCGCATCAAACTCGCCTGACCAGCCGTACCAGATTGGAGGAACATCATAATGGATAAGCTCTACTCGCTCTACGACGCCTACATTGGCGCGAACCTCTGGGCCATCGGCATCTCACTGACCGGGGCCATCCTTGCCATCCGCATCTTGGTGCCTCTGGTCATCAAGGCGGCCGCCCGCTGGAGGAACTTCGCGGGACGCAGGACCATCAATCCCGGGACTTGGTTTGCCATGCAGAGCAGACCTCTCTTCAAAGCCCAGAGCATGCTCCTGGCCAACTCGGGCCTTCGGGAGCTGTTCGCCCCGGCCGGCAACTTCCTGAAGGAGCTGACGGAAGAAGAGAAAGCGAAGGGCGTCATGAGCTTCGGGGCAGCCTGGCTCAGTCCTTATCCCCGCGCGGTCAAGGCCAGCATCAAGGCCAATCGCGGCGCGGCCAGGGGAAAGAAATTAGATGCTCATGCACAGGTTCGAGAGGTGGCCCGCTGCATCACAGTGGTGCCGCTGGAGCCCCGATATGGAGGCGGAGATGATTCGCAGCACTTCCAGATTTCGATTGACCTGCATGGACACGGGGCTGAGGAAGTCGCCCGCATCGAAGGGAAGATATCATCTCAGTTGGACCTGGTGGAACTCAACCCTATTCCGGGTCACCGAGGGGGTCGAGGAGTAGCTTATGCGGCTCACCGAACGGCACCTATCGACACCTTGATGCAGACCAAAATCGGGGTTGACTTCCTCAGGGCTAACCCTCCAAAGAATCCGTTCTCTCTACCCATGGCGCTGGAAGAGTGTGGGGAGCCTTTCAGCCTACCCACCCATCACACCTTGGTTCTGGGTACCACGGGAAGCGGGAAATCCTCGCCGCTGAACTGCCTAATCTTCCAACAAGCAGAGTTTGTGGAGCAGGGAATTTCAGAGTTCTACGGGATTGACCCAAAACGGTCTGAGCTTAGGCCCTATGAAGACTCATGGCTGTTTAAAGAAGTGGTGTACTCGATGGAAGATGCCGTGCAGCTCATCGGGCACGTTGCAGGCATCCTCGACAAGCGCTCCAAGGCCAACCCCATCGACCTCTCCAAAGGGGAGCTGGGACGGAGCATGACCCCCTCGAAGACCCATCCCATGGTCTTCTTGGTCATTGACGAGATGCTTAGCCTGATTGGAGACTTGCAGACCAATCGTGAGACTGCCACCCTGAATCAACTCACAAAAATCATGGCGATGGGGCGGTCTCTCAACATCCTCATCGTAGGAGCCACCCAGAACGCAGACAAGGCTGTCTTGGGATGGATGCGGCCAAACATCGGCAATCCCGTGGTTCTCAGGCAGCCTTCTTCCTACTACAACGACCTGTTCCTGGGGCCAGATGCGGCCAAGAGGGGTTTCAACTCAACTACGATTGCTCCAGCAAACATAGCTAATGGCTACCGCACCGCAGGCATTGGGTTCACCTTGGGGGCGGACGGTGAGCCTGTGAAGGTGCGCTTCGCACATCTGACAGACAGAGACATCTCCGAGCTGATTCAACGCCACCCTGGCACTGGCCCTGCTCACCAGGCTGCTCCAGCTCCTCAAATCTCCGCGCCCGCTGTCGGTTCCGCTCTGACCAAGGAAGCGAGCCTTCAAGAGGTCGCTGAAGTCCCCGAGAGGCGCTCTCCCGAGGAATCCCAGGCGGCAGCTCTGATGGCGGCTCTGCGTCGCACACAGGGCCGCTGATGTCCAAGTCTCTGGAGGCAGGTTTCACCCCCTAAAACCTGGACCTCCATCGTCTGCCGGACCAATGGGGGGTTAACAAGGGGGGCTAAAATGCGCAAAAACGACCCTGACCAGAGGTAAAACCCCTAGTCAAAGCCGCTCTTACTCTTTGTGGCGGAGGATACGAGATTCGAACTCGTGAGGGCGTGAACCCAACCCGCTTTCCAAGCGAGCGCCATAGGCCTCTAGGCGAATCCTCCGCGGGGAACCCTACCCGAGGACCCGGGACTGGGCAAACTCGGCCGGTCTCAGTGGTGGAAACCGGGCTGCCTGGTGATCGCCGGCATGGGGGCCGTCAGGGCGTTCAGGTGGTCGACCTCACAGCGCAGGTCGTCGAGGAAGGCGTGGGCCAGGTCGTGGCTGAAACCGTTGCGGACCACGACGCGCTGCACCAGTTCGTCGGCCAGGTCATCGGGCAGGGGATAGGTGGGCACCAGCCACCCCTTCATTCGCAGCCGGTCGGAGAGGTCGTGCAGGCCCCAGTTGCGGCCGGGGCGTTGCGTGAGGCGCCAGGCGAAGACGGGAATGTCGGTGCCGTCGCTGCACAGCTCGAAGTCGTCCATGGCGCCGATCTCGCCCGACAGGAAAGTGGCGACCGACCGCGACGTCTCGTGGACGCGCCGGTACCCGTCGAAACCGAGCCGCAGGAACAGGTAGTACTGCAGCAGCACCTGCGACCCGGGGCGGGAGAAGTTCAGCGCGAAGGTCGGCATGTCGCCTCCCAGGTAGCTGACCCGGAACACCAGGTCCTCGGGCAGGTCGTCGGCGGTGCGCCACACCACCCATCCCAGACCCGGGTACACGAGCCCGTACTTGTGCCCCGAGGTGTTGATGGAGACCACCCGTTCCAGCCGGAAGTCCCATTCCAGGTCCGGCTGCAGGAAGGGCGCCACCATCGCCCCCGACGCGCCGTCGACGTGGATCCTGACGTCGAGTCCGGTCTCGGCCTGGATGCGGTCCAGGGCGTCCGCGATCCCGGCGACCGGTTCGTAGCGCCCCGTGTAGGTGATTCCCATGATCGCGACCACACCGATGGTGTTCTCGTCTACGTAGTGCTCCAGGTCGTGGCCGTCGAATATCGGATGTTCCCGGCTGACCGGCACGTAGCGCGCCTCCACGTCCCAGTAGTTGCAGAACTTCTCCCAGCACACCTGCACGGCGCTGGACATCACCAGGTTGGGGCGGTCCGCGGATTTCCCGGCGGCGCGGCGGGCCTGCTGCCAGCGACGCTTCAACGCCAGGCCGCCCAGCATCGCCGCCTCCGACGATCCGATCGTCGAGGTGCCGATCGTGTGTTCCGGGTCGGGGGAGTGCCACAGGTCGGCGAGCATCTGCCAGCAGCGGGTTTCGATCTCCGCGGTGCGGGGGTACTCGTCCTTGTCGATCATGTTCTTGTCCGCCGACTCCAACGCCAGGCGGTTGGCGTGATCGTCCATCCAGGTGCCGACGAAGGTGGCCAGGTTGAGGCGGGCGTTGCCGTCGAGCATCGCCTCGTCGTGGACGATCTGGTAGGCGGTTTCCGGCAGCGACTCGCCCTGGGGCAGGCGGGTGCGCGGCAGCTCGGTGGCCTCACCTGGCCGGGCGAAGAGGGGATTCAACTCCACCTGGCGCGTGCCGGCGGATGCGGTGCGGTGGGGGTGTGACGGGCTCATGGCCACCTCGATTCGTTCCGGCGAGGGTGCCTGACCCTCGCGTGCTCCGGGGATGAACCGATCCTGCCTCACCGAACCAAAGATGTCCCGGAGCCGGGGCTCAGAGCACCATGGCAGCCACCCAGCCCGCGGCCAGCAGCGGCAGGTTGAAGTGCAGGAAGGTGGGGATGACGGTGTCGCGCATGTGGTCGTGCTGGCCGTCGGCGTTCAGGCCGGCGGTGGGGCCGAGGGTCGAGTCGGAGGCGGGGGAACCCGCGTCACCCAGCGCGCCCGCCGTGCCGATGATGGAGACGGTGGCCAGGGGCGAGAAACCCAGCGCCGCGCACAGCGGCACGTAGATCGCGGTGATGATCGGCAGGGTGGAGAACGACGACCCGATGCCCATCGTCACGAGCAGACCGACCAGGAGCATCGCGAAGGCCGCCATCGCCTTGTTGTCGCCGAACAGCCCTGCGGTGGCCTGGACGAGGGGTTCCACCTGCCCGGAGGCCTTCATCACCGACGCGAAACCCTGCGCGGTGATCATGATGAAACCGATCAACGCCATCATGCGCATCCCGGAGGTGAACACCTCATCGGCCTCCAGGCGTCGCACCACGCCCGTCGCGATGAAGACGAACAGCCCCACCAGGGCACCGACGAGAAGCGGATCGGCCTTGGAATCGGTGATCGTCAGCCAGGACTGGATGACGAAACTGGCGCCGATCGCGACCACGGCGACGATCACCTTCGGTTTGCTCACCTTCGCGGGGGCGGCGACGTCGACCTTCGCGTCGGGGTCGTAGTCGCGGGGTTTGCGATAGGTCACCAGGACCGCGATCAGCAGGCCCGCGATCATGCCCAGCGCGGGAATGCCCATGGCCACCATCACGTTGACGCCCTCGACGTCGAGCCCGGCCTTCGCGATGTTGCCCAGCAGGATGTCCTCCAGGAAGATCTTCCCGAACCCGAGCGGCAGGTACATGTAGGTGGTGACCAGGCCGAAGGTGATGATGCAGGCCACGGCGCGACGGTCGAGTCGCAGCTGGGTCATGATCGCCAGCAGCGGCGGGATCAGCAGCGGAATGAACGCGATGTGCACAGGGATCAGGTTCTGGCTCATCACGGCCATTGCGGCGATGCCCGCGAGCATGCCCCATTTCACCCAGAAGGCGGTTTTCTGACCGGAGGTCTGACCGTCGAGCCGGTGAATGAGGGAATCGGCGAGCAGCTGCGTCAACCCGGAGTGGGCGACGGCCATGGCGAAGGCCCCCAGCAGCGCGTAGGAAAGGGCGATGCGCGCACCACCGGCCAGGCCCTCCTGGAAGGCGACCATCGTCGCTTCCAGGCCGATCCCGGAAAGCAGGCCACCCACCAGCGCTCCCAGGAACAACGACAGCACGACGTGCACCCGGAAGGTGGCGAGAATCAGCATCACAAGGACGGCGGCGACAACGGCATTCATTCCAGAACCCCTCAAACGGCGACGATAGGAGCTTAGAAGGTGTGCTGCCCTCGGAACTGATCGACCCGAGATCACCCCGGTAGCGTCGGCCGATGTGCGTCTCGCGTACCGGCTCGGTCGGTTTCGGGGGATGCTCACGTATTGGCTCGGTCAGTGCGAAAAGGTGGGGTGTGTCCGTGAGGTCGTCGCCGAGGTTCTGTCTCATGTACACTCATGCGTGGTTCCTCGCGCGGCGGTATCTCGCCCAATTCCCCCAGGGTCGGAAGGCAGCAAGGGTAAGTGAGCTCTTCCGGGTGCGCGAGGGGCCTTTTCTTCTGCCGCGGGATTGTCAGCGATTTCCCAGCTCCAGCCGACCCCAGGACCGCGTCGTGAGGATGGTTCCCGCAAGGCCCGCCGCCAGTGGGAGTAGTAGGGCGAGGGGCGGTGTGTTGCCGCCCGAGGTGGCCCACAGGACGGGAGTCGCCCACGGGATGAGATCCCCGATGCCGAGACCGGTGGCCAGGTTGGTGACGATCACGATCCCCAGGGCGGCCGCGATCCCCGCCAGGTAGCCGCGTCCGAGGGTCGCGAACCACGCCATGGGCAGCGCACCGGCCCCGAGGAGTACACCGATCAGGGTGATGGTTCCTGCGCAGCCCGCAGCCCCGGTGACGGGCAGGCCCAGGCAGATGCCCGCCAGGGCCGTCAGTGCGCCGGATGCGACGGCCAGCGCCGCGGACCATGCGGTGATGACGAGCAGTTTCGCCAGAGCGATCGCGCCCGGGCCGACAGGGAGGGCGAACAGACCCACCACGGTGCCATCGGTGAACTCCCGGCCCACCAGCCAGGACGCGACGATCCCGGCGGCGAGCAGGACGGTGACCCCGGTTCCCATGGCCGCCAGCCCCGTCAAACCGGACCAGCCTACGGTGGTCATGAGCCCGGCCGCCTTCGCGCCCACCTGGGTGTCGGGGGCCAGCGTCGCGGCCGCATATCCGCCCGCAGAGGTGGCAGGCGCCAGGATCAGTGCCGTCGCCGTCGCCACCCGGGTCACGGCCGACCGTGTGAGTTTCCGGGCCTCGATGCCCACCACGTGGCCGGGGATCATCGTTTCCTCTCCTTCTCCTTGTGCTCTTCGGCGGCCAGCACGGTCCGGAAGAACCTGGCCTCCAGATCGGGTCCCGTGGGGGTGAGGGAGTCGATGACGCGACCGGCGTGCAGCACGTCGACGCGATGCGCGATCCGCGCCAGCTCGTCGAAGTGGTGGCTCGTCACCAGAACGGCCACGCCGTCACGGGTCAGATCCGCGATGATCCCGCGCAGCCCGGCGGTGGCCAGCGGGTCGAGGGCGTTCGTCGGTTCGTCGAGGACCAGCAACCGGGGTCGGTGGGCCATGGCCGCCACTAACCCGACCTTCTGCCGGGTACCCAGCGACAGGCGACGTGCCGGGACGTCCAGCCAGTCGCCCAGCCCGAGAAGATCGGCGAGTCCGGCGATGTGATCCGCGACGTGCCGGGGATCGCGGCCGTGCAGTGCGACGGAGGCGAGGATGTTCTGCCGGGCCGTCAGCTCGGGATAGGAGAACGGGAGCTCCAGCAGGTGCCCGACCGCGCCCCACGGTTCACCGCCGGAGGTCCGGGCGTCGTGCCCCAGGACCTCGGCGCTCCCGGACCCGGGCCGCAGCATGCCCAGGGCGATGCGCAGGGCGGTTGTCTTCCCGGCGCCGTTCAGGCCCACCAGTGCCAGGCACTCGCCGGGGTTGACGACCAGATCCAGGTTGTCGAGAACCCGTCGGCCTCGCAGGTCGCGGGTGATGCCCCGGAGGGCCAGCGCGGGACTCACCGCGTCTCTCCCAGCAGGAGCTTCAGACCCTCCCGCAGGATCTGGATCGCCGGTTCGTCCGCCGGTTCATCCGCCCAGGCCAGGAGTAAGGACGTCGCGGCACCGATCACGGCCCCCGCTGCCACGCAGGCCTCGCGAGGCCTGGTGTCCTGCGTCGTCAACGCTTCGCGGATCGCGTCCCGGGTGGCCTGCCCGGAGGCCCATGCTGCCGACCGCAGCGAGGCGGTGGTGGCGATCAGCTCGATGCGTTCCCGGAACTCCTGTGATCCCAGCTCGGCCTCGGCGGCGGGGTCGTCGAGGGCGGCGAGCAATCCGCGCACGGCGCGTTCCAGGGGCGGGAGTTCTTCGGGCTGGGCGGCGGCCGCGGTCGCGATGAGGGGGTCGAACAGGTCGCCGACGACCACAGATTCCTTGGTGGGAAAGTGTCGGAAGAAGGTCATGTGGGAAACCCCCGCGGCTCTCGCGATCTGCGTGACGGAGGTTTGGGCATAGCCGTGTCGGTGGAACAGGTCCAAGGCGGCCTCCCGGAGCCTGGCCCGGGTTCGGGTAGGAACGGATCTCACCCTCATATGTTAGCAGCTAACTGTTACTGAATAACGTAATGGGTTGAGGGGATCCCCAGGGCGGGGCCTCGTCCTCTCGCAGGCCGGGCCTGCTGTTCGGCCGTCGGATGGTTCCGACACGGACTGTTCGCCGGTGCCCACGATCCGGCTCACCGATCCCGGGGGGAGAAACGTGGTCGACGGGAAAGTGTCGGTGGCCTCCAATACAGTTGAGCGCGTGGAAGACGAGTACGACGGCGAACCCGAGGACGAGTACGCACCCCTGGATGAGGGATACCTCGACGAGCCCGCCTTCGAGCAGGAGGGGCCGGGCCTCTTCGACGAGCCCGGGGACGAGGAACCGGTGGCCCCCGCGTCGGCGGCGCCGTCGCATCCGGTCGCGGACGATCGGCGGGCGCGCCCCGAGGCCGCGCCTCCACCGCTGGCGCTCTACCGGCGTTACCGCCCGGATTCGTTCGCCGAGGTGATCGGCCAGGATCACGTCACCGTGCCCCTGATGCGGGCCCTGGACAACAACCGCGTCAACCACGCCTACCTTTTCTCCGGGCCGCGCGGCTGCGGCAAGACCACCTCCGCCCGCATCCTGGCACGCTGCCTGAACTGCGAACAGGGCCCCACGTCCACGCCCTGCGGGGTCTGCCGTTCCTGTCAGGACTTGGCGCGCGGCGGGCCGGGCAGTATCGACGTGATCGAGATCGACGCCGCCAGCCACGGCGGTGTCGAGGACGCCCGAGACCTGAGAGAACGCGCCTTCTTCGCTCCGGTGCACAGCCGCTACAAGATCTACATCGTCGACGAGGCCCACATGGTCACCACCGCGGGTTTCAACGCGCTGCTGAAGCTCGTCGAGGAACCCCCGCCGCATGCGAAGTTCGTCTTCGCCACCACGGAACCGGAGAAGGTCATTGGCACCATCCGGTCGCGCACCCACCACTACCCGTTCCGTCTGGTGCCGCCGCGTCTGCTCGGTGAATACCTGTCCGGGATCTGCGCCACGGAGGGGGTGGCGGTGGAGCCGTCGGCCCTGCCACTGGTGGTGCGCGCGGGTGGCGGATCGGTGCGCGATTCCCTGTCGGTGCTGGATCAGCTGCTCGGCGGCGCCGGTCCGGAGGGCGTCTCCCACGACCAGGCGGCGGCGCTGCTCGGATTCACCCCGGACGCGCTGCTGGACGAGATCGTCGACGCCTTCGCCGCGGGGGACGCGGCGGGGGTGTTCCGCAGCATCGACAAGATCATCGAGATCGGCCAGGATCCCCGCCGGTTCGCCGAGGACCTGTTGCGGCGGTTGCGGGACCTGGTGATCCTCGCCGCGGTGCCGCAGGCCGCCGAGAACGGCATGCTGGAGGTTTCCGCGGACCAGGCGCAGCGTCTCGCCACGCAGGTCGCGGGCATGGGGGCGGGGGAGCTGACCCGCGCCGCCGAGGTGATCGCCGACGGCCTGACGGCCATGCGCGGCACCACCGCGCCCCGCCTGCACCTGGAGTTGATGTGCGCCCGGGTGTTGCTGCCCGGGGCCGACACCGACGAACGCGGCCTCCACGCCCGGATGGACCGGTTGGAGCGGCGGGTCGGGATGATAGGCGACGGGGCACCCGCGCCGGCGCCGCAGGAGCAACGCCCTCAACAGGCGCCTCCGCAGCAGGAGCGGCAGATGGCAGCCCGGCAGCCCGCCCCGGATCCGCGTCCCGACCAGGCCCCCCGACCCGAGCAGCAGGCCCCGCGATTCGAACCCGTCGTGCCGCACAAGCAGGAGTGGTCGCAGCCGGAGCCCACACAGCCGCCCCGGCAGCCTCAGGCCGGCAGGCCGCAGCGTCGTCCGGCTGGGGCGCCACCCGCAGGTGCACAGACTCCCGCCCCCCAACGTCCCTCGCAGCCTGCGCCGGAGGTCTCGCGCTCGGCCCCGAGCGGGCGCGCCCTGACCACACCGGAGCTGCGGCAGGTGTGGCCCAGCGTCTTGGAGGACGTGAAACGCCGCCGCCGTTTCGCCCATATGATGCTCAGCAAGCACGCGCAGGTGCTGGACGTCACCGATGGACAGCTGCTGCTCGGTTTCAGTGACGCCGGGGCCAGGGAGAACTTCTCCTCCTCCGGGGTGGTGGACCTGCTTATCCAGGCCATCATCGCGGTCATAGGCGTCGAGGTGCGCGTCCAGGCCGTGATGTCCGGCACCAACGAACGCCCCGCCCCGCCGGAGCGGCAGGCCGCACCCCCACCCCCGGAACGCGGGGAGCGGCGGCAGGAACCCCCGCCGGAGCCCAGGCAGCCGCGTCGCCGGCCCGAACCGACACCACCCACACCCCCAGAACCCGATCCCGAACCCGAGATCGCCGAGGACGACCAGAGCCTGGAGAACGCCGACGAACTGGCCGCCAAGCTCCTAGCCGAGGAACTGGGGGCCGAGATCATCCCCGACGAGTCTCTCGGCTGATTCGGTCCAGTTGAAGTTGGTTGAGCCGAGCCTCACGAGATTCAGGGGTTTCGACTCGGGTCGCTCGTTCCTCGCGACCCGGCTCAACCGGCTTGGGGGAGGGAAGTTGGTTGAGCCGGCCTGCTCGCTCTGCGAGTTGGTCGTGTCGAAACCGTGGTGAGGGTGTCCGGGGTTTTGTGGTCGGGTTCTGGCTACCGGGTGCGGGGTGGTTTCGACTCGGGTCGCTCGTTCCTCTCGACCCGGCTCAACCAGCTTTGGGGGCTCGATCGGCGTGCGGGAGAACTCGCCTGTCCGTGGGACCTCTTATCATTGAGCGCGACGGAAGGACGCCATGACCGAAGGATTCGACATGAATGCGCTGCTGGCCCAGGCCCAGCAGATGCAGGAGCAGATGCTCGCTGCCCGCGACAACCTGGCCGCCAGGGAGTTCGAGGCCGCCACGGGTGGCGATCTCGTCAAGGTGAAGCTCAACGGATTGGGTGAGCTGCTGGACGTGACCATCGCGCCCGCCGCCTGCGACCCGGAGGACACCGAGAGCCTGTCCGCGTTGATCGTCGCCGCTTTCCGGTCGGCACGCCAGCAGGTGGAGTCGGCGGCCGCTTCGGCCACCCCCCAGATCCCGGGAATGGGTTTCTGAGTTGTACGAGGGCCCCATCCAGGACCTGATCGACGAGCTGAGCCGCCTGCCCGGTATCGGCCCGCGCGGCGCGCAGCGCATCGCCTTCCACCTGCTCGACGCGCCCGAGGAGGAGGTCTTCCAGCTCGCCGACGTGCTGCGCCGCGTCAAGGAGGCGGCGCGGTTCTGCGAGGTGTGTTTCAACGTGTCGCAGGAAACCCGTTGCCGGGTGTGCCGCGACCCGCGTCGTGACCGGTCGCTGCTGTGCGTGGTGGAGGAGTCGAAGGACGTGGTCGCCATCGAACGCACCGGCGAGTTCCGCGGCACCTACCACGTGCTGGGCGGGTCGATCTCCCCGATCGACGGCCGCGGCCCCGGCGACCTGCACACCCGGGAACTGTTCCAGCGCCTCGCCGACGGGACCGTCACCGAGGTGATCCTCGCCACCGACCCCGACACCGAGGGCGAGGCCACGGCTTCCTACCTGGGACGGATGCTGCGCGACTTCGGGGTGCGCGTCACCCGGCCCGCATCCGGGCTGCCCGTCGGCGGCGACATCGAGTACGCCGACCAGATCACCCTCGGCAGGGCCTTCGAGGGACGCCGTTCCATGTTCGGCGACGAACCCGAACCAGCACCCCAACCCACCCCCGAGGAGCCCGTGCGGGACGAGACGAGGGGCGACGACCGGGAACGCAACACGGCCTACCAGTCGCTGGTGGGAACCCCGGCCCGCTGACCGGCCGCACCAGGACCCCGGTCCGGTATCGTCGGCCGGGGTCGTTCACACCGGAGACCCCGCCGGCGGTCCTGCTCTCGCCCGCGAGCGCATTCCGTGCGGCCGGGAGCGGGAATCCCGCACCCGCTGGTGCAGGAGCTCATTGATCGCACGGCCTTCGTCTCCCTCACGGGTGTGGGAGATGCCGTCACCGTCCGCGGAGCCGGTCCAGTATGGCGGGGACCCGTTGCGTGACGGCGAGCCAGAACAGGTCGTCGTTCATGGACCGATACCCGGTGTGAGCCGCGATGTTGCGTGTTGTGCGGATGGCGAGACGCTCCTGCTGGGTGACCGCTTCCATGTGGGGTTCGAACTCGGGACGTTCGAGCAGGGCGGCGAGTCGGATGATCACCATGCAGGCGACGTCGTAGGTCTCCTTCCCGTCGTGGAAGTCCTCGCGCCCGCGAGCGGTGACGGTGTCGATCCTGGCGCGGATCAACTCAAGCTTGGCATCGAGATTCGCCCGGTCGTGCGAGTTCGTGGCTTGGCGGCGGGGGCGGGGTGCGAAGCGCGCCTGGTCGTGTCCTTCACTCACAGCGGCACCGCCTCGCGCACCGCGGCGGCGAGCGCGGCGGGCACATTCGTGTCGGAGACCACGTCCGTCGGGAACCCGGTGAGCTCCTCGACCTCGTGGACGAACAGCGCGAGGTCGAAAAGATCGGTCCCGGCCGACGGTGTGACCACCAGGTCGATATCGGAGTCGAAGCCGTCCTCGCCGCGCACCACCGACCCGAAGACCCGCAGGGCTTCCAGGCCGTGGGCCCGGGCACGTTCGATGATCTCGTCGGCGTGCGCGGAGAGCGGGACCGAGGGGCGGTAGCCGGCGGCACGCAACACCCGCTCGAGCATCTGCTCCGACACGGGCCTGGCACCCAATTCCATCTGGGCCAGGCTCGGCTGACGCAGGCCCGCGCGCCGGGCGAGTTCAACCTGCGTGAGACCCGCGTCCGCGCGCGCGGCGCGAATGAGCGTGGGAGCGTCGTCGGAGCGGAAACGACTCATGAGAAAAGTATATAGCGCTCATGCTATTGGAAGCGTCTCGCCCCGTCGCCGCTCTTCCTTGCGCGTCGCGCCTTCTCCCGTGCGGCGGGCTTCGCCACGAGTTTGCCGCACTCGTTGAGTGCTGTCGACCGAGTTCCGCGCACGAACAGCGGTACGCCCATCCTTCCTCGACGACCAGGACCTTGAGATGGCCAGGTGGGTCGGGACCGTCACCTACGACCTCTGACCGAACCAGGGATGCGCGGCCGGCCGTCGTATGGGGCGGACCACCATTCGGTGCTCGCACCGAGGGGACCTTCTGTGACATCGGGTGGGCAGGATGCACCGCGGTGTGTCGTCGGTGAGTCTTATGCTCGAGGTCATGCCCCGCCGTATGCCTGGACCCGATTCGCCTTCGTTGTTCGAGGCCTCAGGCCCCGATGGTTCCGGTGCGGTCCATGATCCTGGGCGCCCGCTGCCCGACCGGCTGCGCCCGCGGACACTCGACGACGTAGTCGGCCAGGACCAGCTGCTCGCCCCCGACGCGCCACTGGGACGCATGGTGGCTTCCGGTCGCCTGTCCTCCATCATCCTGTGGGGGCCTCCGGGCTGCGGCAAGACGACGATCGCCCGTCTTCTGGCCGATCGCACGGGCCTGCTCTTCGAGCAGGCCTCCGCGACCTTCTCCGGGGTGGCCGACCTGCGTAAGGTCTTCGCCACCGCGACCCACCGCCGCGAGATCGGGCAGGGGACGCTGTTGTTCGTCGATGAGATCCATCGGTTCAATCGAGCCCAGCAGGACTCCTTCCTGCCCTACGTCGAGGACGGGACGGTTGTCCTGGTCGGGGCGACCACGGAGAATCCGAGTTTCGAGCTGAACGGTGCTCTCCTGTCGCGCTGCCAGGTCATGGTTCTGCGCCGCCTGGACGAGGCCGCCTTGGGCGAACTGCTGGCGCGCGCCGAGTCCCTGACGGGCCGTAACCTCTCCCTGACCGAAGAGGCTCGTACCGTCCTGCTGGCCATGGCTGACGGTGATGGCCGCTACCTGCTGGGCATGGTCGAGCAGATCCTCGCCGCCCAGGACGCGGGCGGCTGCCTGCCGGGCGGACCCGGGCCGCTCGGCGTCGAGGGGTTGCGTGCCGTCGTCGCCTCCCGGGTGCCCCTGTACGACAAGTCCCGCGAGGAGCATTACAACCTCATCTCGGCCCTGCACAAGTCGATGCGCGGCTCCGACCCTGACGCCGCCCTGTACTGGCTGGCGCGGATGCTGGGCGGGGGCGAGGACCCGCTCTACGTGGCGCGGCGCCTGGTGCGCTTCGCCAGCGAGGACGTCGGTATGGCCGATCCGGCCGCCCTCCGGATGACGCTGGCGGCCTGGGACGCCTACGAGCGCCTGGGATCGCCCGAGGGGGAACTCGCCATCGCGCAGGCGGTCGTCTACTTGGCCACCGCGCCCAAGTCGATCGCCGTTTACCGCGGCTACGGCCGGGCGGCGCGGCTGGCGCGCGAGACGGGTTCGCTCATGCCGCCGGCCCACATCCTCAACGCCCCCACCCGGCTCATGAAGGAGCTCGGCTACGGCGAGGGCTACGAGTACGACCCGGACACGGCCGACGGTTTCTCCGGCGCCGACTACCTGCCCGACGGCGTCGAGCGCCGGCCGTTGTACGAGCCCACCGCCAACGGGCATGAGCGGCACATCCGTGAGCGCCTGGGGTACTGGAAAGGCCTGCGGGCGCGCAAACGCGGGAAGGGGCAGGAATGACTTTCCGTTCCGGTGCTCCGGTAACCGCGCACCGGATCGGGTGGTCCGATGTTCCACCATCGTGACCGGCATGGCCCGGTACGAGAACACGACGGTGGACGCGCCGACTCATCCCGCTTGGTGCGTCCCTTCAGTCGACAGGAATAACCTCGACGAAGTGGCGATCGTCATCTGCGAGAGCAAGGGGAATCCGGGTATCCAGCGTCGACAGCACCGCCCCATGGTGCGCCGCGAGTTCCACGAGGTGGAAGTCCGTGATCTGACGGTATCCGACAATCCCGCTGACATCGATGGCAGGAGAGGTCAGCGATGCCGAGTCCTCAATGAACTCGTGCCCGCTGGCCGAACAGAATGTCCTCAGGGCGTCGAAGACCTCTGAAACCCCGAGTTCGAACCCCGTGACCCGCGGGTTGAGCAGGAGCCTGCAATACGCGGACTCGGTGATCGAGCACGTGGCCCACGCGTCGATGTCCTCGAACCAGCTGGTGGCGGCCTTGTGATGAACGTGATTGGCCAGTGAAAGCGCGATCATCACGTTGATGTCGAGTAGGCGCAGTGTTCGCTCACTCGTCGCCATCGCGGTATCTCTCGACGTGGTCCAGGGTCACCGTATGGGCCTGGCTTCCCTGAGGGGGCGTGAAGACCGGGACTCCGCGAGAGCCGGAGTTCGGTTCGCCACCGTGGATCCCGCGCAGCGCATAGGCCGACACGGCACGGCCCAGGGAGATACCCTCGCGCCGCGCCTTCTCCCTCGCGACGGCGAGAACGTCGTCATCGATGTCCAGCGTCGTTCGCATGAGAACATATTAGCATCACCGCATCGCAACATCAGTGCATCAATCTTGCTTGCCGCTGGTAGGGAACGCCGAGACCGGAAACGGGGTGGGTCGGACTCGTCTCTCTCCAGCCACGGAGCCGTTCCAGCGTGGCGGGAATGTGCCATGCGACGACTGGGTCGGAACAGGTCGCCTTTCCGGGGATGGTCGCCAGGGCGAGTCCGCGGTCTCGCACACCGCGTCGTCGTCGGTGATGTGCGACCCGACTGGTCTACACATGAAGCGGTTTCAAGATGGCGGCAAACAATTTCTGTCGATGGGGACGACGTAGTGGGTGAGTGTATCTATAGCAATCCAGACCTCCAACACGACCTGCTGCTTGAACTCTTCGCTGCACTTAGATGCGGACATAATACAGATTTTACCTCACATGTTCGATTAAACCTGTTTTTCGTCACTGCCCACGAAACGTGTAGCACTCCAATCCGGGTCTTCTTCTCCACCGGAATCAAGGGTGGTCTCCCCATGCTCAAACTCTCCTTCAGGACCTACACAACACCCCTGCCACACAGCCTGACGCGCGACAGTCTCGTGCTCGACGGGGGTGTGGATGTCGATGGTGGAGTAGGGGTGGGTGGTGTTGTACCAGTGCGCCCACTCGACGCTGGCGGCGGCGTCGCAGTCTCCCAGTGCCTGCCCGTAGCGGACCGCCCGGTACTGGATCCCTGTGGTTGGAGTGGTGGATGAGCATGGTCAGTTCGGTGTCCTGCCGCCTGCGTTGCCAGATGGCCATTTTCAGGGCCTCCAGGGTCAGGTTGGTGGATGTCTGCCACCCTACGATGCGGCGTGAGTACACGATTGGCGACGAAAGCGATGTACACCTATCCGTTGAAGGTCCGGGCATACGTGATGTTTGTCGCCCACTGCTGGTTGGGGTGGAACGCCTAGAAGTGTCGGCCCACCAGGTCCGTCGGGCACTGGTCCCTCACTGCGGAGCGGGTGGTGCGCGGTGGCGTAGCGCGCCGGATGTCGTGCATTCCCAAGGCGTACATGAGGTGCTCGAGGGTGCAGCGGGCCACGCAACCCGCCCCGTGGTGCTCGGCGACCTGGGACTGGTTGAGCATCACCTGCATCTTGCGGGCCCCGAACGCGGCGTAGTTGTCAGCGTGAACCTGCTTGACCTCGGTCTTGAGGGCCTCCTCACGCACGCTCCTGGCGCTGGAAAGCCGAATCCTGCGAGTTGTAGTTAGGTGCTCAGGGGCGATCCTTGACGCCTGAGGCGAGCAGAACCTGGCAGATCAGCTCGACCCCTGAGCTCCTTCTTGTGCTGATCGATGTACCGGCAGATCAGCACAACAGGCGGTCGAGCTCCGCCGTGAAGAAAGCCGACGCGCTCCTCAGGGATCGCGTTGACCCGCTGTAGCTCGCGGTTCTCGGCCTCGAGCTTCTTGATCCGCTCGGCCTGATCCGTCGTGACCCCCGGGGCGGGTGCCCTGGTCGATCTCGGCCTGACGCACCCAGGTGCGCCAGGCCTCCGGGTGAATGCCCAGCTCTACGGCGATCCTGCGGACCGCCCCCTTGGCCCGGGCCGGGTCGGCCAGCGCCTCCAACGTCATCCGAGTCGCCCGCTCACGCAACTCCATCGGGTACTTCCCCTGTCCCATGTGCGGTGTTCCTTCCTGTCATTACTGCTTCCACCAAACCCGGGGCGCAATGCACCCCCGATTCAGACGGCAACTGGTTACCTTTCTGTGAGGCAAGATTTCTTCCCACGCTACCACCGGCACCTCTCATGGCCACTGTTATATCCGAACCGTCAAAGACGATCAGGCCTTCGAATGGGTCGTCTTCCCCATGGCAGCTCAAGTCCTCCAAGTACGCCGTATCCGCACCAACTAGGGGAGTTGCCGCAGCGAGGCGGGATACCTCATTTGCTCTTTGCTCATGACACAGATCTCTGCCGACGAGATCGCAGCCCAGGGTCAAGGTTCTTGGTGAATAGAGAACCGCCCGCAAAAGCTCTGTGGTTTCGTCTTCGACGAAGACTTCCACCAGGTCCACTATCGGGAACGGTCCAAGCCATTGCCGCTGCTCGATACTTCAACCGAGCAGCAAAACTACTAGTCACACTTCCATAGCCGCGACTTTGAACAGCCCCTGGTGCTTACCCGGCCAAGCAGTAGCAATCAAGAATATATAAGAATAAAGTAGTCCTGAGGTCTAAATTTGTTAGCAGTGGAGACCGGGGTGTCTCTTGTCAAGGTTCCCGCGAATTGTTGTCGGCGCCTCATGTAGGACTGCCTGCGTATTCCGGGGGAGGCTTTCCTGGCTCGTATACCTTTGCGGACGTCGGACGGGATGCCGGGGGATCTGGGTGAGTTAGAGCTGGTCGGTCTTGTCCCTGGCTAGGCGGGTGAGGGTATCTTTGAGATCGACGATGCGGCGGGTGATGGCGGCGGGGTTGAGGTGATTGTGGTAGGAGATCAGGTCAGTCTTCTAGGCCTTGATTAGGGCGTCGGTGTCTAGTAGCCGGTCCAGTGGGGTGTTGGGAGTTCGTAGAGGAGCTTGTATTTGCCGGCCTTTTCAGGGCCCTATCCGGTGGGCTTGCGGGTGGAGGTCTAGGGGAGTTGAGCTTGACGTTGACCTGCTCCCACAGGCGGTTAAAGACTTAGCGCTCCTCGCTGGTGTCGTAGCGTTAGCAGGTAGGCGTAGCGGCGCGCGAGGTGGTTGTTCTTGGACTCGATGGTGGCTTGGTCGTTTTCTTGTAGGGGCGTGAACGAGTGAAGTACACGTCGCGGTCGGCGGCCCAGCCGATCAGGTCGTGGTTGATGAACTTCGATCCGTTATCGCAGTCGATTCCTGTGACGGCGAAGGGGATCTGCTCGACGAACAGGTCGAAAGCGGCCAGGACATGGACGCGGGCGTTGTTGTGGATTGAGCAGGTGAACACCCAGCCGGTGTGCACGCAGGTGAAGTTCACGCTGCGGGTGAACTCGCCCTCCAACGAGGGACCGCAGTGGGCGAGGGTATCGACCTCGAAGAAACCGGGCTCGGTGGCCACCTCTTCGCCTGCCCGACCGGGTCGTGATCGAGGTCTGTAACAGGCTGCCCGACCGGGTCGTGGTCTTGCCCCGGATCGGGCTGCTGGCCTTGACCGGGGCCAGGTAACGGTCGATCGTGGCGGCGCTCATGGCAAGCAGTTCGGCCCGGACCTTGCTGCTGTAACGGTCCTGGCCGAACACGAGGGATCCTTCGGCCTCCATCAGGTCAAGCCAGCCCTTCATGGCCGGGGCAAGGTACTGTCCGCAGCTTCCCCCCGAGACTGCCCACACTTTTTGCAGCACGACCCGGGCATCGTAGGAGTACTTACATCCCCGCATCTTGCGGCGATCGATCACCGCGGCCCGGCCCTTGGGCTGCCGGAGTCTAGCCCGCAACTGCTGGCGGGCATGATCCCGGTTCCATCCAGCGAGCTCGACCACCTGGTCCAGGATCACTGACTTGCCCTTCTTCGGCGCATCCGCATATGCCTGGGCATACTTCCGCGTGACCTCATACCTAGCCGCCATCGACAGCCGTCCTTCAACCTCCACACCCCATCGTGGCCCCTCTCACGTTCCCGGGGGAAACTCCGTGAGATAAGGGCCCCTCCTACGCGGGAACTCTTCATGAGCGTCGTCGAGGACTTGTGAGCTTCGGGGATGCGTGGTACCATGACACTAGTAGCGTGGCAAGATAACTAGACCAAGGTGGTGATTGTGATGCCCGCTGAAGTCCTCGAGAGAGTTCAAAATGTTGCGATGTTGAATGTGGATGATCTCTATCCGCCGGAAGAATCTATTCCAGTATTGTCTGTCGATGATGGCTTGGAATCTCGGTACAGGAGCATTGGGCCCAACTGTTGGGGAATGACTGTCAGTCCTTCTGTCTGTGCGGTTTGTACAACATGGTGTGGTCCTGTCGGAACCTACAGGCTTTGTGGGTGCTGAATAGAATCGCTTGTTGATGATCCGACAGAGTTCTCCAGAGATATCGCGGGATATCTCGTCAGACCGCTTGGTTGGCTCTTTCGTCGTTGATGCAGGCCGGGCGTTGCTCTCTAATCTAGAAAAGAGCACGCCCGGCCCGCAGTCACATTTATTTTCTTCTCTGCCATGGCCCTCCGTAAAGGAACACTTTTCTTTTGTGACCGGCTGTTTCATCGCTCGAGTGGCCTTGCTCGAGCTCGCTCTTGCGGGCAGTCGCTCACTGGCACATGATCACGCGTCATATAATCGAATGATCAATTCTCTATATTCTGCGGAATGGTACGAGTATCTTCACGAAAAATACCCGGAAATACCCCGCATGCATATGGCGCAAATAAAAAGACTAAGCTATCTAAATACAGTTGCCGAATCTTTTGATGAGAATAGGCGATTGCTGTGCAAAAAGTTCAATCTTTCTAGGCAATCTTCCATCGTTGATATCAAACCAGTGGGTGATTATCATGGCGGTGGGAGAGTTGCCGTTGACGTCGCTTTTACCTGCGGGAAACATCTTTTCTTTAAACCCGGGGTGCCCACTGGAGTCAATTCCATCGGCGCTTTAACTAACGCTCTAAATGATTCATTGAAGTATCCGCTTCGGGTGCCTGCGACGGTATCGGTTCCTAATGGATACTGGCAAGAACATATCGTTTCAGGGGAACCGCGTTGTGAATATGAGCATCTATATAAACTGGGATCATGGCTAGCTGTTGCTTACGCTACTGGTCTATCAGATTTACATTTCGAAAATATACTGCGAACTATGGAAGGGCCGGTGATTGTCGATTATGAATGCGTGCCAGCACCGTGTCTTGAAGAGGGGTTCATTAATAAGAGTATTATGAAACAACTGGGCTCCTTAGGGCAGGTAGGAATTCTTCCGAGTCGTTTTTCGCCCACACCATCGGGGCCAAAAGTAGATTGGGGGGCGCTCGCTGGAAATGTTGATGATAATCCACCCGCGTGGGCTATTCATATCTTAGAAGATGATGGACTGCCTACTGTGCATCTAAGCACACCGCGGTACGCTGCGATGCGCGATGGATATCGTGCTAAGAGGAAATTTTTCAATCATACCCAAGAGAATGCTTTCACATCAGGTTTTTCGGATGTACGCACTGTGTTGAGGAAAAGCTCAGTATCGGATATATTGGCAATATTTGAGCAATATGCTCCGAATCCTCGTGTCGTACTGCAAAGTACTCAAATTTACCAAAATTGCATTCGGCGTAGCACCTATCCCCAATATCTACAGAATCATGATCTCAGGCGTTCCACAATAATGAAATGGCTCAGAGGAACTGATAACTCTAGGTTGCCTTCCGTTGTTGAGCATGAGACGTGCGCAATACTCGATGCCGAAATTCCAATATTCTCGCTCGAGTTCGATTCAGATCAATACTTTGGGCAGAAGATCCAATCTCCGCGCGAATTTCTAAAAGCAAGGATTCTTGAATCATGTTCAGAAAGTAGACAGCTGTTGGACTACAGATACATCCGACAATCATTTGAAATGCTTCGAGAAAAGCCGCATGTCTTTGCGCCACAAAACTCTAAGGGTAGATCTCGGGTGAATCTATTGAGAAAATGCGGGACGCTTGAGCGTGAAATCGGTGAAATTTCGGATGCTATAGCGGATTGCGCCTATGACCGCTCTGGCGATCCTGTCTGGATTAATTTGCAGATGGATAAGGATGGTGAGTGGGCGCAAGCAAATAGTTTGTTTTCGCTTTACCATGGATCTGCAGGCGTACTGTTCGCCTTAGAGTGCGCTAATCGCTCTGGGGTAAAGTTAAGTAAGAAGACCAAGCTGATCAAACGAAAGCTATTTGATTCCCTTTTCAACTTGCTACAAGAAATGACTCATGAGTATCCCGTAGGTTTTTTTGAGGGAATGGCAGGTATAGCTTATTCACTGATTACCAGTGCATCGGAGGAAGCGCTTCGCCATAAGATCGCCGAGAGATTCTGTGAGAATGCGATTGAGCAAGTCTCTCATCTTGGGCATGACATCATTTCTGGTGCGGCAGGGACATGGCTATTCGCTAATAAGCTAGAACTAGCTGGCCTAGCAGTTACTAATGCTCGTAGGCTTCAGAAAGCTTGTGCGGAGCAGATAGAACGTCTTGAGAAGCAAGATAATAGGGGTGTGCATAGATGGGAAGAAGATATGAATTGGGTGGGCGGATTGGCTCATGGCCCAGCTGGAATTGCTCTGGCGGTTGCAACTTCCTCTATGGCTGAATCCTATCAGGGTCTATTGGATCGAGCTTGGGGAAGCCAACTTTCGCTTCTGCGTTCTGATGGGATCTCATGGTATAACCGAGTTATGGATGAATCTCCATCACTCTGTTCTTGGTGCCATGGAACGGAAGGCTTGGCTATGGCGATGGTAACGATCCCCCAGGCAAAGCAGCTTCTGGAAAAGCAGGTCTCGGCCTTAGCAGATGCTCCTTTGCCTACTGACATAGGGCTTTGCCATGGTCTAGCAGGTCGGTTCATGAGCCTAAAAGAGCTTCATCTGGATCTTGCAGCCGAGAAGGCTTCTGCCGTTCTGCTGAATAGAATCTTAGAGTTTAAGAACTCTAGCTTGTTTCTTGACGATAGCCTGATGCTGGGGCGAGCAGGTGTTTTAGTTTCGCTAGCCAGCCTATTGATGCCTGGCAGGATTCCAAATCCATTATTTCTACAGCTTTTATGGTGAGAAGGTCCCTGAATAGTGGTTTCCTTCTTGGGAAATTAATTTGAAGGTAGATTTGATGGTTTATTAACTGCAACAGGCTTTAGCTATCTATTTCTATTTGATTGCGGTGGTCTTCGATTCGTTTTAACTGGGAGGTTTCTCTTTAAAACCTGGTTTTTAGTTCGCATAAAACAAAATTTTGCTGCTGGATGCGTAAACCAAATTTTTCCTCCAAGAACAAAACTCTTGGCTAGGCTCGGGTTAGCTTTTAATTCTTCTCGGGTGCGAGGAAAAGTTTTGTTTAGCAAGATGCTATATAGATCACAAAATCCAGTGAGTAGGAGGCTTATTTACAAGCGGCTTGTCGACTTGGGAACTTTTGCTCAGAGAACGTCTGGGATTGGTTGCAAATTAATCGATATTTATGAAAGCCTATGGAACCTATAGGAGTCTGATGCGTGGAGGGTTGTTTGCTCTATGGTCATATACGAGGCGATATCTACGTGAGACCATATTAGGAGTTATGCTTGCCTTTTTGGCAACAGCAATGACTCTAGCTACTCCTATGGCGGCAAAGTGGGTACTAGACTCTTTTGACAGTGAGATTGACTACATGTTCCCAGCGGTAGTGCTGATCCTACTTTTAATTGTAGGGACTATTGCTGGAATGATGCAGGTTTTGTTGTTGGGAAGAGTTGCAGAGAAGGTTGTATTTGATGCGCGCAGTTCGCTCGTGCAGAAGTTTTTTCATGCTCGACTTGAAGAGATTCAGCGGTTCCCGACTGGAGAGCTAGTAGCACGAACAGCTAGTGATACCGTGCTTTTGCGCGCGGCCACTACGTCTAGCATGATTGGAATCATTAGTGGCGTTATTTCGATCAGTGGGTCGGTTATATTTATGACGCTTCTTGATGTTTCTTTGATGCTCATTTCGTTGTTCGCGCTGCTAACCATAGGAGGTTTATTCAAATTTCTGCTCCCCAAAATTGGCGAAAAGAGTGTTCGAGCGCAGCAAGCCGTGGGAGAATTTGGGTCGATCTTGGAAGGCGGAATGCGTGCTTTGCGTACAATTAAGGCTAGCCAAGCCGAAGAACGTGAGATAGCGCGCGTTTCGGCGAGGGCCAAAGAATCGATGCGATATGCTGTTCAGTCGGTTTGGTATTCAGCTTTGGTGGGAATAGCTGGTAGCGGGGGCGTGCAATTGGCAACTATAATGATTTTAGGTATTGGGGCGTGGCGTATTGGAAATGGAGAGCTTGCTGTTTCCACGTTGGTGGCTTTTTTGATGTATTCTCTAAATATTATAGAACCTGTAGCGAGTTTGGGGCAGGATTTTTCCTCTCTGCAGGCTGGGTTGGCTGCTGCGGTGCGCATTCGTGAGATAGAGCAGATTGACTCGGAGGGAAGCGAATTATTTCTGGCTGCAAGGAGTGCGCTTCCTAAAGCCGACGGGCCAATTCTGAGTTTACGCTCTGTAGCGGTTTCTTATGATGGTTCTGACGAATGCGTGTTAAATGATGTAACTTTTGATGTTCCTCGCTTTGGCCACACTGCCCTGATTGGGCCTTCTGGTGCTGGTAAAACTACAGTTTTTTCACTGTTCTTGCGCTTTATTGAGCCGACTTCGGGTTGGTTGGAACTTGCTGGCGTCCCTTACTGGAATTTGACTCTTGAAGATATTCGATCTCATTTTTCTTATGTCGAGCAAGAAGCTCCGGTTATTCCTGGAAGTATTCGCGATAACATTTTGCTTCGTGTCGACAATGCTTCTGATGAAGAGGCGTGGGAAGTATTGAAATTAGTAAATCTGCATGAAATGGTTCAATCCATGCCTGCTGGACTTGAATCTAAGATTACGGATTTTAATATTTCCGGAGGCGAAAAGCAGCGGCTTGCTCTTGCCCGGGCCTTGATTCATAGACCTTCGGTCCTTCTTCTTGATGAGGCGACTGCTCAGCTCGATGGTATAACTGAGGCGGTGGTTCAGGGCGTAATCAAAGAGGCTGCACAATCAGGTGCTGTGATTACTATTGCGCATAGGCTTTCGACGGTTATTGAGGCTGATCAGATAGTTCTCCTTGATAAAGGATATATTCGCGACGTGGGAAAGCATGAGGATTTGCTTGGGCGAGATAATCTGTATCGGGAACTCATTGCGGCGCTTAGAATTTCTTGATAAGGTAACAAGTAGGTTATGAGGTTTTTCGTGGAACTGAGTGGATGAGGGGGTCTGGGGGCCTTTGACTTGTCAGGATGAAGGTGTTGAAACCGCTTCTGAAGGCGTTATTCACGGGGTTGATTGTGGGTGTATGTTCTGAGGGTTTCCGGGTTGGTGACGAGGTGGATGATTCCGGGGAGTTCTTTGAGGTGTCCGTGGTAGCCGTGTGACGGGATTCTCCAGGTTTTCAGTTGTGCGATGCAGTGTTCGACGTTGACGCGGATTCGGGCGATGGCAGTGTTGAAGTTTTTGTCGTGTTTGGTGTGGGACTGGTTGGGTAGCTTCTTGATCGGGGTGATGGCGGTGGTGGCGATGTAGGCGGTGTTGGCGATCCAGGTGGCGTCGGAGGAGTCGAGGAGGTCTTGCCAACCGTACAGGTTGATGGCCTTCGAGTCGTGTCGGGATCCCGGCACCGGGCTGGAGACAGCGATGAGGTCACCGCGGTCGGTGGAGGCGACCTGGACATTGAGGCACTGGAGATTGCGTTTCCCGGAGTGGTTGTGGCTGTTGCTCGCTGGCTGGGCGGTTCCCGGTAGGGGGCATGGGTGCCGTCGATGAGGATGAGGTGCCCTTGCTGGATCGCCTCGGCGAGTCCGCCCGGGAGGAAGAGCGGGGCTGCTTCGAGGAGGACGGTGATACGTCGCCAGATCCTGGAGATCGTGGGCTGACAGACTCCCGGGAGGTCGGCGACCACCATCTGGGGCAGGTTCTGGCGAAGGATCAGCAGGCAGGTCACCACTTGGTCCCGCAGGGGGATGCGGCATCTGGACAGATCCATCCCTCGACCCTCGATCACATCGGCGACACGGCAGGTGATCTCGTCAATTGTTTTCTCGTAAAGCCCCGTTGTAGACTGGTAACGTATCGACTGCTTTCATGATTGGTTTATGTTGCAACTCAATCGTTTCATGAAGTAGTCGATGTTCTTTGTGTTACTGGCGGTGTTTCGCCGAGAAATAACCCTCGCGAATAACGTCTTAAGGAGAGCTATACTTGACGTGGGGTGCGTCCGGGTGTCACGCAACTCAGCTTTGTTTTTTTATGCTCAGTAGGCTGTGTTGCCTTCATAGCCACACGGTCGGTTCCGGAATGGACTTTCTTTCACTTGTTCAGTCAGTTTCTGCGGTTTGCGCTACCAAGTCGCAGGATCTCACTCGCTCGCTGACCGTGCAGAAATTTTCAACAACCTTCCGATGCGGCTGGCTGTTTGAGCTCTTCGTCGAAGCTTCGATTCTGGCATAATGCAGACTTATGTCTCGTGTGTGCGATTACTCCTGTTTTGCCATTGTTGGTGAAATGTGTAGCATTCCGGATGTGCTTGGGGTGAAGATCCTTGTCTCGACTCGCTGCCGTTCAAGGGTGCTTTCGTGGAAATCTTCAGTGTTTTCATCTATAGTCCTGTCATGTTGTCGCGGTGGCGGTGGCTTGTCCGACGGGCACGGGGATCCATGGGGTTGCTGGCCGTGCTTCTGGCGCTGTCCGCCGTCGTTGCGGGTGTCCTTTCCGGGGTGCTCGGCCGGGCGGCTTTCGAGGAGGGATCCGCTGCCCGCCGGGCGCTGACCGTCGACGGGACGGCCGGCGCCGAGATCGTCACCCGCCGGGCCGCCGACCCGGCCGTTCAGGACGAGACCGTGCGGCGCATCATCGGATCGTGTTTCGGGGACGTGCCGGTGGAGGTGACACGCGACGTCGTCGCCGATCCCGCCGTGATCGCGGGAGCCTCCGAGGCGGAACCCTTCGCCCGGTGGACGATCCGGCCCGAGCCCGCCCGGATCACGGCGGAACACCTCGACCCCCTCGCCCGGGGTGCCACCGCCCTGAGGCAGCAGCTGCGTTCCAGCGAAGTTGGTGTGCGGGGTGTGCAGGTGCTGGGCGACCTGGAGAAAACCGCCACCTCGGCTGCCCGGAACCTCGCGGTGGCGCGGGCCCTGTCCTGGATTCCGTCGGGGTTGCTGGCCATCGTCGCCGCGCTGGCCGTTTCCCGGGTGACGAGGCTGCTTGCGATCACCCGGGAAACCGAGACGCTGCAGCTGCTGGGCCGGGGCGCCACCGGGGGCCAGGTGCTGTTCGCCAATCTGGTGGAGGCGGGCGTCGTGGCCCTGGCGGGTTCGCTCGCCGGTTCGGGCCTGGCGTGGGCGGTGCTGACTCTTTTCGGCGGTGTCCCGGTGGCGCCGGTGCTGGCGGGTGGGGCCGCCACCCTGGTGCTGGTGCTGGGATGTGTGGCCCTGGCCGGGATCGGGCGGCTGCGCGGGCCGAGCCGGGACGAGACCTCGCGGCTGCGTGCGGGCAGGCTGCGGACGGCGGTGGCAGCCACGTCGCTGGCGTTGATCACGGGAGGGGCGGGGCTGGCCTCGGCGCAGTTGCTGCGCGTCGGATCGACCATCCGATGGGACCGGGAAAGCCCCGTTCCCGACTGGCTGGCCACCGCGGCCCCCGCGCTGCTCCTGTTGCTGGCCGCCCTGGTGGCGGTGGCCCTGCTCGGTCCCCTGGCCCGTCTCGCCGAGGTGCTGCTGCTGCGGGGCCGTGGTCTCACAGGTGCGCTGGCCGCCGCCCAGGTGGCGCGGAACCTGGGGGCCTTCGCCGTCGCGGCCGTGGCCACCGTGCTGGCCGTCGGAACCACCCTCCTGGCGGCGGGATACGACGGCACCGCCCCACCCCTGCAGCAACGGCTCAGGAACCTCACCGCCGGGGCACCCGTGGTGGCGGACCTGCGGGAGGCCGACGCGGAGGTGGGGCAGCTGACCTCCCAGCCCTCGACCCCCGTGTGGCGTTACCCGGAGGCCTCGATCGGCCCGGTCGCGCTGACCGCCATCGCCGCCGACATCCCCGGGCTGGCCGCGGTCTCCGGTCAGAACCTGCCGGAAGGCCTGGGGACGCAACCGCCAGAGCAGCGCCTGCCGGTTGCCATCACCCCGCGGCTCGCCGAGGAGACGGGGCTCGCGATGGGCGATGAGTTCCAGATCCAGCTCTTCTCCCGGCATCTGCTGGCCGTGGTCGCCGCCAATGTTGAGGCCGTTCCCGGGACGACCCGGTCGAACGCCCTGCTGGCGGATGCCGGTTCGCTCCGGCGGGCGCTGGAGAGCCGGGGAGCGGAGCTGCCCGCCCCCTCCCAGCTGTGGCTGTCCCCGGTGGGGGAGGAGGCCCGGGAGGCCGCCGACCGGTTGCGCGGAATGCCCGGGATCTCGGCGGTGACCGTCACGCCGACGGAGGCCGCCCCCGACGACCCCAGCCGTCTGGTCGCGTCCCGGTTGCGTTCGGCGGCCCTGGGGTCGGTGGTGCTGGCGGTGCTGGGGATCGGGGCGGTGGCCTTCACCCAGGCCGGGATGCGGCGCGGCCAGGTGGCGGTGCTGCACGCCCTCGGCGCCGACGCCGGGAGCCAGGTCCGCGGCCGGGTCCTGGAGCTGCTCGGGGTCGTGGTCTTCGCCGCCGCTTTCGGGGCCGGCGCGTCCTGGCTGCTCTGCCGGGCCCTGATGGCCGGCCTGGCCCGCGGCGTCGTCGCGCCCGGGACGGTGTCGCTGCCCGTCGAGACGCGCATCGAACCCGCCTGGCCCGGTGCGCTGCTGGCCGTTTTCGTGTTCCTGATCGCGGCGACGACGTGGGCGCTGGGCCGCGTCATCCGCGGGCAGATCCGGGACGGACACCTCCGGGAGGAGACGCCATGAAACTCTCCCGGCTGGCGCGCCGCATGTTCACCGCCGACATCTGGGCGCCTTCGCTGCTGGCGCTGTTCGTCGCCGTGGTTTCGGGGCTGGTCACCTTGGCGCCGCGCGCCCTGGCGCAGGCCGACGCGGAATACCTGGCCTCCCGGGTGGGGGAGGTCTCGGCCGTTCGCGGCGATCTCCGCGCCCGGTGGGACACCGAGGTCGCGGTGGGCGGCAGCGGGACCGACGACCCGTGGGGCGTCTGGTTCGACTCCCTGAACCGGTTGCGCGCCGCGCAACCCGAACCGCTGCGCGGCCTGCTCGGGTCACCCCAGATACTGGCCCATCTGGGGGATCAGTCCGTTTTCGTCCCGCAGGGAACCGAATTCTACCAGGTCCGCGTCACCCTGACCGCCAACCCCGAGATGACGAGCCAGTTCGAGTTGGTCTCGGGACGCTGGCCGCAACCCGGGGTATCGCCGCAGACCGGGAACGTGGAGGTGGTGCTTCCCGACGACGTCGCGGCCCGGATCGGCAAACGGGCGGGTGACGCGCTGGGCGAGGGCATCGCCCTGGTGGGCACCGTACGCATCGCCGATCCCGCCGCCCCGCGCTGGCGATTCGACCCTAGCCTCCAGCTGGAGCAGGAGGTGGATCCCAACAACGGCACAGCCGCCGCCGTCGCCGCCTTCATGGCCCCCGAGGACCTGTTGAACGTCGCGTCCGAGAGTGGGACCCGGGTCGGTTTCTTCGTCTGGTATCCCCTCGACGCCGCATCGCTGACGGCGGGACGGGTTTCGCTGCCCGAGCTGCGCACCCAGCTCGTCGGTTTCCAGTCCGATGTTCGCGAGGTGGTTCCGGCCGGCGCGCTGGAACCCGCCCTGAAACGCCAGGAGGCCCGGTTCGACACGGGACTGACCGAGGTGCTCGACGGGATCGTGAAACAGCAACGCACCACGGCCTCGCTGGTCGCCGTCGTGGTCGCGGGACCCGTCGGGATGGCGGTGGCGTTGATGCTGGTGGCGGCCCGGATGGTGCTGCAACGACACCGGGCGACGCTGGCCATCACCCGGTCCCGCGGCGCCTCACCGCGACAGCTGCGCGTCTGGGCGGCCGGCTGGGGGCTGCTCGCCGGGATGCCCGCCGCGTTGCTGGGGCACCTGGCAGCGACCCTCCTGATGCCCTTCGACATCGGCGCCTGGCAGTGGCTGCCCACCATTCTGGCCGGGCTGCTTCCCGCCGCGATGCTGGCGCTGGGCGTCGAGGCCACCACCCCCACGGGGCGCAAAGACCTGTCGGTAAGTGGCGGCGGGCGCTGGCGGATCGCCGCGGAGGTGGCCGTGCTGGCGGGCGCCGCACTGGCCTGCTGGCAGCTGTTCACCCGCGACGCCGGCTCGGATGCGGGCATCGACTGGCTCGCGACCCTCACCCCGCTGGCCCTGGCGGCCGCAGGGTGCGTGGCCGCGCTGCGGTTCTACCCGCTTCCCCTGACCGGCTTGGTCCGTTGGTTCCGGCGGGGCCCGGGGCTGACGGGGTTCCTGGGGACGACCCGCGCGCTGCGCGCCCCAACGGCGGGTGGGGTTCCCGCCATGGCGGTGGTGCTCGGAGCCGCCGTCGCGGTGGCCGGCGTCGGCCTGTTCGGCACCGTCTCCCACGGCGCCCGGGCCGCGGTCTGGCAGGACGTCGGGGCGGCCGTGAAACTGTCGGGCCCGCGCATCACCGACGACCTGCTGGCGAAGGTGCGGGCCATCGACGGGGTGGTGGCCGCCGGGAGGCTGTTCTTCACGGGGAACCAGCGCGACCTCAAGGGCCACGACGTGAGGCTGTGGCTGGCCGAACCCGAACTCGCGCGGGTCTGGGCCCAGGGCATCGACACGCAACCGCCCCGGGAGTTCTGGGAGGACGGCGAACCGAAAATGCTCACCAGCGAGGGCATCGGGAGGGGCACCGCGACCCTGGCGGAGCTGGGCAGGGCGCGGCTGGTCGGATCGCTGCCCGCGCTGCCAGGGGCAGGCGAGACCGGCGACTGGGCGCTGGCCAGGACCGACCAGTGGCGGGCAAGCCCGGGTTCCCCGACGATCCTGCTGGTGGCCACCGGGCCCGGGGTCGATCCCGCGGCCATCGCGGCCCAGCTGCGGGAACTGGAACCCTACGCCCAGGTGCTGACCGCGGCCGACGGCCTGGCCGCGGTGGCGGCTCACCCGGCCCTGTCGCTGCTGCAACGCATCTTCGCCGTCTCCGGTGCGCTGGCCGGTGTCTTCGCGGTCGCGGCGGTGTTGCTGGTTCAGGTGATGGGCGGTCCCGACCGGCTGCGGCTGCTGGCGGTGCTCCGCGCCATGGGCGCCACCGGTGAACAGGCCCGGGGCGTCACCGCCTGGGAGCTGGGGCCGCTGGTCGGGGTGGCGCTGAGCCTCGGGGTCGGCCTGGGGCTCGGGACCGGATGGCTGCTGGTGTCCTGCCTCGACCTCAGCGGATTGACCACGGGAAACCACCGGCCCGCCTGGCACCCGGACCCCGTCGCCCTGGCAGCGGTGGTGGCGGCGCTGGTGTGCGGCGCGGCGGCGGCGGTCGTGGTGAGCGCCCGGGCGGCCGGGCGGGCCAGTGTGAGCAGGGTGCTGCGAATCGGGGAGGAAGGATGAACGTTCCACAGATCTGGTGCGAGGACCTGGTGCGCATCTACTCGACCGACGGGATCGAGGTGCAGGCGCTGCAGGGCCTCAACCTGAGCATCGACGAGGGCGACGTGGTGGCGCTGGTGGGGGCCTCCGGGTCGGGCAAGTCGACGCTGCTGGGAATCCTGTCCGGCAACGACCGGCCCACCGGAGGGCGGGCGCGTGTCGCCGGGGTGGAGCTGACCACCATGAACCGCGCCCAGCGGGTCGACTACCAGCGGCACGTGACCGGGTTCGTCCGGCAACGGACCTCCAGCAACCTGCTGCCCTACCTGAGCGCCGCCGAGAACGTCGCCCTGCCCATGGTCATCGCGGGCCGCCGGGAGCGGGACAAGCGGGTGCGGGAACTCCTGGGGCTGCTGGGCGTTTCGGGATGCGCCGACCGGCGTCCCGCGCAGCTGTCCGGCGGGCAGCAGCAACGGGTCGCCATCGCCGCGGCGCTGGCCAACGACCCCCGGGTGCTGCTCGCCGACGAACCGACCGGGGAACTGGACCAGGAGAACTCCGCGCAGGTCCTCGAGGCGATGCGCCGGGCCGCGGAGAACCTCGGCACCACGGTGTTGATCGTCACCCACGACCGGGGCGTCAGCTCCCACGTGCGCCGCACCGTCGCCATCCGCGACGGCCGCACCTCCACCGAGGTGATCCGCCGCAGGATCACCGGCCCGGACGGACGGGAGAGCACCCTCGCTGAGGAGTACACCGTGATCGACCGGGCGGGGCGCATCCAGATCCCGCAGGAACACGTGATCCGCCTCGGGTTGAAGGACCGGGTGCGGATCCTCGGCGAGGAGGATCACATCACCGTGCGGCGAGGAGAGGGCCGATGAGCGTGCTCAGGGGCGTCGGGCTGGGACGGAGATACGGTTCAGGGCAGACCGCGGTGGAGGCCCTGGCCGGCGTGGACGTCGAGGTGAGGGCCGGGCGTCTCACCGTGGTGCGGGGCCCGTCGGGTTCCGGCAAGACGACGCTGCTTAACCTCCTCGGGGGCCTGGACCGCCCCACCAGCGGGCGGGTGCTGCTCGGCGATGACGTCCTGTCGGAACTCTCCGAGGCCGAACTGGCCGCCGCCAGACGCGACCGCATCGGCTACGTCTTCCAGAACTTCGGGCTGATCCCCGTGCTGTCCGCGGCCGAGAACGTCGAGGTGCCGCTCCGGCTGCGCCGCATGGAACGTGGGCAACGCGACGAACGGGTGGCGGAGGTCCTCGAACTGGTGGGCCTGACACGTCACGCCGGGCAGCGGCCGGGGGAACTGTCCGGCGGGCAGCAGCAGCGGGTAGGGATGGCGCGGGCCCTGGTGGCGCGCCCCGAGGTGCTCATCGCCGACGAACCGACCGGGCAGCTCGACTCCGAGACCGCGGAGCGGATCATGGACCTGATCCTCGAGGTGACCCGGATCCGCGGCACCGCGACCGTGGTGGCCACCCACGACCCGCTGCTGATCTCGCGCGCCGACGAGGTCCTTGAGCTGCGCGACGGCCGAGTGGTCGCGGGGCATCCGGGATGATTTCGGCGTCCTTGCACGCGCGCCGTGTCGGAAACCGACGGACGTGCACGAATGTGCAACTGGGTTGTGAACATTCGTGCAAGGAGGGAGGCTGGGGTCACCGAGCGAAGGAGCCCTCAAATGACAGTTCTGTCCCAGGAACAGCGTGCCACCTCCCTTGAGGCCATGACCTCCCAGAAATTCGATGTCCTCGTCATCGGCGGCGGTGTCACCGGGGCGGGGATCGCTCTCGACGCCGCGGCGCGCGGCCTGAGCACCGCCGTCGTGGATGCCCAGGACTGGGCTGCCGGCACGTCGTCGCGGTCCTCCCGGCTGGTGCACGGCGGACTCCGCTACCTCTACAACCTCGATTTCAAACTGGTGGCCGAGGCCCTCAGGGAACGCGGCCGACTGCTGACCACGATCGCCCCGCACCTCGTCGAGGCGCAGCCCTTCCTGTGGCCGCTGAAAACCCCCGTCATCGAGCGCGCCTACTCCGCGGTCGGTGTCGGCATGTACGATGCCCTCGCACGCATCGGCTCCAAGGGCCGCAAGACCGTGCCGATCCAGCGCCACCTCTCCAAGGCCGGGGCCATGCGGCGCTTCCCGGAGATCAAACGTGACGCCCTCGTCGGCGCCATCGAGTTCTACGACGCCCGCGTCGATGACGCCCGCCTCGTCATCACGCTGATCCGCACCGCCATCAAGTACGGGGCCGCCGCTGCCAGCCGCGTCAAGGTCACCGAGGTCCTCAAGGACGGGCGCGGCCGGGCCTGCGGGGTCAAGGCCGTCGACCTGGAGAACGGCAACGAGTTCACCATCGAGGCCGACCGGATCATCAACGCCACCGGCGTGTGGACCGAACAGACCCAAGAACTCGCGGGCGGCACCGGGGGGCTGAAGGTGCTCACCAGCAAGGGAATCCACATCGTCATCCCGCGCGAACGCCTCAAGGCCACCACTGGCTTGTTCCTGCGCACCGAGAAGTCGGTGCTGTTCATCATCCCGTGGCAGCACTACTGGGTGATCGGCACCACCGACACCGCCTGGCACGAACAGCTCAAACACCCCGTGCCGACCTCCGAGGACATCGACTACGTGCTGGATCACGCCAACGAGGTCCTCGACCCGCCGCTGACCCGCGACGACATCATCGGCACCTACGCCGGGCTGCGGCCGCTGCTCCAGCCGAAGGTGCTCGACGAGTCGAAGTCGACGAAGGTCTCGCGCGAACACACCGTCACCGAGGTGATCCCGGGCATGGTGGCCATTGCCGGCGGCAAGCTCACCACCTACCGGGTGATGGCCGAGGACGCCGTCAACTTCGCCCTGGGACAGTCCCTCGCGAAGGCGCGGCCCTCGGTGACGGCGCAGCTGCCGCTGTTGGGTGCTGAAGGTTTCGACGCGGTGGAGAACCAGGCGCGCCGCCTGGGCGTGAAATACGGTTTCGACGCCGACCGGCTGCATCACCTGGTGCGCCGCTACGGTTCCGAACTGCCTGACCTGTTCGCCGCGATCGACGAGGACCCGAGCCTCGGCAAACCCCTCGAGGCGGCCCCGCAGTTCCTGCGCGCCGAGGTCCACCGCGCCTGCGCAGTCGAGGGCGCCCTGCACCTGGAGGACATCCTCGTTTCCCGGGTGCGCCTCAACTCCGAGGCCCGCGACCGCGGCGGCGCCGCCGTCGACGAGGTGGCCGAGATCGCAGCCGCGGTCCTCGGTTGGGACGAGGCCCGCCTGGAGCAGGAGAAGTCGAACTACCGGGAGCGGATCGCAGCGGAACTGGCCGCCGAGGAGCAGCCCACCGACGCCGCCGCCTCGGCCGCCCGCATGGTCGCGGAGGACATCGTCGGCTGAGAGGTTGCACACCGGTTGAACCGGTGCCCTCCTGAAGCAGGCCGGCGCGAAACCAGCCCTCATCAAGTTGGTCGAGTCGGCCTGCTCGCTCTTTCCTCGCGACCCGGCTCAACCGGCTTGGAAGTGGTGAGGTTGGTTGAGCCGGCCTGCGAGCGTCAGCGAGTGGGGCGTGTCGAAACCATGGTGACCGTGATCGGGGTCTGGTGGTCGGGTCTGTCGGAACGTCTCAGTCCTCCACGATGATCACGTAGCCCGTGGCCCGGGGGCGGCGGGAGACGAACTGCTCCTGGGCATACTGGACGATGGAGCGCGTGGACCAGCCGTCCACGACCGCTCCGACTCCGCCGCCGACCAGCGGAACCTTCTTGGCCAGGAACACCCCCAGGCGCTTGCCGCCGACTTGGTTCATCGAGTGCTCCAGGAGCGCCCGGGAGACGCGGGAGTCGAGCTGCGGGTCGAAGGCCGGGGCGGTGGCGACGGCGGCCGCGGAACTGGGCAGGTCCCCCGAGGCGATGAGCGCCGCCGACCCGCGCGGGCCGAGCATGACCATGAGGATCGCGGTGCGGACCCGGGGGTCGTTCAATTCGTAGCCGCGCAGGTGTGCGATGGCGGCGACGGCACGCGCCTGGACGAAAGCGGCCGCGGCCATGTTCGCGGGGATGGTCACCAGCGACAGCAGGAAGCCGCCCCAGTTCGTCGCGAATCCCTGGCCGCCGGCCAACGCGATGTGCTGGTTCGACAACCAGCGGATGGCGTCCTCCTGGTCGTTGCGTTGCCTGAGCTGGTTGTTCGCGATGGTGCGGGCTCCCTGGAGTTTCCCGCGACCCGTGATGGCGAGGTCCAGGAGCCGGTGGAAGGCATCCGATGTCAGGCCCTCGGCCGTAGCTACCACTTTGTTGTTGGCGTCGTTGGCGTCACTCATCTTCCCACCGTCCTTCTGCCAGGCCCGCATTATGTCATTGTGAGAGGTTTCGTTGTGTATACCAAGCAAAATCTTTACCACGATCGATAAAACCAGCAACCGGCACCCGATGACGGGGGAACCCGTGACCCTGCAAGACTGGGTGCCGTGCTCGACAACGTCTTCGGTTCACCCGATGCCTGGCCGGACTCCGACCTGATCGGGTACAGCGACGAATTCGACCCCGCTCTGGCGCTGGTGGCCTACCGCTGCGGGGTGTTCCCCATGCCGGTGGAGCAGTGGATGGGGTGGTGGTCGCCGCTGAGGCGCGCTGTGCTGCTTCCCGGCGGGCTGCGCATCACCAGGTCGCTGCGCAAGACCGCCGCCCGCTACACCACCACCGTCGACCGCGCCTTCCCCGACGTGCTGGCCGCCTGCGCCGACCCGAAACGCCCCGACGGCTGGATCGACGACCGCATCGCTTTCGCCTACACCGCCCTCAACCAGGCCGGATACGCGCACAGCGTCGAGACCTGGGACTCCGACGGCAGGCTGGTCGGGGGACTCTACGGGGTGCACCAGGCCGGGATGTTCGCGGGGGAGTCCATGTTCCATCACCCCGAACTCGGCCGCGACGCCTCCAAGGTGGCGCTACTGAGACTGGTCGCGGAACTCGCCCGGGCCCGCATCGACCTGCTCGACGTGCAGTGGCTCACCCCGCACCTGGCCAGCCTTGGGGTGGTGGAACTGTCTCGCCGTGACTACCTGGCGCGGCTGGGCGTCGCCCTCGAGGGGGAGCACCGCAACACCTGGTCGAACGCCGAGCGCTGGAACTCCCGCCGGCTGCTGGCGGCCCACGTCTGAACCACTGGTCCCCGCGGCGGGCACACTTTTCGCATGGTGATTGATGCGAGGCCCCGAGGATCGCTGTGGGGGCCGTTGCTGATCCTGTCGTCGTTCACGCTTCCGCTCGCAGGATTCGGGTTCTGGCTGCAGGTCAGCGGATACGACTCCCGTTGGTACGACACCGGGAAGTCGATTCTCGGGGCGATCGGCTTGGTGGTGCTGTGGTGGCTGCTGCGGCGCGAGGGCACGACCCTTCGGGGTTGCGTGGGACGGTTCAGGGCCAAGGACCTGGGGTGGGCATTGGTGGTGGGGCTCGGAATGTCCGCCATCTCCCTCGGGACCTGGCTGATCGCGGCTGATTGGCTCAGGAGAAAAACACCGGCCCCGGACAGCGAGTTCTTTCCCTTCTCCACCGAGTTCATGATCAGGGCCCTGGTGGAACCGGTCTGGATCACGTTCATGGTCAATCTGCTGTTCCTCGGTTATGCCCTGCCCCGGCTGCGCGCACGGTTCGGCCCGGTGTGGGCGACGGTGATCGTCGCCTTCTGCTCCGGGCTGGTGCAGATGGGATACAACCTCCAGGGCCCGGTGACGATGATGATCTCGATGCTTCTCGGATTCCTGTTGGTGATTCCCCCGGCCCTGGTCACGCTGGCGACGGGGAGCACCTGGCCGGGTTTCCTCGGATACCTGTTCATGGTTCAACTGAGGCAACTCGAAGAAGTGCTCCTCGCCCTTCTGCTCCTTGCCTACATGCCGGTGTTCTGGCTTCCGCTGATCCTGGTGGCCCTGGCGGTCTGCTGCTGGTGCGGGGCGAAGACCCAGGGGCGAGGTGCCGGTCCCCGGCCCGGTGCACCCGGGGGTGACCTTGGGGGTGTGTCCTAGCTGGCGGCCGGGGTGGTGGGGAACCAGACCCCCGATCCGTGGGCGCGGGTCATGGCCTCCGGGAGGCCCGCCACGATGTCCTGCTGGCGGCGGTTCGATTCGTCCCACGAGGTCTGTGCCGTGGTCCAGGCGTGCCGGGCGGCGTCGTCCCAGTGCGCCATCGAACTCGACAGTTCGCTGCGCAGCACCGCTAGGAGGGTGTTCAGTTCGGCGTTGGCGTCGGCCAGGCCCGCGATGCCCTCGGGAAGCGACGCCGGGTATCCGTGCTGGGGGGTTTCGGGACGCGCCCGGCGGGCCTGCGGTTGCGGGTCGTGGGTTTGGGGGTGCGCCCGGCGGGCCTGCGGGTGTGCGCGGCGCGCGGGAGGGGTGGGCACCTCCGCCTGGCCGGTGAGGCTGGCGTGCACCATGTCGAGGCCCTGCTTCACCCGTTCGAACTCGGAGTCGAACTGGCTGTAGTCGTGCTGGAACGTGTTGAACTCGCTCGCTCCCCAGCGGGATGCGAGCGCGGGAAGCTGTTTCTGCAGCCGGATCTGGAGGTCGTGGATCTGCTGGTGCTTCGTCTCGACCTGCCCAGCGGCCTGCGCCATCACGGGGTTGTCCGCGCGTTTGGGGGCCATGGTGTTCTCTTCCGGTCGGGTGCTTTCGAAAAACCCTATGCCCGGGTGGGGTCACCGCGGGGAAGGTCGTGGTCACGGCAAGTTGCGCGGCGCTACCCTGTGCAGGTGCTCGGATATTTCGGACCCGCGGGGACGTTCACCCATCAGGCCCTGCTCACCATCGACGACTCCGGTGGCATTCCCTTCGCCAGCGTCGGAGAGGCCCTGGACGCGGTCAGGCAGGGGCATGTCGACGGCGTCGTGGTGCCGATCGAGAACTCCGTGGAGGGCGGGGTTTCCGCCACCCTGGACAAGCTCGTCGACGGCGATCCCCTGGTGGTCACTGCCGAGGTGGTGATTCCCGTCGAGTTCGGGATCTATGTGCGCCCCGGCACCACCCTCGACGACGTCACCTCGGTGCTCACCCACGGACACGCGGCAGCGCAGTGCCGCGATTGGCTGGCCACGATGCTCCCCGGCGCGCAGGTGACGGAGGCCGGTTCCACGGCGGGCGCGGCCAAGGAGGTCGCGGATCCGGCGTCCCGCTACGACGCCGCCATCTGCGCGCGGGTCGCGGGCCGGCTCTACGGGCTCGAGGAGCTGGCCCACTCCATCGAGGACAATCCGGGTGCGGTGACCCGGTTCGTCGTGGTTTCCCGCCCGGGACGGGTGCCGGAACGCACCGGCGCGGACAAGACCACCCTGGTGGCCTACATGCACCAGGACCACCCGGGCGCCCTGCTGGAGATCCTGCAGCAGTTCGCGGTGCGCGGGGTGAACCTGTGCCGCATCGAGTCGCGTCCCACCAAGACCATCCTCGGCAGCTACTGCTTCGCCATCGACGCGGAGGGCCACCTCGACGACCGCCGCCTCGCCGAGGCCCTCCTCGGGCTGCGGCGGATCTGCCGCGACGTGATCTTCCTCGGCTCCTACCCGCGCGCCGACGCCCAACCGGCCGATGTGCGCCGAGGCTTCGACGACGAGGCGTTCGAGGAGGCATCCGAGTGGCTGCGGTCGCTCGGCGCGGACTGAGGGACGCGGGGGACAAGAACCGGATGAGCCGACTCGCGACGAGGCCTTCCCCGAAGCTGGTTGAGCCAGCTCGCGACGAGGCCTTCCCCGAAGCTGGTTGAGCCGACTCGCGACGAGGCCTTCCTCGAAGCTGGTTGAGCCAGCTCGTGAGCGCTAGCGAACGGCTGTGTCGAAACCATCCGGCGGCTGGACGGCGGGCCTGACCGCGGCTCCTCGGACGCGCATGGGCGGTTTCGATACGGGCTGCTCCTTCGTCGCGGCCCGGCTCAACCGGCTTCGCTCCCGGCCACCCAACGCCAGCCCAATCGTCGTCCGCCAGCTTTCCCGACGGGAACGCCTGCCCAACCGCCAAATGCCAGCGCTGTAGCGCAAGCACACGACCACAAGGCAAGCGTTCCCGGGAAGGGCAGGGCCGGGAATCGTGGTCCTGCGACCGGTTGCGCACGGCATCCGCGTAGAGTTCACCCCATGATCGATCCCAAGCTGCTGCGCACCGACCCCGACCTCGTCCGGCGTTCACAGGAGGCCCGCGGGGACTCCGTCGAACTCGTCGACGAACTGGTCTCGGCCGATGAGGCGCGCCGCTCGGGGATCGCGACCCACGACAGGCTGCGTGCCGAGCAGAAGGAACTCGGCAGGCTCATCCCCAAGGCGCAGGGCGACGAGAAGACCGAGCTGCTGGCCCGCACCAAACAGCTCGCCGCCGACGTGAAGGCCGCACAGGAGCAGTCGGAGGCCGCCGGGGAACGTTTCAACGAGCTGATCATGCAGCTCGGAAACATTGTCATCGACGGTGTGCCGCGCGGCGGTGAGGACGACGGCCTCGTGATCGAGACCGTCGGTGTCCCCCGCGACTTCGCCGCCGAGGGTTTCGAACCCAAGGACCACCTGGAGCTCGGTGAGGCGCTGGGCGCCATCGACATGGAACGCGGCACGAAGATCTCCGGGTCGCGGTTCTACGTGCTCACCGGCATTGGCGCGCGCCTGGAGTTCGCGTTGCTGAACCTGGCCATGACCAAGGCCGTCGAGTGGGGATTCACCGCCATGATCCCCCCGGCGCTGGTGAAGCCCGAGGCGATGGCCGGCACCGGTTTCCTCGGTCAGGCCGCCAAGGACGTCTATCATCTCTCCACCGACGACCTCTACCTCGTCGGCACATCCGAGGTGGCCCTGGCGGCTTTCCACAGCGACGAAATCCTCGACGCCGATTCCCTGCCACGCCGCTACGCCGCGTTCAGCCCCTGCTTCCGCCGCGAGGCCGGTTCCTACGGCAAGGACACCCGCGGCATTTTCCGCGTCCACTGGTTCGACAAGGTCGAGATGTTCATCCACTGCCTGCCCGAGGACGCCGAGGACTGGCACCAGCGACTCCTCGGTTTCGAGAAGGAGTTCCTCCAGGCGCTGGAGATTCCCTTCCAGGTCCTCGACGTCGCATCCGGGGATCTCGGCCTCAGCGCCGCCCGCAAGTACGACTGCTACGCCTGGTTGCCCACCCAGCAGCGCTACCGCGAGGTGACCTCCACCTCCAACTGCACCCAGTTCCAGGCCCGCCGCCTCGGGATCCGGTACCGCACCGAGAAGGGCACCGAGCACGTCGCCACCCTCAACGGCACACTGTGCGCCATGACCCGGATCATCATCATGCTGCTCGAGAACCACCAGCAGGCCGACGGATCGGTGCGCGTCCCCGAGGCGCTGCGTCCCCACCTCGGCGGCCTCGAGGTGCTCACGGCGGGCTGATCCCCACCCGACCGACGGTCCCCACCCGCCCGGCAAATGATTCCGGGGGGTGCCTTGTGCCGGCCCGGTCGGCGAGCCCACGAACCCAGGAGAAACTAATGACTTTCAAACCTGCGCTGGTCGCCCTCGACATCGACGGCACCATCGTCAGCGTCGACGGCGACCTTCCCGACGAGGTGCGCGACGCGGTGCGGCGTGTCGTCGCAGCCGGGGTGCCGGTGGTACTCACGACGGGTCGGGCATGGGCCGGGACACAGATAATCTTCGATGCCCTCGGCCTGCCGCCCGGCCCGTCGGTGTGCGCGAACGGAGCGATGATCGTGAACTACCCGCCCGTCGAGGTGGTCCACGAGATTCGGTTCGATCCCGCCGACTCCATCAAGCGGGCGGCCAGGCTGGCGCCGAACGCGGCCATCGCCGTCACCGACGGCATGCTGTGGCGGGTCTCGAAACCCTTCCCCGACGGGGAACTGAACGGCGAGTTCGTCGTGGAGAGCGTCGAGGAACTGGCCTCGCGCCCGGTTTCCCGCATCGTGGTTCACGACCCGGAAACCGACGATGACGTGTTCAACGAGATGGTCGAGGCCCTGGGGCTGCGGGAGGTTTCGTACTACATGGGTTGGTCGTCGTGGGTGGACATCGTCCCCAAGGACGTTGACAAGGCCCGGGGTCTGGAGCGGGTGTGCGGGCAGCTCGGTGTCGCCGCCGCCGACGTGCTGGTCCTCGGCGACGGCTACAACGACATCGAGATGATCCGGTGGGCCGGGCGGGGGGTTGCCATGGGTGACGCCCCCCACGGCGTGAGGGCCGCGGCGGATCACGTCACCGGCGACTTCGGCTCCGGCGGGGCCGTCCAGGAGCTGGAACGCTGGTTCCCCGCGGAAATAAAGGCTGGTTGAGGCGGGAGTCCCGCCCCAACCAGCCCTTGGAAAGGGGTCTCAGGCCACCGAGGAGGCCGGGCTCAGCACCTCGGCGGCGGCTTTCATCACCTCGCGTTTGCCAGGCTTGTTCTTCTGGCTGATGGACTTGACAACCCCGCCCTGGTTCTCGGCGCGCCTGAGGTGACGTTTCACCGTTGAGACGGAGCAGCCGACGCGAGCAGCTATGGCGGACAGCGGCTGGGTGGGGTTGGCCTGCCGCAGCCGGTGGATCTCCGCGTGGTCGAAATTGCGACCCGAGGATACCCCGGCGAAGCTGTCCAGGTCTTCGGGCTCGACGGTGACTCCGAGGCGGGCGCGGATTTCCCTGCGCTGGGGTTCGGTGGTGCCGGCCACGAAACCCGCGACGTCGTGGAAGACGACGGCGTTGGTGAGGCACTGGGCGCGCAGGGGGCAGTCCCCGCAGAGTTTCGCGGCGTGGGCCACGAGCGCTGCCTGGGTGCGGACTTCGGCGGCGGTCTCGACGCTGTTCTCGTCCTCCAGGAGAGGATTCTGGAAGAGCGAGGCGAACTTGACGCAAGGGGTGGCGTTGTCGAGCGCGATGGTCACGGTGTGGGTCCTCCTTGCCCCTGGCGTTGGGGCTTCGCAATACCTGCTACACCAGATTGGCGGATCCCAACGAAACTGATAAGCGTTTTTGGTAGGGAGGACTACCCGATTTGCCTGGGTATCCGACTTGCTCGCCTCTGAGTATCCGTACTCAGACAAGTTTGCGTGGTAAATCCGCTTTGACTAGGCATTCTGTGAAAATGCTGTCATACTTTCGGTCGAAATGCCCAGTCAGGGGCGAGGCTCCGGAACGCGCTCAGGTCCGGGAGTGAACCGCCGGGGTGGTATGGGTACTCAGGGATCCCCCACCGGGTGAGCGGGTGCTCACCAAGTCCAGCGGACCCCGTAGCCCCAGCCGGGCTGCATGTTCCTGAAGTCGGCGACGACCCTCTTGTCCATCACATCGACGGGATGACCGGAAGCGGTGGGGGACATCAACTGGTAGGGCCAGGCGCGGTCGATGCGTTCGACGAGGCTTGGGAGGCGCGCCTCGAAGTGCAGCTCGATCCTCGCGGCGTGCATGGAGGTGACGGGGGCGAGCCCGAAGACCGGTTCCAGGCAGTCGTGGTCGGGCAGGCGCACGGACACCGAGAAGGTGTGGGACTCCCCGACGTTCAGGCAGCGGGGGAGCCGCAGCTGGACGATCCACGAGCCGCCGGTATCCTGGACCCCCGCCAGCCTGCACCCCTCGAGGGCGTAGTACCTCAGTTCGTCGCGCAGCAGGGGCAGGAACAGGTGCTCGTCGAGGGCGTTGAAACCGTCGCGGAGGGCCATCACCGTGCGATCCATCAGGATGGTGGGAGAGTCGTCGCGAAGGTCCAGCCGGCAGTGGGTTCTCGTCGTGACGAAGTCGATGTTCTCCAGCGCGGGGGCGTGGTCGCCGGCGAGCAGCAGGTGGGTGATCTCGTGGGCGGCCTTCTCGATGTGGCGGTACAGGGTGCGACGCCCCATCTTCAAAACGGCGGCGGACCGATTCACCCGCTCCCCGGGGGAGCCGGTGATGTCCTTGGAGAACCCGGCGGAGAACAGGAACGCGCTCCGGGTGCCCTCCTCCAGGCACGCCGCGCAGGACAGCAACGCCTTTGACACATGGTGCCTGGCGAAGGGGGAGTCCGGTTCGAGTTTCAACACCTTCAACAGGGGTTCGGGCAGGCGGAGGTCGGGGCTCTGGATTCCGTCGGAGCGCAGTTTCTTGATGGCATCGAACAGCTCCTCGGATGCCGTCTCCCGACAATTCGGGGAGGCGGCCTCGGTTTTCCGTGAGCCGTCCATGGCGAGATACTAGCTTTGGTCATCTGACTTCTGAACTCACAGGTTCGATCCCCCTTGTCGCGGCCATTCGGCGAGCCGAGCTGAGGGTAATGTCCGTCAAAGGATGGCGACGGAAGGAGACTGATGTCCAAATCCTTTGCGCAGTGGTGCGGGCAGTGGCTGGAACGGCTGCCGAAATGGGAACGGTACGCCCCCAAAGGGTTCGGCGTGACCGTGAATCTCGTTGTCAAACGCCTACTGCATCCTGGTGTCACAGCCGGGCCCGAATGGGCGGGCGTGGAGCGGGGGGAGAGAATCGGGGACGAACGCGGCCGGGAGCTGCTGGCCTGGCTCGACGGGCGGCGCGACGTCGTGGAGAAACTGCTGGCCCTGCTGCGGACCGGCGTGGACGATGCCATGGCCCGGGCGCGGCAGCAGGGACTGGACGTGACCATCAGCAGGGTCGCCGAGGCGCTCGCCGTAGCCATCGGGTCGAAGTGGAAACAGGCCGTGGTGCTCACCGACTTGGAGGTCGAGTCGGTGTGGGAAACCTTCCTGCGCAACAGCGTCCCGCTGGGCAGGCGGATGGGCAGGCGCGAGTTCGCCGGATACCAGGGGCTCTTCGACCGGCTCTGGGAGGATGAGGGACGCGCCAGCCTGGACGCCGAACCCTACGGGCGCTACGGGCTGGGCGAGAACGAACGGCCGCCGCTGGTGGTCGAGGAGAGGGAGAACGTCTTCCTCGGTCTGCAGCGTTCGGTCTTCTCCCGGTTTTCTTTCGCGGCGCGAGAACCGTATGTGAGGGGGAGCGCCGATGAGATTGCGCGACGCGAGGTCTCCCGGACCTGCGCCAGGCTCGGGCTGATCGACGAATCGGCCCGGATCGCGCTGAGAAGCCTGCACGCCGGTTTGATGAACGGGCCTTCCGGCCCCGGTTGGAAACCCCCGGGCGCCACACCCGGGAAACGAGCCTGGAACGACGACCTCCTGCCGCTCGGGGAGGAGACCGACCCACAGGGCGATCCCGCCCTGGGATGGAAGGGGATCCACGCCGGGCTGGCGGCGCTGGCCCAGGCGATGATCGCCACTTTCACCGGCCGAACCCTTCAGGGGCAGTACCTGAAACTGGCCGAGAAGATGGAGGAGGCCCACCAGGACGCCATGCGCCGCGCTTGGCACGAGTGCTTCCGGCTGGACATGACCGGAAGGCCCGTCACGGAGGCCAAGGCGTCGAAAATCGTCAAGCAGGCCATCTACGGAGGCATTCCGAGCGGCCAGAAACAGCGAAGGGATCCCCGTCGGTTGACGGGCGGCCACAAGGACGAGATCCCGCCGGAGGACGCGGGCGGGTCGGCGGAAGCCGATCGGCTGGCACTGTTCGAGCGCGCCCTCGAATGGCTGCGCGCCGACGAGGAACGCGCCCGGGCGGTCGTCCGGGGCGACGAGGACGCGACCGCCGAGTACGAGCGCGCCGCCGCCGAACTGGGGCTCCCGAGCATTGACGAGGTGTGCCATCACATGGACCAGGACTGGAAACAATGAGTGAAACCGACAAACAGATCGTCATCGAGGCGCTCGGCGGTGGCCCGGTGCAGGTGGGGACGGGGGGACCGGCTCCGGCGGGAAACGTCACGCTGCCCTTGAGAACCGTAGTCGTCGTGGTGAATCCCGCCGAACCCGAGGAGGCGCCCTGCTGCCTGGTGGCCGACGTCGACGAGTCCCAGGAGGAACTGGCCGATCTCTACGGCGGCGCCACGGCCGGGCTCGCGTCGCGGGCCGCCGGATGGGACGGGCCGGGGCGGGTCGGGAAGCTGCCCCTCGCGCCCGACGACGAGGACATGGCCGGGGCGGTGGCGCGGCTCGGGGTGGTGCGCTGGCTGCAGGAATGGTCGCCGTTGCCGCTCGACTGGCGGCTGCTGCGGCTGGAGGAACTGACCCTGGTTGCCTCGCTCACCGGGCGTCTCGCGGACGAACCCGACCGGCTGCCCGAACTGGCGGAGCTGTGCAGGTACTTCCACGCCCACATCGACGAGGAGGAGTTCGCACCCCTGACCGGGCTGCTCGGGGACGCGCTGGAGCAGGTCGCGAACCGGTTCCCGCTGTCCGGGGAATCGGGTGATTGGGCGCGTCAGCTGCTGGCCACCTGGCCCCCCGGGGAGGAGGCCGCTTCACCCGGGCGGCTGGACGTCGAATTCATCGACCGGTTCACGCCCGAACTGGCCCTGGCGGCGGGCCCGGAGCGATGGGGAAAGCTCGCCGAATCCGCGACCGTCGACTGGGAACAGCTGCCGCGCGGCTGGGTGGCAACGGGCGAGAACAACGCCCGGTGGGTGCTGGACCTTGACGTCGAGGGGAAGATCCACTGCGCCGTCGCGGTGGACGGGCCGCAGGAGGTGCGCTGGTTCGGCGGAGTGTCCTGGGGGAGGGAACTGAACGAGGACGACCGGCTCGGTTTCGACCTGTTCTCCGGAGATGTCCCCGAACCGGTGTTGAGTGGGGAGCTCGGCTACGATCCACGGACCCGCGGCTGGGCCGGGTCGGTGACCGGGACGGCGGCGCAGACGGCCAGGCTGAAACAGGGCCGCGAGGCGGGCGCTGGGAGGTCGCTTCGGGTGCGCCGAGACACCACCCTGCGGGAGACCCTCGCCCCGGTGGCCGCGGCAGCGCGCCGCTGGTCGGTGCGGGGGGTGAGCGCCCTGAGGCTCCTGACCGCCGCCGACGACCGGGATCTGCGGGCCGGAGCGGTCGCGGCCCTGACGGAGGCGGCTTCGTGCTGGGAGACGGCCGGGTGGAAACGCGACGCCGAGGCCTGCCGCGGCCTGCTGCGGAAGGTGGGTTCGGGCGAGTGGAAGGACTGGGTGGGCCTCACCGTCGCCGAACAATGGTTGCTCCACCCGAGGTCGTGAGAACGTGAAAGCGGGGTGCGTGTAGCGCACCCCGCGGTTTGTTCACTTCGCGGCCCGGGCCGCCCGGCAGATCACCAGCTCCACACCATGAGTGTTCACCTCCTAGATCTTGAAGGCAGTGCCTTTGTTTCACCCGACATTCGGATCTAGCGGTGCCCGGGAACGTGGCCGTGGGGCGAACCTTGAGGTTCGCCCCACGAATGATGAGATTGCGGTTCGCAGCCCCGGCTGCGTTTCATGTCACCAACGCCACAGCATGTCGCGTCTCCTTCCGTGCATCTCGAGGGGAAAACCCTTTGCTGCACATGCAGATCCAGACCCAGGAGCGGGCCGTCTTCCGGCGGGGCTCCCCGGCCCGGGGGAATGCTTCGTCGGTGGGGGATCAACGGCCGTCCTGTCCGTCAGGGATCGGTGAGGACACGAAAGGAAACCTGCGATGACGTCATCACGACCTCCGGGGCGGGGCAACGGCCCCGTCTTCATCTCCTACCACCAGAAAAGCGGGACCGCCGACGCCGAGTTCATCGAAACCTATCTGCGCGCCGGGGGAATCGTGCCCTGGCGCGACATCCGTGACCTCGAGGCCGGAACGGTCGAACGCAACATCACCCAGGCCTTCGAAGAAGGGCTGAGCGGCGGGGTGCTGCTGCTCTCCGACGGCATCTCCGAGAGCAGTTTCGTCCCCAAGACCGAGGCGCCACTGCTGGTCGGGGCCCACAAGGCCGACCCGGAGGGCTTCCAGCTGCACATCATCAACACCTTCCGGAAACCCGGTTCCCCGGACGAATGCGACTTCAAAGCGCCCGGCAAACAGCTGGAGACGAAATACCCGGAGGCGGAACAGCTCAATGACCATCTCCAGCGGCGGCTGCTGCACTCCGACGACAAGGGCGGCAAACCGGTCAGCGAACTGAACCTGGTCCTTCGCGACCTGCTGCGCAACCGCCTCAAGGTGCGCCGGCCGCAGCTCGACGACGGGGAGATCGAGATCGGCCTCCAGACCCGGCCCGAACCCAACCACCTGCCCGCGGACGGCAGCACTGTCCCGGAGGCCGACCTCCACATCCGGCTCCGGCAGGACGCCGCCACGCAGATCCCGGAGGAACTCGACTACCGCTGCCTGCAGCAGGCGCTGCCGGTTCTCATCGACGAACTCCACGCGGCCCGGATCAGGCGTGTCCTCTTCCGGGGTGGCTGCCACCCGAGCCTGGCGTGGGCGCTCGGCGCGGCGCTGCCGCACGCCCGCGAGATCGAGCACTTCACCTGGCGCGACACCTACGGAAAGGACTGGGTCTCCGCGGATGAACCCGAGGAACACAGCACCAGCATCCACCTGGAAACCCTGAACCCCGACGGGAGCAGACGCGCCCTCGGGTTCGCTCCCGGCGAGATACCCTCCGGAGCCGAGCTGCGGCGGGTCCTCTGGGGGGATGCACCCGCGAAGAACGCCGTCGTGCTGCTGGCCGCCGACGACCTGCGCTCCCAGCCCCTGCTCGCCCTGGCCGAGAAGCTGGAGGACCCGGCGGTGCTGGTCATCAACCTCCACACCCCCTCCGCCGACGGCGCCAAGAAATGGATCGACCACACCGAGGGGGCCGGGCTGGCCAGGCGCGTGGGCGAAATCCTCCGGAGGCTCAGGGACCTCGCCAAACTGCACCTCGCGGTCAGTGCCCCCGCCGCCATGGCGGCCCTGACGGCCCGCTGGTGCAACACCCTGACGATCGATTTCTACGAACTCGGCAACACCGGTATGGGCGCCCGCGAATACATCCGGGTGTTGCGCACCGAATCCGGTAACAAATCCCCCATCACGGGGGTCTTCCCCCAGGGCGTGCCCCAGGTGGACGAGGTGAGGAAACTCATCAACCTCACCCCGCACGACGTCACCTACTATCCCGAGGCGGGGGAACCGTTCACGTGGGCGGCCCCCGAGGGACCCGACCAGTGGGTGCGGCGCCAGGAGCAGTCCGAGGAGCTGCCGTCGCTCCGGGTTCAGGGACGCGAGATCCCGGTTACGAGGATCCGGCAGGGAGCCATCGCCCCGGAGCCGGACCCGATGCCGGGGGTCGGCTACATCGTGCCGCGGATCAGCGCCGAGACGGCCCGCAGACCCGATTTCTTCTTCCCGCACGGCGAGGTCCGCGGCCAGGGCGGCGGCATCATCGGATGCCGCAGACTCGGATGTTTCGAGGCGGTCTCGAAAAAGGTCCGGCCCTACCTCGAACTCCTCGACCCCGTCCCACAGGACTGAACGTGGAGTCGCCGAGATCCCTGCCCGCGGTGCGGGTCAGGATCTGGCAGGTTCTACTGCGGGCGGAGACAGGGGAACGTCACCTGACCCCCACACCCTCGGGAATCCACGCGATGGTCTCGTCGTGGCTGCACCGGTCGCCGGGAGGCGGCGACGGGGAGCCGCATTCCGAGGAACACCGGTACGCGGTGCGGTGGCGGCAGGTCAGCGAGTTCGCCGTGCTAGTGGAGTTGCGGCTGTTCGACGACTTCCTGACCCCGCTGCTGGTTGACCGCGTCGCGTTCGGGAACCGGGAGCGGCTCGGCATGGTGACGCTGCGGGTCGAGGGGATCCAGGAGGTGGCCTCGGTGAATCTCGCCGGGATCGCGGGCAGGCCGTCGAAGGGATGGCGGTTGCGATTCCCCGAAGGCGTCACCTTCAAACGCGGCGACGTCTTCATGCCCTGGCCCGATCCGTACCTGCTGCTGGGCAGCATCCAGCGGCGGCTCGCGCTGATCTGCGGCCGGGACCGGGACGAGCAGCGCCTGCCGCGGGAGGTGATGGCGTCGGTGTTTCCCACGCAGGTGGAACTCCAGTCCGTGCGATGGACCGAGGGGGATCCCAGCCGGGCCAGCCTCCGTGACGTCCGCGTCGCGCTCGGGGAGGTCGACTGGCTCTGCACCGGCGACGAGGCCTCGTCGAGCTTGATCGACCGACTCCTCCAGGTGGGGGAACTGACCGGCATCAGGGCGAGAACGGCTTGGGGAACCGGTGTGCTGGAGATCGCGGACCGGGTTCCGATGCGCTCGATCGCCACGGGAAACAAGCGCCGCTCCCGGCGCGGCCCGTCCCGTCCGTCAGGGATTGGCAGGACCGGGAGAACCCCATTCCCCCGGTTTGCGGGGGAATCGGGGGAATGGGGATTCGACGACGAGCGGCCGGGCGGGTCGCAGGGCAGGAGGTTTGGCAGTGAATGACTACGCCTACGTCGAGGAGATCGACGAGGACCACGTCCGGGTGTGGCCGCTTACCGATTCGGAACTCACGTGGAATGGAGAAAAAGTCCTGACGCGAAAGGATGGCTTCACTCTCGAAATCGAAATGTGCCTCGGGTATGAGAAAGGGAACCCGGGATACTACTTGGTGGAAACCGATGAGCTACCTGAGGTGTGCATGCTGGAATCTCCCATTTCTGGAACCTCGGTCGGTTCCAAGAGAAGCAAAACTTGGAGAAAAGAACTGTGGATTCCCGAAGGAAGTGGCGGGCTGGAAGGTGCTCTCCGTGACAAAGCCTACAGCCATGACTTCGATCTCCTGGAAGTCGAACCTAAACGGTTGTGCTGGGGTGGTGAAGGTCTTGACAGGTGGATTGAGACGGCCAAGGAGGAGGTTGAGCGAAAAGCTGCACGCAAGAAGGCCGGTAAAATCCGGGAGAAGCTGAAAGATTTCCACGACGGTGGGAACGCCTTCATCAACCCCTACACCTTCGTTCCGCTGCCCGGAAAGTGAAACAGGGCAACCTCAGCTGTGCGAGGGTCGTCGAGGGTATCGCCAAGGCGGGAATCGAACTGGAAAGAACCCGCCGGCCGCTGGGGCAGAAGGAGGAGATGCAGCATGCCTGAGCAGAAACGAACCACCGAGGCCCGCTACCTTTCCGGTCAGGGCGAGGCGAAGTGGTCCCAGCCGCGGGAGAAAGCGGGAGAACTCACCTGCGCCTGGGTCGACTACGACGGCTTCCACATCGACCCCTGCCCAGACGAGGCACCCCCGTACAGCCACATCTGGGGCTGGAGTCGCGATGGTGAGGTGCTGCTGCGCGGCCGGATCGACGCGGGCAGGGCGTAGCGGGATAGCTGCGGAAAACCCCGGGAGGTGGGGAGAAGGAAAAGGAGGTGACCACGTAACCCGGCAGGTGATCACCTGGAAACCCGACAACGAACGCCTGAAGATCAACTTCGCGGGAGAGAAAGTAAACTGGCCCGAAAGAATGCAATCGGCGGAGGTGCTAGGAGAAAACCCGGTGACATTCATAAAAGAAGAAAACGGAAGATCCTGAGAGCATTTATGAAACCGGTTGAGCCGGGCCGCGACGAAGGAGCGGCCCGTGTCGAACCCATCTCTTTTGAAGCAGGCCGGCCCAACCCGTGACGAAGGTTCCTCAAAGCTGGTTGAGCCAGCTCGTGAGCGCTAGCGAACGGCTGTGTCGAAACCACTCCGGCAGCCGACCGGCAAACCCGACCCCAGAACGACCACCCCAGACCCCGACACCACCTGAGGTAGAATCCGACGAAGACGCCCAGCTCCCTGCGACTGGGCATCTTGAAGACACCCTCAGGCAGGGGTGTTGGAGAACGACCAAAAACAGCCTCAGATGTGTATGGCACTTGACTAGGGGTTTTACCCCATTTAGGGCAGGTTCTGTCCGCTTATTGGAGGGGGTGAGGAGGGGTGGTGTGTAAAACCGCCGCAACAGGGCTTGTCGGGACAGCGTGCCAGGGGGTAGGGTCTGAAACCACCGCGAACCTTAAAGCGGATTTGAATGGGAATCGGTGCCAAGGGGGTTTTCGTGCTGTCATTGGTGTCTTCCGCAACTGGGGTTGTTGAATCGATTTGTGGGTTTGGTGGTGTGAGGTGCGTCGAAATCAACTTGTGGAATTTTGGGTGTGCAGTCGGGCCTGTTGGCCGGGGGTAATTGGGGGTTTTCAGTTTAGATTGCACCCGGGTGCTTTGGATGCAATTCTGTGATTTGTCCGCTGGCTCGTCGGTGATGGAGATGGGCGTGGGGCGGCCGTGACATCGCGACAAGGCGGGGTGTGCAGGGCCCTGGCTGTGCATCTTCGGGAGAACGTTCGTGGTGTGGGGGCTCCGTCGCGCGGCGGCTGTGGTTCGTCGCGACGAGGACGTTTCCGCGGTTTGTGTAAGTGGTTAGATAACGAAAGTTAAGGTGGGCGGGTCGGGGCTTGTCATCCGAATGGCTGGCATTTCGCGGAAACTGACGGCGTCCAGTGTCCGTAGGGCGCGGAAAATCGTGGTTTTGGGGGATCTCGGCGGGCCGGAGAGGGCCAAGTGGCCGATTTCTAGCGCTTTTGCTTTCGGGAGGGATGCGCTAGCGTCATAGCTGCATTTTGAAAACTAGCGCGCGAAGGAGGACGTGGATGTCTCTGGGCGAGCTCGGCGAATGGACGTTGCGGGCCAAATGTCGTGACATGGAGGATGTTTTGTTCCCCGAGTCAAAGGACCAACGACGGGTCCGGAACATATGCATGAGCTGCCCAGTACGCATGGAATGTCTGGCCGAGGCACTCGACAGTCGCGTCCAGTGGGGGGTTTGGGGCGGCATGACCGAGCGCGAACGCCGCCGGCTGCTGCGTTCCCGGCCCGACATCACGTCCTGGCGGGAGGTCCTGCTCACCTACGGTCGCCTGGAAGAGGCCAGCTGAGAACTGCCCGCGTCCCTCTTGAAGTCGGTTGAGCCGGTCGGTGAAGGTCAGCGAGCGGGTCGTGTCGAAGCCTCGGTGAGGGTGGCTGGGGGCTGGGTCTGCTGTTCGGGTGCGGGGTGGTTTCGACTCGGGTCGCTCGTTCCTCGCGACCCGGCTCAACCAGCTTCAGAGAAGGAAGCTCGCGATCCGGCTCAATCAGCTTCAGGGAGGGGAGTTCGCGGCCCGGCTCAATCAGCTTCAGGGAGGGGAGTTCGCGGCCCGGCTCGACCAGCTTCAGGGAGGGGAGTTCGCGATCCGGCTCAATCGGCTTCGAGGAGGGGAGCTCGCGGCCCGGCTCAATCGGCTTCGAGGAGGGGAGTTCGCGGCCCGGCTTAACCAGCTTTAAAGAGGGGGAGTTGGTTGAGCCGGCCTGCGAGCGTCAGCGAGCGGGTCGTGTCGAAACCATCTTGCGCGTGCCCGGGGAGTCGTGGGCGGTCTGGCCCGGGTGGAGCATTTGATGGCAGGCTTGGGGCATGACCAAATGGGAGTACCTGACCGCACCTATCCTCAGCCATGTGTCGCAGCAGATCCTGAACAACTTCGGGGCCGAAGGCTGGGAACTCGTCACCGTCGCACCCGGCCCGACCCCTGAAACGATGGTCGGGTACTTCAAGAGGCCGCTGGAGGAAGGGCGATGAGCACCCCCACCCAGCGACTCGCCGAACTCGGGCTGACCCTGCCGCCCGTCGCCAAACCCCTCGCCGCCTACACCCCCGCCATCACGGTGGGAAACCAGGTGTGGGTTTCGGGACAGCTGCCCCTGCGCGACGGGAAACTCGTCGCCACGGGCCGCCTCGGTGACGCCGTCGAACCGGCCGAAGGCGCGGAGGCCGCGAAGGTCGCGGCCCTGAACGCCCTGGCCGCAGTCGCCGACCAGGCCGGGGGCCTCGACAACGTGGCCCGTATTCTCAAGGCCGTGGTATTCGTCGCCTCCACCACCGACTTCACCGCCCAGCCGCAGGTCGCCAACGGCGCCTCCGAACTGCTCGGCGAGGTCTTCGGCACCCCGCACGTGCGCAGCGCCGTCGGGGTGGCGGTCCTGCCCATCGACGCCCCCGTCGAGGTGGAACTGGTGGCCGAACTCGCCGCCAGGTGACGGCGGCCCTGATCGGATCCAGGCTCGCAGCCGCCTACCCGGATGCCCGCTGCGACCTGGATCACCGGTCACCCTTCGAACTGCTCGTCGCCGTCGTCCTGTCCGCCCAGACCACCGACGCCCGCGTCAACCAGG
>ERZ773079.116-NODE-116-length-53405-cov-6.583037_pt1 | contig 53405 bp, 29 predicted proteins | sample MGYA00511355_ERZ773079 | MGnify/ENA primary metagenome ERZ773079 (study PRJEB29015, sample SAMEA2737979) | human oral metagenome | biome: human oral; feature: human-associated habitat; material: dental | place: China | collected 2117 ... | reverse complement strand
ACGGAGTTTCCACTGCTCGCGGGTGGTAGCTTTCTCGAATAAAGGCCACTGCGCTGGCTGAATCTATTCCATCAAGTACCGCAATGCATGCGAGTGCAGTTCCTGTACGCCCAATTCCTCCACCACATGTTATGTCCACACGGGAATCCCGCGCCTTTTTAAGCGCGGTTTCTAAAACACAGCGAGTTTTTGGCCCATCAATTGGAATCCAAAAATCCGGCCATCTAATCCAATGAGTCTCGGCTATGGGTAAAGTACGTGGAGAAAACCCTGCGAGCATCACAATATGATCGGGTAATTCCACGCCTTCCCGGTAATAGCTACGAGGCCGACCTCTTATTCGTGCGCCGGAAGGGAACACAACAACGCCGGGTTCTTGTTCACTCCACTGCGCCGTTGCATTCACGCATCCATTACATCATCACTCGCCAAAAGCGCTAAGCCTCCCGCGCCCATTCCGCCACGACCTTCCGGTCTGGCTTTCCCACGGCGGTGAGTGGCACGCGGTCCATGATGAGCAATCGGTCAGGTTGTTTGAAGTCGGCCATGCCCGCATCGTGGACGGCTGCGCGGAGTAGTTCCAGGTCAATCTGGCTTCCGGGTTGCACAACAATCCCCGCCACCACGGCTTCGCCAAGGTACTCGTCGGGTGCGCCCACCACCACAACATTGGCCACACCTGGTACCTGCGATAACACTTCTTCCAGTTCCACGCAGTCCACGTTTTCCCCGGCTTTGATCACTACGTCTTTGATGCGGCCCATCACCACCACCGAGCCGTCGTCGTGGATGTGCACGTTGTCGCCGCTGCGGTACCAGCCGTCGTCAGTAAAGGATGCTTCGTTGGCGGCGGGGGCCCGGTAGTAGCCGAGGATGGTGTAGGGTCCGCTGGTTTCCAGGCCACCATCAGCGCCGATGCGGAGCTTGTCCAGTGGACTCATGGGGTAGCCCTGGGTGGTACGCACACGGTTGCGGTCTGGGTCTCCTGGAGTGGTGAAGCACAATAGTCCTTCGGCCATACCGAATACTTGCTGGAGGGTGTTGTTAAATGCCTCATCCACAATAACCGCTTGTTCTGGGCTAAACCGCGCGCCGCCGACCTGCACAAGGCGCAGTGAGCTGAGGTCTTGGGTTTCCCATTCGGTGGCTTCCGCCCACAACAATGCAAGGGAAGGAACGGCGGAGACAACGGTGACGCGGTGTTGTTCGATGAGGTCAAAGACCATATCAGGGCTGGGAATGGGTGCGCAGACAACGGTACCGCCTGCGGCCAGCACCCCAAACAGCCCAGGGCTTGCCAGCGGGAAATTGTGTGCCAACGGCAGCGCAGCAAGGTAGACGTCGTCTCCCGTAATGGTGCAGGCAGCGGCCGCGCAGGCGATGTCGTAGCGGTAGTCCTGGTGGGTCCGGGCAATCAGCTTGGGCAACCCTGTGGTTCCGCCAGACACAAGCAATACGGCAGGGTTGTCCGGCACAAACCCGGGATGCCACCCGGCCGCGTCCGCACCAGCATCTCCCCCATCAGTCCCTTCTGCAACCGGCAGCCCCCCAACATGCACAACAGAAACATCGCACGAAGCAGCCACCTCGTCTAGCAAAGCCTTATCGGTGCCCACCAGTTCGGCCGCCCCGCTGAGCTGTGCCAAGTGCGACAGTTCCGCAAAGCGATGACCTGGCAGCGTGAGCACTGGCACGCACCCGGCAAGCAGGGTTCCCAGCAGCGCTTCGGCAAACGCTAGACCATTTTCAAGGTGCAGCAGCACACGGTCACCCGGCTGGCGTCCCCGGGCTAGTAGCCCCCGCGCAACGCCTTCCGCCTGGGCGCGTAACTGTGCATAGGTGAGGGTGCGCGGGCCGTCGATAATCGCGACCTTGTTCGGGGACTGTTCTAGCTGGTCCCATACCAGCTGGTCCAGGGGCTGTCCGGCATCGAGTGAGGGGTCGTCGTTAAGGAACGGAAGCATGGGTGAGCCGACGAATCCTGTGCGGAGGTTGTTGTCGGTGCTTGACATCGGAGCAGGTGAGGTAGTTTCCTTGTGCATAAAGGTAAGTCTAACCTAATATAATTAGATATGACCTTGCCTACCACTAGTTTGTCTTCAGATAGCTTGCCATCACATCAAGACATTCGCCAAACCAATGGCACCGACACCTTTGATGTCATTGGCATTGGTTTCGGACCGTCGAACATCGCATTCGCAGCGGCATTGGCCGACGAGAACGAAGCACACCCAGACAAAGCGCAGCTCACAGCCCTGTTCTTGGAGTCTTCCCCCACCACCGCCTGGCACCCGGGCATGCTGCTTCCCGACGCCGTGATGCAGATCGCTTTCCCCAAGGATTTAGCCACACTGCGCAATCCCCGCAGCCGCTTCACCTTTTTCAACTATTTGTTTGAAAACAATCGGCTCACGGACTTCATTAATCTGCAAACGTTCTTCCCCTCCCGCCAGGAAATCGCAGACTACATCCAGTGGGCGGCACGCAACGTCCCCGTTGACGTGCAGTACGGCACCAGCGTAACCAGCATCGATACCGATGGAGACATCGCCGTGGTCAACACGGTCGACGCAGACGGCAACACCCAGCACTATCGTGCCCGCGCCGTTCTCCTAGGCACGGGACTGAATCCATCACTCCCCGACGGCCTCACCGAGAATGATCGAGTGTCCCACAGCGTGCACATTCTGCCGTTCCTTGAACAATTCAGGGAACACAACACCACCACTCCGAACAAAAAACTCGCCGTGTTGGGTGGCGGACAAAGCGCAGCGGAAATAGCAAAGTACCTGCACGCTACGTTCCCCGATTCGGAAGTCCACCTGATTCACACCCGATATGGGCTTACCCCCAGCGACGATTCCCCCTTTGCCAACCGAGTGTTTGACCCCGACGCCGTGGACAAGTGGCACGCCGCCCCTGTCGAAGAACGCGAGCGTCTGCGCGCCGTCCATGCTGGAACAAACTACACTGCGGTGGACCCAGATCTGCTGAACGAACTCTTCCGCTTGACCTACAAAGAGCGCCTTGATGGAAAGAAACGCCTTTTCATTCACGACACCACATACGTAACGTCGATTGCAGAAACCCCTGATGGCGTGCAGCTTCAGTTGGAAAACTCCATGGACAGCACCACGGAAACCCTCAATGCAGACATGCTCATCTGCGGAACAGGTTTTAATGAATCCGATCCTCGGGAATTTTTTGTAGACTTATCACACATACCCGTGGATGAAAATGGGCGCGTCATCGTGGAACGAGACTACCGGTTAGCTACTGGTGATACCCCCGCTCCAGCTATTTACCTGTGTGGTGGTGTAGAACATAGTCATGGTTTCAGTTCATCACTGTTGTCCCTGGTATCCATCAGGGCAGGTGAAGTGCTTGAATCAGTGAAAAGCTACCTCGCCACCACATCTACCCGCGTGACCTAACGCCACACACATGCGGGCGGCAGTTAAGGGCAGTGGCACCGGCACGACACTACCCAGAAGGAGGAAGCTCGCTATGGGGAAAGGCTTTCAGGGAGCCATGCTCCGCGCCATGCGCGTTGAGGAGCACGCCGCAACCGTCATCGAGTCCGAATGGCTCACGCAGCACGTTGTACACATTACGTTTCATTCCGACACGTTACTGAACAGCGACGGGGAGCTTCCCGCCTCGTGGGTGCGCGTATGGTTCCCTGACCATGAGGGCCAGGGAAAACTTCATCAGCGCTGTTACACCCTCCTCCACGCGGACCCCACCACCGGAGTCTTTTCCATCGCGTTTCTTATTCACACCCCTAGCGGCCCGGCATCCTCGTGGGCTGTGCGCGCCCGCGCGGGGGATGAACTCACCATGCAGCGGTTCGGTGGGGACGGCTTTACTCCCGACGACCAACCGCCGCGCGGCTACCTGTTCGTCGGCGACGCAGCATCGTGGCCCGCAATCAACGCCATCATCGGCACGCTGCCCACCAGCGGCACGCCCATCCAGGTTGTCATGGAACAATTCCGCGATGACGATACCCAGCTGCCCTTCCCTGACCACCCTGACCTCACCGTCCGCTGGATACCCACACGTCACGACGCCCGCGCGCTTGTCGACGCCCTCGAAGGCCACGACATTCACGGGTGGCGCTGTTGGGTCGCCGCCGAAAGCATAGCAACCCGGCTGGTCAAATCGCATCTGGAACTGAATTTTGGCCACAACCGCGCAACCCTGCATTCCCAGGCGTACTGGATTGAAGGCCGCGCCATGGGCAAACAGGTTGATGTTGAACCTGACACCACAGCTGACAACTCAGGCGCAGATACTGCGGATGCAGCAGCGGAGCAGACCACGGCACCGGTCGCGGCGTCGACAAGCGATACGGCGACCAGTGATAAGGCTGCCGTTTCGGTGCTGCGCCCGGCGCGGGTGGCGTTGATTATCAGTGGGTTGGCGCAGGCGCTGCTGTCCATCACCTACATCGTTCCGTTTATCCTGTTTTCCGAGCTCGCGCAGCGCCTGGTGCGGGGTGCGAGCCAGGACGAGCTGATTCAGGTGGGGCTTGTGGGGGTGGGCATCCTGGGCTTCAATACGCTGGGGACGGCAGTGTTGCTGTTCGCGCAGCATGTGTACGATGCCAACTATTCGGCGGCACTGCGGAAGCGCCTGCTGCACAAACTGTCACGCCTGCCCTTGGGCTGGTTTAAGGACCGCCGGTCCGCAGAAGTGAAGACGTTGGTGCAGGACAATGTGTCTTCGTTGCATTATTTGATTACTCACGCGGTGCCGGACATGGTGGGTGCGGTAGTGACCCCGCTCGCCATTCTGATTTACCTGTTCACGGTGGATTGGCGGCTGGCGCTGGTGCTGCTGCTTCCTATCGTGCTCTACATTGTGGTCACGGTGCGCCAGGCCAGTGCCGATAAGCAAAAAATTGCCCGGATTCTGCGCTGGAACGCCACCATCAGCGGCGATACGGAACGGTTCGTGTCCGGACAGGCCGTGAGCCGAGTGTTTGGCGACGATGCCACAGTCAACCTGCCCCGTGAACTGCAAGAAATGGGCGATTACCTAATCACCTGGCAGCGCAGCACTTTGGACTCCAAACTGAATTCCACACAAATGACCAAGCCGATGAGCATCATGGCGTTGTTGCTGCTGGTAGGGACCGGTCTTGTGGTGAGCGGCATCATGCCTGCGGAGAACATCATTCCGTTTTTGATCTTGGGAACGTCCTTTGGTGATCGCCTGCTGGCCGTCTCCTATTCCGCCAACGGCATTCGGGAAGGTCTCAACGCGAAAAAGAGCCTGGAACTGCTGCTCACTACGCCGGAGCTCAGCGAATCCAGTGACTATTCGGGGAGCGATGCTGCCTCGGGCGCGGAAGACGCTGCCGACACAACTGAGGTCGCGAGCGCACGCACCTGCGGAAACATCACGGTGAAGAACGTCTCGTTCTCCTATTCGGCGGGCACACGGGCGCTGAACAAGATTGACCTTGATATTCCCGCTGGCACGACAACGGCGCTGGTGGGGCCATCCGGGTCCGGGAAATCCACCTTTGCAAGCCTGCTGGCGCGCCTGTGGGACCCCGACGATGGTGCCATCGTTCTCGACGGCGTGAACCTGCGCGACATCCCAGAAGATACGCTGCACCGCAAAGTGGCTGTGGTGTTGCAGGACGTGCAGCTGATCAAGGGAACCCTGTTTGACAACATTGCGCTGGGTCACCCGGAGGCAACACGCGAAGACGTTCGGGCCGCCGCCCAAGCCGCCTACATTGACGACTTCATCATGTCCCTCCCCCACGGCTACGACACGCCCGTGGACCGCAAGAGCCTATCGGGTGGCCAGCGCCAGCGCGTCGCCATCGCACGGGCATTGTTGGGTGACCCGGATGTTGTAGTGCTGGATGAGGCAACCGCCGCCGCCGACCCCGATTCCGAATGGGCTGTGCGCAAGGGCCTCGACGCCCTTCTGGAGGGCCGTACCAAGATCATTGTTGCGCACCGCCTGCACACCATCGCCCACGCCGACCGCATTGTTGTGCTCCAGCACGGCGACATCGCTGAGCAGGGCACACACAATGAACTGGTCACCACCAACGGCTTGTACAGCAGCCTTGCCTCCAGCATGCACAGAAAGTAGGCCCATGCTTTTCGACGCCCCCTCCAACCTCGCCGCCATCACCGGACCGGAAGCCACGCGCGATCGCATCTCATTTTTCACCCTGAGTGTCGTGTCCACGGCGGTGCAGGCCGGGGCCATCATGACGCTGATTCCGCTGTTCGAGGGACTTTTCTCAGACAATCCCGCCTCCGCAATACGCTGGGTGGGCATGCTCGTTGGGCTGGTGGCGCTGGGGTGGGGCATTGACCACATCAGCCACCGCATTGGCTTTTCCTTGGGGTGCCGCATTCTCAAAACCGTTGAAACCTCTGGGGTCGCGTCGATCCGTGAGATGGACATCTCACAGCTGCACTCCGAATCCGCATCAAAACTTTCAAAACTGCTGTCCACCGCTGGTGCTGAATCCCTCTCTGCGCTTGCGCACCTGATGTTCCCCCTCATCCAAGGGGTCCTGATTACCCCGCTGCTCAGCATTTTCCTGCTCACCATATCGTGGAAGCTGGCCGTGGTGGCCTTCGTGACCGGCGTTCTTCTGACCTTGGCATTGGTGGGGTCTCAGCGCCTGATCGCCCGCTCCGAGGCGGCCTACGACGACGCCACCCGCGAACTCAACGACGCCACACTGGAATTCGCGTGGGCACAACCAACGCTCCGCACCGCCGGGGTGAGCCGTTCCGCCCTTGACGACGTCCTCCGCGGGTCACGACAGCGCGGCCTGCGACTCCTCCTCTGGCAAATCCCAGGTGAGACGCTGTTCAGCATCGCCTCACAGCTCGGCCTTCTCGCATTCGCACTGGTCACCGGCATGCTGTACCTCAATTCCGACATCTCCGGCGCCACTGCCGCAGCCCTCATCATCGTGTTGCTGCGCATCATCGAAGCCTCCGGTGCCCTGTCGCTCCTGGCCACACCCATGAGCTCCATGGAACGCACCTTCAGGGACATCCGAGCGCTTGTCGACACCGCCGACACCAGCGATTCCATTCCACCCACTGGAACGTCCTCTGACGCGGTGGACGTGCAGGTCAGCGACGTGACCTACCACTACCCCGACACCACTGTGGGCATCAATTCCATCAACCTTGCCCTGCCTGCGGGAAGCATCACCGTTGTTGTCGGGGAATCCGGCTCTGGAAAATCCACCCTCCTGGACGTTCTCGCGGGGCTTCGAGAGCAAAACACTGGCAGCATTGCGTTTAACGGCACTGCCTTGGACGCGCCCAATCGCCTAGCACATACCTCTGTGATGTTCCAAGCGACAGAGCTCCGTCAGGGCACACTCCGCGACAACGTCACCGCAGCCGATGCCAACGCTGATTTAGACAGCATTGCCGATCAGGTGCAGCTTGTTGACATTCTTGACAAGCTGCCACACGGCTGGGATTCCACCGTCGGCGAAGGCGGGAGCACGCTGTCCGGCGGCGAGCGTCAACGTGTTGGACTCGCTCGGGCGCTGGCCAAAAACACCGGCTTGTTGCTGGTCGATGAGGCAACATCTGCCCTGGACGCCACCAACGAACAAGCAATTGTAGAGGCCCTGGGCAGGCTGCGGGGTCACCGCACCATGGTGATTGTGACGCACCGCCCCGCGTTGGTATCCATCGCCGACACTGTTGTGGTGCTCAAAGACGGTGCCATTGCCGAAAACGGCACCGTCAACGAACTCATCGACAAGGGCGGGTTATTCACCCACTTGTGGCGCCGCTGGCAAGACGTTGAGCAGTGGACTGTTTAAGTAGTACTCATGCGAGTAAAAAACTCATGCACGAGTTCGTTGAACTCGTTGGGGCGTTCCAGATAACCAAAATGCCCAGCGCGAGGTAACTCGGCATACTCCGCCCCAGGAATGAGCTGGGCGACATCGCGCACTTGCTCGGGGAAAATCACGCGATCATCCGCGTATGCCAACGTCAGCACAGGAACCGCGATCTGCGGGTAGTGCTGCGACTGATCGCTGCCGCAGTCCGCCGCGATTTGTTGAGCAAGACCCACTGTTGATCCCTGCCCTGCGAAGGTGAGCAAGGCGAGCCAGTCGGCAGACGCGGCGTCGTCAAGCAGGGTGCTGGGGGACAAATTGAGCGTTGCGGTGGTCGCGGCGAGGTAGTCGGGGGCGACGGTAGACAGGGCATCCGTGACCGCCGCGAGTTCTTTCGACTGTGCAATCTGCAGGGGTGTGAGGCGCGCGTGGGCGGCCGCAGCAACGACACCCCGCACCAGGTCAGGCCGCTGGCGCGCAGCCTCCAGAACGATGCGGGACCCCAGGGAAGTACCCACGAGCAATGCCGGTTCGCCGAGGTGTTGGTCGATGATGGTCAGGACGTCTTGGACCAGGTCGTTGAAATGAAACTGCTGTTCAGGGTTGATGTTGCCGCCGCTACCGCGGTTATCAAACGTGGCTACCCGCCACCCGCGAGCCACCAGTCCTGGGACTTGATGGGCGTCCCACACTCGACCAGAGGCATTCCGGCCCATCACCATGACAATAGGCGTGCCCTCCCCTGTGATGTTCAGGCCAAGATCTGCCGCCATTATTATTCGCCACGCGCTTCCGCCACGGCTTTCCTCGCTGACAGCGGCAAAATGTCAGTCCAGTTTTCATTCACATAGTCCAGGCATTCTGCGCGGCTTGCCTCCCCGAACACCACATCCCAACCATCGGGAACGGCGGCGAATGTGGGCCACAGTGAATGCTGTTCCTCTTTGTTTCGAAGAACGTAGAAGCGTCCATTGTCATCATCAAAGGGATTGGTTGGTTGGCTCATATGTTCGCTCCTTGTTATGGTGCCGTGTCATTATTCATTCGCGTTCACTACTTGTGTTCGCATCAGGCGCTGAGCTGCCGCCGTGGATATAAAATCAGCGCGGCCCGAGGCGCGGTACACACAGTTGCTGCCTAGCCGCACCGCAACATTAATGTTTATTCATCATGTGTCGGCCGCGTCTCCAGGATACCCGCAAAGCAAGGCTCACCTAAACTATATAGTGAGAAGAAATGACTATTGGCATGTCAGAGGCGATAAATCGAAGGCATGTGGAGACACTAGTTCTTTGTTGAGGAAACAGCCATCTGAACCGTGCAAGTTTGTTCAACAAACTGAGGTAAGGATACCCTTGACGGCCTTTTTTTAGTATGCAACAATCGTCCACAATATTTGGCGCAGCATAATGGCTGACGCAGCTCAAGGGCTATGGCCAAATAACAGAAGTAATTTCCATAACACGCAAACGCGTCAGGAGGAAGGTCATGACACTGGCCGAAGCCAGACCCCAGGAAGACCCCCCCACCGTAACCGCCGACGAAACTACGGCACCTGTAGAAGCAGAAGAATATGAAGAATATGACGACGAGCCGGAAGTGACGGACACGCGAATGGGCAGAGGATTCGGCGTGATCGCCGTTGCAGCGTTGATCGTTGCACTAGCCTCAGCAGTGACTGCTGGGGCCACAGTATTTTATATTTTAGAATCCACCACCCGGAGCGAAGAACGCACTGCGCAGCTTGTCGCCGCCCTGAAGGAACCGCAATCATATGCTCTCCAGGGTTCTGCGGGGGCAACAAACCAGTCGGGCGCAGTTCAAGGTGCCCAGCCGGGCCAACCTGGTGCCGCCGCAGCCCAGCCGGGTCAGCCTGGCGCACAGGCTCAAGCAGGCGCGGCTCAACCCGGTGCCGCCAGCGCTGGTGGTGCCGCACAGGGGCAACAGGGCGCGCAACCCCAGGCTCAGCCAGGCGCAGCCAGTGCAGGCGGCGCTGCACAAGGACAGGCAGCCCCGGCCGCAGCGGCACCGCAAGCTGCGCCCCAGCAGGCGGCTCCGGCAGCTTCAGCCCCAATGCCTTCCGCCGACCTACTGCTGCAAACCACCATGGCCGCAGCCCAGCCTGGTGTCCCTGGCGCAGAGCTAGCTAAGCGCACTGTCGACGGCCCCGTCACCGCAGGCACCCTAGAGCAGGTTGCTGGTGTGCGGTCCAGGATGGCCCCTCCCCCCGGCATGGAAGCCATGGGTGACATTGTGAAGTTTGATGTCCGCGACGTCGTCGTCACGGGCGACACCGCCACCGCGACCATGACTATCATCTGGCCAGCTGGTTGGGGCGAATGGACCTACCCCAATTCCGGTTTCCAGTACGTGGATGGCGAATGGAAGCTGCAAAAATCCACAGTCTGTAACCTCGCTTCAGCAGCGTGGGTCAACTGTTACTAATCATCACGTCTTATAGCAGGAGATTCTCAACACCATGACGCACCCCACCACTGGTCGTTCTCGCATGCCCATGTTAGCCATGGGTTCACCCGCAGGGCTTTCACATCGCCCCTTGTATCGAACCGCCCTGATGATGCTGGCGTTTGTCGCCAGCATCATGCTGGTTGCTGGACTGTCGGCTTGTTCCTCGTCCGGCAGTGGGGCGTCGGGAGAAACGATCACAGTGAGCCACGTCTACGGCGAGTCTCAGCTGCCCACCAAACCCAAGAAGGTGGTGACGCTGGTTCCGGGCTACACGGATGCCATGCTGGCGTTGGGTGAGTCTCCTGCCGCAATTGCCGGTTACGCTGGTTTCCCCAAGTCGGTCATGCCGTGGGAGGAAGGCAAGCTGCAGGTTGAGCCTGAAGGCAGCACCCATGTGCTGAAGCTGATGAACCCCAGCGACGTCCCGCTGGAACAGATTGCGCAGCAGGAACCCGACCTGATTCTCGCCGGCGCTTTGGCCTCCAACGAGGAAATTTATAAGAAGCTACAGGATGTTGCCCCCACTCTCCCAGCGCTGGCTGACGGTAAGCTGGATTCCTGGCAGGACCAAACCAAGATTGTTGGCCAGCTGTTCAAGAAGGAAAGTGAGGCAGACAATATTGTTGCCTCAACAGAACAGACACTGTCGGCTGTGAGCCAGGAATTCCCGGCCGCCGCAGGAAAGACATTTGCGGTTGCCTTCTTCGGTGGCGCGGATAATATCCAGGTCGTGACGGACCCGAACGATATTACGGTGCAGATGCTCACGAAAATGGGTTTGAAGCTTCCAGACTCGCTCATCGGCCTGGGTGGCGGCGAAGGCGGCGTTCAGGGTAGGCTGTCCTTAGAAACAATTGATAAGATGAATTCAGATATCATCATCATGGGTTCGACAGGGGACCTGTCTGCAATGGAGTCATCTCCCCTGTGGCCAGGTCTCACGGCGGTACGGGAAAACCATGTTCTCAAACTGGATCCTGCGGCGGTCACGTCGTTCCGCGTGCCGACAGTCCTCTCGGTTCCGTGGAGTATCGAACAGATCAAACCCACACTTGCCACCTTTTGACTGATCGGATGGAGACATGGGAATTAGCAATCGTCCAGCTGTTGATACATCACAACCCCCCATCACAGCGGACGATGTGATAGAAGAGTTACAGAACCTTCTTCCCAACACCTCCATCCGCCCAGACTCTGATCTTTTTTCCGTCGGCTTTGACTCCCTGCGCATCATGCGGTTCGCAGGGTTGTGCAGAAAAGCTGGCTTTGACATTTCTTTCGCGGATTTCCTGGAAAAGCCAGAACCCGCAGCCTGGGCTGAGCTGCTAAACAGCCACACACCCAGCACCCAAGACCCAAGCGTAACGACGCCCAGTACCGCCAGCGACACCAGCGACGATGCCTCCCCATTCCGGTTGGCTCCGCTGCAACACGCCTATTGGGCGGGCGGCTATGACACCGACAAGCTGGGCGGGGTGTCGGCGCACCTCTACGTGGAACTAGACGGCCCTGACCATGAACCGGATACCCTGCAGGCAGCACTGGATACTGTGGTTGCACGGCACGACATGCTCAGGGTGAAAATCCTGAACGATGGCACGCAGAAAGTGCAGCCGCAGCCTGACACCCCGATATTTAGTTCGCTGGATCTACGCGACACCAACGATGCCACCGTCGCCGCGACACTGGAGGATATTCGCTCAGAGATGAGCGGCCAGCGTGCAGCAGCTGACCTAGGCCGGATGATTGATGTCCGCCTCACCCGCCTTCCCGGTGGGCGTGCACGCCTGCACGTGGATTTTGACATGCTGGCTGGCGACGCCATGAGCTACCGCATCGTCCTGGATGACCTCGCCGCCGTGCTCACCGGCGAAGAACTTGCCCCCATTAGCAGCAGTTTCCGCGAGTACCTTGACGCCCCGGAGGTCACGTCCCCGAAGAACCGAGAACGAGATCAACAGTGGTGGGCGGAGCAATTGGCAACTCTGCCGGATCCTCCTAAGCTCCCCACCTATACCGGTGTGCCCGCACATTCAGTGCGCCCGCAGCGTCGGCATTTGTTCCTGGATGAGCGGCAGCGCGCCGCGCTTGAGCACCATGCGCAGGATAACGGTGTGACTCCCGCGGCCTGCCTGGCCACTGCTTTTGCAGAGGCCATTGGTTCTTTCACCACCGAATCGCGTTTCCTGTTGAACGTGCCGCTGTTCCACCGGCAGCAGATCCTCCCCGATATTGACCGTGTGGTCGGAGATTTCAGTTCCTCAGTGCTGGTGACCGTGGATGTCTCCCAGGAGCAGACGGTGCTGGATCGCATCCGTGCCGTCTCAGAAAGTATGCACGGCAGCATGCGGCATTCGGACTGGTCAGCGCTTGATATTTTGCGCGATATGAGCCGTAGTCGCGGCAGTCAGGTGATCGCCCCGATTGTGTACACCTCGGCGGTGGGTTTGGGGGAATTGTTCTCTGCTCGGGTGCGCTCGGTGTTTGGCGATCCAGTGTGGATCCTCTCGGAAGGCCCGCAGGTTCTCCTTGATGCGCAGGTCACGGAACTGGATGGTGGTTTCCTGGCCAACTGGGATGTCCGCGAAGGAATGTTCCTTCCGGGAGTGGTGGACGCCATGTTTGAGGCGTACCGCGCCAATGTTGATCTGCTGGTGCAGGACGCGGAATGGGCATCAGCACCGTTCCCCAGTGCCGTTCCGGAAGAGCAGAATCAGGCTCGGCGAGATACGGAAACCACAGCGCCGCTCCCTGAGGACGCCCTGCTACACCGACGCTTCTTCGACCTTGCTGACACACATCCTGACCGACCGGCCGTGCTGTGGGGTGAGGACGGTGTGCGTACCTACGCTGAGCTGCGGGATGATGCGTTGCGCGTCGCGACGTCGTTACGCAAACACGGCGTAGCACCTGGGGATATTGTGGGTGTTCGCATCGCTAAAGGCCCACGTCAGCTCACGGCGCTGCTGGGCATATTGGCGGCGGGTGCGGCGTGGGTGCCGCTGGGTGCGGACCAACCCGCCACGCGCCGGAGCCGCATCCTTGAGCGCGCCGACGCTACTGTGGTGCTGCACGATACGAACGCGCTGTCCGACCCGGATGAGGGGGTCACCGGTGTTCTGCTTGACGACGCCCTGACTACCGACCTCCCCGAGGATGCTGCGGCGCAGGCGACCACCCAATCCCCCGACGATGTGGTGTATGTGCTGTTCACGTCCGGTTCCACCGGGGAGCCCAAGGGTGTAGAGCTGACGCATCGTGCCGTCATGAACACCATCAACGCTGTGAACGAGATTGTCGGCCTTACTGCCGACGACCGCACGTTGGGCCTATCCTCCCTAGAATTCGACCTGTCCGTGCATGACATGTTCGGTCCGTTGAACGTTGGTGGAGCCGTGGTGACACTCACCGAGCAGGAACGCCGCGATGCGGAAGCATGGATTGGTTTAATGACGCGGCACCATGTGACCCAGCTGTATTGCGTCCCACCGCTGCTTGACATGTTGTTGTCTTCAACATCAACAACCCAGCTTGACGAGCTGCGCTGGTGTCTCCTCGGCGGGGACTGGGTCACTCTCGACCTGCCCGGACGCCTCAGGGAACGCGCACCACACTGCCGCTTCGCCGGACTTGGTGGTGCCACCGAAACCGCCATCCATTCGACCTTCTTCGAGGTTACGGACCCAGAAGCCATCGATCCGATATGGGGATCGGTGCCCTTTGGCAGCCCACTGCCCAACATGCGTGCCCGCATCGTTGATGATGCAGGACGCATCAGACCTGACTTCGCGCCCGGTGAATACCTGGTGTCTGGACCTGGCATTGCCCGTGGTTACCGCCACGATGCCGAGATGACGGACCGTAAATTCCCCACCATTGATGGGGCGCGCTGGTACCGCACCAACGATCTTGCGCGCTACCTTCCCGGCGGGTGCATTGAATTCTTGGGCCGCCGAGATGACCAGGTGAAAATCCGGGGCTATCGTATCGAAATTGGCGAGGTTGAGGCGGCGCTCCGCCAGGCCCCGGGTGTGCACAGCTGCGTGGCTGTGGTGTCGCGACCCGCTGGTGGTCCCCGGGATGGTTCCGCCCATTTGGGTGCCGTCATCGCCGCTGGCAGCAACCATGCGCCGGACATGGAAGAGCAGGTACGGGCGTTCCTCGCCGAGACCCTGCCGCCCTACATGATTCCCGACCTCATGGTGATCGTAGAGGCCATTCCGGTGAACAAGAATGGCAAGTCAGACCGGGAGTACTGCGCCCAGCTCATCGACACCGCCCGGCGCGACACGGTGCAGCAGTCCGCGTCGGAGCCACCCACTCCAGGCACGTTGGAGCACCTGGTGGCAGGCGTGTTTGCCGAGGTCATTGGCGTTCCCGAGTCTGTCATTGGCCTGGATGATGATTTCATTCAGGTGGGCGGGGATTCGGTTCTGACCACCAAGGCCGCCTCTGTGCTGCGTGATGTGCTGGACGATCCGAGCCTCCCGGCGGTGTTGTTGTTCGAGTCAAGGACGCCGCGGAGTGTCGCGGCGTCGTTACGCGAGGTAGAGGCCGAGCCGGGGTTGTTTGACCGGACTGCGGCGATTGTGTATGAGCTCGACAACGAAGGTCTGTGAATGTCTGCCGAGGATAATGCGAATATTGTGCGTTTGTGGGCGGCGGAGACGCATGTGCTGCCACCGGTGGAGCGGGGGACGTCGACACGCGTGGTGACCCCACCGTTGTTTGTGGCCGCTGACCATCGGGATGCTGCGGCGCTGTCTTTCCAGTGGTCGGTGCCGCAGGTGGGGCTGCCCACGGTGGATGAAGTGAGCCTGGTGGATTCTGCTGACCAGTCGGGTCGGCAGGTGCCGGTGTCTGATCCGGCGGAATTGTTGGCGTTATTGCAGCGTGTCGCCGCATTCAGGGCTGGCCGAGACACCCCTGATAACCCGGATCTGGAGGCCGTTGGACGCGCCCACGAGGCGCTTATTGATGTGTTGAGCACCACCAACAACGCTTCCGACGATGCTCCCGCAGCGAGCACCCCTGCTGAACCCGCTGATGGTTCGGTGGAGGGCCACACGCCGGGCGCGTGGCTGGAGGCCGATTCCTTCTTTTTCCCCACGTTGCGGGGCCGGGACACGCTGAACCATAGCGGCCCGACAGGCACGACGTGGCTGGCCGCCGCCGGTTTTGGTGGCCCGAAGGATGACATGCCGGAGCTGTCTCTGGATGGGCTTGATCTTCCAGGGAAGATGGCGGGTGCCGCAGAGTTTGAGGGCTGTGAGCTTCGTGAAGCCCACGGCCCAGCCGATGCGGAGCGCATCTCGGGGTGGATGCAGTCAGAGTTGCTGTACACGTTCCGGCAGCCGTGGTCCGTGGAACGCTGGGAGGAGGAGCTGGACCTGCTGAACAGCCAGCCGTTCACCCAGCCCTATATTTTGAGCGCGGAAGGCGCCCCCATTGGTTACATTGAGGTGTACCGCCCCGCGCACATGAGCATCGGGGCGTCGCGACCCACCGACCCACGTACGGTGGGCATTCACATCGGTGTTGCCGATACCTTGCGGGTGGGCAAAGGCATGGGCCGTGACCTCGTGACGCTGTTTGGGGTGGCGGCGCTGCTGGGGGATAAAGCACTATTTTCCCACGCGCTGGGGGAACCAAACCTTTTGAACAATGCCGCACGGGGGGCGGCGAAACACACCATGGGTGGCGAGGTCGCACAGTTAGCATTTCCGCATAAATGCGCCGCGTTGCTGAGCTCGGCACCACCAGTTTTATCAGCAGTTATATCAGCGAGGGCACAATATGAGTGATGCAGTATCGGATCGGTCGGATCGTCGTCGGGAGCTGCTGCGGGCGCGGCTCCGCGCGGAAGGGTTTAAACAGCAATCGGCGGATCAGGCTGCCGATACTCAGGTGGGTGATTCCGGCACCGTCACCGACCAGCGCATTTTAGGAAGGCTCATTGCAAACGCCGGGGCGGCAGGCATGCTGACCTGGGCGTTTCCCGTTCCTGAGGATGCCGCAACCCAGTCTCGGATACGCGATGCCATCATTGCTGTGGCGCAGCACCGGCCGGACCTCAGGACTACGGTCTCTGCCGATGACACCGGCGGGTTGCAGCGCACTGTCCTTACCGCAGACACTGTGGTCACACCCTCCTCCGATTCCGCAGAGCCCACGGAGGTGGATGCGCTTGCCGCCACCCCCATCGATCCCACGTCCGAACCGCCGCTTCGCGCACGTTTCCTTCACACTCCCGACGGCACGATGCTGGTTGTGAGCACCCATCACGTTGCCGCTGATGAGCACACGTGGGTGCTGCTACTGCGCGACATCAATGCCGAGATTGCCTCCCCGGGTGTGCTGTCCGCCCAACCCACGCCCCCGCGTAGCGACGCCACGACGGCCCAGGTAGCCACGGCAACTGAACGTCGCCTCGCCGCCGTGCGCCCCGCAACCCACGACGTGGACGGTGAAGCCACGCCGCAGCCCGACCCCTTCGCCGCTGAGCGCACCACCACCGCCGACAACACTGCTGACAGGATTACCCTGCCGGTACCCCAGGACTGGGTTCAGGCTGTTCAGGACCGCGCCCATGCGGACAACACCACCGTCCTATCGGTGCTTATCGACGCCGCGGCACACGTCATCGCCCGGCGCGCCGGCGCTGCACACGATGCCACGGTGGTGGTGGGAACCCCGACGGATGTGCGCGACGCCCTGGGCGCAGACGCCACCGAATCGGATGGCGACCGCGTATCCGTGGTGCCGTGTCCGATCCCAGTGGGCTCGTCCCTCTCTGATGTCGCTGCCGCCGTGCGGGCCGCCAGCGCGGATCGTTGCGCTGGCCTGGACGATGTGATTCGGGTTGCGGGATTGCCGCACATTCCGGGAAGGTCGCCGCTTGTGGACGTGGTGGTTACGCATCGTGCGGGAACCCGCGATCTTGTTATTGACGGCGAGCCGTCAGTGGGCGTGTTTGTGCATTCCGGTGCAGCGCCGTTTGATGCGGTGCTGTCCTTGGAAGAATCTGAACAGGGTGCCCAATTAACGCTGGAATTCCGGCATGCGGCCCTGCGCCCGACAACAGCACAGCGTGTGCTTGAGGAATGGCGGGATGCGGCCATCCACCCAGCTCAGAGCACGGAAGTACCAGACCTGCCTGAGGTAGCCACCACTGCGCAGGATGTGGTGCGCGCCGTGGCGTCGCATGCGGCAACCACTCCCGATGCCGCGGCCGTGGAGGATGGGACCACCACCCTCACGTACGCCCAACTCAACGCGTCAGCGGCCACCCTGGCCGAGCACATCACCGCACAAGGGGCGCGCCCCGGTGATGTGGTGGCATTGCGGCTGTCGCGCGGCGTCGGTATTCCTGTCGCCCTGCTTGCGGTGCTGCGGGCGGGAACGCCTTTTGTGGCGATTGATCCGAACCACCCGGCGGAGCGTTCCCGCATGATCCTGGACGCGGCCAATCCCGCGCTGATCATTGACGATGCCGACGTAGCCACGGCCCTCACCAGCCCTGTCGATGCACCCCAAGCACCTGACTGGTCACAGGCGCATCCCGCCTACCTGGTCTTCACCTCTGGCACCACAGGCACCCCGAAGGGCATTCTGATTCCCCGTTCCGGCCTGGATGCTGTGCTGGGATCCATGCAGGACACCCTCCAGCTCACGGCGGATGACACCTACCTGGCTGCCTCCACACTCGGCTTTGACATCTCCATTGTGGAAAACCTGCTTCCCCTCCTCGCCGGGGCAACGGTGCACGTGGCACCCGCCGATTTCTCCATCGACATTGACGCAGCCTGCGCGCTGCTGCACCGAGTGCGTCCCACCGTCATGGAAGCCACCCCGTCGCTGTGGGCGGAAATCGTGCACCAGGATCCACAGGCGGTGCGGGGAATCCTCGCCTGCGCTGGTGGGGAGGCGCTTCCCCACACCCTGGTGACCACGCTGCGGGACGCAGGTGCGGACGTGTTCAACCTGTACGGCCCCAGTGAAGCCGCCATCGTGGCCACATCGCACCACGTCACCGGCGATGGGACACCGCCTTTGGGCACCACTCTGCCCAGCGTCGGCGGAGACATTCTCGGGGCAGCCCTCACCGCCACTCCTGATGGTGCACTCGGCGAACTGTATCTCTCTGGACCACACCTGGGCTACGGCTACCTTGGTGACCCAGCGCTGACCGCGCTGACCTTCGTGGCCGCGCCGGGTGGGCAGCGCCGATACCGGACGGGTGACCTGGTGGCACGGGACGTCGATACGCGTGACCTCATGTACCTTGGCCGCGCCGACGAACAGTTGTCGCTGCATGGCCTACGTATCGAACGCGGTGAGATAGAGGCCGCGCTGGCAGCGGCACCGGGCGTGACAGCAGCGGCGGTGCGGGTGGATACCACGGCGGAAACCCCCACGATCGTTGGTTATGTGGTGCTCGCCGACGCTCAGGACGATAGCGTGGCGGCAATACAGGCCGCTGTGGCCGATGCCTTACCAAGCGCCGCCCGCCCCAACGCAATCGTCGTGGTGGATGAGTTTCCGCGCACCCCCACCGGCAAAATTGACCGCGCGCGCCTGCCGCTGCCAAAGGATACCGGCAACCACCAGCATCGTGCGGCAGACACCCCAGAGGAACACGCCGTTGTGCAGGCCGTTCAGGACGTGCTGGAGCTTGATAACACCCCGTCCATTGATGCTGATTTCCGAGCCCTTGGCGGGCATTCGCTCCTTGCGCACCGACTGGCACTCACGCTCAGCACCGCACTCGGGGTGCATGTTCCCGTGCGCGCCGTCATTGAAGAACCTACCCTCGCGGCACTGGCTGAGGCATGCGCGAATCTCCGTAGCACCGATGCCACGGACGTGATCGAACAACCTGAGCTGTCGCAGGAGACCGAGCCCGAGGATGGCCCTATCGAAGTGCTCGCTGGGCAGCGCCGCGTCATTCTTGCCGAGCAACTAGACGGCGAGAATGGTTTGTACACCATTCCGCTGTTCGCCACCGTCACCGGCACCATCGACACCGACCGTTTATCCGCGGCCCTGACCTCAGTTGTTGCCGCACACCCGGTGCTGCGCAGCAGGCTGAGCATTGACGACGCCGGAATCATCAATGCCACGCTGCTATCCCCAGAAGAAGCGCTGGCACAGCCCATTGCCGTACATCAGCGCACGACCACCCCAGGTAGCCTCGCCACATTCCTTGACGAGCTTGTGCGCACCCCCTTCCCCGCCACCAGCGACCAGCCGCTACAGGCATACGTTGTGCAGGTTGCTGAACAAGGCAACAACAAGGACACCGCGTCAACCGTGCTGGCCCTGCTGTTCCATCATGCGTTTTTTGACGAGTGGAGCCTCCAACCCTTCTTCACCGACCTCGCGCGCGCCTACGACAGCGCCGATGCCGTCAGCACACACAGCGGACCGAGCTTCCACCGCATTCATGCCATCGCCAGCACCACAAACCCCGCTGACGTGGACTTTTGGTCGCATCGCCAACGCGACACCGCACCCGGCGCGCCCGCTCCCCTGCCGTTCTCCCGGGCGGCCGCCGTCAGCGCCGGAGCGGCAGGAACAGCCTTGGGTGGGCGCGGCCCGGCCATTCACCGCACCGTCACCATCCCCGCGATAGCCGCCGCAAGCCCCGACCCCACGCTCAAAGCCACCGCTGGTGACGTGGTCAAAGCCGCCGTGCTGTTGTTCCTTGAGCGCGCCGGGGCCGACCCCGCCGTGGGCATTCCCGTGTCTGGCCGGCATCACCCGGAGCTACTCGACGTCGTGGGGTACCTGGGCAACACCCTGCCCGTCACCGTTGATCGCGCCGGGGATGCCGCAGTGTCCTTCAGCCATGACCTTGACACAAGGAAGCTGATTGAAGCGGTTCACCACGAAGTTTTGGACGTGGCGGAGCATTCCAGCATCCCCATTGAGGAGCTGTCCGGCACCGCGCCATTCCAGGTGATTGTGGACCACCGCGTCGGAGCGCCGCAGGTCCCCGCCACCGCCGACTGGAGCAGTGATCTCCTACCCGTGGTGCCGCCGCTACCGAAATTCCCGGTCACCATCGTGCACACGGAACTTCCCGATGCTGCTGGTGCCATCACGCACCGCATTGACGTGCTCTTTTCCGGCGACTACTTCGAGCAGCGTGGCGCGGACGCCTTCGTGGAAGCACTCCAACACACCATCATGGGTGTCGCGCAGGCCCACGCCGCCCCGCAAGGACAGTCAGACACCTCCACCACCCTGGGCGCTATTGCGCTCAGTCCTGGGTCCCGCAGCACCGAACCGGAAACAGCGGGTGGACGAGGCGTCGATACGCAGGCCGATAACCAGCCAGATCTGCGGGATATGACCATCCCCGAGCTGATCGACCGCCAGATGACGGAACACCAGGACGAGCCCATGCTCTCCACCGTGGGTGTGACCCTGACGGGTGCGGAAGTGCAGCAACACATGCGTGGGCTTGCGGCGCGGATCAGCGCGGCGTACGACGGTGTAACCGCTGGTCGCATGGTGGCCATCCACCAACCCACCCGCTTCGACGAAGTGCTCACCATCCTGGGTGTCATGGCCTCTGGGGCGGCGTTTACCGTGCTCAGGCCGGACGACCCGGCCGACCGTCTTGCGGCAATCCTGGCCGACGCGAACGTGTCACTGATCATCTCCAGCGACCCCGATAAACTCCCCGCAGGTCATCCGCCTGTGCTACCGGACTCCCAGGACAGCCTGGGCATATCGCAGGAACTTGCTGCTCCCACCCCCCAGCGCAACCCGAACTATCCCGCCTACATGGTGTTCACCTCTGGGACAACGGGACGCCCGAAAGGCGTGCTGGTGGATCAGCGCGCCATGTCCGGCCTGACCGGGCTGATCTTCGACCTGTTGAGTGCCACCAGCAGCACCGACCCGAACAACGCGGCCTTCCGCCCGCGCTTGGTGTCCATTGCACCCATGTCCTTTGACGTGGGATTGCTGGAGGTCATTGCCACGTTCTGTACCGGCGGGCATTTGTATGTCGCCCACGACATGGAACGCGTTGGTCCTCCCCTCGCGGAGGCCGTGCGCAGGCACCGTGCCACGCACTTCGCCTCCACCCCCACCGTGCTGGGATTCCTCGGTGACCCCAGCTCCATTTCCGAGGACGTGCAGGTCTTCTCCGGTGCCGAGCCACTGCCCGCCGATTTGGCGGAACGGTGGTGCGCGCGGCATCGCCTGATCAACCTCTACGGTCCGACGGAAGTCACCGTCAACGCCATCCACGGCTTCATCACACCCGACCCCACCAGCAGCGCGATCCCCATCGGCGTGGCCGACCCGCATGTCACGGCCGTGGTGCTGGACAGCGCCCTGCAACCCACCCCCATCGGTATGGTGGGCGAATTGTGGCTGGCGGGCGACAAACTTGCCGTGGGATACCCGGCCATGCCGGGCACTACCGCTTCCGTGTTTGTCGCGGCCCCCGATCACCTGGGGCTTCCACCCGGCTCGCGCATGTACCGCACCGGCGACCTGGCGGTACTCCGGCCCGACGGCCAGTTCCTGTGCCTCGGCCGCGTGGACGATCAGATGAAAATCCGTGGGCTGCGCATCGAGCCTGCGGAAATTGAAACCGCGCTGCGTGCCGACTCCCGCGTTGACGGCGCCCGCGTGGTTCACGTCCCAGGTTCGCGGATTGGCAGCGATCGCGACATTCTCGCCGCCGCTGTCGTGCCCACCGAGGGAACCTTGTCCGCAGCAAGCCTCGCCGATATTCGCCACCAGCTGGCGTCCCAGCTGCCTAGGCACCTTGTTCCGCAGCGCATTGTGCAGGTCCCCGGCCTGCCGGTCACACCCAACGGCAAGGCCGACCGCGCCACCACCCTGTTGATGGTGCTGGACGCCCTGTCCAAGGCACCCGACGAGGTTGAAACACCTAGCACCGAACAAGCACCTCATACGGAGCCTGCAGCAGAGCCCGCCGCGCCGGTATCGCCGCAGTTCCAGGCGCTTGCCGAGGAAGTGGCCATCCTGCTGGACACCGATCCCCGAAGCATCCGCGAAGACGATGACTTCCTGGAACTCGGCGGCGACAGCATCCTGGCACTGCAGCTCATCGCAAAGCTCAAGGACCGCGGCTGGGTCACCGCCGCCCGCGACATTTTCGACGCCCGCACGCTCGGCGACCTCGCCCGCGCCCTCACCCCAGCCGACGGCACTAGCGGTACCGACGACGCTGAGGCAGAGCCCGTCGTACCCATCGAACCACCCTCCGACCTGGGAACCTTCGCCCCCATCCGCGTCGCCGCCGAACACCTCGCCGACGCCCCCGACAGTGTTTTCGCACAAAGCATGCTACTCACCATGCTTGAACCCGTCAGCGGACACGGCTCGGCGCTTGTCGACGCCCTGGTCGCCAGGCACCCCGCATTCCGCACCCGCGTCACCGACACCGGCGAGTGTGAAACCCTGGCCGAGGGCCAGTCGTACTTCGATACCGAGACCACCACACTCACAGGTGACACGGCCACTGAGGATTTGGCGCAGCTACGTCACCGCCTAGCCGAGAATCTTGATGTGCGCGCCGGGGTGCTCCTTGCTGGCGCGGAAGTATCCACGGACTCAGGACCGATGTTGCTGCTGGTCGCGCACCATATGGCGGTGGATGCGGCAAGCTGGATGCAGATCATTGGCGATATGCGGCAGATGGTCATCGCCACGATGAGTGGTCGTGAACTGCCGGAGCCGGAGGGGACGTCGCCACGCGCAGGTTCACTGATGGTACGCGGAGCCGACGCCCCACCCCAGCCCGAACTGCGGGCACGTATCGCTGCGGGCGAGGTAAGCCCTGACGATGTCGCCGCAACGGCCGCGGTGGATACGTTTACTGTGGCAGGAGCCGTGGCGGACGAGCTCATCGAGCGTCACGGCCACGGCGGCAAACTACGGGACGCCCTGATGTCCGCACTGGCGCAGGCGGTACGGGCCACCGACCCGTGGGGACCACACCTGGTCACCCTTGATGTGGAGGACCATGGGCGCGATGACGTCATTGACCCCCGCTCTGTGGGTTGGTGGACGCAGGTGTTCACCGTGGTTGATGATGGTGACTCCTTCCGCGAATTGCCCCCCGCGCAGCGCGGCGTTGCTGCTGGTGAACGCTCGGATATTTTGTTTAACCATTTGGGTGGCATGTTCACCACGGGCGAGGATTCATCCCCGGTGGGGTTCGTGCCGTCGCCGGTTCCTGAACTACCGGCCTTGGATACGGTTGTTGGCGACGATGTTCCCCTGCGTAATCCCCTGTCAGTGACTTCGGTAGTCACTGCCGAACAGTCAATCCAGGTGACGTTTATTCGCGGCACGCGGTTGGTTTCTGAGGAGACCACACAGCAGCTGAAGGAGGAATTCCTGGCCGCACTGGAACGCCAGGTTGGTGCACAGGGTGGGGATGCACGCGGCGTCGATACGCATGCACAAACCTATACCCTGCCGGTGACCCCCACGCAGGAAGGCATGTTCTACCTGGAGGAGCAGGACGACCCGGGAGTTGCTGCGTATCTGACCAGGATGACGTTCACGCTGGATGGCGCGCTGGATTCTGAGCGTGTGTTGCAGGCGTGGTCGCGGTTGGCGGACCGTCACCCGATTCTGCGGGCGTATTTCACCCGGAATGCTGATGGGTCGGTTGTGGCCACTGTTGATCCCGCGTTGGAGTTGGACGCCCGCTACGATGAGGCGTTTACCGAGGCCGATATGCTGCGCCCGTTCAATGTGACGGCTGGCCCGTTGACCCGGTTGCGTATGAAGCAGGTGGACACTGCCCACGCTGATGCTCCGCAGCGTCACATCGTTGACGTGGTGTTCCACCACATCGTGGCCGACGGCTGGTCGGCTCCGCTGCTGATCAGGGACTTCTTCACTCTGATGGACCCGGATCAGGATCTGGTTGTGGTTGATCCCCTGCCCTCGCTGTTGGCGGTGCGGCAGTCCACGAGCCCACTGTCGGCATGGCGGAAACCCCTGCGTGCTGCGCAGCCAACTATGCTTGCCGCCGGCGGACGCGATCAGGGTACCCGAACAGAATTGAGGTTGACTTTTGATGCAACAACCTCGGAGGCTCTGACCACCACGGCGCAGCGCGAACATGTGACCGTTGCGGCGCTGATTCACGGCGCCTGGGCGCGCGTGCTGTCCGAACTCACCGGTCAAACACGCGTGACCTTCGGTTCCGTGGTGTCCGGCAGGCCATTGGACGCCCCCGGCGCGCAGGAGGCTGTGGGTCTATACGCCACCACCATTCCCGTCGCTGTTACCGCTGACTCCCCCATGGATGCGGCGCGTTCCTCCTCGCAGTTGTTACTGCTCGGTGCGGAAAACCCGCCGTCACTGGCGGATGCGCAACGGCTGGTGGAACATGGCGACGTCAGCAGCGCCGATGCACCTGGCGACCTGTTTGATTCCCTCATGGTGGTGGAAAATTATCCCCTTGACCAGGCTGCATTGCTGGCCCCGCTGGATGGGGTGACTGTGTCGGACTTGTCGTTCCAGGATGGGACGCACTACCCGGTGATGGTGGTGGCACATAGTGCGGATCGGCAAGTGTCGTTGCGCATTGCCGTGGCCGACGGTGTGGAGCTTATTGGCGGGGCAACCGCGGACGATCTTGTCGCGCATCTAGAACGGCACCTTCGCAGTATTGCCGGCCTGCCGTTGCTAGCGGACCAGGTCGCGGGCTTACCGATGGTGTCCGCTACTCAGCGCCTATCCGCCGCCGACACCGATGACATCATCAACACCTATGCGTGGGCGCTTCGGGACCGTGGTGTCGGCCCCGGCGATACGGTTGCTGTTGCCCTACCCCGTGGGGTGGAGCAGGTGTGCGCCACCCTTGCCGTCTGGCTGGTCGGTGCCGCAACCATGCCCATTGAGGTGGATTCCACCGGCACCATGACGGCACGCGCCGCCGCGATTGTGGGCCGCGCGAACCCCACTGTGGTCGTTGATTCCGCGTTGCTCGCGGAGCTATCCGCCACCGACTCTGCTTCCCGACGCTTCACGCCCGCCGATCGCACCAGGCGGTTGACGCGTGACGACGCCGCGTACATCATTCACACCTCGGGAACCACTGGTGTCCCCAAAGGCGTGGTGGTGCCGTGGCAGGTGATGGAGGACTTGATCCACTGGCAGACCGCCACCGGAATCATCCCGTCGGGGGCGACGCTGGCGCACTATGCGCCGGACCAGTTTGACGTATCCATGCAGGAGCTTCTTACCGCCGTGGCTGGACGACATGCCCTTGTGGTGGTTGCCGAGGAGCAGCGTCAGGACATGTCTGCGCTGGCACGCTTCCTGGATTCCCAGGGTGTTGATGTGCTGTTTGCCACGAACGTGGTGTTGAACGCGCTCGCCCGCGAGTACGCCCGCAGCGGAAAGCCAAGCGTGAGTGTTTTGGTCCAGGCCGGGGAGGCTTTGCAGCCCAGCGCGGATCTGCGTGCCTGGTGTTCCTCCCCTGATGGCCCGGCACTGTATAACCAGTACGGCCCCACGGAAACGCATGTGGTGCTGGCCACTGGCAACCTGTCGGCGGATTCCGCGGCACTCGCAGCACCGTCCTTGGGTGCCCCGTTGCCGCATGTCCAGGCGTTGGTGCTGGATGAGCAGTTGCAGCCCGTCCCTGATGGTGAACCTGGCGAGTTGTACATCGCTGGGGCGCTAGCTGACGGGTACCTTGATGACCCAGAACTCACCGCCGAGCGGTTCCCCGCCGGGATTGGTGCGGTGCCGCGGTGTCACCGCACGGGTGACGTGGTGGTGAAGAACCCGGATGGTTCTTTTGAGTATCGTGGGCGCGCCGATGATCAGATGAAGGTTAGGGGTGTTCGTATCGCCCCCGCCGAGGTTGTTGCCATCGCCCAGGCTGTTGCCGGTGTTGCGGAGGCTGCGGCGTGTGAGGTGGATGGCGTGTTGTGCCTGGCCGTGGTTGCCGGTGCAGACGCCCCCGATGCTGTTATTGCTGATGATGTGCGTGAGCAGTATGCCCAGCTGGTTGGCGGCGGCGATCCCGCCGGGAATAACGCTCTTGTGCCGGAACGGGTGCTGGTGGTGCCAGAACTACCAGTGACAGCTAACGGCAAGACTGATATTCGGATGCTGCACTCCTGGTTCCGCGACGGCGCACCGTCTGGCCAGGAGGCAAACAGCACCGCCACGCCTGGAGTGGCCGCCGGTGTGGTGAGCGTCGGGGCGTCGACAAGCGTGGATTTGGTGGCGTCAATCATGGCGGATGTGCTGGCCGAGCAGAACAGCGAACCCACCCGCGTTCATCCCGACGATGACTTCTTGGCTTTGGGCGGGCAGAGCCTGTCCGGCACGCGGCTGAGCGGTCGGCTGAGTTCCGCTCTGGGTACCCCTGTGTCGCTGCGTACGATTCTGGAGCACCGCACCCCGCGCGCCATTGCGGAGGCGGTGGCCGCCGGTGACACAGACACCGGTTTTACTCCCGAGGAGTTTGCCGAGCATTACACGCAGCACACGCCGACGCCGGGTGTCCCCGCGCCGGCCACACCTGCGCAGCGCAGGTTCTGGGCGTTGGCGAAGGTGAATCCGGGCGACATTACCTACCATTTGCCGCTCATGGTCCGGCTGACACCGGAAGGGCAGGGCGATGCTGACTCCCTGGATGCTCGCACCATGGCTGGGCATGTTCAGCGTGGTGTGGAGCGCCTGGTGCGGCGGCATGAGTCGCTACGCACGCTGTTGTCTGGGGATGTTGACGGCCCACAGCAGGTGGTACTTCCCGCCGACGAAGCGGCCCATCGCCTGACCATCACGGTACTGGCGGATGAGGCGGAGCTGCTGCGGCATCGCGCCACCCCGTTCCGTCTCGACCAAGATGTGCCTATTCGGGCGGCGGTCTGCCCTGATGGGGATAGCGTGCTGTTATCGCTGGTGATTCACCATTCAGCCTGCGACGGCTGGTCGTTGCCGCTGCTCATGGCTGATTTGGAGGCGGCATGGACTCATGCCGAGGAGGCCGCAGACACTACAGTTGTGGAACCCGCGCCGTCACCCACTGGCATCATCGCCACCTGGCAGGATGCGTGGGAAAGCTCTGGCCAGGAAGCACGCGACCGGGAGTACTGGCAGGAGCAACTGGCTGACGTGCCCTGCCCCTTGCCGCTTCCCCTGGATCGCCCGCGCAACCCGGAAGGCGCGACGAAGGGCATGTTGGCGTCCTATGCGCTGAGCGATGCGGAGGTGCAGGCCGTGTACGAGGCGGCCCGCACTCTGGATGCCACGCCGTTTATGGTCGTGCATGCCGCCGTGGCTGCGGTGTTGTCGCGGCTGGGTTGTGGTGAGGATATTGCGCTGGCCACGCCGGTGTCGGGCCGCCATGGTGGCATGGATGAGGCTGCGGTGGGTTGTTTTGTCAACCTGCTGGTTTTGCGGACATCGCTTGCCGGCAACCCGGATTTCCGGGAGCTGGTGGACCGCATTCGGACCACGAACCTGCAGGCCGCTGAGCACGGCAGTATGCCATTTGACGTGTTGGTTCGGGAGCTCGCTGCGGGCGGGTCGAAGGCTCATCATCCACTGGCAACGGTGGGTATTGGCCTGCAGAACCTGCCGTCCGCATTCCCGGCCCCTGACGGTGTGACGGCGACGATTCTGCCGGATAACCCCGAGGTGTCCCGCTTTGACATGAACGTGGACGTGTTCTTGGGTTCCGACGACCCGTCCACCGACCTGCCCGCGCAGCTCGCCATCGAGTTCGATTCGGCGCTGTTTGACGAGGCCACCATCGCCCGCATCGCCCGTCGCATCAAACGCGTGCTGTTGACCGCTGCCGCCACGCCGGACACCAGGCTGCACGACCTGCCGGTGTTGCTTGACGACGAACGCGCGCACCTGCGCACCACGCACGGCACCGTTGCCCAGCCGACCGAGGCAATCCGACAGCTGGTTCGAGGCGTTCCTACTGTGGGCAGCGTGCTGGCAGCCGACGGCTCGTGGCTGTCCGCCAAGCAGCTTGAACAGCGCGTCACCGCCGTTGCTCGCCTGCTGGTCGCCCACGGCGTGAAACCCGGCGACGTGGTGAGCATTCTGTGCCAACGCACCGTAGGCCAGCTGGTCGCACAGCTGGCGGTGCTGCGCACGGGTGCCGCGTACGCACCGATTCTTCCCGACACTCCCGCGGAGCGGCTTGCCGCGCAGTTCGCGCAATGCGACGTTCGTGTTGCTCTATGCAGCAACACGGCAGGTCTCGAGGTTCCGAATTCGGTGACGCTGGTGGCCATCGGCGATGACGCGGCGTCGATAATCGGCGAAGCACCCGAGGTTGACCTTCCAGCGGCGGAGAGCATTCCGGCCGATGCCCCTGCCTACGTCCTGTTCACCTCCGGGTCCACGGGAACGCCAAAGGGCGTGCTGGTCTCTCGCGCAAACCTGGAAGCGCTGCTTGCTGCCACCAACGACTCCGTGCCGCTTGCAGAAACGGATGTACTGCTGGCGCTGTCGCCCTTCTGCTTCGACGTCACCGGTTGGGAGTATCTGGCACCGATGGCTGCGGGTGCGCGGCTGATCATCGCCAACGACCTGCAATACCGTGACCCACGCGCCATCGTGACGCTCATGGCCGAGCATGGCGTGACCTGCTGCGAAGCAACCCCCGGCCTGTGGTCCCTCATTGCTGAGGCCGCATCGGACGAACTTCGCGGTGTGCGTGCCGTCATTTCTGGCGAGGACTTGCCGCAGACCGTAGCCACTGCCGTGGCCGATGCCGGTGCCCAGGTGTGGAACCTGTACGGCCCCACCGAAGCCACCGTGTTCGCCACCGCAGGTGAGCAGAATGCGGGCCCTGTGGATATTGGCCTGCCGCTGCCAGGAGTGGAGATTCGGGTGCTGGATGATTACCTGGTGCCCGTGGCCGACGGTGCGCTGGGTGACCTGTACCTGGTCGGCCCACAGATTGCCTTCGGATATGTCGGCCGCGCGGACCTCACGGCGGCGTCGTTTGTTGCGGATCCACAGGGCACCGGGCGGGTCATGTACCGCACCGGTGATCAGGTTCGCCGTCACGCCGATGGTCGGCTCACCTATTGGGGACGCCGTGACCAGCAAATACAGTTGCGTGGACACCGCGTGGAAATAGGCGAAGTAGTCTCCGCGCTGCTATCACTGCCCGAAGTAGCCAAGGCGGCAGCCAAGGTGCTGGAACGCGGCACGGCGAAAACACTGGTGGGATACGTTGTGTTGGAGGACAACTCCGAAGGTACAGCCCCAGATGAGAGCACCCTGCTGCTCGCACTCCGGCGTATCCTTCCCGACTATTCAGTGCCCGCGCAGCTGGTATTCCTGCCGGACATGCCACTTACGGACAACGGAAAAGTCAACGTCGCGGTACTTCCCGACCCGGAACCGGAGGAATGGCAGGCCCCCGAGACGGAGACAGAGAAACTGCTCGCCGGTATTGTCGCCGAGCTTCTGGGCAGCGATGAGCTGCCTGGGCGTAACCAAGGGTTCATTTCCCTGGGTGGTGATTCCATCACCGCCATCAGGTTGGCGGCGCGGGCCGCTGAACAGGGACTTCCCATCACCATCCAGGACGTGTTGGTGGCACCCACCATCCATGAGCTGGGTGCCATCGCGGATTCCAGGCCGCGGCAATCCGACACCACAGCGGAGACTGCATCGGAGGATCACGCCATGGGTGACCTGTCCGGCCTATCCGGTGATGATTTGTCCCGCGTGCTGGGAGCATTTGGAGATGACAGTGAGTAAAGCAGTTGTTGATGTTCTCGCGGCAACACCGCTGCAGGAGGGGCTGTTGGCCCTGCACCGCCTGAGTTCCGGTGCGGACCCGTACCATGTGCAGTTTGTGTTCCGTATTGACGGCAACCTTGATGAGGCCCTGCTGGCGCGCTGCGCGGATGCGATGCTGGTGCGCTACCCCAACCTGCGTGTTGCGTTTTATGACAAGAACGTGGAGCACCCGGTGCAGGTGGTGCCCGCCTCGGCGAAGCTCGACTGGGAGGTGGTGCAGATGATCGCTAACAGCGCGCCAGATGCTGCCACCGATACGGATACCCGCGACGCTCAGGCTGCGGAGTTTGCCGCGTCCGACTTCAGCGAGCCGTTCGATCTGTTCCGCCCCGCCCCATTGCGGCTGAGGCTGCTTCGCTGGGATTCGCATTGCCACCACCTGGTGCTCACAGCGCACCACATTCTGATTGATGGTTGGTCCGCGCCGTTGTTTTTCGCGGAGCTGATTAACCTGTACCGGCACGGTGGACACGCGGAACTCTTGCCCCCACCTCCGGACTACCGGAAGTATATTGCCTGGTTGCAGCAAAAATCCAAGGAAGAAAGCCTGCAGGTGTGGCGTACTGCGCTGGGCGAGCAGCCAGCCCCTTGCCTTGTCGCTCCTCAGGCCCCCAGTTCCCCCGGGTTGCCACCGGTGGTGTTTGAGGCGCAACTTGACCGCGAACAGACCGAACAGCTGCAGGCATGGTGCAGAAAACACGGCGTGACGGTGAGTAACGCAGTATTGTTCGCGTGGATGATGGTGTTGGGAACACTAACGGATCGCGATGAGGTATTCACGGGCACGGTGGTGTCGGGCCGTCCGGCGGACCTGCCGGGTGCGGAATCCATGATTGGCCTGTTCATCAACACCGTTCCCGCCCGCGCCACGCTGAGCCCCCGCGAGGATGCCGCCACGCAGGTGCAGGCGCTTCGCGACACTCTGGTGGCCACCCGCCCTCACGAGCACATCGGCCTGTCCGATATTCAACGCGCGGCGGGCACCCGCGACCTGTTCGATACCCTGGTTGTGTTCCAGAACACTCCCCTAGGTGCCGCGACAACCGACGACAGTTCTGGGTTCAAGGTCACTCCCCTAGCCACCAACGATTCGACGCACTACCCTCTCACCATCGTTCCCGCCCTGGTAGACGGGGTGTTCCGGGTGAAAGTGGAGGCCCGCGCGGATTTGATGGAGGGCACATTACCCGCAGCCGCCAGTGAGATCGCTTCGGCGATCACGGCACTGCTGCGCGCATTCCCCACCGCCGATGGACTGCCGTTAGCGCAGGTAGGAAACGGTTTTTCCGCTCCCACAATCCCGTATGCACCGACGGCCGAACCCCGCACCCTGCCGCAGCGTATGAGGGACCTCGCGGATGCTAATCCCGATGCCCCAGCACTTGCGGACGCAACAACGCAGCTCACCCGGCGCGATCTTCTCGCCCACATCCTGGATATTGCGCGCCTGCTTATCGACGCCCAGCTCACCACCGGTCGGCGCGTGGCTATCCTGCTGCCCCGCACGGTGTCTCAGCCCGCGAGCCTTGTGGCCTGCGCCTGGACGGGTGCGGTGGCTGTGCAGCTGGACGCCTCGGCACCCGATGCGCATAATCAGTCGATTATCGAACAGGCGGGCGTGGATGCCGTACTCACCACCGGCACAAGCACCGCATATGGCGATATACCCGTACTCACGGTGCCGCCAACAGACACGGCGAATGCGGCGAGCGTCGATAAGCAGCTGGCGCAGATACCGGACGCGTCGTCGCTGGATGCGCCGCTGTACATGGTGTTTACCTCGGGTTCCACGGGCACCCCGAAGGGCGTGGTGGGTACGCAGCGTGGGTTGTCTGCGCTGATTGCCGCGCATGAGCGGTGGGTGTTGCCGGAGGATCGTCAATTGACCGTGGGGCATGCCTGGTCCATGGCGTTTGATGCGTCGTGGCAGCCGTTGACGGCGTTGTTTGCGGGACATGCGGTGGCGATTCTGGACGAGCAGCAGCAGCGTGACCCGCAGCTGTACATGGAGGCGTTGCGCACGCACGGGGTGGACATGATCGAAACCTCGCCGACCATGTTTAGCCAGCTTGAGCCGCGCGGCCTGCTGGATGCCACGGATGAGTGGCCGGGTCTGAGCGTGCTGGGCTTGGGTGGCGAGGCGATTGACCCCGCCGTGTGGTCGCGGCTTGCTGAGCGTGAACGCCCAGCGGTGTTTAACTTCTACGGTCCCACCGAGACCACGGTGGATGCGGCGGCGGCACGGCTGTCGGACTACACCACCCCGTGCATTGGCGCGCCGCTTCCTGGCCTGAAAGCCCGGGTGCTGGATCGTTGGTTACGCCCACTACCAGCGGGTTTGCCCGGCGAATTGTATGTGTCGGGGTCGCAGGTGGCGTTGGGCTACAGTGACCGACCCGACCTGACCGCGGGGAGCTTTATCGCCACGACCTCGGGCGAGCGCGCCTACCGGACCGGCGATGTGGTGGTGTTTGATCCGAACGATCAGGCGCTGCGCTACATCGGTCGTGCCGACGACCAGATCAAGATCCGGGGTTTCCGAGTCGAGCCGTCGCAGGTGCTGCACGGAGTGCTGGCTCTGCCGGGGGTGCGGGATGCGCGTGTTCAGGTGGTCACCACCGATGCGGGCCCACGCCTGATCGCGGTGATTATTCCCGCCGAGGATGTGCTGCCCGGTGCCGTGGATGATCCGGCGGGCACCTCCGCGCGCCTGATCGGGCAGCTGCGCAGCACTGTGGCAAGCCACCTGATTCCGGCCGCGATTATTCCGGTGCGGGAATTCCCGCTCACCCGGAACGGCAAAATCGATGTCGCCGCGCTGCCCAGCATCACCGCCGATGCCGTGGTCACGCCGCCGGAAGGTCCGGTGGAGACGCAGCTCGCGGCCACCATCAGTCGGCTGACCGGTGTGCAGGCCATTGACCGCGACGCCGACATTCGCGACCTGGGGCTGGACAGCATTCTGCTCATGCAGCTGTCCTCCGACCTGCAATCACTTGACGACGCCCACCCCGCGCTCAAGCGCCTCACTCCCCGCATGATCCTCGGCAACCCGACCGTCCGGGGCATCGCCGAGCAACTCACTGCTGCGGATAGCGTGGATGCCGCGCCCGATTCCGGGGTGGGAACCTTCCGCGCCATGCCCGTCCAGCAGTGGCTTATCGACGTCGGCGGTGGCAGGCGCTTTAGCCAATGGGCACTGCTCAACCTTCCCCAGGGCACGGATCGCACTCATATTGAACAGGCCATTGGGCGGCTCCTGTCCGACCATGGCATGTTGCGCGCCACCGTCAATGCCAACGACGGCACATTCACCATTCCCGCCGAGGTGTCACCTGCGGAGGAATGGTTGAGTGCTGAAGAAGCTACGGGCAATGACATTGACGTGCTGCGTCAGGCCGCCGAGAGCGCCATCAACTTGATCGACCCCATGGCCGGGCGGATGCTGCGGGCCGTGTGGCTCAAACCCCAGCAACAGCTTTTGCTGCTGGTCCACCACCACGCCGTGGACGGAACCTCGTGGCGTGTGCTGATCGGCGAACTCATGAGTGCCACCGGCGGCAGCGAAACAACCTCGTTTGCGCGTTGGGCGGGGCTGATGGAGCGGCGTCGAGAAGCACTGAACACCCAGGCACTTCGCGACGCCTGGGCAGCCTACGCGGAGCCCCGAGACCGCAGCACACTGGGCAACCGCGCCGTGGATCCAGCCATGGACTTGGCGGCCGATGCGCACACCGCGACCTCGCTCACCCCGGCGACGGAGGTGCTGCAGCGTGCCGACGAGGCGGGCAGCGGCACCGGCGGAAGCGTGAGCCTGCGGGAGGTGCTGCTGGCCATGCTGGCGCGCACCCTGCACCGCTGGCGCGGAGTCGGACCGGTGGTTGTGGACCTGGAAGGCCACGGCCGCGATGCCGACATTCTCGACGCCTACGGTCACCCCGGCGATGACCTTTCCCGGACCGCAGGTTGGTTCACTACCATCACGCCGACGCTTCTGCCTGCGGATATGGGCGATGAAAGCATCAGTGCGATGGCGGGGCGTGTGGCGGAATCCATTGCCGCGCAACCTAGCAGCCCTGTTGATCACTCCCTGGCCTGCGGGGTGAGCAACGGCCCGGCGGAAATTGAGGTGAACTACCTGGGACGTCTTGACGCAGGCGCGGGCGGCATGTCCGCAGACAGCATTCCCGAGGATGCCTGGAGCATCAGCACAGACCGCGCCGTCTACGAGGCACTGCCCGAGATGCCCGATCCCGAGCTACCCCGCACCTACGCGCTGGAAGTCACATTGTCCGTGGTTCCAGGTGAAGCTGGTTCAGGTGCTGAGGAAACTAGTGGGCCGCAGCTCAGCGCGCATTTCAACCTGGCCGCCGGGGTATTCACCCCGGATGACGCGGCAGCGTTGCGGGCATGCTGGGAGGAGGTTGTGGAGGGCGTCGTCACGCCCTGAGCTGGCCGTGCGTGAACTGGCGTTATTCCCGGCGGTGGGACAGCCAGTTCGGGCCGGTGAAAGTGAAGCATGTCAGGTTTACTGGAAACTAGGTGGAGGAATAGAATTTACCGCCACAATCCAACCTGACACCTAACACTGAGCGCAAAAATCGCGAGATGTGGAGTGCTATATGCATAGTCTATGTTCTTCTAGTTAGATCTTGCTCTCTGTGCCCTTCACCAGGTCACCTTGCCGCGTACCTAAGATCATGGAGACCCGCCTACAGAGGGTAACCGAAAACAGATTTGCCTAAATCACCAGGTAGATGAAGCAAACATAGCAACTTAGCTCAACAAAAGTCCGTCTTACGCATAACTACGTTCAACATTCGCTAGAATCTGAACGTATGAGCGATGGGAACAAAGATCAACTATCCAGTATACGGAAAGAAATTGACCAGATTGATTATCGACTGGTTGAAATTCTGAAAGAAAGGCAAGACCTGGTAAACCGAGCCTCATCTTTAAAAAAGAACGAACATGCCGTTCGGGATTCTAGTCGTGTCGAAGAGGTCATTAAACGAGTACGAGGCTTAGCCGAAAAAATAGGAATGTCTCCCGAAATTGTTGAAAAAGTGTATCGTCCAATGATTGATGCCTATATTGAGTATGAGATGGGCGAATATCGCTCATCTCATACAGATCGAGAAGTCGTTTCGGATGATGAAACCGGGTCTGAAAGCTAGGCCGATTTATCGTTGAAGCAACTGGTGCGCACACGCTCCTCCCAGACGACGTCATTGTATTTATCTGGAGATGACACTGTTGGTGGTGCTGGGAGGAAGTTGCTCAGGGCGTCGTCACGCCTTGAGGTGGCCGTGCGTGAACTGGCGTTATTCCCGGTGGTGGGACAGCCAGTTCGGGCCGGTGAAGGTGAAGTTCCGCTCGCCCTGGACGTTCTTGGACACCTCGTCTAGGCGCTGCATCTCCTCGTCGGTGAGGTCCACCGCCAGGGAACCCGCATTTTCCTGCACGCGCTCGATTTTGCTGGTGCCTGGAATGGGTACCACCGGCAGGCCGTAGTGTTCGCCTTGTTTCCGCAGCCACGCCAACGCCACCTGTGCGGGCGTGGCCGTGTGGCCGTTTACAACGTGGTTGTCGGCCACGGCGCGCAGCTCCGCGACCACCACCTGGTTAGCGTCAAAGTTCTGGTCGTAGCGGGGCTGGTCCGCCAGAATCGAGGCTTGAATTTTCTCTTTTGTCAGAGTTCCCGTGAGAAAACCCCTACCCAGCGGCGAGTACGGCACGAAACCGACACCCAGTTCGCTTGCTGCGGGCACCACATGGTTTTCCACGTCCCGCGACCACACACTCCATTCACTTTGCACCGCAGCGATCGGATGGACCGTCATGGCGGCGCGCAATTCGGGAGCTGTGACCTCAGAAAGCCCCAGGTGGCGGACTTTTCCTTCCCGTACCAACTCCGCCATGGCCTGCACCGTCTCCTCAATCGGGCGGCTCAGATCCGGGCGGTGCATGTAGTAGAGGTCAATGGTGTCCACGCCCAAGCGACGCAGCGACTCCTCACAGCACTGCCGAACATACTCACGATCACCCCGCACCCGCGTCTCCGGGTTGTTGGACAGCCCCGTGATCCCGAACTTGGTGGCCAGCTGCACCTCGTCCCGTCTCGACGCGAGAACCCGGCCCACTAGCTCTTCATTCGTCCCCGCCGGACCTGTGGTACCCGGGCGAGGTTTGCCGTACACGTTCGCGGTGTCGATGAATGTGATGCCACAATCAATCGCAGCGTGCAGGGTGCGTTCTGCCTGCTCCTCATTCACATCCCCGTACACATGGCTAAGCGCCATACCGCCGAAACCCAGTTGACTGACCTCTAGGCCGTCGCCCAGGTGAATAGTAGGAATAGTCACAACAATCTCCTCTGTTGTTCACGAATATCTGGGTCGGTGACCGGCTGCTCGTCGCAGTCCAGCCCCCGCTCGATGAGGTCCGCGTAGTGCTCGATCTTGGCATCCACGGCGGCTAGGTCTTCCTGCAACTGCGCAATCTGCTCTTCGATTCTTGTGCGGTGGTCACGCAGCAGAGCCATCCGACGCCCATGGCTCGCCGCCCCCTCCGTCACCATCCCGCAGAACTGCCGCATATCTTCCACCGGCATGCCCGTGCGCCGCAATCGAACAATCAACTGAATAATCCGCACGCTCGCCTCATCATAGGACCGTCGACCATCACCCTGGCGCGGCACGGGAGGGATCACCCCTTGACGTTCATACCAGCGCAAAGTGTCCTGCGTCAGTCCCGTCTGCTTAGCGACGTCCGCAATCCCGAGGTGGTCTGTAAAGTCCATGTCACCGACCCTAGGCGCTGGAGTGCGCTCCAACGCAAGGGGTGATTATTGCATTCTGTGTGAAGTTCACCTCTGCCGGAGGACGATGCTGAGCCAGCACAGCAGCATCACCGCGACTATCAACACACCGATGGGTATTGCCTTAAGCATGCCGTCACATCATAGAGTGCGACTTTTATTCACCCACCTTTGCCCCACGGATTGAACGAAGATTGAACAACGTTGGTGCAACAGATTTGCGTACAGTCTGCCTACGCTCAGGCGCGAAAATGGCGTTTCTTGAGTCTGAGCCTAGGCATACCTTGCACCCACCTTTGGGGGTACCTCAATTTCGCACCATCTACCCTCACATCATCAGCAAGATCGCTGATCACCCTACATTAATCGCCACTGCAGCCCCACTAATCACAATAGTCACACCAGCCTCAAAAGTGTGATCTTTAACAAGTGGACTTATCAAAAAAAGCCACCTGTGATTCACTGTTTTTTATGGCGAACAAAAGTAGCAGATCCACCATCGCCGCACCGGCACTGGTTGAGCTCCTAGGTCCGCTCCCTGATCGCGTAACCAGTGCATGGGTATCCAGTCACATTATGGCGCTGGTCGCAGAGGGACGGCTGCGTACTGGATCCATTCTGCCGTCGGAACGTTCGCTGGCAATCACGCTTGATGTGTCGCGTGGAACTGTCACGCGCGCGATGGAACAGCTGCTTGAGCACGACATGCTGGACAGCAAGCGAGGTTCGGGGCACCGTGTTCGCCTTCCTAAACGAGCTGCCCGCCCAGTTGAGTCGCTGGACCCCCATCCCACCCTGGCGAGCAATGACGCGATTGACCTGCGCTGGACCGTCATGCCGCCGCACCCACTGGTCCAGGAGTGCGCCACGGCCGTCGCCTCGGGGATTGGTTCGATTACCTCGTTGGGAGCGAGTCCGGCACAGGGCGTCCCCGAACTCATCGACGCTATCTGCCAGCATTACAATCGCCGCGGCCTGCCCACCTCCCCAGAACAGGTGGTAGTCACCAATGGTGTGATTAGCGGCCTACATTTGTCTCTCATTGCCGCGACGCGCCCGGGTGCGTTGGTGGGCGTCGAAAACCCCACCTACCCCAACATCCCGCGCGTGGTGAACACCGAACGCCGCCGCATCACCCCCCTCGATGTCGCCAGCGGCTTCCCGGCCGCGCTGACGGCGGTGCTGCACTCAGGCACACTTGATGCGGCAATTATCACACCTGATTTTCATAACCCCACCGGGCATGTGCTTTCCGAAGCCCATCGCACCAACATCCTGCGTGCAGCCGCCGTGAGCCGCACCCCACTGATCATTGACGAGTCCCTTGTGACATTCAACTGGCGCGGCAAAGAGATGCCACCACCAATGGTGAGCACTGATCGCGACAGCGCACCAACATTCCTGGTGGGCGGGACGTCGAAATCCCTGTGGGCGGGGCTGCGCGTCGGGTGGATCAGGACGTCGAGACGCGCCACCGATGCCCTGGCAAACATTCGGCTGGGTGTTGACCTAGGTGCGCCAGTAATCGAGCAGCTGATGGCAGCGCAACTTATGAACCGCACCGCCGATGCCCAAGCCCCCAGCCACGCCGAACTCATCGCCACGCAGTATCGAGCGCTCACGGATGCCATGGCGCGACACCTTCCACACTGGACCTATCAGGCACCAGAGGGTGGATTATCGCTGTGGTGCCAGAACCTCACTCTTCCCGCGCACGAGCTGGTCCAGCGCGCCAAAGAACGTGGCGTGGAGCTCTTGCCGGGCGTGATGTTCTCCCCCAGCCAGCGAGACTGGTCGCATGCGCTCAGGCTTCCGTTCACCAGCCCGGTACATGACCTTGAGCACGCGGTGGAGATTCTTGGCGAGCTAGATAGACTCTAGCCTTAAACGTCTGCGTAAAATGTGCTTATCCCCAAGCTGCACAACAGGGCATTTTCGTGCTTGAGCATAAGCACACTTGACAAGGTGGACCACAGCCGTTGAACAAAGTCAGTGCAAACTTTGCGGCACCCTCTCTGCTCCCCCCACAACCCAAAACACGCAAAAACCGTGAACCCTACAGAGGGATCCACGGTTTTGTCATGGTGGGCGAAGGGGGACTTGAACCCCCACGTCCCGAAGGACACTGGCACCTGAAGCCAGCGCGTCTGCCATTCCGCCACTCGCCCGAGTGTTTTTGGCCGCTGAGCGACTTGTTTAAGATAGCACACAGTCGCAGCATTGCGTCAAATACGCTGATCACAGCATATTTTCATCCAAGCAGCTGCGCAGTCTATCCACCGCTGCCGCCCACCTGCCGAGATACATCACCAGCAGCTCCCACACCCTCTGCCTCACACCCACCAATCACCCACCCAACCCTCGCCGAAGATGCGACCTTAAGCGCCACCTTAACGTTTACCTTGAGGCTTAGCCTGACTACTTTACCACCCCGTTTGCCTTTGGTTTCTCTTTTAGTGGGGAACTCACCTAGGGAGTTGAGCGTTTGGAACCTATACTAGGCAGGACACTCTTTTTTCGTTTCCGTATGGTGGTTCCTTTGGCCGTCAGCTGACCGTCGGCCGATCGCTGGCTTACTGGCGGCCCCATGCGGGTGGTAATTCGTTGAGTTAGGAAGGTAGGCGTGCGATGTCTGTGATGGGTCGGTTCGCAAAGCTAGACAGTTCTTTGCAGCGTGGCTTAGACAATGGCTTTGCCTTCGTGTTTGGTGGCAAGGTCGTCCCGGCCGAGATTGAAGAACTGCTGAAGCAGGAGGCCGAGGACAACGTTGTTCACACTTATGAGGGTTTCGTTGAGGTACCTAACGAGTTCCGCGTGGCTGTAAGCCCGAAGGATTTTAAGAATCTATCGTCCCAGGCACCGACGTTGCCTGGTGATTTCGCTGATCGTTTGTCGCGTTTTTTCCGCAACCAGCGCTGGGTTGCCGCAGGCCCGGTTGTGGTGGAGATTTTCAGTGAACAGGGGCTTCGCACCGGCCAGTTGAAGGCTGAGTCCCGCGCGGATGCTGGTACCCAGTTGGTATCAGGTTTTGAAGGCGTTGACGCCCCACAGGCAGGGCATCAGGAGTCGCGCCATGAGCCGCGGCAGGCTCCGCAGCGGCGTCAGGAAACACGGCGTCGTGACCCGCAGCCTCAGGCGGCACCGTACACGGCGGCACCGCGTATCGACGTCCCGTCGGCAGCTCCTGCTGCCCCGGCCGCGGCACCCGATCGGCAGAGCTCGTATGAGTACCCAGAGACGGTGGTTGTGGCTGCGGGAAGTATGTACGGTACCCCCGAGAAGAACCCCGTTGTGAGTTTGCTGTTGCAGGATGGGTCGAGTCGTTCATACATGGTGCAGGAAGGCTCAAACATTATTGGCCGCAGCAACGAGGCGGATTTCCGCCTGCCAGATACTGGGGTTTCTCGGAAACATGCGGAGATTACGTGGGACGGTCGCGATGCGATTTTGGTGGATTTACAGTCCACGAACGGCACGGCCGTCAACGATATGCCGATCGAAAACTGGTTGCTGGCGGATGGCGATGTGATTGCTATTGGTCACTCCTATATTGAGGTCCGTATTGTAGAGGATTAGATTAATTTCATCTATTTTTCTTTTCTAGGAGGCGCGGAGAAACCATGGACTCTGTTGTATTGCTTGCATTCCGCATAGGTTTGCTGGTCTTGCTGTGGTTTTTCGTGCTGATGACACTTCGCGCATTGCGGGCCGACACAAAAACAACGGCTAGTTTGGCCACAGGTGGCGGTGCTGTACAGACCGCCAGCCCAGCTAAACCAAGCATTGTGTCTGCATTAAAAAAGTCTGATGCGCCAAGCCAGCTTCGGGTGATTGAAGGCCCGTTGGTGGGATCACATATGGATATTTCCTCGTTGGATGAAGTTGTGATGGGCCGCAGCCCGCAATGCACGTTTGTTGTGGGTGATGATTTCGCATCGGCACGTCACGCTCGTTTGTTTAAGCATGGTTCGGAGTGGTTTGTGGAGGATTTGGACTCCCGCAATGGCACTTTTGTTGGTGGGTATCGGATTGATCAACCGGAACGTGTGAATTCCAATAGTGATATCAAAATTGGTCGAACAATTGTGAGGCTCGAACCCTAATGCTGAAGTTAAATTATGCTGTCGCGTCTGACCGGGGTTTGGTCCGCGGGAACAACGAAGACTCGGCCTACGCTGGCCCGAATTTACTGGCCCTAGCGGACGGAATGGGCGGCCACGCGGCTGGTGAGATCGCCTCCCAGATGATGATCCGCCACCTCCAGAACCTGGACGGTGACCCGGGCGACAACGACATGCTGGCCATGCTCGCCTCCGTCGCCGATGACGCCAACCGCGCTATTGCCCGCGCTGTGCGCGATGCCCCGGAAACCGACGGCATGGGCACGACCCTCACCGCCATCATGTTTGACGGCGAGCAGCTGGCGCTGTGCCACGTGGGCGACTCCCGCGGATACATGATGCGCAACGACGAGCTGGAGCAAATCACCGTTGATGACACGTTCGTCCAGTCCCTGGTCAACGAGGGCAAACTTGCCAAGGAAGATGTATCCACGCACCCCCAGCGTTCACTGATTCTCAAGGCATACAACGGTCGTCCCGTGAAACCCTCGCTGCGGACCATTCCCGCTGAGGTGGGTGACCGCCTCATGCTCTGCTCGGACGGTCTGTCCGACCCGGTGACGGATTCCACCATTGCCGACGCCCTGCGCTACGGCACTCCCGACGAGGCCGCCCGCCGTCTTGTGGAACTAGCGCTGCGGTCCGGCGGCCCAGATAACGTCACCGTCGTCGTTGCTGACATCCTCAGCAGCAGCGACCACTCCACCGCCGTCCCCTCAACCCCCCTCACTGCTGGTGCCCTGCTTGGCGACGCCCCGGAAGACCCGCGCCCCGACACCGCCGCTGGACGAGCTGCGGCCATGGCTGCACGGGAACCACAGACCATTCCCCCGGCGGGTAGCGCGCCAGCGGACAAAGACAAAGAGGAGCCAACCGCAGAGGAAAAACCGAAGAAACCACGACGTCGAAAACGCCGATTTTTTCTCACGTTTTCCATCCTCCTGATTCTTCTCGGGGGGATCGTTGCTGCTGGCTGGTGGGGTAATAACCAGGTAAAAAAAACATATTTCGTGTCCACCTCTAAGGACGCGATTGTTATTGAAAAAGGGCTGAACTATTCGGTATTTGGGCGTGACCTGCACACACGCGCCCACAATCTCTGCATGGACGCAGAGGGGGATTTGTCGTTGCTGCAGGCAACTGAAACAACAAGCAACGACCCTAAGTGCCGGACGTTTAAGCTGCAGGACCTTCCCGAATCGCTGCGTAGCAGTGTGAGCACCCTGCCGGAAGGCTCCTATGACGATGTGCTGCAACAGACGCAGCGTCTCGCGCAGCAGGCCCTTCCTGCATGTGTGACCCGTGCACCAAACCCCGATAATCCCAGTGATCCATCGTCCACTGGTGCAAATTCAGGCGATCTCACAACACCAGGCGTGAACTGCCGGGAGGTGAATTAAATGAGCATGTGGCAGCGCGTATCAATGCGTCGTGTTGAATTCGGTCTGCTGCTTTTAGGTGCCCTCATCATGGCGGTGACTGTCGTTAACCTGGAGCTTTCCCAAGGCAACGAGCTTTCCAGCTCTGTGCTGTGGGTCATCGGCGGCTACTTTGGCGTGTTCAGCATCGCGCACCTGGCTCTGTGTTTCCTGGCCCCCTATGCGGACCAGCTGATGTTGCCCGTCGCTGCCCTGCTCAATGGCCTAGGCCTGATCATGATTAACCGCCTTGATGTGGCGCGTGGCACCAGCATGGCACCGAAGCAGGTCATGTGGGCGTTGGTGGCCATTGTGTTGATGATCGTCGTATTACTGGTGGTGCGGGATTACCGCACCTTGTCCCGCTATTCCTTTTTGCTGGGTTTGGTGGGTTTGGTGCTGCTTGCGCTACCTATGGTGTGGCCGAGCGGAACCAATGCTGATGCGAAACTTTGGATCTCCATCGGCCCGTTTTCTCTGCAACCTGGTGAGTTTTCCAAGATCCTCCTGCTGCTGTTTTTCGCCCAGCTTCTAGTGAATAAGCGCGCATTATTCCAGGTAGCTGGCGCCCGTTTTTTGGGTTTGGTCTTCCCGCGGTTCCGCGATTTGGCTCCGATTTTGGGCGTGTGGGCAGTGGCACTGCTCATCATGGCCGGAGAAAACGACTTCGGTCCCGCATTGCTGCTGTTCAGCACAGTGTTGGGCATGTTGTACCTGGCCACGGGCCGCTCATCGTGGCTGATCATCGGTACTGTGCTGGTGGCCATTGGTGGGTTTGGCGTGTACCAAATTTCAGACAAGATTCAGTCCCGTGTCCATAACTTCATGGACCCGATCGGCCATTACGACACCACTGGGTATCAGTTGTCGCAAGCGCTGTTTGGCATGTCGTTTGGTGGCATCACTGGTACGGGTTTGGGCCAAGGTTATCCCCAGCAGGTGCCAGTTGCGGAATCGGATTTCATCCTCGCCGCTTTGGGTGAGGAACTTGGCCTGGTGGGTCTCGCCGGAGTTTTGGTGCTGTTTGCCATTTTTGTCTCGCGCGGTTTCCGCACAGCGTTGCTCACTCGCGACTCCTACGGCAAACTGGTGGCCTCTGGGTTGTCGTTGACGTTGGCTATTCAGGTGTTCGTGGTGGTTGCGGGCATTTCGGCGTTGATGCCGATGACGGGCCTGACCACACCGTTTATGTCTCAGGGCGGATCATCGCTGATGGCCAACTACATTCTGCTGGCTCTTATTCTGCGCATTTCGGATACGGCCCAGCAGTCGATGATTGCCCCAGCGGTTGAGGCGTCGAATAGCGAACCTGTCGAGGAAGGGGCGGTGCGTTAACCATGAACCGTTCTATTCGTTTTGCTGCTATTTTTGCCTTGCTGCTCACAGTGATCTTGATGGTGAACCTGACCAGGATCCAGGTATTCAGCGAGGAACGGTATGCCCAAAACGGCTTGAACAAGCGTCAGTTTTTTGAGATGAAGTCCATTCCGCGTGGACAGATTTCCACGGGCGGGCTGACCTTGGCACACTCGGTACAGGGTGCGGATGGTTTTTACCAGCGCGAATATGTGACCAATCCGGTTCAGTACGGCCCCGTGGAGGGCTACCTGTCGGATATTTATGGCGCATCAGGCATTGAGTCGAGCTACAACGGCATCCTGAACGGCGACGATCCGTCGTTGTTCGCGGCGCAGTGGAAAGACGTGATTCTGGGCCGAGAAAAGAAGGGTGCCAATGTGGAACTCACGCTGGTACCAGAAGTACAGGACGTTGCCTACCAGCAGCTGAGTTCTAAGGGTTACGCGGGTGCCGTGGTGGCTATCCGACCAAAGACTGGCGAGGTTCTGGCCATGGCTTCGACACCGAGTTTTGACCCCAGTTCCATTGTGAACCCAGAGACGGCGGAAAATTCGTGGGCTGAACTGACCAGCGATTCGGATTCGCCGCTGCTGAACCACGCGACGCAGGAAACCCTGCCGCCCGGGTCGACCTTCAAGGTGATCACCACCGCTGCAGGTTTGGCTAATGGCTATTCCCCGGATTCGCAGTTGAATGCCAGGCCTGAAGTGACGCTTCCTGGCACAACTGCTACTTTGGAAAACTATGGTGGCATGGCCTGCGCGCCAGGTGCTACTACATCGTTGACGGTCGCCTTCACAAAGTCCTGTAATACGGCATTTGTGGAGATGGGCATCGGCGTGGGTACGTCGGAATTTAACAAGACAGCTGAGGCTTTTGGTGTTGGTGAAAGCTACGACTTGGGTGTTCCTATGGTCGCTGGAACGGTTGGCGAGATCACAGATGATGCTGCCCTGGGGCAGTCGTCGATTGGTCAGCGCGACGTCTCCCTTTCCGTGCTGCAAAATGCTGTCATTGCGGCCACAGTGGCTAACGGTGGAAAGCGCATGAACCCCCATATTGTGTCCAAGGTTGTGGGTCAGGACCTCAAGCCGATTAAAACCATTGGTCCAAAGGAACTGAACCAGGCTGTCTCCCCTGAGGTGGCATCACAGATCACGGAACTCATGAAGTCTTCCGAGCGAAACACCGCCGGTTACTCGGGTTCAGATATTGCCTCCAAGACGGGTACCGCCGAGCACGGCGAGGATTCCCGCAATTCCAACCCCCACGCGTGGTACATTGCATTCGGGCCAAGCCAGGATGCGGATGTCGCTGTCGCCGTGGTGGTGAAAAATGGTGGTGATCGGGGCCAGCAAGCAACTGGCGGTTCCGTTGCCGCCCCAATTGGTCGTGCGGTTATCGACGCCGCGTTACGTAGCGCACGGTAGTCCCGGAAAGGTCAAAGCACATGAGTGATAACAACGATACAACCGGGATTGAGCGCCTCCAGCAACTCATCGGCCCCGACTACACCCTGAAGTGGATCATTGGGCACGGTGGCATGTCTACAGTGTGGCTGGCAGACGACGTCAACAACGGCAACCGCGAGGTCGCGATCAAGGTTCTGCGCCCCGAGTTTTCCGACAACAGCGAGTTTCTGAGCCGCTTCCGCAACGAGGCCCTGGCTGCGGAGAAAATCGACTCCGATAATGTGGTGCAAACCTACGATTACCGCGAGATTACCGACGCCGCTGACCACACCTTCTGTTTCATCGTCATGGAGTACGTCCCTGGGGAATCCCTGGCGGACCGTCTGGTACGTGACGGCGTTGTCCCCGAGGAGGACGCCCTCGATATTTTCGAGCAGGTGGCCCACGGCCTGTCCGTGATCCACTCCCTGGGCATGGTCCACCGCGACATTAAACCCGGCAACATTTTGATCACAGATTCTGGGCACGTGAAAATCACCGACTTTGGCATCGCCAAGGCCGCCGCAGCCGTGCCACTGACCCGGACTGGCATGGTGGTGGGCACCGCACAGTATGTGTCCCCTGAGCAGGCTCAAGGCCAGAAAGTCAGTCCGGCATCTGACGTGTATTCGCTGGGTGTTGTGGGTTACGAGATGCTGGCGGGCAGGCGTCCTTTCAACGGGGATTCCTCGGTGTCAGTGGCCATTGCCCACATCAACCAAGCTCCGCCGCAGCTGCCGCAAACGGTGACCGGCCCGGCGCGTGAGCTTATTGGTATTGCATTGCGTAAGGATCCGCAGCGCCGGTTCTCTGATGGTCAGGAGCTGGAGCGGGCGGTGTCGGCTGTTCGGTTGGGGCAGCGTCCCCCGCAGCCGCGTTTCGCTGCGGCTGCAACCGCCGTCCATAGCCCACCACCAGCGTCGCTGCCAGCAACAAAGCTGGGTGAAGCGGTGAATGTGCAGCGGCATGTTCCGCAGCAGACGGCTCATTCCGCGCGGCCGCCGCAGACTCGACGCCCGCAGGATCAGGGGGCATCGTCCAAGTCTGGGCGTAGCAACGGCGGTGTCATTGCGCTTGTGGTTATCGTGCTCATTGTTGTTTCAGCATTACTTATTTGGATGCTGTACAATTCTGGAATCTTGAGTGGCGGTTCGGCAAACGAGACGTCGACAAGCAGTACACCGTTGGTGACGGAGTGGGTGACCACAACGGTTAACCCAACGGGTGGGAATGACGAGCCTGTATCACAAGCCCCAACAGGCGGCACGTCCTTGGAGCCTGTTCAGCCTTCAAGAGGAGCACCGGAAACGCAGAATGCTGCGCCCTCGGAGTTTATGTCGGAGCAAAACAGCAATTCGGAGCAACGGCGGCGACGCGACGAGGACACTTATCCTTCGCAGTATTATCAAGAACCGTCCTCCGCTGCATCGGTGCCCAGCGTTGAACAACCGACTAGTGAGCAAAATGGAGCATCTCAGTGACGGCCATGATACTTTCAGACCGCTATGAGCTTGGCGCAATCATTGGTACCGGTGGCATGTCTGATGTCTATGAGGCCAATGACACGCTGCTGGGCCGAAGCGTAGCTGTAAAAATGCTGCGCCCTGAGCTAGCTCGGGATGTAAAGTTCAAGGAACGTTTCCGACGCGAAGCCCAAAATTCGGGTCGGTTGAATCACTCGGCGATTGTGCAGGTGTACGACACCGGAGAGATTGATATTAGTGGCACTGCGGTGCCATTTATTGTCATGGAACTGGTGCATGGCCGCACGTTGCGTGACATTGTGCGCGAGGAAGGCGCATTCAGCCCTGCGGATGCAGCAAGGATCCTGGTCACCGCCTGTGAGGCGCTGCAAGCATCGCATGATGCTGGGATTATTCACCGTGATATTAAACCGGCGAACATCATGATCACCAACACCGGCGCGGTGAAGGTGATGGACTTTGGTATTGCACGTGCGCTGGATGATTCGCATTCGGCGATGACGCAAACGTCAGCAGTGATTGGTACCGCGCAGTATTTGTCGCCGGAGCAGGCTCGCGGGAAGATGGCTGACGCCCGTTCCGACGTGTACTCCATCGGCTGCGTCTTCTACGAGATGATCACCGCACGCCCACCTTTCGAAGGCGAATCCCCCTTTGCCATCGCCTACCAGCATGTTCAGGAGGATCCGAACCCGCCGTCGGATTTCATCGCTGATTTGTCGCCCACTGCCGCGTTGAATATCGACGCCGTGGCACTGACAGCCATGGCCAAACACCCTGCGGATCGCTACCAGTCTGCGGCGGAATTTGCGGAAGACTTGAAGCGAGTCAGCCGCAACGCTGTGTCGCAGGCGGCGCGTTCGCACCTGACCACGACGGATGCCCCACGACGTGGGGCTGGTGCTGCGGCCGGTGCCGCTGGAGCTGCCGGCGCTGCGGCGTTAGGTGGTGCTGCGGACACTGCGGCGACGCAGATTGTTCCTGTAGCAGGTGCCGGAGTCCCATCGTCAGAGCAGGCATACCCAGCGACCGAGGTGGTCCCTCCGATACAACCCACGGGTGCATCGTCCCCAGTGGATTACTCCGGTGGGACGTACAACAATGGCTATGAGAATGGCTATAGCACCGACTACAACGACGGCAATGACGACGGTTACGAAGAAGACGAGCCAAAGAAGCGTTCCGCCGCGACCTGGATCATCGCCCTGTTCACGGTGCTTGCACTGTGCGTTGGTGGATATTTCGCCTGGGATTACATTGGCCAGGGCCTTGGCCTCAGTTCCAAAACTGAGAAGGTCCCTGATGTGAGTGGCCAGAAGGAAGATGAGGCCAAAGCCAAGTTGGAGAAGCTTGGCTATCACGTGGAAGTTGTGCAGCAAACCAACCCGGATGTGGAACGCGGCGTGGCTATTAAAACCAATCCCGCCGCTGGGTCGTCTGTACAATCCAGTGCCACGGTCACGCTGTTTATTTCCTCTGGTAAGGAAGTCACTGAGGTGCCAGATCTTACCGGCAAGACCACGGAGGAGGCATCGCGCCTGCTGGAAGAGTCTGGTTTGGAGCTTGATCCTGTGGTCAAGGAAGAAGAATCGGACACTGTTGATGATGGTGCTGTGGTCTCACAGAACCCGTCGGCCGGTTCCCAGGTGAGTAAGGGCACCAAGGTGGTGATCACCGTGTCCACTGGTAAGGCCCAGGTGCGTGTGCCCACCATCACTGGCATGAAGTGGGAGCAAGCGCAAGACAACATCACCTCTATCGGCCTCAATCCTCGGGTGGCTAATGTTGACTCTGACCAGCCGGAAGGCACCGTCGTGGGTATCGACGGTGAAGGCACCAGCGTGGACAAAGGCTCCACTGTCACCGTCCGCGTGTCCAACGGTCAGATGATCAAGGCACCGTCGCTGATCGGGCTAAACGTGTCACAGGCTCTTGATGCTCTCCGTGCCGCAGGTTGGCAGGGATCCAACAACTCGCTGCACCAACAGCAGGTCCGCACGGGAGCGTTGCTTGACCAAGGCAAGATCGCCAACCAGTCTCCCAACGGTGGTGCCCTTGTTCGCAAGGACGGAACCGTCACGGTCGGCGTGTTTGTGTTCGATCTCTTGGCGGTGCAGCCTTAATAGTCCCAGTACATGCCAACAACGTTGCCACCCCGGCGCGGCATAATGGTACATTGTGAGCATATAAATTGCGCCTCACAGTGAGCCCTTGGCCGCGCCGTGGCTGCAACCAATCAATTTCTGGAGTTTTACCCCATGCCAAAGTCAAAGGTCACTAAGAGTTCCTCCCCGGCCCCTGTGACGTCTGCCAGCCGGACCCCGGTGAAGATCAACACCTCGGGCACACCCATGTGGTACAAGATCATCATGTTTGCCTTCATGATTGTTGGCCTCCTGTGGTTGGTGGTCAACTATCTTGCTGGCCCGGATATCGACTTCATGCTGCAGCTGGGCGCATGGAACTACCTCATTGGTTTCACGCTTCTGATCATTGGTCTGCTGATGACCATGGGATGGCGTTAAGCCACACATACTTTCTGAAGCACCCCGCCACCGCTGGACGGGGTGCTTTTTCGTGCCTGGGCATAGGCACATCTCTGGTAAGAAAAGCTTCTATTGTCGGCGTGTCGCTACCACCCGGTGCAGTAAACATGCGTATGCTAGTACGCAATTCATAACGGGTGCTACAGGGCACTCCACAGAGGCAAGCATCAGGGTCTGCGACGGGGCGCATACCAGGAGCTCAGCGCAAAAGTTATCCACAGGCTGAGCGAGTTACACACAGGTAATTTGTGGATAACTGGATTACCCACAATTCACCGTGTGTGGGGAAAGTTATCCACAGGCTGTGAAAGAACATGTGAATTTTTGCCCAGGATACTCTTTTCACACCGTTTCCACAGCCTGTGGATAAACCTGTGCACTAGTCTCGCTGCGCGGTCACACGTTCGAGTAACCAGCGGTTTTTGCACGTACAACCCTTATTTCATCAGGGTTTTAGATAGCCCGCTGGTATGCACCACTCCTGCTATTGTCCACAATGTGGATAACTACTGTGGATAACCTACCGGTGGGGATATATCAACAAAATATCCCCACGGGCGGTGGAAAACTGATCCGCAACTACTCACAGGCCGGTGGATTTAGTGCAGTGAATTCCACAGGCCCCCTGTGGAAAACTGATCCGCGAACTCAATAACGCGTGTCATCAACGCCCCCACTACCGACCCAAGCACGGCCAGCACACCACCCCAGCGCATGAGCATGGTTCTGGCAATGGTGAGCACCACCGCCATCACAATCCCCGCTGTCAATCCACCAGCGTGCCCGGCCAGCGAGACTCCCGGGCTGAGCACGCTGAAACCTAGATTGACCAGAATTAATGTAATGGCTCCCCGGAGGTCGGTACTCCCCCGCCGTTTCGCTGCCAGCCCAGCGAACACCGCCATCAGCGCATAGGCACTTCCCGACGCGCCCACTACCGCATGCTGCGGATCCAACCACACCGATAGCGCCGAGCCGGACACACCCCCAGCAAAATAGACTGTGGAAAATAGCGCGTGGCCTATTTTCTTTTCCACTTCCCTGCCCAGCAGGTAGATCATCACGATGTTAAACAGCAGATGAGCTGGTCCATCATGAAGGAATGTCGCCCCCACTGCACGCAACGGCCCGACGATGCTGTCCACCATGTTCGGCAGGTACAGCACCCAATGCTGGGCCAGCGAGCTTTCATCAAGATTGTGTAGAAACGACAGGGATTGCACTGCCGTCAGCAGGTACACCACCACATTGGCGGCGCACAGGGTAAAGGTTGCGGGTGCTTGCCTAAACAACCGGCGAAGCACCCTTTTGACTTCGCGCACTATCTCCTCCTTTAGGTACGCATAAAAACAGCGGCCCTGCTGTGGATTGCTGACAACGAGCGAGCGTCGATAAGCAATAAACGAGCAGGGCCGCAACAGGTGCGGAAAGCTTTATTCAGTGATTTCGATGCTTTCAATCACTACAGGCTCTATCGGGCGGTCACCGGGAGCGGTGGGGGTTGTGGCGATGGCGTCCACAACTTTCTGGGACTCTGGGTCAGTGACCTCACCGAAAATGGTGTGATGGTTGGTCAGGTGACGAGTTGCGTCCGCATTCACAGTGATGAAGAACTGCGAACCGTTGGTGCCGGGGCCAGCATTCGCCATGGCCAGCAGGTACGGACGGTCAAAGCTCAGCTCGGGGTGGAACTCGTCGGCGAACTGGTAGCCGGGGCCACCGCGACCGGTGCCGGTGGGGTCGCCGCCCTGGATCATGAAGCCATCAATGACACGGTGGAAGATTGATCCGTCATAGAATGGACCCTCAGCATTGCCAGCGGCATTCGGGGCCTGGTACTCCTTCGAGCCCTGAGCCAACCCAACAAAATTCTCAACAGTCACAGGGGCATGGTTTCCAAAAAGCTCAATGGCAATATCACCACGATTGGTGTGCATAATCGCCGTAGCGGTTTTCTTTGTCATGCACACCATCGTAATGAACACCCCTCCTGCTGTCACCCGTAAGGAAATATCGCTACCCTGGATGAAAACCCACCGAAAGGACAACGGATGACTCCACAAACAGTGCGTCTCGCCTACAAAACCGGGAAAACCGCCTACCGCACCTTCAAAGACTATCGCAACCGCAAAACCGCTGAAGCCTACGATGCCACCTCCGAGGTGCTTAACGACGCCGCGAACACCTACCACTCCCTCCGCGCTAACGTCCGCGAACTCGCAGGTGACATCGGTGAAGAACTGAACAATCGCCGCCAAGAACTCGTCAAAGAAACCAGTGCCACCGGCAAAAAACTGTCCCGTGCAGCCCGCCGCAAAGCCGCGAAACTGGAAAAGCGCGCAGCCAAAAAAGCAGGAAAGAAAAAGTGCTGCCGCAAAGTCGGCAAACTAGGCAAGTTCGCCTTGTTTGGCACCCTCTTCGCGGGGATCGCAGGCGGTATCTACTACTGGTGGGCACGCAGCACCGCGGAAGAACCCGGCACCGAGCCGCCCCGCGTGGAAGAACACTCCCGCGACGACTACGTCGAATCACGGCTGGTCTACACCACCCAGACGCCTGAGGATAGCGACGAAGAGTAGATTCGAAGAGCCGCTCTAGCAGCGGCGATGCAGTGATATGTCGATTTTGGGCGGGAAAATCGACATATTCGGGGGATATGTTGATTGAGTGTACATATGGGGTCGGGGTATGGCATTGGTGCAGGGTGCTTGAGTTCCTGCAGGGCTTCTGCTGGCCGGAGATGGGTATTCCGGGCCAGATCAATGTCTTCACTGCGTCGTCCTGATCCTAGACGAAGGAGCAGACTCGTCCCGCCCTTGAGTACCCATGGGCATTCCGAGTGAGAAAACATCCTGGTAAGAAACATATCAAAGGCAAATTGATGTTGAGCATTCAGCGCTGTCACCCCCTGGCGTTTCGCCTCAGCTCGAAGCTTTGCCAAGAGCTGGGTCCGCTTCCGCACAATCAGCGCTACCTGGGTTGCCTTAGTCATTGTTGTTTCCGTTCTGCCCTTCATTGTCATGACCTGCGCTTAGTGTCTTGATGCTTCTGGTACTGAGCTCTCGCATATGATCAAGATGCACTTGCGCAGCAACAGTTTCCTCCAATGCAGGCATCGATGATTAAGCAGAAGTTCCGATGATTCGTGCCGTTGCATCCGCGTTTTGGCGCAACGCACCCTCCCAAGAAGCTTGAGAAAAATGGCTTCCGTAACCAAGGTCAAGATTGCTGATGGAGTTGACCAAGTTCGTGTAATCAAAGGAATAGAAATTCTTGAGTCTAGAGGTCATCAACCCTCTGACTGCCTCGACTATGGCCCCTTCAAACGCAGACGTATTAAGGCCTTCCAAGGCTTGGGCAACAGCTAAAAATTGGGCAGCTTCAGCACTACTCTCATCTTCTGGGAATCGCAACAACGACTCTGCAACAAGTTCTTCACCGCTGTCATAACCATATTCCCCGGCATAAGGGGCAAGACGCTTCGAAAGGCTGGAGACCTTAACGCGATGGTCATGGACCGCGTCAGCAATGACGTGGTGGAGCTGATCGCCGTCCAGGTAGTCTCTGGCCAGATCCACAACAGTACGCAACGCTGTAGTTACCGGAATCCCCTCAACGACGGTGATGTCGTCATCAGGAAGTGCTGCAATGCGATGGCGAATATCAGCAGCAGAAGACTGCTTACGCAGCGGGGAGGAAAACATATGTTTGGCCGGCGTGATGTCCCCTAGGTCCAAAACACTGGCAGCTGAAACGTGAGAGACCACAATCGGCACCTCATCTTTCAACCGATCTTCAGCCAAAACCTGCGGCGAAGTAGCCAGCCATGCGGCCCGAATCTCTGTCAAGGCATCTTCTGCAACTCCAGCAAGAATGTACACGCCACGACGAACCCGGCGAATAATATCTCGTTGACTTAACCTGGTCATCGTCGTGGAGTCTATGCCAGAATCCGCAGCTTGCGCCGAGGTGACTAAGCCGTACTGCAAATACCCGAAGGTATTCAGGATAGCTTGAGCCTCAGAAGTGTGCATGTAGTAAACATAGCACAAAAAGGCAGAGTCATCTACGTT
>ERZ773079.109-NODE-109-length-54850-cov-4.418779_pt1 | contig 54850 bp, 55 predicted proteins | sample MGYA00511355_ERZ773079 | MGnify/ENA primary metagenome ERZ773079 (study PRJEB29015, sample SAMEA2737979) | human oral metagenome | biome: human oral; feature: human-associated habitat; material: dental | place: China | collected 2117 ... | reverse complement strand
GGTCCGCTTCCTTACCCATAGCGGTGTTGAAGTTGTTCCTTCCGATCAGCGGGTTGGTCATGTTACGGCCGACCTCGGCGAAGTTGTTTGGGAGTAGCTCCGTGAGTGTGTTCGATACGGTAGTTAAGCTGGCGCAAACCGGTGAGCAAGCAGGAGTTTTTCTTGCGGAAGACGGCAATGGGAAAAGTACCGACCAAGGCGAGAAGCACGTTGAATGTGCGCTCATTCTGCGCCCCGATGTTCCCATGCAACAGGTAATGGGCATTCCGTACGTTGTGGCGTATGGTTTGGCGGAGGCTCTTGAAGATGCCGTACCGAACATTGGCATTGCGTGGCCCTATGGGATTGTTATTGGGGGTACGCCTGTCGCTTCCATACGAGCCCATGCGGGATATGCGGACGGTATGTTTGTCGTGTGCGGGTTGACATTTGATTTTGAGGAGTTTCCTGAAGTTGAGGAGCTTCTCGCCACAGGGGCATTGAGCCTTACAAACCTAGCGCAAAAGGCCATGGCTACGGTAGGTAGTTGGGCTGAAAATGTTAAGGCGGGTCGTGCGGCTGCAGGGCCGCTTGCACCCATCCTGAATGAGTATTTTGAGCGTGTAACGTTGCTTGGGCAGACGGTTGATGTGGTGTATCCCAATGGTAACGTGGCGTATACGGCGCATTTTGGTGGCGTTGACGTGTGGGGTCGTGCGATTATTGTGGATGATGAGGGAAAAGAGACCGCCATTACACCTGAACAGGCATCTATCCGCGCTTCCAGATGAGATAAATACCACGCAAGGTGAGTTCTGGATCCACAACATCAAATACGTCTGTTGCAACGCTCACAGTCTTTGCAAGGCCGCCCGTGGCAATGATTTTTGCACCACCAATACCAGGCTCTTGCAAAATGCGAGCTACAAGACCTTCTGCCTGTGCCGCTGCACCAATGACCAAACCCGACTGAACGGCACTTTCGGTGTCGTCTCCCAGAGCCGATGCGGGAGCTTCTATGGGAATACTGGAAAGCTTGGCTGCGCGCTCAAAAAGTGCGTTTGCAGACAACATAAGACCGGGAGAAATAGCGCCACCGCGATATGCACCCGAATCATCAACAACGTCGATATTAGTGGCCGTGCCAAAGTCAACTACCACCACGGGAGACCCATATCGATCGCGAGCAGCCACGGCATTGGCAATGCGGTCAGCGCCGACACGCTCCGGATGTGGCATGTGTACGGGTACTCCGGTATTGGAAACAGCGCTGATTGCAACCAGCGGTCTCTTCAGAAGCACTTCAAAACAACGCTTCCAAGCTCGGGAGATGGCAGGAACAACGCAAGCAATTCCTCCGGCGGAAATGTCGTCAAGCAAAAGCCCGTCTTTCATGAAGAATGTAAACAGGCGCCCATGCAGCATATCTGCTGTGTCAGTGGAGTTTGTCGACATGCGCCAGCCGTGAAGCATCTGGCCCTTCTCGTCAAAAAGTCCAAGGGTCGTTTGAGTATTGCCTACATCAATAGCTAAAAACATGTCGCCTCCGTGTAAAGCGGGGAATAGTTCGTTCTATCCTAGCGAAACCGTGCGGACTCTGCTATACTCATTCGGCTATTCCCTTGCTCTGGTCGGAAACCAGAGCCGATGTAAGGAGTCCTGTATGAAGCAAGGAATTCATCCCGAGTACGTTGAGTGCACCGTTCGCTGCACTTGTGGCAACACGTGGACCACACGCGCAACTGTTCCAGAAATGCGCGTTGATCTCTGCGATAAGTGCCACCCATTCTATACCGGTCAGCAGAAGCTCGTTGATACGGGCGGTCGTGTCCAGCGCTTCTCCAATAAGTTCGGTGAAGCTGCTTCCGCTCGTCTTGATGCCGCAAAGGCTGCCAAAGAGGCAAAGGCCGCAAAGGCCGCAGAGCAGGAAGCTGCTCGTAAGGCCGCTGCTGAGGCAAAGGCTGCCGAGAAGGCAAAGCGTGCCGCAGAGTTTGCCAAGAACGCTCCCGTTGAGGAGCCTGCCGCTCCGGCTGCGCCCGAAGCTCCGGCGGAGGAGTCAGCTGCTACCGAGACTCCGGCCGAGTAGTAGTTTGGCTTTTGGCATACAAAGCATAGTGATAAGGGAGCGGCTTCGACTGCTCCTTTTTTCGTGAGGTTACATCCTGGCGAGAAGAACATAAGCCTGACGGGTATACTTAAATGCGTTCACTCGAGTGCGTCGGAGGACGTATGGAATCGTTATACACAAAGTATCGGCCGCAAACATTCGAGCAGGTTGTCGGTCAGAAGCATGTTGTCGGAACTTTGAAGCGCGCAGTGCTTGAAGGTAAGGTCAGTCATGCCTACCTGTTTTGCGGGCCCAGAGGAACCGGCAAGACAACTATGGCTCGTCTGTTGGCAAAAGCATTGCTTTGTCGTAAAGCTCCCGGACAGCTTCCAGATGGAACCTGCGAAGAATGTCAGCTTATTGCGGCGGGCAATCATCCCGATGTGGTGGAGATAGATGCCGCATCCAATACCGGTGTTGATAATGTCCGAGAAGAGATTATTTCTCGCGCAAATTATGCGCCGGTACGAGGTAAAGGCAAAGTTTATATCATTGACGAAGTGCATATGTTGACCACTGCAGCCTTCAATGCCTTGCTCAAAACTCTTGAAGAACCGCCAGCTCATGTAACATTTATTTTATGTACGACAGATCCGCAAAAAGTATTGGGGACCGTTCTTTCGCGTGTGCAGCGCTTTGACTTTCACGCTATTGGAAACGAAGAAATGCTAAGCCACCTACAGCAGGTTTGCGAAGCCGAGAGTTTCCAGTATGACGCTCGTGCGCTTGAGTTGATTGTTCGTCATGCTCGCGGAGGCATGCGTGATGCGCTGACTTCTTTGGAGCAGCTGTCCGTGTTTGGCGATGGGGTGGTGTCGCTTGCCATTGCTCAGGACTTTTTGGGTGAGGCGTCAGGGTCACTTCTCGCGCACGTCTCGACAGCCATTGCAAAGCGCGACGTCTCAACGCTTTTTGAACAGGTCAACATGCTCGTTGATGAGGGTCGCGACGTACTGCAGTTTACGCGAGAGCTTGCGGCTCATATACGTAATGCTTATGTGATGGCAGCGGTTGGTCCCGATACGTCTGCGCTTACGATAACCGATGACGAAAGGACACAGCTTGCACAGGAGGTGCGTGAGTATCGTTCGGCTGACAGGCTTGCCCGAGCGCTCACAATATTGGGGGACGCTTCAAACCAGATGCGCACGGCGTCCAATCAGCGATTGGTTCTTGAGATTGCTTTTACGCGCCTTGCTCGTCCCACGTCCGATTTAACACTTGAATCTCTTGCTGAACGTATAGCGGATTTTGAGTATCAGCTGGCAGACGGCGTGGCGAGAAGTACATCTGATGTGGATACTTCTGCGGTAAGCGGAGTAGCCAAACCACCGGTTGAAACTGCACCTACGCCAGTGGTTGAGAAGCCCGCTCAAATGACACCTGCCCCAGTGGTTGAGGTACCCGTTCCGCCGATGCCCACACCAGTGGTTGAGATGCCTGCTCAACCGACACCACTTACGCCGCCCGTATCTGAACCTGTCACGGAGGTTCCTTTCCCAGCTAAAACGTCCTCACATGATACGTTCGCTCTTACTCCCGGTAATGCTGATGAGGCAACTCTCACACGGCGTTGGAAGCAGATTGTAAAGCAGTACCGAGAGAAGGCGCCTGCACATGGTTCGCTTCTCATGAATTCAACGCTTGCTTCAGATGACGGCTCCAACCTGTTGGTTTTACTTCCCAAGGGATCCGAGTTTGCCTCGGCGATGCTTGGACGAGAAGAGATTAAAAAGGAACTCCTTACGTTCATTGAGCCTGTTTTGGGTATGCGAACTGTTACATATGGGGAGTCATCGCTTCAAAATAAGGCCATTGCTGATGCGGAACGTGCGCTCAAACCGCAAGAGCCTCCGCATATACGCAAGAGAGACGCACAGCCACAAGGTTCAGCGGAGTCTGCAGTGAGCGCGGCACCTGTGTCGGTTGCGGCACCGGCGACGGTACCAGCACCAGTACCGGCGCCAACACCAACACCAACACCAACACCGGCGCCAACGCCTGTTCCCGATACGGTGCCGACACCGACATCGGAGCCGATACCGGAACCGGAACAAACGCCAAGGATGGAGCAGGCACCAAAAGCAGCGCCCGGCTCGCCCGAGGATATTGCTGCTCAGTCGGCGCTTCCAAAAGAACTTGCGAGTGTTGCAGCAATGCTTGAAGATGTATTTGGACCCGCACTATCGGTTTCATTTGAGTCAAAAAAGGACCAACCTATAGAGAACAAGGAGAGCTAATGGCTAAAGGCGGATTTAACAGAGGCGGCATGAACCGCAATCAAATGATGGCGCAGGCTCGTAAAATGCAGGAGCAGCTTTTGGCGGCTCAAGAAAAGGCTGCCCTTACCCTGCATACGGCAAGCGCTGGTGGTGGAGCCGTGAAGGTAACGGTTTCGGGCGATTTGCGCCTTACGGATCTCAAAATTGATCCAGAGGTTTTAGATCCTGAAGACGTTGAAATGCTTCAAGACATGATCATTGCGGCCACCAATGATGCACTTGAGTCCGCTGAGAAAGCAGCAAGTCAAGCAATGAGTTCCGTTACGGGCGGCTTGAACATTCCGGGACTGTTTTAATGGCATTTGATCCAACAAATGACGGGCGAGCTCTTCAGCGTCTTCTCGATGAGCTTGGACGTCTTCCGGGCATCGGCCCTAAATCAGCGCAGCGTATTGCGTATTATCTGCTTGAAGCCGATTCCGAGGAAGCTCATCGACTGTCTCGTGCGATTCTTGAGGTAAAACAGCAGGTTCATTTTTGCCCCATTTGCTTCAATTATGCAACACGCGACGAATGCGACGTATGCATGGATGCATCGCGGAACAAATCAGAAATTTGTGTAGTCTCTGAGCCGCGCGACGTGTCTGCCATTGAGCGCACCGGGGTTTACCATGGTCTCTATCACGTTCTTGGTGGTGTTATTTCACCGATGGATAAGATAGGTCCGGAGCAGCTTCATGTAAGAGAGTTACTTTCCCGCTTGGCAGACGGTACGGTACAAGAGGTTCTTCTCGCCACAAATCCTGATGTGGAGGGAGAGACTACGGCAACGTATCTCGCGCGGACGATTGCGCCTTTAGGGGTAAAAGTTTCGCGGCTTGCAAGTGGTTTGCCAGTGGGTGGTGATTTGGAGTACGCTGATGAGGTGACACTTGGCCGTGCTATTGAAGCGCGTCGTGAGGTATAGGCAACAAAGGAGCTATGATGGCAAATCACATGTCGCATCATATGGATATTGAGCCGGATGACGAGAAGACTCCGCGTTCTTCCCCGATTAAATCGAGCGATATTTCTACCATTCATGCAGGTCAGGGTGTCCACATGGCCCGAGAGAAGATTACCGACGGACTGGAAGAGCAAAATCCACGTACCCGGCGCAATATGATTGTGCTGGTTATTATCGCTCTTATAGCGCTTGTCGCCCTCTTTTGTATCGTTCGCTGTGTTGCGTCTTCGCATGAAGCCGCTCCGGAAAAAGAAACAAAACAAACCGAGTCTGCCTATTCCTCTGAGAAACAGCAGGATGAACAGGATGCGCAGGGTAAAATTACCTATCAGGGCTCGACGTATGCCATCGAAAAGCAAGATGACGGTAAATATGGCATTACGCGTGATGGCGGATCAGGCAATAAAACCGTTGTCTTTGAGGTTGACGGAACTCCAACCAACTTGGTGCTTTATAACGGAACCATTCTTGTTCCCGAGAACAACAATGGTAAGTGGGACGTTGTGGCCTATACCATCGGAGACGGTGCTCTTCCGGTACTTGTAGCAGACAAGAGCGGAAATACCGTTGGCGGAGAAGGAACCATTGCATCGGCAGTACTTGATGGAACTTCTTTGAAGGTAACCGACTCCGGCGGCAATGTTACAAACGTTGCACTTGAATAGGTTTTACCAGCGGTTTTTATGTCTGTTGCGTGTATCTTTTGGAAAAACTATAAATTCATGGGAAATCTTGCTAGACACGGACGGGTTTTCCCTGTAAACTTTCAATTCGCGCAAAGGCGTCCGGGGTATTAGCTCAGCTGGTTAGAGCGCCGGCCTGTCACGTCGGAGGTCGCGGGTTCGAGCCCCGCATATCCCGCCATGTGCAATTACAACCTCCTTCGGGAGGTTTTTTTATGGCGCAAGTTACAGGTATAATTTCTTGTCGGTAATGGGGACTTGCAGTATATGTGACGGATGAAGCGTTTTGAGGGTATACATATGCACGTCTGCAAGAGGTGGTGAGGAAGTATGGAGCACGCAAACCAAGACACAACGGCTGCCACGCAAGTGGTTGTTTTTGACTTTGACGGAACCGTTATTGCGGGTCAGTCGGGTTTTCTATTTGCTGCGTATCTTTACCGCCAGCATATCTCTTCCCTTATGCGCACGATTCGTCTTGCATGGTGGGGAATACGCTATAAGTTCCATCTTCCGCAACGCCAAGAAGAGGCTCGTGAGCTTGTTATGGGTGCGCTGACCGAGATGGACGTTGCGCAGGCAAACCAAGTCATGCAGGCATTTTACCAGGACGTCATTGCATCGCGGTTTCGCCCCGAGGCACTTCTCGCCGCAAAGCAGCATCATGATATGGGTCGCGTGGTACTTTTGGTTTCGGCAACGTTTGTCCCCATAGCGGAGCGCGCCGCAGAGTATTTGGGCGCCGATGACTTTATGGCCACACAAATGCAGGTTGCAGACGGTCACTATACCACGCGAGTGCTGGGATCCGTTGTTGAAGGTGTCGAGAAACCCCGCGCCGTTGAAAACTGGTGCAACGAGCATCTTGGTACTGGGGCATGGGAGATTGTCGACGCGTACGGAGATCACTATTCTGATGTGCCTCTATTGGGAATGGCGCAGAATGCTCATGCGGTTTGCCCCGGTCCAACGCTTGTAAAGATTGCTCGGCAGCGTGGATGGGAGATATTGAATTGGTCTTCAGCCGAGGAGCCAAAACAACCATCGGTTGGCTCTGTGCCGCAGCAACCAATGGATTCACTGGTAGATGAGTCATCCGAGTTGCCAAAGAAGTGAAATCAATAAGAAGCGTGTGAGCTGAGTTTGATATGTGGCCTGTGAGAGGGCTGTCCTTATAGGAGGACTGAGGAGGACAAATACATGGAGGTTTCAAGAAAGACAGACTATGCTCTGCGTATTTTGAGTATTTTGGTCAAGAACCCCGATAAGGTCATTTCCGTGAGGGATGCGGCACAGGCAAGCGATGTTCCCTACTCGTTTGCACGCGTTATTCAGCATGATCTTGTTTGTTCACATATCGTCTCGTCTACGCGGGGTGCGCAAGGCGGTATGAGCTTGGCGGTCGATCCAAAAGAGATTACGCTGCTTGATGTAGTGGAAGCCATACAAGGCCCTATTTTAATCGCAGGGTGTGAATCTGCCGGTCCTGACAATACGCCATGTCCCCGTAAAGCGTCCTGCTCCTTTAATCCCGTATGGTGTAATGCCGAAAAAATCCTCCGGTCGTATTTTGCGTCCGTAACATTAAGTCAGATTGTTGAGGAGGGTTTGATGCCCGAGTTATCCGGTAGCTTTCGGTTGATAAAGAGCGAGAAGTCCCTTTGCACCGATAAGTTTCAAAAGCAAGTGGCTGATACTCTCGGGAATGCTCACGCTCAAACGGCAGGTCAATGTGAATAATCGGCACCATGATCTTCTCGCGAGCAATGCGTCTGCAAACAAAAGTGATATCGCATTGAGTCCAAACTCTGCTTCGATGGATCTTGAAGCGTTTTGTGCCTTGGTGCAGGCCCGCGGTCGCGAACTGTATCGCGATTTGCCTTGGCGCAGAACATATGACCCGTATGCCATTTGGATCTCTGAAGTTATGCTTCAGCAGACACAGGTAAGTCGTGTCATGGATCGCTGGCAGCGATGGCTTGAGCGTTTTCCTACGGTAGATGCGCTTGCGACGGCTGCTCCCGCTGACGTGCTTGAAGAATGGCAGGGGCTTGGATACAATCGCCGTGCTCTTTTGGTGCATAAAGCCTCTCAGCTTATTTCTGAGTCAGGTGGAGTGTTTCCTCATGAGGTAAAAGAGCTTGTTTCCCTTCCCGGTATCGGGCCTGCCACCGCAGCGGGTATCCGCGCCTTTTCCTGGAATCTGCATGGTGTGTACCTGGAGACCAATGTGCGGGCGGTATTTCTGCATGAGCTTTATCCTGACGCAGAGGGAGTGCCGGATTCCGAGTTGATTCCTCTTGTGGAAAAAACGTGTCCCTCCGATGATCCTTTCCGTGAGCGTCCGAATGACAATCCGCGCAGCTGGTATTACGCTCTTTTGGACTATGGAGCGCGGCTTAAGAAGACCCTGCCCAATCCTGGCAGAAGGTCCAAGACTCATGTGCGCCAGTCAAAGTTTGAAGGATCGCACCGGCAGAAGAGGGCAACGCTTTTGCGACTTCTTTTGGCGCATAGAGATGCAGGAGGCACAACCGCCGAAACGCTTGCAAAAGAGCTTAATTCCGTTGAGGTTGCGGCAGGGCGAGAAGCTCTGCATATGGGTGCTGTACTGGGGTTACTTGAAGAATTGGCAAAAGAGGGATTTTGTTACCTGCGCGGTGACATTTGGTGCGCATAGTGGGTATAATGAGCGACGTTGGTGAGGATTACCATACGGTAAGAACTCCGATGTTACGTAAAACCAAATAGGGGATGGTTTTGCTACAATGCAGGTACGTTTTGATCATCCGATCAAAACAGGAGAGGAGAAAAAATGGCTGTTGATTTTGAGAACTCACAGACAAAGAAGAACCTTGAGGCCGCCTTTGCCGGTGAGTCCCAGGCATGCGTCAAGTATGGCTTCTATGCCAAGCAGGCTTCAAAAGACGGATATCAGCAAATTGCCGATATCTTCAATGAGACATCCGGCAATGAGAACGTTCACGCCAAGCTGTGGTTTAAGTATTTGCATGATGGCAAGGTTCCTGCGACTCCCGAGGCTCTGAAGGATGCCGCTGCAGGTGAGAACTACGAGTGGACCACCATGTATGCTGATTTTGCCAAGACCGCCGAGGAAGAGGGCTTCAAAGAGATCGCCGCTAAGATGCGTCTTGTTGGCGAGATTGAGAAGGCTCATGACGAGCGCTATAACAAGCTTCTTGAGCGCGTTGAGTCCGGCGAAGTCTTTGAGCGTCCCGGCGTCAAGGTTTGGCAGTGCCTCAAGTGCGGCCACCTGCATGTTGGCCCAACCGCACCAAAGGTATGCCCCGTATGTGGTCACCCACAGTCCTATTTCCAGGAGCGTGCTCTTAACTACTAGAGCATAGTTGCACGGTTCTTCTCAACAAGAACCATTTCATTGCTTACAAAAAGAGGTGCCTCCACGGGAGGTACCTCTTTTGTATTAACGGAGGAAACACATCACCAAAGGCGAGAAGAACCTCGGTACTTACGCGCCGGGTTCTTCCCGGTGCTCCTCATTTTCCCGATATCCCCTCATCAAGACTCTAACGTTTAGCGCTTTTCTTGCCGCCGCCTTTGAACCAGCGATTGGGTTGTCCGCAAGAAGGACAAATGTCCGAAAGGGGACAGGCGCTACACGTAGGATTTCGGGCGGTGCAGATATCACGACCAAAGTGAATCCACTCTTCGTTCACGTCTTTCCAAAGTTCGTGAGGTAAAAGAGAAAGAAGATCTTGTTCGGCAGCAAGCGGCGTGGCGGCAGAGGTAAGGCGCAAGCGGCTGGCAATGCGGTAGACGTGCGTGTCAACGGCGATACCGTCAACCGTGTTAAACATTTTATTGAGCACGATGTTTGCGGTTTTGCGTCCAACTCCGGGAAGTTTTACCAGCTCCTCCATGGTCTGAGGAACTTCTCCGCCATAATCAGCCATAAGTATTTGCGCCATCTCGGTGCAGTGGGCAGCCTTTGCGCGCCAAAAGCCGATGGTCCGTATGCATTCACCAACCTCGTCTGAACGTGCGGATGCCATTGCCTCTGGGTTGGGCCAGCGTCTGAACAGTTCGGGCGTTACCTTGTTAACGGCGGCATCTGTGGTCTGCGCCGAAAGCATTACGGCTACAAGCAGCGTATATGCATTGTGATACTCAAGCGCACTTTCTACATGGGGATACAATGTATGTAAGCGCCGACACGTTTCGATGCCGCGTTCCTGTTTCAGTTTTTTACTTTCCCTGGGCATATCCTCTCCTTGGTGCAATCAAACTATGCGCTTTAGGTGCACCTTATCATAGCGGAATTGGATTTGAAATCGGATTCTTCGTTGCGTATATGAGAGAAAATCTGTTGATGTGTAGACATGGCCAATTTGGTTAATGTTATCCACCGAGGTAATACGACCGTTCACCTCGTTTATTGTTAACTCTTTTAAATAAATTAGTATGCTGTAATAAATACGCTGATACTGGCTTAGAATAAGAGTGCGTGACTTTTGGGGAAGTAGCGGTGCCTCTTGGGGGCTGGAGGTCTCTATGAACGTGAAGGACAGTTCGCTGTATGTGACAAAAGATGACATTTACCTTTTTTGTAAGGGTGAATGGTATCAAAGTTACGAGAAGCTCGGAGCTCATCCTGCGGTGGCGGATGATGGTACAGAGGGTTATCACTTTGCCGTTTGGGCACCAAACGCGTTGTCCGTCTCCGTGGTAGGAGATTTTAACGATTGGAATGATCAAACCAATCAGATGACCCGTACAAAGACGGGAGGCATTTGGGAAACCTTTGTCCCGGGTGTGCCGGCGGAAGCGCTCTATAAGTATGCGGTTGAGTCATCCGGCGGAGAAATGACCCTCAAGGCAGATCCGTATGCATTCTATGCCGAGATACCTTCGGGAACTGCATCGCGGACGGCTGACCTTGCAGGATATACTTGGAATGATAAAAAGTGGCTGAACGCTCGTAAAAAGTCAGACTTCCTTGCAAGCCCCTTGAATATCTTTGAGGTACATCTTGGAAGCTGGAAGCGCCATGATGACGGACTCGACGGTAACGGTCCTGCAGGCGATACGCCGGAATCCAGCGGCGGTAGTTTCCTTACATACGACGAGCTTTCCGATGAGCTTGTATCATACGTTTCAAAGATGGGCTATACCCACATTGAGCTCTTGCCCGTTATGGAGCATCCCTACGACGGCTCATGGGGCTATCAGGTAACGGGGTACTATGCACCCACCTCCCGCTATGGAACTCCCCAGCAGTTCATGCACTTTATTGACACCTGTCATGAGGCGGGCATCGGCGTTATTCTCGACTGGGTTCCTGGCGGATTTTGTCGTGACGCACATGGGCTTGCCCGCTTTGACGGCGAGAAGCTCTACGAGCGAGAAGAACATCCCAACTGGGGCACATATAAGTTTGATTACGGACGCGGAGAAGTTCGAAGCTTCCTTATCTCCAATCTCTTATGGTGGCTTTCAAGCTATCATGCGGACGGCATTCGCATGGATGGCGTTACCAGTATGCTGTACTTGAACTTTGGCATCGATGATCCCGCGCGTAAGCGTTTTAATGAAGAAGGTACCGAAGAAGACAAGCAGGCGATCGAATTTGTTCGCAGCTGCAACGTTACCGCACAAAAAAGGCATCCTGACGTGCTGATGATTGCGGAGGAGTCAACGGCGTGGCCGCTGGTAACCTATCCGCCTTCCGTGGGCGGTCTTGGGTTCCATCTGAAGTGGGATATGGGATGGATGAATGACACGCTGCATTATTGCCAGACGGACTTCCCCTTCCGCCCCGGTAACCATCGCCTTCTGACGTTTTCCACCATGTATCAGTTCAACGAGAACTTTGTGCTTCCGCTGAGCCATGATGAGGTGGTTCATGGTAAGTGTAGCCTCATTACCCGTATGCCGGGCGATTGGTGGCGCCAGTTTGCCGGTATGCGTGCCCTTGCGCTCTATCAGATGACACACTCGGGCGCTAAGCTCAACTTCATGGGCAATGAGATTGCACAGTTCATAGAGTGGCGCTATTACGAAGGCATTCAGTATTTCCTTACTGAGCAATACCATACGCACGCGGATCAACAGCACTTTATTGCCGCGCTTAACCATTTCTATACCAAGCATCCGGCGCTTTGGCAACATGCGTACGACGAGCTTGGTTTTGAGTGGATCGATGCCGACAACAACGAGCAGTCTCTCATTACCTTTATTCGCCGTGGCGAGAAACCCAAGGATGACCTTGTGATTCTTTTGAACTTTGATGTTGCGGCACACGAAGATTTCCGTCTTGGCATGCCGCGTGCCGGACAATGGAGCGAAGTCTTCAACTCTGATGCGGAAGAGTTTGGCGGTTCCGGGGTCATCAATACCGCTACACTTACAACGGAGGATGAGCCGTGGAACGGTCGGGACCAATCGGTAGTGGTTCGTGTTCCCCCGCTCGGAGGTATGATTTTAGGGTATAGCGGTCCTCTTCCCAAAAAGACCGGTCGAGGAAAGAAGGTTACGAGTTCAACTCACCGAAAAGTAACCAGCACTTCTCGCCATAAGCCGAAAAAGAGAAAGTAAAGCGCGCATTTTTAGCCAAGGAGTGATACAACTAAAGATACATAACGTATTTGTTTGATAGTTATTTTTAGGAGTGGCATGGCACGAGATAAGATTTTTAAGGATACGCAAGATTTTAAGGAGCAATATCGCGCCTTGTGTGTGTCGGTATTGGGTAGGGAATTTGATAAATGTACCGATAAAGAGCGGTATTCTATGTTGGCGCGGCTCATTGCCGCTAAGTCTCGTGCCATTGAGGCGGAGTGCCATCCCAAAGAAGCCAAAAAGGTGTATTACTTCTCGCTTGAGTTTTTGCTCGGACCGCTTTTGGATAACTACCTTCTGAATTATGGGCTTCGAGATCTTGTTGCCGATGGCATAGACGAGATGGGATCTTCGCTTGACACCCTCATTAAACAGGAGGTTGATCCCGGCCTTGGTAACGGCGGACTTGGCCGTTTGGCGGCGTGTTTTTTGGATTCCATGGCGCATGAAGGAATAGCCGGTTTTGGCAATGGTATGCGTTACCGGTACGGCTTGTTCCGTCAAGAGATTGAAGATGGCCGCCAGGTAGAGTGTACGGATAACTGGCTTGAGGGCGGTTTTCCGTGGGAATCCCGTAAAGACGGATCAAGTGTTACGGTTCGCTTTGGTGGGGAAGTTGTTCGTCACCAGGATGAAACCGGCCGGTTCTGGTTTACCCAAGAGGGCGGCGAGTGTGTTCGTGCCGTTCCCTATGATGTACCCATTGTCGGTTACGGTGGAAAAACCGTTAATAAACTCCGTCTGTGGTCTGCAGAACCCTGCGAGGAGGACTTTGACCTCGATGCGTTTAACGCAGGAGATTATGCGCGTGCCAACAAGTTCCGCTCGGACGTTGAGGCCATCTCAACCATTCTCTATCCCAATGATGCCGGTGAGCATGGTCGCATCTTACGTCTAAAGCAGGAGTACCTCTTTGTTTCGGCGGGCCTTCAGTCAATTTTGCGTACGTATGAGCATGAGCATGGGCACGATTGGGATCATTTCGCCGATCATGTATGCATTCATACCAACGATACGCATCCCGCCATGTGCGGACCCGAGCTTATGCGGCTTTTGGTTGATGTGTATGATCTTGACTTTGACCAGGCCTTTAAGATTGCAAGCGCTTCAATTTCCTATACCAATCATACGGTCATGCCGGAAGCTCTTGAGAAATGGCCCATCGAGACATTCCGTCATCTGCTGCCTCGGCTGTACATGTTTATTGAAGAGGTAGACAGACGCTACCGAGAAAATCTTATGCATGAAGAAGTGAACGCCGATCTTTTGGCATCCACGGCAATTCTGTGGGACGGACAGGTGCGCATGGCAAACCTCTCCATTATCTTCAGCCATTCGGTCAACGGTGTTTCCGATCTTCATACCAGCATCCTTGAGCAAACGGTTCTCCGTGATTTTTATCGTCTGAGACCTGAGATTTTCAACAACAAGACAAACGGTGTCTGCCACCGTCGTTTCTTGGCGCAGGCAAACCCCCCATATGCAAAGCTTATTACTGATGCCATCGGAACAGGATGGCTGGATGACGCCACTGAGCTTGAGCGCCTCATTCCGTTTGAGAAGGATGCCGGTTTCTTGGATGCCATGGAAGCCGCAAAGAAGGCCGATAAAGAGAGGCTTGCTGCATACATAGAAGAGACTACGCAGCTGCAAGTTGATACAAATACCATCTTTGACGTGCAGGTTAAGAGATTCCATGCATATAAGCGTCAGCTCTTGAATGTCTTTAAGATTCTTGATCTCTATAACCGCATCCTGGATGACCCCACCTTCAAGCCCGCTCCTACAACCTTTATCTTCTCGGGTAAAGCGGCTCAGAGCTATGTACTTGCAAAAGAGGTTATCCGTCTCATCAATTCGGTTGCGGACGTCATCAATAATGACGCACGTATCGACGGTCGCCTGAAGATTGCGTTTGTACCTAACTTTGCCGTTTCAAATGCACAGCTTATCTACCCGGCAACGGAGATTTCAGAGCAGATTTCAGTGGCAGGCGCAGAGGCATCCGGCACGTCAAATATGAAGCTCATGATGAATGCGGCTCTCACCCTTGGTACGTATGACGGATCTAATGTCGAGATTTCTCAGCTTGTGGGCGAGAAGAACATCAAGATCTTCGGCCTTCGTGCACAAGAGGTGGAAGATCTCTATGCATCGGGTTCATACTTTGCGTGGAACCAGGTTAATTCGGATCCCGGTCGTCTTGGACGTATTGTTTCAATGCTTACGGATGGTTCGCTTGCGGGTCTTTCAGGTAATTTCGAGTCAATTCGAGATTATCTTATGGCCGGAAACGATCACGATCTTGTCCTGAAGGATTTCTATTCGTACGTCGATGCGTGGGAAGAGCTGACGGCTTTTTATGCCGATCGCCATGCGTGGAATGCCGCAGCTCTCCATAACACCGCAAAGGCAGGGTTCTTCTCGAGTGATCGTACGATTCGTGAGTATATGCATGACATTTGGAAGATTGAGTCGTAGAGTGAAAAAAAGGTTGTAAGGTACGGTTTTGGTAAGTGTCGCTCCCTGTACTTTTGGGGGATATGGGAGGAGATTGGCATGAAAAAGAAGGAATGTTTGGCAATGCTCTTGGCCGGCGGCCAAGGGAGTCGTCTTGGTGCGCTGACAAGCAACGTCGCCAAGCCGGCCGTGTCCTTTGGCGGGAAGTTCCGAATCATTGACTTTGCGCTTTCAAACTGCGTAAATTCGGGAATTTCAACCGTCGGTGTACTGACGCAGTACCGTCCGTACTTACTGCACTCCTACATTGGTACGGGCAGCGCGTGGGATTTGGACGATTTGGGCGGAGGAGTTTCAATCTTGCCACCGTTCGCCACGCAAAAGGGCGGTGCATGGTATGAGGGCACCGCTGACGCCGTAACCCAAAATATCGACTACATTGAACAAAATGACAGTGAGTATGTGCTGATTCTTTCCGGCGACCAGCTCTATCGCATGGATTACGGAGAGATGTTGGCGTGTCATAAGGAGCACAATGCCGACCTCACCATTGCGGTCATGCCCGTGCCATGGGAAGAAGCTTCTCGCTTTGGCATCATTACCGTAGACGATGACGGCAGGATTACCAAATTTAGCGAGAAGCCCACGCACCCCGATTCCAACCTTGCATCGATGGGCATTTACATTTTCTCAACGGAGCTTTTGCTTAAGGCGTTGCAAGAGGATGCCCTTGATCAGCAATCAACTCATGACTTTGGCAAAGACGTTATCCCGCGCCTTTTGGAAGATGGTAAGCGTCTGTACTCCTATCGCTTTGAGGGATTCTGGCGTGACGTGGGTACCATTTCGAGCTATCACGAAACCAGCATGGATTTGTTGGGGCCGGAGCCGGCGTTTGATATCTTTACGTCGGATTTCCCCATCCTCTCAAATGCCTCCACAAGGCCTCCCGCGTACGTGGGACCGTATGGCAGGGTAGATGACTGTCTGATTGGAAATGGCTGCATTATCAATGGTACTGCCCACCATTCAATCCTCTCAACCGATGCTGTCATTGAAGCGGGTGCTCGTGTCGTGGATTCGGTGCTTCTTCCGGGAGCCCATGTTAAGGCGGGAGCTCAGGTTGTTCGCGCCATCATGGGCGAGAATTCCACTGTTGAAGAAAACGTTCATGTGGGAAGTGTTGATCAGACAAAGGACACTGCCGTTATTGGCAATGATGTTGTGGTAGGAAGGGGTGAGTAGCATGAAAAAAACCATCGGCTTAATCACATGCAACTACTCATCAAAAAATACTGAGATTTCAAACGATGTACGCCCCATTGCCTCTATGCCATTTCTTGGCCGGTATCGTCTGGTAGATTTTGCCCTCTCTAATCTTACGAACTGCGGTATTCGCACGGTCGGTATGATAATGCCATTTAATTACCGCTCGCTTATCGACCACATTGGTTCTGGTAAGGCATGGGGACTTGACCGCAAGAACGGTGGGCTTTTCATCCTTCCGGGTTCGGCGTTTGGCACCTCACGTACGGGAGCACGCTTCTTACTCCGCGACCTCATGACAAATCGTGTCTATCTTGAGCGTTCTACTTCGGATTATGTGATATACAGCAGTGCAAACTTTGTCTACAACTTTGACCTCGACAAAATGGGCGAGTACCACATTGAGTCGGGTGCTGACATCACCGTGCTGTGCAATGAAGCGCAGGGATACAACGCTGATGCCACGGCATTTGAAGTTGACGATGACGGGCGCGTCGTAGGGGTACACAATTCCGTAAACCATGGTGACGTACAATCGCTGGACTGCTTTATCATATCCCGCAAGAAGCTCATGGATATGCTTGATTGGTATGCAGCAACGGACTATCTGGACATCTTTGAGGCACTGAGGTCCGATTATGGGCATGTAAGGGTTCAGACCTATTTCTTTGATGGGTATGCGAGAGGCATTTTTGATAAGAACTCTCTTTATCAGGCAAATATGGATGCGCTTAATCCTGATATTGCCGCCAAGCTGTTCCCGGGTGGAAACATTAAGACAAAGGCTCATGATACGGCTCCCGCCAAGTTTGAGGTTGGCTCAAGTGTTACCAATTCCATGATCTCAGCCGGTTGCCGCATTTATGGTACCGTTACGGGTTCCGTTTTGGGGCGCAAGGTTATTGTCGAGCCGGGTGCCATCATCCGCGATTCTCTTGTGATGCAAAGCTGCATTGTTAAAAGCGGTGCCGTCGTTGACAGGGCCATTGTTGACCGCGATAACATCATTCCCAACGATACCGAGCTTCACGGTACGCCGGAGAACATCTTTGTCCGTAAAAAGTACATACAGTCATGAGATGAAACATAACAACGAATGAAACTTTTATCTACCCCGGCTTTCGTCGGGGTAGTCGGTAAAATAGGTTCGATGCTATGAAAACAATAGTGAGGGGGCCATTCATGGCACGCACGACCAGAAGAAGAAAACTTAAAGTTCTTTTTGCAGCCTCTGAGGTTGTTCCATTTTCAAAAACAGGCGGACTCGGTGATGTCGCCGGTTCGCTGCCCAGTGCGCTCAAACACGTAGGCGCAAAGGTAGCCGTTATATCGCCGCTCTACAAAACCATATCGTCCACATGGAAAGACAAGATGACCAAGGTGGGAGAGCTGTATGTTCCCCTCGCATGGCGAGAAGCGTATTGCGGTATTTATCACCTGGTTCATGAAAACGTCGACTGTTATTTTATTGACAATGAGCAGTATTTTGGAAGAGAAGGTCTCTACGGCTTTTTTGACGACGGAGAGAGGTTCGCGTTTTTCTCAAAAGCAATTTGCGAGGTAATTGCACACGTACCGGAGCTCGCCTGTGATATTTTGCATTGCAACGATTGGCAAACGGCGCTCGCTCCGGTATTTTTGCGCGAGTTTTATCGTGGCATTCCCGAATGCGATAACGTGCGCACGGTCTTCTCGATTCACAACGTTAAATTCCAGGGTCAGTTTACCGATGAAATGTTGGCGGACCCTCTTGGTTTGGATGGTATTCCTGCGGCGGCAAGTCAGCTTCGTTGCGATGATCATTCCATTAACTTCATGCAAGGAGCGCTGCTCTACTCAGATTATTTGAGTACGGTAAGCCCAACCTACGCGCTTGAGCTGCAGATGCCGTTTTACGGGGAGGGAATGGATCCCATTTTCCGCCGTCGCCATGAGGCGCTCCGCGGCATTTTGAACGGCATCGATACCGCTGCGTGGTCTCCTGCAAACGATCCTTATATTCCGGCGCACTTCTCGGCAAAGAAGTTTGAAGGCAAGGCGGAGTGCAAGCGTGCGTTGCAAGAAGAGCTGGGTCTTGAAGTAAATCCTGACATTCCTTTGGTGGTAATGGTGACGCGCCTGACCGATCAAAAGGGTATGGGACTGGTAACCTACGCGATGGATCGGCTTATGAGTGCCGGTATGGAGGTTGCCATTTTAGGTACCGGTGATCAAAAATACGAAGATGCGCTTCGGTATTTTAACGATCGCTATGGCAACCACATGGCGGCTCGCCTGCAGTTTGATGTGGCTCTTTCGCACCGTATGTATGCAGGTGCCGATATGTTTTTAATGCCTTCTGAGTTTGAGCCCTGCGGTCTCTCTCAGATGATTTCCATGCGTTACGGCACGCTTCCTATTGTGCGTGAGACGGGCGGTCTGGCCGATTCCGTGCAGGCATACAATCAGTACACCCAGGAAGGCACCGGATTTAGCTTTGCCAACATGAACGCCGATGAAATGGCCGATGTGGTTTGTTATGCGTGCGACGTATATTGGAATCAAAAGGATGCGTGGAACGCGTTGGTCGCAAACGCAATGGCTGCCGACTTTAGTTGGCACACTGCAGCCAATGACTACCTCGACATGTATCATTGGCTTCATCCAGAGGTGATTCGATATACCCGTCGCAGGGATTGGTAATATGCAGGCTTTTCACAGTACGTCGCTCGCAACATATCGTCGGCCGTTTGGCGCGGTTCGTGAAGGAGAACAGGTCACTCTTTCCATTGCTGTTTGGAACGACGATGTCACTTCGTGTATCCTTCGCCTTTGGATTGAAGGAGACGGCGAGAAGAACCTCTCGATGCAGCGTGTCCAGCGTCCCGCATATTCCGGTGAGGTCGGTCCTCAGGTTGTAGATACGCATTCCGGCGGTTTTGAAAGTGCTGCTTCTTCGGAAGTTCCTGCCGATGCGGTGCTCTTCTCGGTATCGTTTGTTCCCGAGACAACCGGTATTGTGTGGTATCGATTTGACATTACGGCATCCGACGGCGCGGTATGGAAGTACGGCGCTCGTGAGGGGTGGGTTACCGGAGTCGGTGCGTTTACCTTTGGAGATCCGCCGTCATTTCAGCTGACGGTATATACACCGCGCAGTATTCGTCCCGCGTGGTATGAAGAGGGCATCGCCTATCAGATTTTTCCGGATCGCTTTGCGAGAGGTGCTGACTGGCACAGCCGTGCGGCGCGTGCTCTTGAGAAGCCGCGAAAAGGTCCAAAGCGTGAATTGGTAGAAGATTGGGATAGGGCTCCTAAATATGTACGTGATGAAAACGGGCGTATCCTAAAATGGGATTTTTATGGTGGCACCTTGGAAGGTATTACCGAAAAACTCGAGTATCTTCAGCGGCTTGGGATTACCATCATCTATCTGAATCCTATTTTTGAGGCCGCAAGCAACCATCGCTACGATACTGCCGATTATCTCTCGATAGATCCGATTCTGGGTAATGAAGAATCATTTAAGGCGCTGTGTCGCGAGGCTCAGGCGCGGGGCATCTCCATTATTTTGGATGGTGTTTTTAATCATACCGGGGCGGATTCTCGCTACTTTAATCGCGATGGCAATTATGCCGATGTGGGTGCTTGCCAGGGAAAAAGTTCTCCCTATGCCGATTGGTTCACGTTGGCGGAAGACGGATCGTATGCCAGCTGGTGGGGTGTTGATGACCTGCCGGACGTGAACGAGACAAGCGATTCGTTTAGGAATTTTATTTGCGGTGAAGACGGCGTGGTTCGCCGGTGGATTCGAGCCGGTGCCCGTGGGTGGCGCTTGGACGTTGCCGATGAGCTCTCCGACGGGTTTTTGGCCGAAATCCATAAGGCTGCGGTTGCCGAGCGCCCCGATGCCGTGGTAATTGGCGAGGTATGGGAAGACGCAAGCAACAAGCGGGCCTATGGTGAGTTGAAGCGCTACTTTGCCGATGATGAGCTTGATGGCACGATGAACTATCCGCTGCGTTCAGGAGTCTTGAAGTATCTACGTGGTGAGATTTCAGCGTCTGAGCTGTCGCATCGGCTTGAAGAGCTTCGTGAGAATTATCCCAAGCGTGCGTTCTTCTCGTCATTGAATTTAATGGGAAGCCATGATCGTGCACGGATTATGACCATTTTAAGTGGCGCTCCGTATTCGAGGACGGCTCCTGCGGAGACACAAGAGTTTCCTCTGTCATCCGATGAGCGCGGTTTAGGTAAGAGTCGTCTGTGGGCGGCTTGCGTTATTCAGATGACCATGCCGGGCGTGCCGTGCGTGTACTATGGGGATGAGCTGGGACTTGAAGGCAATCGTGACCCGTACAATCGCGCCACCATGCCGTGGGGACAGGCCGATGACGGCGTGCGCGGTGCTTCTCGCCCGGGCGATAAGGACTGCACGGCCATATACCGCAATTCGATTGCGCTGCGTAAGGTGCTGCCGGTGCTTACCAGCGGCGAATTTGAGCCGTTCGCGCCCAATGATGACGTGTTTGGTTTTTGGCGCTACAACGGTACGCGTGAACAACATGCAGATGTTCTGCATGATCCTGATGAGCGTATTTGCGTGCTTATCAATAGGAGCCTCTCAAAGGTACAGAATATTCATGTTCCGGTGGCTCCCGGTATGCTTGTGAGCGATATCATTACCGGCCAGGTTCTTGAAACCAAGAACGGTGCTGTTGACGTTTTTATGTGGCCTCTTGGTACGGTGGTTCTCCACATACATCGTCCTCATCGCTTACAGCGTCCCATGCAGCGCGGTATGGGCATACTCGCACACATTACCTCACTGCCTCAAAGACCTGGTGAGGCTCTCCCCGCCAAAACAAAGAAAACAATCCATGCGGGAACGATTGGCACAAATGCTCATGACTTCGTTGATTGGCTGGAAGAAGCAGGGCAAAAATACTGGCAGATTTTACCTATAAATCCGGCGGATGGATTTGGTTCTCCGTATGCGGGACTTTCGGCGTTCGCCGGAAATGCCGAGCTGCTTGACGGGGGAGCCGACGGTGCGCTTGCGCGTTTTGAAGCGCTGGCACATAACACGTTCTTTCGATATCAATACCAGGAGTTCTGTAAAAAGAATGCGTTTTGGCTTGAGCCATACGCAGCTTTTCGCGCATTGAAAGACCACTTTGGTACTGCGGTGTGTTGGCAGGAGTGGCCGGAAGAATATAAGACGTATACACCAGAGCTGGTGGCTCGTGCCGGAGTAAGAGAAGGCGCCGAGCGCAGGCGCCGTATACAGTTTATGTTTGAGCGAGAATGGCATGAGCTTAAAGAGTATGCGCATAAGCATGGGGTTCGAATTATCGGCGACATGCCCATGTTTGTTTCAGCGGATTCGGCCGATGTGTGGGCCCATCCGGAAATTTTTGACCTTGATGCAGACGGCTATCCGTCTTCCCAGCCAGGTATTCCACCTGATTCTTTCGCTCCTCAAGGTCAGTTGTGGGGAAATCCTGTTTATAAGTGGGATGTCTTAAAGCAACAAGAATATGCGTGGTGGCTGCAGCGCTTTGAGCGCTCCTTTGACCTGTATGATTTTACGCGTCTTGATCATTTTATAGGATTTACCTCGTTCTATGATGTTCAAAGCGGTCATGCGGCTTCGGAGGGAAGCGATGTTTTTGGGCCGGGGCTCGATCTTTTCCGTGTTGCGTTCCAGCACTTTGGCGCGCTTCCATTGATTGCCGAAGATCTTGGTTCCATTACGCCTGCGGTGCGGGCTCTTTTGGCCGAGACGGGTATACCGGGTATGTCGGTGGCGGTATTCTCAAATCAAGATCCGCGAGAACATTTTGAGGCAAACCTTGAGACAATCGTGTATACCTCAACGCATGATACGCCTACGCTTGCAGGGTATCTGAAGCGGCGCTTTATCTATCCGGATAATGAGGACGCCTGGTGCGACGGATCTTTCGACGAGAAGACCCATGAGGCTTTTGAGCGAGTACTCAAAAACGTGTTGACGCTGCCCAATGATGTGGCCGTCATACCCCTGCAAGACATCCTTGAACTTGACGACTCTGCCCGCATGAATGTCCCCGGAACCGCTGAGGGGAATTGGGCGTGGCGTTGTCCGTCCGGAATGCTTACTCTCGCCGTGGCAGAAAAGCTGCGCGCATTGGTAAAACATGTAGCTCGGTAAGAAAAAACTACTGGCTGCTAAACCGGTGGTCGGAAACGGCTACAATAGCACTCAGATTGAATCAGTTACAGCCCGCGTGTTTATGCACGTGGGCTTTTAGTGCGTTAAGGAGTTTTAGTGTTTATCAACCGAGTTGCTTCTCGCCTTTTATCCGCCCCGGAACTCACTGCTTTTTCTCGACGGCTCTCTTCGGGCTTTGATGTTACCCTGGCCGTTGCTCAAGGTGCGCGCCCTTTGGTTTTGGCCTCGATATGGGCTCAATCTCCGCGTCCTACCATGCTGGTGGTAGCGGGTGAGGAGGCAGCCGATCGTACGGCTCGTGCGCTGGCAGCGTGGCTTGGAAATGATGTGGTGTCGCGCTATCCCGATAGACGTGATTATCCGTGGTCAGACGCCACGCCTGATGATGCGTGTATCGGTATGCGCTGCAATGCTGTTGCACGCCTTGCGGCGGGCGAGAAGTGCATTGTGGTTGCGAGTGCGCATGCACTTCTGCGTCGGGTACCGCCTGTTGGATCGGGCTATTTTGTACCAAGCACCTTTTCTGTGGGGGATGAGGTGTCTTTTGAAGAGGTGCCGGCGCTGTTGGTGGGTATGGGATATGTCGATACCGGAGAAGTTGATGTTCCTGGTTCGTTTCACGTACATGGCGATACGGTTGACGTGTTCCCGGCTCAATCTACCAGTGCGGTGCGCCTTGAGTTTTTTGGCGATGAGATTGATCGTATCCGTCGCATGGTTGCTGCAACCGGCCAGACCATCGGTGAGCTTGAGTCGGTGACCGTGGTACCGTGTCGAGAACTGGCCTTTACCACAGAGACTATTCGAAACGCCGAACAGGCGCTCTACAATCGCGCCCAGGAAAACTCTGTGGTTGCCGCTGATCTTGAACTCATTCAACGAGGTGCTTCCGCACCGGCGCTTGAGCGCTATCTGCCCATTTTGTACGGCAAAACAGCAAACCCGCTTGAACACATATCTCCGGAAACCCTTGTGGTGCTTGCAGAGCCTCGCTCTCTTTTTGACGACTGCCAGCGCGCTATGGATGATATTGAAGCTGCGGCACAGACGGCAAAAGTTAAGACCGAGGGGCTCTATACCATGCCGCGGGAGCTGGACTTTGGTTCACAGCAGCGGCTTTCGTTTGCTTCTCTTTTGCGGGTGGGAGGGCAGGTTACCGCAGAACTCGCAGTTCATCAGCCCTCTATTGCGGGCTCTGATGCCAAGTTGATTGGCCGTGTTCGTCAACTCGTAAACGATAACGACGTGGTTGTTTTTGCCGTTCCTGACCGAGCGGCGCGTGAGCATCTGATGAGTCATTTTAGTGATGAAAATATTCCATTTGAGGTGTCTTTTGGCACGTCAGAAGAGAATATCCCAAATTGGGATATTTCAGATACTTCATACAAACCGCTTAAACGGGGGCGGGTAACATTTACCGATGCTCCGGTTCCGGCCGGTATCGTGATACCTTCGGCCCACCTTGCCGTTCTTTCCGTCTCCGACCTTACGATTCGTTCTGCTCGCAGAAAACACCGTTCCAAGCGCATTGATCCCACGAGTGTTACGTTCCCTTTCAAGCCGGGTGATTATGTTGTCCATGCAAAGCATGGTATTGCATACTTTAAAGAGATTGTGCGCGAAGAAGCTGCTGGCAGAATGCGTGATTACTTTCTGCTTGAATACGCTCATGGCGATAGGCTCTATGTCCCGTTTGAACAGGTGGACCGGTTAACGCGCTATGTAGGACCTGATGGCGCAGCACCAAGACTGACACGGCTGAGCACTGCCGATTGGTCTCGTGCGACAGCCAAGGCGCGCAAGTCCGCAAAAAAGTTGGCATTTGACTTGGTTGACTTATATACCCGTCGTGCTTCGGTTCCGGGTTATGCGTTTTCGTTTGATACTCCGGAACAAGAAGAGATGGAATCTACCTTCCCGTATCAGATGACACCCGATCAAGAAAGCGCACTTGCGGATATTAAGCTTGATATGGAAGCTCGCAAGCCGATGGATCGCCTGCTTTGCGGAGACGTTGGCTTTGGTAAGACCGAGGTCGCATTGCGTGCCGCGTTCAAGGCATGTCAGGATGGCCGCCAGGTTATGATTTTGTGTCCCACCACCATTTTGGCTCAGCAGCATTTTGAGACGTTCTTCTCGCGCTTTGCACCGTTTGGTTTGCAAGTGGCCGTGCTTTCCCGTTTTGTTACGCCTGCGCTACAGCGCAAGGCGCTGGAAGGCTTTGCGGACGGTTCGGTAAACGTACTGGTAGGAACCCATCGGCTGCTCTCGGCGGACGTGAACCCTCATGATTTGGGTCTCGTGATCGTTGATGAGGAGCAGCGCTTTGGGGTCCAGCATAAAGAGCAGCTTAAAAACATGCGCGAGCAGGTTGACGTACTGACACTTTCCGCAACGCCTATTCCGCGCACGATGCAGATGGCCATGAGCGGCGTGCGTGATATGAGCCTCATCATGACGCCACCTCCGGGAAGAAAGCCGGTTAAGGTGACGGTGGGAGAGTACGATCCCAATCTTGTATCCGCCGCCATCAGAGCCGAGCTTGCACGTAAAGGCCAGGTATATTACGTCTCAAATCGCGTTACGACCATTGATGATGCGGTGAATCGTGTGAATGAGGCGGCGCCGGAAGCGCGCGTGGGGGTGGCGCACGGACAGATGAGCGCCCGCGAGGTGGAAGACGTGATGTTGCGTTTTCAGGAGCATGAGATAGATGTCTTGGTGGCAACCACCATCATTGAATCGGGTATCGACAATCCCCATACCAACACGCTGATCATTGAAGATTCGGAGCGCTTGGGACTTGCTCAGCTGTATCAGCTTAAGGGGCGCGTGGGCCGTGGTCGGCAACAGGCGTATGCGTACTTTATGTTCCCGGCGGAGATGCCGCTTACCGAAGAGGCAACGGCGCGCCTGACTGCCATAAACGAGTATCAGGATTTGGGCAGTGGCATGAAGATTGCCATGCGCGACTTGGAGATTCGCGGAGCGGGATCGCTCATGGGTGCTGAACAACATGGCAATCTTTCCGGCGTTGGATTTGACCTCTTCACGCAGATGCTGGGCGAGGCGGTCGCGGAGGCTCGCGGTGAAACGCCCGATGTTGAGCAATCGGAAGTTACTCTCAATCTGCCTGCCGACTTCTTCCTGGACGAGGAATATCTCCCGGAAGTAGATCGGCGCGTACTGGTGTATCGCCGACTTGCGGCGGCTCAGGATCTGGCGGATGTAGATGAGATACAGCAAGAGACAGAGGAGCGCTTTGGTGCTTTGCCGCTTGCGGGTAAAAACCTCTTTGACCGCGCTCGCGTGCGCATCCGTGCCGAGCGGCTTGGTCTGTCTTCGATTTCGCTTACCGGAGGGCGCCTTGTATATCAGGGGGTCAAAATTCCTCGCGAGCAGGCACTTACGTTCAAGGCGCGCGGTGCCATCTACTATCCCAAGTCAGAAAAGCTTGGCTATCCGTTCCGTCACAAAGATGAGCAACTTATGCCTGCGGCTTTGGGCGTTCTTGAAGAGCTTGGAGGAGATGACGAGGAGCTGAGTGACGAGGTGGAAGCATAACGCGTATCCGCCCACCTGAATAGGAGTGTCCATCTGGGGGTATCCCGATATATGGTATGAAACGTTTTTTGAAAGCCTGTTTGTGGAACAGGCAATGCTGACAATACTGTGGCAATTCAAGAATCGAAAGGAAGTTCTGTATCTATGAAGCAATTTAAGACCGAAAGCAAGAAGCTGCTTGATCTCATGATCAACTCTATCTATACCAATCGCGAGATCTTCCTGCGCGAGCTCATTTCCAATGCTTCGGACGCGCTTGACAAACTCTCCTTTGAGAGCCTTATCAAAAAGGACGTCAATGTAACGGACGCTTTGGCAATCAACCTTGCGTTTGATAAAGACGCTCGAACCATCACCGTCAGCGACAACGGCATCGGCATGACAAAAGACGAGCTCGATAAAAATCTCGGCACGATTGCCCATTCCGGATCTGAGCAGTTCAAGGAAGAGAATGCCAATCACCAGGGCGACAACATTGATATTATCGGCCAGTTTGGCGTCGGCTTCTATTCCAGCTTCATGGTTGCCCAAAAAGTTTGCGTAGTCAGCCGCGCGTATGGCGAGAAGTGCGCCTATATATGGGAGTCTGACGGTGTACACGGGTATAGCGTTGCGGAAGCAGCGGATGTCGAACTCCCTGAATCTTTACGCGCCGACGACTCTCACGGTACGTCCATAACGTTGTTCCTTCGCCCCTCCACGGAGACGGAGGACACCGACCAGTTCCTCTCGGAGTGGAAACTACGTGATCTTGTACGCCATTATTCAAACTATGTGCGCTATCCCATTCAAATGATGGTCGAGAAGAGCCGCGAGCTTCCCAAGCCGGAAGATGCAGGCGAGGATTACACGCCGCAGTATGAGCAGTACCAAGAGCTTGAGACCTTGAACTCCATGACGCCCATCTGGAAGAAGCGTTCGAGTGAGGTGGAACAAAGCGATTACGATGAGTTCTACAAGACCACCTTCCACGACTGGGAGAACCCCGCGCGTACGGTGTCGTTCCACGCCGAGGGTGCGCTCTCATATGACGCGTTGCTCTTTATCCCCGGACGCGTGCCGTTTGACCTCTACAGCAAGGATTACGAGAAGGGTCTGGCGCTTTATACCTCCAACGTTCTCATCCAGGAGAAATGCGCTGATCTTCTGCCCGATTGCTACAACTTTGTACGTGGCGTCGTTGATTCTCCCGATGTAACCCTCAATATCTCACGCGAGACGCTGCAGCAGAACTCTCAGTTAAAAGCCATTGCTCGGCGCGTTGAAAAGAAGATCACGTCCGAGCTTGAAACCATGCGTGACAATGACCGCGCCGCCTACGAGCAGTTCTTTGAGAACTTTGGCAGGGGACTCAAGTTTGGTATCTATAGTTCCTACGGCGCCAAAGCGGACGAGCTCGCCGATCTTTTGCTGTTCTGGTCTGCACGTGAAAAGAAGCTTGTAACGCTCAAAGAGTATGCGCAGGGCCGAAGCGAGGGTCAAGATAAGATTTACTATGCCGCAGGCAGCGACCGTGAGCGTCTTGCCAATATGCCGGTTGTGAAGAATGCCCTTGCCCATGGCTACGACGTGCTTCTCTGCACACAGGACGTGGACGAGTTCATGTTCCAGGTCATGCGGTCGTATAAGGCCGAGGCCCTTGTTTCTGCGGACGCAAAGGAGTCTGGTGTCGCCGACAAAACCGCTTCCTCCGAAAACGCTACCTCCGAGCCTTCGCTCTGCGACCTCGAATTCACCAATGTTTCCGCCGCTGATCTCAACCTTGCAAGCGAGAAGGAACAGGAGGAGGCCAAGACGGCAGGCGAGAAGCACAAAGATCTTCTCGAGGCGCTGGCAAAAGCACTTGACGAAAAAGTAACGAGCGTTTCAACCTCGGCTTCTTTGGGCGAGGCTCCGGCTCGGGTAGCGGCAGAAGGACCCGTCTCACTTGAAATGGAACGGGTGATGGAACAGGGTCCCGATGCAGGCCAGATGCCTAAGGCACAACGAGTGCTTGAGATCAATCCACAGCATCCGGTGTTCCAAAAGCTTGTTGCGGCACAGGCCGCTAATGATGAGGAAAAACTTGCACTCTACGCAAGTCTTCTCTACGACCAGGCTTTGCTCGTCGAAGGACTTCCCGTGGATGATCCTGTCCGGTTTGCCAAGAATGTTACTGAATTGATGTAGCAATGGCGGGTCTGCACGGGTGTATGCAGGCAGACGCGTGTGCGTGAATCACTCGGCACAAGGAGGCTTCATGTATCAGGAAACGAAAGACTCGTTGTTTACCGCTCCGCAGCTGCGCTGGGGTGTTATCGGCTGCGGCGTTATTGCCAATCAGATGGCAGAGGCGCTTGCGGCGGAGGGCCGCTACATTGACGGCGTAGCCAATCGCACTCATAAGAAGGCAGTGGCGTTTGCGGACAAACATGGTGTGGTACGGGTGTATGACACCATTGACGACCTTATCGCCGCTCCTGACATTGATGTGCTCTACCTTACAACACCTCACAACACGCACATTACGTATCTGCGGAAGGCTCTTACGGCAGGTAAGCACGTGCTTTGCGAGAAGTCCATTACGCTCAACTCCGCCGAGCTTGCCGAGGCGCGTGAGCTGGCCTCTGCGCATGGCGTTCAGCTTATGGATGCCTGTACCATTTTGCATATGCCGCTGTACAAGGAGTTGCAACGACGCATTGACGCAGGCGATTTTGGTCGGGTCAACCTCATACAGGAGAATTTTGGCAGCTATAAGGAATACGACATGAAGAATCGCTTCTTCAATCCTGAGCTGGCAGGCGGAGCGCTTCTCGATATTGGCGTGTATTCCCTTACCCTTGCTCGCCTCTTCCTTAAAAGCCAGCCACATGAGGCACTTTCGATGATGAACCCTGCGTCTACGGGAACCGATGAGTCTGAAGGCATTTTGCTGCGTAACGCCGAAGGTCAGATGGTCGTGCTTTCCCTTACCATGCACTCAAAGCAGCCAAAGCGAGCCATGATTTCTGCGGATAAGGCCTATCTTGAAATTATGGAATATCCCAGGGCCGATCGGGCGTCCATCGTTTGGACAGAGACCGGCGCGCGAGAAGAGCTGCAGGTTGGTAATACGGTGCAAGCGTTGAGCTATGTGTTGGCGGATATGGAACGAGCTGTTGCGGGAGACGAATATGCGCGTGCACAGCTCGGGACTTCGGCTGATGTGATGGAGCTTATGACCAACCTTCGTATCGATTGGAATTTCAAGTATCCCGAGGAGTTGTGATGGCTGAGCAAACCAATCAAACCAATCAAACCGAGCAAACCGATCAAACTAATCAAAACGTGAGCGCAATAGGTATTACGAGACTTGCAGATTTGGTTGATGCACAGACACGGCATCGCCTTGGTGCCCCTATGGGACATCCTGAGTTTGACCGCTTGGTGCGTACCATCTGGCGCCTTCGTCAAAGCGACGGTTGTCCGTGGGATAAGGCGCAGACACATGATTCCATTACCAAGAACATGGTCGAAGAGGCCTACGAGGCCGTTGAAGCTATCAAGGAGGGCTCTTCCGAACATCTCCAAGAAGAGCTGGGAGACGTGCTTGAGCAGGTACTGCTTCATTCACAGATTGAGTCGGACGACGGCGGGTTCGATATCGACGATGTGTGCCGGGCCCTTAACGAGAAGCTCGTCCGTCGCCATCCGCATGTATTTGGACCCGAGGCAGGAAACGCGCACGATGCCGATGCCGCACTTGACGCGTGGGACAGCGTGAAAGCTGCCGAGCGTGCCAATGAAGAAGACCGCGTGCATACCGAGGGCCTTCTCGATAGCGTTCCGTACTCGTTGCCGGCGCTCATGCAGGCGCAAAAGCTCTCCAAGCGTGTGGCAAAAGTGGGGTTTGACTGGGATTCCGTTCACGACATCTGGCAGAAGGTTGCCGAAGAGCGCGCGGAATATGAGGCTGAAGCACCGGGCTCCGAGGCTCGTGCGGAAGAGTTTGGCGACCTCCTTTTTGTCATGGTACAGCTGGCTCGATGGGACGGAATCGATGCAGAGGAGGCGCTTGCCTCGGCCAATCGTAAGATGCGCCATCGCTGGTCGCGCATGGAGGAGCTTGCGGGTCAGAAGGGCTTCTCGCTTGAAGACCACCCCGAGGTGCTTGAAGACTTGTGGCAACAGGCGAAGTCGGAAGAGAGCGTCAAAGAGTAGAGGCAAAAAAGCGTCGAGTCAAAAGCAAATGAAATTTTTGCGAGAAGCTCGCTGAGAGTGTCAAGCCTGCTATAGTCTGCCATACTAAGAGGACGCCTTGCACCAATAACGAACTAGAAACGAGTAGGCGATGAGTTTAAGCTCTACGGACAAGACAGCTTCGCAAAAGTCTCAACCTGTGTCTGGACGCACGGCAGGTCGTGCACCTGTGCAGACCATAGGATCCGTCTCACGACGTGGGATGGATACCTCTGATGAGCAGGCGAGAAGGACTTCAGGACAAACCACAACCACGCGTCAAAGTGTTGGGGCACGTAAGGGCACAGGAGTGCGTCAAGGGGCGACGGCGCGCTCTGCGAGCAACGCAGAGCGCAACGCCGGTCAAAATCGTCACAAGACGCGCGAGAAAAAACAGGTCGCTAACCTGCCTGAGCGGGTTCGCACTATTTTGCGTGCGCATAAGAAGCTGACTGTTTTTATATGTATTGTCGGAGTTTTGCTGATTGGCTTTTATGGACCCGTCCAAGGCTACTATCGTGCCATACGAGACGCACAGGAATTGCAAATAACGCAGCAAGAGGTTGAGAAAGAGCATAAAAATCTTAACGAAGACGTTAATCGTTTGCAGACGCAGGAAGGCATTCAGGACAAGGCGCATGAGCGTGGGTATGTTTCTGAGGGCGAGACGAGCGTCTCGGTTGAAGGTGTCGGAAATACCACCACTGACAACAAGCCAAAAGAGCAAAAGCGGCCAGAAAATCCCTGGTACATAAAGCTTTTGGATTTTGTTTTTGGATATGTGCCAACTGATACACAGAATTGATTTGGAAATTCGTAAATGATTGCAGTAATTGATATTGGTACGGTAACGGTTCGACTGGCTGTCGCAGAAGTTGCTGGCGGTCGCGTACTGCGCATGGCCAAACACTCTGAAATCTGTAACCTTGGTGTCGGTGTCGATGCAACCGGCCTGCTTGACGCCGATGCCATCAAGCGTGTGTATATGACAGCTGCCTCGTATGTGGAAGCCGCAAAAGAAGCCGGCGCACAGGCCATCGTGTGCACGCTTACCTCGGCCGCGCGCGATGCAAAAAATGCACCCGACCTTGGTATGGCTCTTGCGTCTTTAGGCCTTGAACCCATGATTATTCCCGGAGAAATCGAAGCCGCACTTACTTTTCTCGGGGTTGCACAAGACTTTGGCGGTCGACAGATTCTTGTGGCCGATAGTGGTGGCGGATCTACGGAATTAGCACTGGGAAATGTTACCAACAACATCATCAACCTGCCGTTTATTCGTTCGCTTGATGTTGGGTGCAGGCGCGTAACAGACCGCTTTTTATCTGAGGGCGATATTCCTACACCCGCCCATCTTGAGGCCGCCCATGCCTTTGCTTCCCGACTCATACGAGATGCGCTTACGGCTTCCGAGTATCAAGAGGCCATACGGCCGGAGGTACTTGTGGCAACGGGAGGCACGGCTACCAGCCTTATTGCCATGAAAGCTCAGCTGGAGCCCTACGATCCCGCTTTCGTGCACTTAAGAGGCATTTCGGTTGAGGATGTGCAGAAACTTGAAGAACTTCTCGCTAAATTGCTGGTGGAGGAGCGCGCAAAGCTTCCGGGACTTCAGGAAAAACGTGCACCGGTAATACTGGGCGGGACAATCGTACTTTTTGAGCTTATGCAGGCAACGGGCTTTACTATGATGATTGCCAGCGAAAGCGACTTACTTTTTGGGCTTCTCATCACTGCGGCAGCCGTGCAGGAAGGAAGGCCTTCTCCAGTGGTTTGGAAGCCGATTTTGAAACCGCTTGACGGGATGCTTGGAGAACCTCCCCAGAAAACCGTTTAAGGAGAAATAAAACTTCTAGTGCACGTGGGGGCTACATCGTGCGATAATATCGATGCATTCGGGGGCGTGGCGGAATTGGCAGACGCAGGGGACTTAAAATCCCTCGACTTCGGTTGTGTGGGTTCGAGTCCCACCGCCCCTACCAGGTATTTTATAAATTATGTAGACGTTAAATGGGACTTTATAAAATCTCAAAGGTTCAATCTGTCTGAACTTTACAATTTGTATGTAATGCCTGAACAGATCTTTACATTTCTGTAGTTTTGGGTATAGTAAAGACAGTGATATGTTCCGTTGTATTTTACGAAACCGGAACCAAAAGATAGCTGCTTCGCGTAGCTATCTTTTTTTGATTGGAAAGACTTCTGCTGGCTTTTAGTTATAAGTACCGCAAAGATATGAAAAAGTGGACATTGGTTCCGAAAAAGTGGACATTGGTGCCGAAAAAGTGGACATTGAGGGTTTGCTTCCCGGGAAAACAGAGGGCTTCTCGAATAAAACGATTCTTCATATCAAAACTTTATATGGGAGTTTTGGCGATAACAAGATTTTTGGAAGAAATGCAGTTATGGAACTTCTCGGCTTAAAGAGCTCGGGAGCATCCAAGTTAATTTCCAATTTGATGCAGGCGGATATTATTGAGTCTGTATCAGGTTATGGAAAAGGAAAATATAGATTCAAAATTTAATCAAATGGCTTTCAGCGATCCCTCTTTTTCAAAGCCTTCGATGCATGCTCTTGTAGTTGCCGATGGTTGGAATGGCTTTGTGCGATATGTCAATGTAGAATATGCAAAATATACTTACAATGATAGTGTCTTTTTCTCCAGATAAGATAGGAGGTCTGTTTGTATGTCTGTCTTAATAAAGAGGAAAGGTTTTATCATTTTTTCGGGAGTCCTGCTATTTGGAGGGATTGCCTTGGCTATATCAACCTCAAAAGAGAGCAGCAAAGAGGGTACCAAAGAGAATAGCAAAGAGAAGGCTATTTATGGTACAGATGACAACCATGCTTCATTTTCGTATATGCTTTTTTTGACAGGTCATATTGTCAGTATTGATGAGGAAACTAATACCTTCCGATTGCGTGTGATTGTCGAGGATGATTCCGAGAGAACCTTGGAAGTTCATTTTGGTGAAAAACCTGCGAGCGGTGTTTTGGTGAATGTCTCCGATTACAAGGTCGGCGATCACGTTACGATAGCGTACTTTCCCTATGATCGCAAAGGATCGTATATCAATGCCGATTCTGTCGACATATTCCATGAAGGTTACGATCGAGTACGGAAGGATGATCGCATACCGGAATACATCTATTGAGGCGGTCATAAGATGGCACCCATACACCTATAGGTATTCTTTTCACGATAGCCGGTGAGGTTATGAGCGTTTTGAAGAGGTATTTTCGTGTTTTTCTGGCCGTGGTCGTTTTTATACTCTATAAAAAGACTGATGAAGAGAGGAGTGTCAGTCAGGGAGTAGAAGATGTATACAGGCTCTAAAGGGTCTCTTTCTACCAACCTAGACGATTCTTTAGCGTAACCCACCAACTGTTCAGTGTTTCTTGCAGATTCTTGAAAACGAAGGAGTGCGCGCAGAAGGCGACAAGTGCAACCGCCCTGACGAGAAATACCAGGGACTCTCTACCTGCGTATATGTCCCATACCATCTTCCGATGCTATCCGGCGCACACCCTCCATGGCGTTCTATCTGGCACAACCTTTCTATAACTTGTATACTACTTGTCTATGGGAACAGACCATCATTTGTTCGATTTTTTATAGGTTAGAAGGTTGCAGTGTGCAAAAAGGCTAAAAACGACAATAGAATATATCCTCATTTTCCCACACCGGAAAAGCTAACCAATCAAGATAAACCAACAAAGGCTTTGATTACCAGCAGCGCTACATCGCTCCATTCGCAACTGGCTGATCAAATCAGAGAGATGATCTACTCGCGAGAATTAGTTTCAGGCGAAAAGATCCTCTCGGAACATGAACTTATGGATCGCTTCGGTATCAGTCGAGGGACCGTGCGGCATGCGATTGAAACGCTGGTCAACGAGGGTCTGCTACTTCGCGTTCACGGAAAGGGTACGTATGTCGCCGAAGAAGGACTGTCCCATCCGGCGGGAGTTCGACCGCTTTCGTTTGCCGAGTCTCTTAAGAACCAAGGAATGGCATTTGAAACAAAGGTCCTGGAAAAGAAAGTTTTACCCGCTCCTGAAAACGTAAAAAATGAGCTGCAAGCGTCGTCCTCAGACCTTATTTGTTTTTTGCGCAGAGTCAGGTATGTTGATGGCGAGCCTATTTTATGTCAGGAAAGCTGGACGAACTTATGGGAGTGCCCCGGCTACGAAAAAGCGGACTTCAGCGTAGAACCTGCCTTTTCAGCTGCAGAAAGATGCAGCGGAAAGAAGATCGCGTATTCAAAGATCCGCTATACGGCGCGTGCGGCAGGAGTGGAACACGGTCGCTATTTACATTGTGATGAGAATTCACCGATTCTGGTTCTTGAACAAACAATCAGATTTGCTGATAAGACCCCCTTTGAGTGGAGTCTTACGTGGCTTACATCAGGGCAGGCGGTCGTGGGGGATGCAATTCAACCCCGAAATGCGCGCGCTCACCGATAAAATTCATCGACAAACTATCTTGTATATAAAATTGTGTACAAGTTGATATATACTGCTTATATTGAACTTGTCGTTTTGTATGCATGCTTTGGATAGAGGGGATTTGTATGGAAAAGCACAAGTTGAGAAGCCCATTTTTTGTAGTTAATCCAAAGTCGTATTTGTATGGTGAGGAGCTTCGCAAGCTTGCCACCAAGGCGGATGAACTTTGCGAGAAGTACGATTTTGATTGTCTCTTTACGGCTCAGCTGATTGACCTCGCATGGGTTGCCGAGCACTGCACGCATCTTATTCCGTGCGCTCAAAATATGGAAAGCTTGAGGCCCGGTCGCGGTATGGGTCATATCCTGCCTGAGGCGCTCGCGGCGGCGGGAGTGAAGGCTACATTTTTGAATCATGCCGAGAACCCCATGACCGTCCATGAGCTTGCTTCAACCATAGCTCGCGCTAATGAGGTGGGGATTCTTACCTGTGTATGTGCCGATTCCGTCGAAGAGGCAAAAGCCATTGCAGAGTTGCATCCCGATATTATGACCTGCGAGCTTACGAGCCTTATCGGAACCGGACAAATTGCCGGTGAGGATTATATGCGCGCTTCGACCGAGGCGGTAAAGGCCATCTCTCCTGCCACTAAGGTACTGCAGGCGGCAGGTATCAGCTCCGGAGAAAATGTGTACGACGCCATCAAATACGGCGCCGATGCAACTGGAGGAACCTCGGGTATTGTTGCGGCCGACGATCCGTTTGCAATGCTTGACGAGATGTTTGAAGCGCTTGATCGAGCCCGTACTGACTTTGCAGAGTAAAAGAAGGTTGGAGAAGAGATATATGGCTGTTTATCAAGATACGATTACGGTATCAACTGCAGCAGGTCGTCCTGATTTTATCGATATCAAGCAGCAGGTAATTGATATCATTGCTGCATCCGGAATCTCAAACGGTACTGTGACGTGCCAAACGACACATACTACCTGCTCGGTTATTTTTGAGGAGTATGTGCATGATACAAATTGGCAAGGGCAGGAGTTTCTCCAGGGAGACCTTATTCGTTTTGTGGACAAGATGATTCCCCGTGAGGTTGAAGAAGACCGAGACTACCACTATCCGGGACCAAAACACGTTCAATTTCTTGTGGATTATCACAATGAGCACCCCGAGTTTCCGGGAGAGGCAAATACGATTTTGAACGGAGATGCGCACCTGAGGGCGTCGCTCTTTGGTAGCAGCCAAACTTTTGTCGTTACTGACGGCATGCCCGCAACCGGAGAATTTGGTCACATTTACTTGGTTGACTGGGATCAGAACAGGGAGCGTAACCGCAAAGTCAAAGTTTGCGTAATTGGTGAGTAGTTTGTAAGAACAGAGAACGACCATTTATCAAAAAGCCACCGGATATGTATTCGGTGGCTTTACCTGATTATTTGGTATCGGTATTCTTGCGGCTGATGATAGAGCAGCAAATTTCCAGTTAGTCTTGAGAAGCGGTCTCAAATTGCATAAATTCCTTATGCGTTTCTGAAATTGCCATTTCCAAATTAGCATTTCTATCAAAGAGTCCTCGTCCTAGAACTAAAGCATCAGCTCCGGCGTTAAAGAGACTCTTGAAATTTGATTGATTACAACCTCCATCAACAGTAATCATGTATCTAGAAGAAGATGCGTCTCTGAGGGATTTCGCATCAGCAATTTTTTTAAATGTTCCTTTGACGAAGTCTTGTCCACTAAAACCTGGATCAACAGATAACAGAATCAGCTGATCAAGTACATCTGAGTATTGCTGTATTTCGCTTACAGATTGGGAGGGATTAAGAAATACTCCAACTTTTGCTTTATGATCATGTATAAGTTTACCGAAGCGATGTATTGACCGTCCAACAATATCCGAAGGCATTGTGATGATGTCTGCGCCACATCGCAAGCAATAATCTATCAAATCTTCTTCTAAGTTGTCTACATAAAGGTGAGCCTCTATAGGCCTATTTGTTACTTTCCTGATTTCCTTAATGACTTGAGGAGAAAGGCACATATTTTTGACATAATGCCAGTCAAGAATGTCTGCATGATAAAAATCAGCATAGGTGTCTAACTGTTTGATATCCTCTTCTACGTGGAGTAAGCCCATGTTCATGAGTGAAGGTGCGATTTTCATATATTGACTGCCTCCTTTAAGTTGAATATGTTTCTTTGTACAATCATAACTATTGAACGCGAATGGTCTACAAAGAAAATCAACTGAACGGGGAACGGTATGAACAAGAACGTTAAGAGGACGACAAGAATGAGCAGAAATATAAAGCAACAAGATAACTTTGTGTCACGTAGAGATAGTGCGCAAAATAACACAAGGGAAAATATATCCCGCGGTGTGATATACATTGTGATAACGGGTCTAGTTCTCTTTGCACTACTCTATGTGTTTCCTGTGATGTTGAATTTTGACATTTCGGCATTTCTCCAAGGGGAGAAGCAACTTGGGATCATGAGAGCTATTCTTGGTGTTGTGCTTCTCACTATTTTATGTATAAGTCTAGTGAGAATTGTGCATGCAAATACACTTGATGGAGAATCTTTTTTTGAAGGCTTGAGAAATGCATTTATTGGTGGACAGATCTCGAGGAATCTCCTTTCGATTGTGATATTAGCCATTGGCGGAATAGTACTTATTGTGTGGGGGATTACAGGTATCATGTTATAGGAGAAGTTCCAACATAATTAGGCAAGAAGTTTTTCGGAGGTAAAGGTGACACAACAGCTTTTTAAAGAAGAATCCAAACCTTTGCATATACAGGTGTCAGACTTTATCCGTGAAAAGATATACTCAAAAGAATGGGGTGTACATACAAAAATTCCATCTGAGTACAGCCTAGTAAAGGAGCTTGGAGTTAGCAGAGGGACTGTTCAAAAAGGCATTAGAGCTTTAGCTGGGGAAGGGCTTCTGACTCAGATCCGCGGGAAGGGAACTTTTGTTACTGAACCCAGTCTATATCATCCTGCAGGAGGTAACCTTCTTTCATTTGCTGAGTCACTAAGGATGCAGGGTATATCTTTTGTTACAAAAGTTGTGACTAAAGAAATCGTTGAAACAGATGAGATTACGAGCGAAAAACTTCAAGTACCTCTTGGATCTCCGATTCTTTTTTTAAGAAGGCTTCGTCTTGTTAACGATGAACCAGCCTTGCTTATGGAAAGTAAAATGAGCTTGCTTACATGTCCGAAGCTTGACGCATATGATTTTACAAAGGCAACATTATTCAGTGCAATTGAAGAGACATCAAAAAGAAGAATAGGACTTGCTAAGCAATGGCATGGAGCACGTGTTGCAGGGAGCGAAAGAGGGGCGTTGCTGCGCTGTGATGAAGCCTCCCCTGTATTAAATATTGATCAGATATGTTATCTGGAGAACAACGTTCCTGCTGAATGGGGAAATATCTGGCTTCCTGCGAATCGATATGTTCTAAGTTCTGTTTTACAGAGAGCTTAATACTTGATTCAAGTTAAGGTATATAAGGTAAAGTGATATGTCATATAGTTGCATCTATTTTTGTATGCAACTATATGACAGGTTATAGAGAAGTGAAACAGAGGGGCTCTTTTAGTTAGATTAGAAATAGTATTCAATTTATAGTTAAAAAAGAGCTGGATTTATTCTGCATCAATTGCTGTTAAAAGCTATATTTTTAGTAATCATACCGTTTACGGCAAATTTTATCCGTTCACGGAATGGATAAGTTGACTAGATATTTCTATCTATCTTTTTGGATATCATGATGGAAAGAGAGAGGAGTCAACTTATGATTGGTATAGTAATAATAGGTCATGCTGATTTCCCAAAAGGAATTAAAAGTGCCGTAGAGTTGTTGGCAGGGAACCCTCCTCAATTTGAAACGCTTGGCCTATATCCGGGGGACGATCCACTGGAATTCAAAAATAAAGCGATTAGGACAATTGACTCGGTGAATACAGGCAATGGAGTTCTTGTTCTTATTGATTTATTCGGCGGAACGCCATGCAATACGACTGCTCAGCTTCTTGAATCAAAAGATATTTACGCTGTTGCTGGGGCTAATCTGCCCATGACAATACAGGCAGTCTTTACTAGAGATGAAATGACCATTGAAGAATTGGTTGAAGATATTCTCAAAACAGGCAACGCCTCATTGGTTGATGTCCGAACCCACTACCAAGTGATTTCGGAGAATGACGACGAAGAGAACTTTTAGGAGGTTTTGGAATGGATGTACAAGGAATGAAAAACATCGTGCTTACCCGAGTGGACGACAGGCTTGTCCATGGGCAGGTGATGACCTCTTGGTCTAAGGCCACTAATGCGAACAAGTTTATGGTTATTGACGATGAAGTTGCCGCAAACGACTTAATGAAGACTGTGTTAAAAGGTGTTATTCCCGGCAATATAAAGCTTGGTATTTTTACCATAGCTAAAGCCGCCGATCGCCTCACAAAAGGTTTTAAGCCTGATGATCGCGTCATTATTCTTGTTAAGACGCCGATTACTATCCTCAAGTTACAAAAAATGGGGATTAGCTTCAAACATTTAAACATAGGCGGTATTGGTACTCGCTCTGATCGCGAGACTCTTTGGAGAAATATTGCCGTTACTGCAGATGAAAGGCAGGCAATTAGGGAGTTGATTGCAGAGGGGACCGAAGTTTTCATACAGATTACTGCGGATGATTCGAAAGTTGATGTAGCGAAATTGATTGGTTAATGGATTGGAGGAAGAACAATGCAAATTACGTTATTACAAGCTTTTCTGATTGGAGTGATCTATTACTTTGGCTTTGTAGGAACTCCGTGGTTCCTTCTTCTGGGCGGAATCTCTATTGTTCAGAAGCCTTTGGTCGCAGGTGTATTGGTGGGAATAATTCTTGGCAATCCGGTCCAGGGAGCTATTGTAGGCGCGGCTGTTCAGATGCCATTTATTGCGTATATATTTGCAGGAGGTGCACAGCCAAATGATCCTGGGCTTGCAGGAACCTTAGGCGTTGCTCTGGCTCTTGCTGCAAATCTTGATCCTGAGTCCGCAGTAGCCATTTCTGTTCCAATTGCGCTCATCGGAACAATTATCAACGTTGTGCGAATGACCCTTGACGTAACGTTTGTGCATATGATTGATGCTGCTGCAGCGCGAGGGAATATGAAACAAGCTGTATTTCTACACATAGTGCCGCCGCAGATTCTTTGCTTCGTTCTTTGTGTAGTCCCTGTCACTCTTGGATGTTATTACGGCGTCGGTGCTGTCTCTAATATTATTAACATTATGCAGGGCAGACCTCTATATACGTTGCAGGTCATAGGAGGAGTCTTGCCGGCGCTCGGTATTGCGATGAACCTTCGTACTCTGGATCGTCCAGGTACTCTAATTTGGTTTATTTTCGGGTTTATATTGAGTGCCTATTTAGGATTGGGTGCGATGCCTATTGCAATTATTGGTTTTGTCATTGCATTCTTCTACGTGCAGCTTGAAATGAAAGCAGAGGAAGGCAAGGCCGTTCCTGCACTTGCGTCCTCAGGTGGCGTCGTATCACCAGCTACATCAGATATTGCTTCTGATAATTCTGATGACGATTTCGAGTAAAGGAAGCGATAGTTATGACTAAAAATGACGATACAAAAGCCACCGCAACGATAAATGAGAAGCACTTGACAAAAAAAGATGCGACTCTTGCATGGTTTAAGTGGATTGCTCTATCAAATTGTAATTATAACTATGAACGCTTGATGGCTTCTGCTCTGTTATCCTCTTTTTCGCACATTCCTGAAAAGCTTTATCCTGGTGACAAGCAGAAGAGAATCGAATTCATGCAAAGGCAGATGGAGTTTTACAATACAGAACCCCATTTCGGCTGTATTATCAATGGCCTTGCCCTTTCAATGGAAGAGGAGATGGCAAGTAACCCAGCTGTTACGCCAGAAGCTATTACTGCGGTTAAGACTGGATTGATGGGGCCTTTTGCAGGTATTGGAGATACTCTTTGGCAAGGAACCCTAACACCGATTCTTTTAGCGATATGTATGCCACTAGCCAGTTCAGGTAATCCATTGGCTGCATTACTGTATGCGGTTCTAATGTACGCAATTATGGTGCCTATATCTCATTTCATGTTCTTTACTGGTTACAATCAGGGTAAAGAAGGCGTTGAGAACATGATGGCCTCTGGGTCAATGAAGAGACTCATTGCCACTGCCTCAACAATGGGAGCAATCGTATTGGGATGTCTTGCAAACCAGTATGTCTCTTTAACCTCATACCTTTCCATTCCGGTAGGTGAAGGGGCTATTGATTTACAAGCAACCCTTGACTCGATTCTGAAAGGCGGAGTTCCTTTAGCAATTACTATTTTAAGCTGGTATTTGCTTAAAAAGAAAAACGTCAATTCAACAGTTGTTCTCTTAATCTTGGTTGCAATTGGCATATTACTTGGGGCAACTGGTCTATTTGGAGGAGTAGCTGCATAAGCTCATAAATCATGTATCCCCTCCTTTCGAGTGGTCCTTGTAAAAAGAGGACCACTTTTTTCTAGTCAAATATATGAGATTTAGCGAGAGTTTGCAGTACTATATGAAGGGACGAGCTAATAGTTTGCGCTAGCAGGGTGTAACTATCAAATCAGCTCGAAAGGAGAACACAATGAAGGAAATTGTAATTGCTTGTGGTTCTGGTATTGCGACTTCCACTGCTGTTGCAGCGAAGATTGCTGAACTTTTGGATTCAAATGGCTTCAATGGTCAGTATCACCTGCAGCAGTGCTCCATTGCAGAGGCAGTTGGCAAATCAAAGGGAGCTGATCTAATTATTGCGACTACAGCTAAGCCTGATGGAATTGAGTGTCCTTTTATTTCCGGCATTGCTTTTTTGACTGGAATGGGAAAAGCAGCAGTTGAACAGCAAATTGTTGATTTCATGAAAGAATAGGCTGGAGAGTAGCTTTTTAAGACGGTACCTTTGAAAGCGCAATGATTTTAAATAGTACCCGTCGGTCTTCTTGGTCGTTACTATGAAGGGAGCGCGTCTCGTGGATTTCATCGTTGGATTCTTTGGCGGTCTTTCAAGTCTTGGAGTTTCAGTTGTCATGCCTATTGTGCTGACAATTATTGGTGTTTTGTTTGGTGCCGGTTTTGGAAAAAGTCTCAAAGCAGGTCTTACCGTAGGCATTGGCTTTATTGGTCTAAACCTGGTCATTAATCAACTTATGGGTACTGACCTTGCAGGAGCTGTGACAGCAATGGTCACGCGCTTTGGTTTGGGTCTTTCCGTCTTGGATGTTGGTTGGCCTGCGGCTTCTGCAATTGCTATGGGATCAATTGTAGGGACAATTATTATCCCGCTTGGACTCGTGGTTAATATCGTTATGCTTCTGACCAATACAACCCAAACTGCAGATGTTGATATATGGAACTACTGGCACTTTGCCTTTACCGGTGCTCTTGTTGCCATTGTTACCAACAATGTCATGTTGGGCATCTGTGCTGCAATTATCAACGAGGTTATTGTGCTTATTATTGGTGATGTTACTGCACCTCTTGTTGAGAAATCGCTCGGTCTTCCAGGAGTTTCCATTCCACATGGATTTTCTGGAGCTTATGTTCCTATTGCATTTGCCGTCGATTGGATTTTGGATAAAATTCCTGGAATCAAAGATATCAATATCGATATTCGTGGTCTTCAAAAGCAGTTTGGTGTTTTTGGCGATCCGGTTCTTCTCGGATCTATCATTGGCTTAATCATAGGTATTCTTGCCGGTTACGGTTTTCTTCCCCAGAAAGGTGCTGACGGAACAACTACTCCCGGCTTTTTGGCAATTGCAGTTTCTATGGGCGCTGTTATGGTGTTGATTCCGAGAATGGCAGCTCTGTTAATGGAAGGTCTTCTCCCTATTTCTGACGCTGCTTCAGCCTTTATACAAAAGCATTTTTCACATCGTGGTAAGATTTATATCGGTCTTGATTCAGCGGTTGGTACTGGCCATCCTGTTACGTTGACTCTCGCGCTTATTTTGGTGCCGGTTGCTGTTTTTCTGGCTGTTATTCTTCCCGGCAATAAGGTTGTACCGCTTGCCGATCTTGCATGCATTCCCTATATGTTGGTTCTTGTTACTCCAATCGTTCGCGAGAACGGATTTAGAGGTCTTATAGTCGGTATCGTTGTTCTGGCTGTTGGTTTTTATATTGCGACCGATCTTTCGCCTCTCATTACAACTGCTGCTGCAAATGTTAGCTTTGACATGAACGGCGCTGCGGCAATTTCATCAATCTGTGATGGCGCAAACCCGCTCAGCTGGCTTATTGTCCGCCTTGGTACTCTCGGGGTGTTTGCAGGTATGATTATTCTTGCGGTAGGTGTAGTTGCTTTAGCGATTTGGAACCGCAGTAGAATTCTTAAGCAAGCTGCTGAGCTTCATGAAACATCCGATGCAAAGACGGCGTAGGATTTCGGATTGCATTCGGTTTTAAGATAAAGATGGGCTCTGTATAGTGATATGCGGAGCCCATTCTATATTGGGAGGCTTATGGCTGGCAAAAGAAAAGCAGTGGATGTTTCCAATACGAAAGTCAGGGAGGATATCGCAAGTCAACTTGTGGAGAGTGCTGACGGCAGCCACGAGGATAGTAAGACATACATGTATAACCCCGGACGTTTTACTTGGGAAGTCACTATACAGGGTATTATTTGTATTGTTCTTGCCATTATGAGCATCATTCTTATAGTGAGGTGGAATTGGCCGGCAGGTCTGATGGTTGTTGTCTGTCTTGTTTCTCTCTATGGTGCCCTCAAGACGTTTATCTCAAAGTCTTATCCGAGTAGTGTAACAATTACGAGTAAATCAATTAGTTTTTCGTGTTATGGTTCTACGGTTACTTACCAATTGGCAGATTTAAATGATATGCGAGTTCGAGAATATCCGGCAGACTTGCGCATGTATGTCCGAATGGACGGGGATACTTTTTTGCAAGGTAGGTATTGGATTAGAGGTCGTTGGTTTAGTGACGGAGAAGAGCTATTCAAACGTATATGTGATTTGGAGCTTAAGATAAACCCCGATAGCCTCAAAGCACAGGCCCGGCGCAGTTAAAAACTCCGATCTCAATTTGGTACTTGAGGTCGGAGTTCTTCTGCATTTTTACGCTATACCACAGAGTAACGTTATGCCACAGGATTAGCTCCGTTTGCAAACACCTGGATAACGTGGGTGAAGTCTGCGAGCATACGCTCATAGGCAGTTGTGGTCATGTCGTGCCAGTAGACAGTCTCACCGTTCTTCTCGCCAATAAGCTTCTCTACGGCTTCACCGGCATATTTTACACCGTATGTGTAGTAGTTGATTTTACGGATACCGGCATTGATGGCCTTGGCGTAGTCGGCATCAGATACGCCTGAGCCGCCGTGCATGACAAGCGGAGTCTGAGAGAGCTTCCTGATTTTATGGAGTACGTCAAAGTTCAGGTGCGGCTCGCCTTTGTAAATGCCGTGAACCGTTCCGAACGAACATGCGAGAATATCAAGACCGGTTGATTGGATGAAATCGAGTGCTTGATCGGGATCGGTATAAATCGCACCGGATTCTTCCGCCGTTGCGCCTTCCTCGCGTTCACCAAATTCACGAGCTCCCATTGAGCCGAGCTCACATTCAAGACCGGCGTCAAAGCTTGCGCACATGTCGGCAGCGCGTTGGGAATTCTCGACGTTCTTTTCGTAGGGTTGGTAAGAGCCATCATACATAATGCCGTTAAATCCCATTTCAAGGGCGCGACGCAGGTAGGAGAGGCTTTCTCCATGGTCAAGATGTACGCAGACCAAGGCACTGGAACGCTCCGCAAGAGCAACCATTGCAGGGCCAATCTTGTCAAGAGGGGCAAAGGGCTCATGGCCTTCTGCATGAGCGATAATGACGGGATAGCCGGTCTTCTCGGCAGCGTCTATTGCAGCGCGCAGTGCTTCCATACTCGGCACATTGAAGGAGGGGATTGCCATGTTATTCTGCTCGGCAATGGCACAGATATCGCGAAGATTTACCAGCATGATGAACTCCTTTTCTATAGGTGTCCGGTGCAGTTATGATATGGGTGTGTTCTACGGCGCCGTATGCCGATAATTTGGCGACAACCTAGTGACATTACCCATAAAAACTGCTACAACTTGTACATGTAATTATATACAAGTTATGGACCAAAGAGATTGAAAAAGAGAAATATGCGTTTACGTCACGGTCTCTATTCACAGCCTCTAAGCGTTATCTCTATACGATCTCTATAGTTTGCAAACATGAAAGGAAGCATGATGATCCTGAAGAAAGAACTCATCAAACTTGACGTCGAAGCTTCTGACTCTGAAGAGGCTCTGCGTACAGTCGCCCAAGGTTTTGTGGAGAGTGGCTATGCGAAAGCTACGTATCCGCAGGCTATCGTTGATCGCGAGCGTGTATTTGCAACAGGGCTTCCTGCGCCCGCTTTTGACATTGCTATTCCGCATTGTGACAGCGAGCATGTGATCAAGCCTGGCATTGGTATTGCAACCTTGAAAGAGCCGGTTGCATTTCAAATGATGGGTGATCCTGAGACTATCTTGCACCCGAAGGTCCTTTTCATGCTTGCTCTCACCGAGCCCCACGGTCAGCTTGAAATGCTTCAGAAACTCATTGGGGTCATTCAGGATGCCGAGCTTCTTGCAAAGATCGGTGCCTGCAACGATGTTGATGCACTGTATGAGCTTATGGCTCCCGTGCTGGGGTGATGCGGGAAGTCATCTGATCAGTCCGGGGAGTCTGGGGCGTCCTGGAGGTTAACAAGTGTTTACAATCAACTCTGCTTTTTGAGCCAGTTTGCTATCTCAACGTCACCACCATGCTCCAAGATATAGCGAATGACGTCTTTCTTGTCGGTAATCTTTTTGATCAGTTGTTTGTCTAAACGATCAAGCAGATCGATAGTGCTGACCTGTGATTTTCTCCGTATTTCTTTGAGCAGTGCTGTGTCTCTCAGTTTCCTTTCTGCCTCAGCTCGCGGATATCCCTGTCCAAAGGGTTCAGAGAAAAGCTCCACTATCGTTTCTTTGAAGTTGTCAACGCCTTGCCAGGTATAACCTTCACCCAAGGGCAATGAAATTGCATTCCCATTGTTGATCTGTGCAAATAAATATGCGTCTTGAGGAGTTGGCGCATAGCCGCACAAAACTCCCGGCATGCTATTGCAGGCAAGCATCATGCCTTGTCCCGATGAACAGCCCGTGACTATGGAATCGAGAGCGTTGCTTGAAAGCAACAAGCCCCGATCAGCGGGGATACGTCTATATAGCTATAGGTAGTGGCTTCATTGGGTGAGAGTCCAAAGTTAATAATATCTGTGCTTGGAGCATATTCTTGTACGGTCTCAAACAGCAGCTTGTTCTTGTGTGCCTGTGAGCTTGCTTGAATGATTCCAATTTTCATGTGAGCGCCTTCGCTGTCATTAGCTGCTTACGCGACTATTTTAGAACTAAAGATATTACTCATCTCCGTCATTCCAGTTACTTGGCAGCACCGCAACGCCTTCGGCATTCAACTTGGCATGATAGGCTTTTGCAGAAATCGCCTCATACGGTGGCTTTTCTACGCGCAGGCTGAAGGGCAATCCTCCAACTTCGATCGATTTGATCAGAAACATATTGATGGCATCTGACAGACTGAGGCCCCAGCGAGAGTAGATACTCGTTGCTTCAGCCTTTACCTGATCAGTGGTCCTGGTTTTGATTTCTGCCTTTCGTACTGTTGCTGTACTCATTTCTTCCTCCGATCAGAATACCCAAAGTGTACCCTAAATGGGTATATATGAGAAGTATATTTGATATAGATAGTTCGTCTATTGCCTACAGGCTCCGCCTACGATTTCATTTTATACGCGATCACCGCATCGTTATTTGATGGCTAAAGACGAATCAACAGTAATGATGTCTTTTACGCCGGAATCGCGAAGACTATCAATATCCTGCAAAGAGGCACCCGTATCGGTGATGAGACAGTCAACTTCATCGATCGATCCAAACTGAAAGTTTGAAGTGATCCCGATCTTAGTGGAGTCTGCAACGATATATCGTTTCTGAGAGTGCTTCATCATCAATGCATTGATCGCAGGCTCCGGAGAAGTTGCGGAGGTCAGTCCGTAGTTTACGGAGATACCAGTGCATCCCAGAAAGCATTTGGTAGCTGAGACCTTCTCGATACAGTCCATTGCTACTTCACCGGTCATAGAGGATCGGGGAGGGCGTATCTCACCTCCGGTCAAAATGATTGTGAAGGAGGGATTATTGTCCAGAAGAAGCGCCTTGCCGTTATTTGTTATGACAGTCACATCCTGAGCTGTGATCCAATTGAGGATGCCCAAGGCAACGGAACTGGTATTTAAGAAGATGCAGTCTCCGTCTTTGACATGCTTGGCCGCCTCGTATGAAATGGCGCGGTTTGCTCGTATCTGCTTGGATCCGGAGGGGCGTCCATAGGGATTCTTGAGAGCCGCGTAGCCATGATGTCTGATGGCAACGCCTATCTCTTCCAGATAATCAAGATCCCGTCTGATGGTAAGGGGGGAAACGTTAAGCTGAAGCGACAGCTCGGTGATGCTGACCTGTCCTACGTTCTCAAGGATGGAAGCAATTTGTTCGCGACGGTGGGTTACTTCGGCGTTGCTTTTTCTCATCAGAACTCCTCCATATTATTTATAGGAATGCTTCAAAATAATATATGAATGTTCAATCTAATAAATACGAACTATATTATACAAATAATATGTCAAAAATAGAAGAAATAATTCAAAAATGTGATACTTTTTGTAATTAAATTTATATAATACAAGTTATAATACTATAAATTATAGTGTTCTTTGATATAAGAAGAATATGTGAGCTATTTCAGCGTATAAAATATTCCACATTTTTATGAACAGAATTTGTGAAAAAAATATGAATAAATCGTTGATTAAGTAACTCATTGGTGGCATAGTAAGAACAAGGTTACGTCTTACCTTATGGGTCTCATGTCATGAATGGGAACATCGTTTGAAAGGCAAGGTAGCATCTATGTTGAGCGATCTTTTGTCAAAGGAATTGGTTCAGCTGGATGTTGACGCCGCGGATTGGGAAGATGCCATTAGAAAAGCAGCCCAGCCCCTGGTGGACAACAAGAAAGTAACTGTCGGATATGTTGATGACATCATAAAAGGTGTCCATGAGCTTGGTCCCTACATCGTTATCACAGAACACGTCGCTCTTCCGCATGCACGACCGGAATCTGGTGCTCTTGAACCAGCAATTGGAATTACAGTGCTAAAAACTCCCGTGGAATTTGGCAGCGCCGATAATGACCCTGTCAAGTTTCTTTTTCCCCTTGCCGCAAAAGACAGCGAAAGTCACCTAGGAGCTCTTCAATCTTTAGTTGAGCTGCTGTCGGATCCGGATTTCTTTGTTCAGCTTGAAGCTGCAAAAACAGCTGAAGAAATAGTAGGTCTTGTAAACCAGAAGGAAGGAAGACTGTAATGGCAAAAACGTATCATGCGCTTGTATGCTGCCGCGCCGGCATGGGATCTTCGATGATGCTCAAGATCAAGGTAGACCAGGTGATTAAGGAGAATAATTTCCCGGTCGAAACTGAGCACGGAAACCTCGATTCACTAATTGGGTTTAGTGGCGATCTTGTTATCACTATGTCAGATCTTACAGATGAACTGAATGCCGATCCTCGCGTTCCTTCTGCGATTGGTATTACCAACATCGTTGATAAGAATGAAATGAAAGAAAAGCTCGGTGCATGGCTTACTGAGCATGCAGAGTAGTTTGTAGGAATCAAACTGTCTGAGTAGGGTATCGTTGGAAATTTACTGAAAGGTAAATCGCATGCTTAATACAATCCTCATGCAGCTGAGAGATACTGCCGTCATTATGGGCATTATCGCTCTTGTAGGTCTTTTGCTGCAGAAAAAGTCCGCTGTGGATGTTTTCTCCGGGACTGTTAAAACCATTATTGGGTTTATGATTTTTAACATCGGATCAAGCGCAATGTCGTTGCAGGTAAACATTTTCTCTGATATGTTTAGTCGCGCATTTTCAGTTCACGGCGTTGTAACGCAGGTAGAGGTTGCTACCGCGCTCGCGCTCAATACCTATGGCACTGAAGTGGCCATGGTTATGGTCCTCGGCTTTATTATGAATCTGGTGGTTGCCCGCTTTACAAAGTTCAAAGCCGTCTTCCTTACTGGCCAGCATTTCCTCTATTTTTCCTGCGTGCTGGCGCTGGTCTTTATCGCCCTTGGCATGCCCATGTGGGTGACGGTTATTCTTGGCGGCGTTATCCTGGGCTTCTGCGGAGCAGCGCTTCCTTCGCTTTGCCAGCCGTTTGTCAATAAGCTCGTAGGCGCCGATAACATTGCAATCGGCCACTTTAACTGCATCGGCTATGCGTTCTCCGGTTATGTAGGAAAGCTGTTCCAGAAAAAGACCGAAGTGGAATCAGGTTCAGATGATGCTGCAGCAAATCTTCCCGAGTTCTTCAAGCTTTTCAAGGACTTTGTGTTCTCTGTGGCGCTCTTCATGATCGTTTTGTTCTATGTGGTTACCATTGCATGCCTTGTGACCGGCCACTTTGGTGATACACTTGCTAATGGCAAGCCCTTCATGAGCTACTTTGGCAATGATATTTGGTGGGTCTGGCCATTCCTTGCTGGTCTTCAATTTGCTGCTGGCATGTCCGTACTTATCTATGGCGTTCGCCAGTTCATTGCCGAGATCACAGCAGCCTTCGTCGGCATTTCCGAGAAACTCATTCCTGACGCTCGTCCTGCCGTTGATTGCCCGGCTATCTTCCCGTTTGCGCCGAACGCAGTCATTATCGGCTTCATCGGTTCCTTCCTGGGCGGTCTTGTTGCCATGGCGGCTATGGTTGCCTTCCACAGTGAGACCATCATGATTCCGGCGGCTGGTATTTGTTTCTTCTCCGGAGGAACTTGTGGCGTCTGTGGTTACGCTTATGGCGGTTGGCGCGGTGCGCTTCTCGGCTCTTTCTTGGTTGGCATTTTCCTTACGGCCGGTCCGCTTGTGCTGTATCCGGCATTCTCACAGCTTGGAATTGCGGAAGCGTCCTTCCCGAACGTGGACTACAACATCGTCGGCTCCATCATTTACGGCATTGGTCACTTCATCGGCCTTGCCTAAGGTTTTGAAAGTGTGTTACCTACTCAGCTCTATGGTTTAAACCGAGGGCACCCGGGGATGCCCAGGGTGCCCTTTTTGTTCGTCTTCCGGGATTGGGGTCAGGATGTCAAACTCTTCAAAAAAGTCTCTCTCGCAGCAGCTCTTTGGAACTGCAGCGAAGAAGGATAGCGCCCCTTCCCTCGACGGCATTCAGGACGATATCATCTATACGGTGGAGGAGGACAGGGGATACCTGCTGTCCTATACGCTGCTCAGGTTGGCGGGCGTATTTGCGGCGTTGTTCTTCTCGCTTCTGATGTGGGCCTTTGCCAACCGGTCCGGAAACGTTATATTTCTGATCGCCTTTATTGTCGGATTTACGGTAGCCTGGTTCTTTGCAAAGGGTCTGGGTAAAAAATCCGGCCGCCTGATCTCATGCGTTCCGGTAATCTCTTTTGGAAACGAGAATCTTTTCATTTTTGAAAAGGCGGATAAAAACCGTCCTTTGATCCTCAAATATGGCGATATCAACGCGTACAAGATCATTCGCCAGGGGAACACGCTCCGGCTGCTGCTGGAGGGTCCGTGGGTCAAACATCCTTCCGGGTTTTATCTGGTAAGCATTTCCCGTCCCTTTATGAAAACAACGCTGAGCGAGATCCAAACACGGATCGAGACTATCTTTAACGATACGAAGGTCAAGGAAGTAACTTCTTAAGGAGAAATCTATGCAGACGAATAAGGAACAGATACAGGAATTTCTCAAGATCGAAAAAGAAGCTGTCGAGAGGTACCTCGCAGGTATTGATTTTGAGGCACTCAGCGCAGCAAAGCGACTGATCCTTGAGGCGGAAGGCACGGGTAATCGCCTTCATGTAACCGGCATTGGCAAACCGGGACATGTTGCGGGCTATGCCGCATCGCTCTTCTCGTCAACGGGGACGCCCACCTACGAGCTTCACGGCACCGAGTGCGTACACGGCTCTGCCGGCCAGACGCGTCCCGGCGATGTGGTCATTGCCATCTCAAATTCCGGCGAAACAAGCGAGCTCAAATCCACCGTCACCTGCCTTAAGGGCGTGGGAGTCCGCATCATAGGCCTTACGGGAAACCCCCGCTCCTGGCTTGCGCAAGAGGCTGACGTCGCTCTTATCGCCGGCGTCGAGCAAGAAGGAGATTCAATGAATAAGCCTCCTCGAGCTTCTATCATTGCTGAGATCATTGAGCTTCAGTGTCTTTCCATTCTCTTGCAGAATGAATATGGTTTGACGCCTACACAATATGTTAAATGGCATCCAGGTGGAGCTTTGGGTGCCTCAATCCGCGAGGGAAAGTAACGGGCTCCGAAGGGTGAATGAGATGTCAATATTTAGTGGGATAATCGTTCCAATGGTTACTCTCTTCAAGCGTGATGCGGAACAATCAATCAACTATGATGCTGCTGAACAGCTTGTTGAGAAGATTATTTCAGGCGGGGCAAGTGGAATATTTACTTTTGGGTCTAATGGTGAATTTCATGTATGCTCTGCTGCCGAGAAGATCGACTTCTCAAAGTTTGTTATAGATGTGGTGGCTGGCCGTGTCCCTGTATTTGTGGGAACAGGTTCATGTTCCACGCATGAAGCAGTAGAACTTTCAAAGCGTGCTGAAGCAATTGGTGCTGATGCACTGTCTGTTATCAATCCTTATTTTCTAGGGATTAGTGATGCACAGCTGGTAACTTATTTTAAGACAGTTGCCGAGAGCGTTAAAATCCCAATGATTCTCTATAACATTCCAAAGGCCACAGGCAAGAATATCTCTAAAGAGGTGCTTGCTGAAGTGAGTTCAATCGATACTGTCAGAGGAATAAAGGACAGTTCAGGTGACCTGGATATCTTGCATGGCTATCTAGATGTGGCAGAAAGTAACAACTTGGACGTTCTTGTGGGGTCTGATGGTAAGATTTCTGCTGCCTATAAGCTTGGCGCTTCTGGTGCCATTGCAGGAACTGCCAATCTGATTACTGAGATTGTAGTCGATCTTTGGAAGGCACTTGAAACGGGAGACGCAAAGCAAGCGGAAGTTCTCCAAGCAGAAATTGAACCGCTTCGTGATATCTTACATCTTGGGTCAACACCACAGACCCTGAAACGTTCTCTTGAGCTTGCTGGTTATTCGGTTGGCCCTGCTCGCTGTCCAGTTACTGAGGTAGCTAAAGAAATCGACGGAAAGATTTGCATGATGCTTGATCATTATGGGATTTCCCATAAGTAGGTTTGGAGCTATGAGATGAAACTACAAAAGGCTGAAGTTACTCAAAGACTTTATGATACTTGTGCATTTGCCGTAGTGAGGGTACCTACAGTTGAGCGTGGGTGTGAGATTGCTGAAGGCTTGCTTACGGGTGGCGTAAAGGCTATGGAGATAAGTTATACGCTTCCTAATGCGGGAGAGGTAATTAGTGGCATCAGAGAACGCTTTGGCAATGATATGCTCGTAGGCGCAGGGACGGTCATGGAAGCAACGACAGCTCGTCTCGCCATTATGTCAGGCGCTCAATTTATAGTTGCTAATTGTGGCTCAGATGAAGTGGCTCGTATGTGTAATCTTTATCAGATTCCATATGCGCCAGGATGCACTACCATGACAGAAGCTAACCATGCTCTTGAAATGGGCGCAGCTTTTATCAAATGCTTCCCTATATCTAATGTGTATGGGCCAAATTTAGTTGGTCTCTTTAAGACCCCGACCCCCTGGATGCCACTTATGGCTTCTGGTGGTATTAACTTGAAAAATCTTTCCGAATGGATTTCTAAGGGTATTGATTGTGCTGGAATGGGAAGTTTACTTACAAAAGGTACGGCAGACGAGATTGCGCAAAATGCCGCTGAAGTTCGTCGTATCATTGATGAGGTTCGTTCTCGATAAAGAAGAGCTGAAAGCTAAGCTCAGCGAGAAGTTCGGTGCATAGTGCGTTTGAATACGGAGGTATCATGACCAATACGGAGCTGGAACATGTTGCCCGTGAAGTCCGCAAGGACATTCTTGTTGCAACGCATGCCGCAAAATCGGGGCACCCGGGAGGGTCGCTTTCTGCGGCTGATATCCTGACCTATCTCTATTTTGAAGAAATGAATGTGGATCCGGCAGATCCGCACAAAGCCAACCGGGACCGCTTTGTGTTGTCAAAGGGCCATGTGACCCCTGCGCTCTACGGGGTCCTTGCTGAGCGCGGTTTCTTTCCAAAAGAAGAACTCAAGACGTTCCGCCATTTGAATACCCGCCTGCAGGGTCATCCCAATATGAACGACACGCCGGGCGTTGACATGAGTACCGGATCTCTTGGCCAGGGTGTTTCAACGGCCGTTGGCATGGCGCTTGCTGCAAAGAAATTTGGCGACACCTATCGTACGTACGCGCTTCTTGGTGACGGAGAGATTGAGGAGGGTCAAGTTTGGGAGGCGGCGATGTTTGCCGGCAATTATGAACTTGATAACCTTACGCTTATTATTGACAACAACGGCCTCCAGCTTGACGGACCGCTTGAGCAAATCAACTCACCGGTTCCTATTGGCGAGAAGTTCCGGGCGTTCAAATTCCACGTTATCGAGGTTGCCGATGGCAGCGACTTTGACCAACTCCGCGCAGCCTTTTCCGAAGCTCGTACCGTGAAGGGTCATCCTAGCGTTATTGTTGCCCACACCATTAAGGGCAAGGGTGTTTCATTTATGGAAGGCCAGGTTGGCTGGCACGGCAAAGCACCAAACGATGAGCAGTTTGCCCAAGGGATGGCTGAACTTGAGAAGGAGGCCGAGTAACCATGGCAGAAGTCAAAAAAATCGCTACGCGTGACGCGTATGGCAAGGCTCTTGTAGAGCTTGGCCATGACCATGACGATCTTCTCGTGTTCGACGCTGACCTTGCAGAAGCTACGCGTTCGGGTAAGTTTGGCGAAGCATATCCGGAGCGCTTTATTGACTGCGGCATTGCCGAGGCCAACATGATTGGCATGGCCGCAGGTGTTGCCTCTACCGGTCGTACGGTCTTTGCCACTTCGTTTGCCATGTTTGCGTCGGGCCGAGCTTTTGAGCAAATCAGAAATTCCGTTGGCTATCCTTACCTGAACGTTAAGATTGGCGCCACGCACGGCGGCCTTTCCGTGGGCGAAGATGGAGCCACGCATCAGTGCAATGAGGATTTCGCCGTGATGAGCACCATTCCCGGTATGACGGTCATCAGTCCCTCTGATGCCATCGAAGCGGAAGCGGCCGTTCATGCCGCGTATGAAATCGACGGTCCCGTGTACATGCGTTTTGGGCGTCTCCCGGTTCCTGTCATCAACGATCGTTCTGATTATACGTTTGAGGTGGGTAAGGGTATCGTGCTTCGCGAGGGAACCGATGTCACTCTCGTTGCAACCGGTCTTATGGTTGGCACCGTTTTGGAAGTTGCTGAGGAGCTTGTGCGCGTGGGGATAAGTGCCGAGGTCATCAATATCCACACAATCAAGCCGATTGATGTCGATCTTCTCGTTGCGTCTGCACAAAAGACCGGCAGGGTCGTGACGGTTGAGGAGCACTCCGTTATTGGCGGTCTGGGAAGCGCGGTATGTAAAGCGCTTTCTGAGCATGCTCCCGTACCCGTGAAAGTCATCGGCGTTGAGGACACGTTTGGTGAGTCCGGTCCCGCTCTTGAGGTGCTCGCAAAGTACGGCCTTGACAAAGCAAGTGTTTTGGCAAAAGTGCAGGAGTTCTGCAGATAACAGCACTTTTAAAGTTGTCGGCAGCGCGCTACGCCAGCCTTGCAGGAAGCTTGCTTGGCGTATTTTCGGTAGACATAAGCTGGTTTACATAGACCTGTGATGTACTTTTGAAAAGCCGTGAGGTACTTTTGCAGAGCTGTGATGTACTTTTTCATGGCGAGAAGACCGGTTTTCTCGCCAAAT
>ERZ773079.104-NODE-104-length-55475-cov-4.831162_pt1 | contig 55475 bp, 42 predicted proteins | sample MGYA00511355_ERZ773079 | MGnify/ENA primary metagenome ERZ773079 (study PRJEB29015, sample SAMEA2737979) | human oral metagenome | biome: human oral; feature: human-associated habitat; material: dental | place: China | collected 2117 ... | reverse complement strand
ACCCAGCTGGTTCGCGTAGGAGAAGGAATCCTCAAGCAGCTTCATGACGGGCACGACGCCGCTGGACTGGTTCTGGATCTTCTTGATCGGGGCACCCGACTCACGCAGGTTCGTCAGCTGCAGGGCAACGCCGCCGCCGCGCTTGGACAGCTGCAGCGCGGAGTTGATGCCGCGCGCAATCGACTCCATGTTGTCCTCGATGCGCAGCAGGAAGCAGGAGACCAGCTCGCCGCGCGCAGCCTTACCGGCGTTGAGGAAGGTCGGGGTGGCCGGCTGGAAGCGGCCCGTCATGATCTCATCGACGAAGCTGCGAGCCAGCTCGATGTCGCCGCGCGCCAGGTACAGGGACACCATGGCAACGCGATCCTCGAAGCGCTCCAGGTAGCGCTTACCGTCGAAGGTCTTGAGCGTGTACGACGTGTAGTACTTGAACGCGCCCAGGAACGTCGGGAAGCGGAACTTGTGGGCGTAGGCCTGCTTGTACAGCTCCTTAATGTCCGCGAAGTCGTACTGGTCCAGGACATGTTTCTCGTAGTAGCCCTCGTCCACCAGGTACTTCAGCTTCTCTTCCAGGTCATGGAAGAACACCGTGTTCTGGTTGACGTGCTGGAGGAAGTACTGGCGAGCCGCCGCACGGTCCGCGTCGAACTGAATGTGTCCGTTCGCGTCGTACAGGTTAAGCTGCGCGTTCAGCGCGTGGTAGTCCAGCTCCGGGGAGGGAGCTTCCTCTACGCCTGTGTCGGTGTAGTTTTCTGCCAAAACTGTTCCAGTCCTTCGCGAACTCTGGAGACGTCCTCGGGCGTGCCGAGGAGCTCGAACTTATACATGTGGGGGACCCCCAGCTTAGCCGCGATGATGTCGCCCGCAATGCAGTAGGCCTTGCCGAAGTTAGTGTTGCCCGACGAGATGACACCCCTGCACAGGGCCCGGTTGTCGGGGTCGTTGAGGAACTTGATGACCTGCTTAGGCACCGCTCCCTTGATATTTCCGCCGCCGTAGGTGGGCACAACGAGCACGTACTCGTCGGTCACGTGCAGGGGTTCTTCCTTGGGACGCAACGGGATTCGCGCAGCCGGGAGGCCGAGTTTTTCGACGAAACGGCGGGTGTTGCCCGTCGCCGACGAGAAGTAGACGACGATGCCCATGATGATCCTTCCTGCTTGGCGGGATGCTGAATCTCTAGTGTCTCACTGACGAGGCCCGGGCGGGCTCCCCTGGCACGCGTGTCCCATGTGGGATGATCGACGCGGCCTGACCTGCGTGTGCGCGCCCTAGTGTGCGGCGGGCGCGTGGGCTGCTTGGCTGCGGGCGTGCGGGCCGGTTTGCGGTGTGGCGCGTGCCGGTTTGCGGTGTGGCGCGTGCCGCCTGGCGGCGCGGACCCAAGACTGACTATTCAGTATTTCCCCCGACCTTATAGCGGCTTCGCTTCTCGCCCATCCGAGCGGTTCTCAGCCTTTGTCGAGGGACGCGCCCCCGCCTCGTCCCCACCCGGATATACGAAAGCCCCGGCCTCGCGGCCGGGGCTTATCGGCCAGACTCAGGCCTGCAGCGCGAGGGGGGCTGCGGCGGCGACGGCCTTGATGCGGTCGGGGCGGAAGCCGGACCAGTGGTCCTCGCCGACGACGACGACGGGGGCCTGCTGGTAGCCGAGGCCCTTAATGAAAGCGAGGGACTCCGCGTCCTGGGTGACGTCGATCTTCTCGTAGGAGACGCCCTGCTTGTCGAGGGCGCGGTAGGTCGCGTCGCACTGGGGGCAGCGGGGCTTGGAGTAAACGGTGATCGACATGTTCGTGTCTCCTTGCGGCTCAAGGCCGGACGTTGGCATCCTATGTTGACTTTCTAGCGGCTCGTTCGCCGCGAACACGACAACACTACACCTTGGGGCCAACCACGCAAGCGACCCCTAGATGTTGTGTGCGACGCCCTGACTGTGGACGATGCCTGAGGGGCCTGTGGACGGAGCGAGCGGTCAGGATCTCAGAGAGGCCTTTGCGGTTTGTCGCCCCCTCCGCACAGGTGCACGAAGATGCGCGCAAACATTGGGGTTTGCAACTAACCCACGGGCACATCTAGAGGTCTCCAGCACTCTCACACACACCTGTGCACCCTGTGGACGAGCGCATCACCACCCTGTGCATAACCACCTGCCAACCACCCAAAAGATGTCGAGCGTCACACTCTTTGGCGGCGCTCTTCGGCGTGTCGCACCCGCACATCTAGGGGTCGTTGGCGAATAAGTGCCCCTACATGTAGGGGTTTGAGCGGTTTGAGGCAAAATGACTGGGATCCTGCGGAAAGGCGATCGCATGGGGTCTGAGCGAGGTGCCCACGCGCGCCTCCAACGGGAGGCGCACCCTAGATCTAAGGGCCGACACGAGCCCTACATCTAGGCCGACATCCACTCGACTTCTAGGGGTGTGGGCGTGCCCTACATCTAGGGGTGGGACGCAACCTTCATCTAGGCACCACAAATTCGCACGGCAGGATCCTACGGCTGCTGGCCCGCGAAAAAGTTCGCCCAGCACACCCCCTCCACCGACATTTCCGCGAAAAAGTTCGCCCAGCACGCCACAAACCGCCGATTTTGGGCCATTTTTCGTGCGCTGGGCGAACTCCTTCGCGCTCGCGTCCACCATCAGACCGAGCAGGGCGAACTTCTTCGCGCACCGGACCCTGCCCATGGCGATATTGAAACCTATGACACCTCTGCGACCGCTGATGCAGGTCAGCATGACCCCCCCCCACAGGCACGAGCGAGCAAAGGCGACAGGGGTTTCAAAGAACCGAACCGCCTGATCTACGGGGCCTGGCCAGACAACGAGTCGACGCGCCGAGCGAAGCTCGCAGCGCGGACGGCGAGCGGGCGGGCCGCCGCCCACAGGTACACACAGCGGCCCAGCCCCACAAAGCACACGCGGCGCCCGGAACACCGGCGGCACCACAAGCACCGCCGCAGGAAACGGAAAGCCTTACAGCCCCAAGAATGCCTTGATTGCGGGCATCTCGCGCACGGCCTGGACCAGGCCGGCACGGTAGGTCGCCTCCAGGCGCTCGCGCCGCGACTCGGTGTTGTTGATCCACAGGTTGTCAGGTGCGAACACGTAGGCCTGGCCTCGTTCTTCGAGCTCGAAGAGGAGGCGGCGTCCCGCGTTGTAGCGGTCGGGGCGCCGGGCCACGCCCTCGAACACGGAGGGGAACTGACGGTAGGCGGTACGCAGGAGGGCACCGACGCTAGCGGGCATGGGGCCCTTGACGTAGCCGCGGGGGCGAGTGAGGACGACCAAGAGCTTGCGGTAGCCCTCGCGCAGGGGTTGGTCGAAGGGAAGGCCACCGTTGGGGCCGAGTGCGCCATCGACGTAGATGTCGCCGTCGATGTCGGCGGGCGGCATGAGGATCGGCAGCGTGGAGGAGGCTCGGATGATGGGTCCGAGCGTGTCCAGGGTGCTCATTTCCTCCTTGGAGAACCAGCGAACCTGCCCGCGCGACGCGTTGAAGGTGGCAACACGCGTGGTCGCCGGGTTCGCCAAGAACGTGTCCATGTTGAAGGGCAGGGCGCCGTCGGGGTAGCAGATCTGCTGGTAGATGTACTCGGCGTTGAAGTAGCCGTGCCCCTTGCGGAAGTGCTTGAGGCCGCCAAACTCGGGATCCTCGACGAGGTCGACGAAGGTCGCGTGGGAGCGGATCGCGTCGCGGGAGGTGAAGTTGCACAGGTGGCTGGACCCGGCGGAAACGCCCGAGATGTGGGGGAAGTTGATGCCTTCGGCGATGAGTCGGCTCACAAGCGAGGCGGTGTAGGCGTTGCGCATGCCGCCGCCTTCGAACACGAGGGCGGTGTCGTCGATGGTGACCATCGTGGCGATGGATTCTTCGGGGGCCGGGTAGTGCTCTGGCGTTTCCTTCACGTTTCGACCCTACCGCCGCGCCTTCAACCTACGCGCGCGTATGTCCGGTGAAGACCACGTAGTGGTAAAAGAAGAAGCGGAACGCGGTGCCCAGTGCGAAGCCGACCACGTAGACGGCGATATTGTCGGCCAGCGCCGAGGTGAACCCGAGGATGTGGTGGGTGAACAGCAGGCAGAACTGGGAGATGCCGATGCCGCAGGCGTTCGCGAAGAAGAAGAGGATGGCCTCGCGCGTCGCGTTGTCCCGGTTGCGGCCGCGGTAGGTCCACAGGCGGTTGGCGATCCACGAGTAGAGGGTCGCGGTCGCGGCGGCGACGAATTGCGCGGTGTTGGGGTGTCCGGCGAGGATGCCGAGCGGCCCGTGCTGGAGGAGGTTGAACAGTCCGGCGTCGACGACGTAGGCGGTGGCGCCGACCATGCCGAATTGGATGAATTCGCGCACCCAGGCGAGGAGTCGCTGCGTCAGGGACGAGGCCGGGGCCGCTCCCCCGTCGACCCGCCCTCGGGTGCCGGGCTGAGCAAGGGGCGCAGGCCGATCCGCGAGCGCGGCGGGGTCGAGCACAGGGGACTCTGTTTCGAGCGCGGCAGCGGATCCGCGCGAGGGAGCTTGTTCGTCGTTCACTCCCCTAGTGTCGCACGCTCGCCTGAGCGCTTCTACAGTCGGTTGTGAACGACCGTCTCCCGCGAGGACATGCACGCGCTGGCTCGTGACTGAGGACATGACCAAACGAAGTCACGAATACACATCACAGTTCCACAAGGGGATCTCTGCCCAGTTCTCGGGAACACCAAGGTATTCAACCGAAACAGGAGATACTTCGGGGAAGTTATGCAACAGACGTGGAAGTTCGTCGAGCCCTTCCAGATTCAGTTTGGAAAGAAGGTATTGGATGATTGTGAACTGCACGAAGCATTTCCCTTTCTTTTCTTTCCCTTCTGTTTTCTCCATCTCAGCGAGCACAAATTTGCGCAGGAATCCGAGCTCATGGTCTTCCCCTGTAAGCATGGGGCTCTTTGGGAAGGTCCTACTATAGAGTCGACCGTGATGCGCACACACATTTCTGACCTCATTCAGGCAATGCAGCCATGAACTTAGCTGAGATTCTGAAATATTAAGCTGTTGTGCGATTGCTTTCCTTTGTTCATCCCGAGCAAAACCATACAATAGGCGCAGACCACCCCAATCAAGCACATGCACAGCAACCCAGACCGGCAGAATCGCGTCGTATTTCTTTTTGTAATGAATAACCGAGTCTTCATTTGATCGCACAACAGATAAGCTATATTTGTCTAGCCATTCTGAATACTGCTCGGTTGGTCGAACATTGACCTTATCCCATGCCTTACTACCAAGCTTATGAGGACTCACATGAAGATATGGATCATGACGACCGAGTTCATGACCAATCATTGCTCGTAACGCTATCTCAATTCTCGCCAACTGGCGGCCCGTAACAACCCTTAGCTGCTCGTCATACCTATACAGATCCACTACTTTTTCGAGAGTGGTTCCCTGAAGGAAGTCATCAGATGGAGCATTCGTCCCGCTCCGAAGAGTTCGATACGGAAAGGAGTATCCCGACAGGCGATAGTATCCAATTTCACGAAGGACTGAGCGAGCAAACTCCGCATTATGTATTTCCATTCCCCTCTCGCGGAGAATGGAAATCTGATCATCAATAGCCTTAAAAGGCTTGGGCTCCATCGCACACCTCCAGATATATTAAGACCGGCCCTGGACCCTCGTCGGGCGGAACCGGTCATTATGGGGCAATAATACCACCGCATCCTCTCACACGCATAGCTATCGACACGCCGTGGACGGTCACACAGCAACCTACTTGAAGAGGCACCTCCGCACCACCCCAACGTCAATACCCACCTCGCGCCTCTAAGATGGTCCCCATGACTGAGACGACCCCGCACCACACACCCCAGGCCTCGTCGAACATTCCCCCGGTTGCCCCGAAGCGTTACGGGTACCGGGTGCGCGACCAGTTCGGGCAGCATTTTGATGACCCGTGGGATTGGTTGCGCGACGGCGAGGACCCCGAGGTCAGGGCTCATTTGGAGGCGGAGAACGCGTGGGCGGACACGGTGACGGCGCCGACGCGTGAGGCGGCGGTGCGCCTCGTGGAGGAGGTCAAGGCCTCCACGGCGCTCACCGACGTGACGGTTCCGATCCGCGAGGGCAAGTTCTGGTATTTCCGGCGTTTCGCGGAGGGGCAGTCCTACGCGACGCATCACCGCGCGCCGGTGGAGCGCGACGAGGCCGGGGCGCCGATCCCGCTCGTCCCCGCTCCGGGCGTGCCCACGCGGGGCGAGGAGCTCCTCGTCGATGAGAACGAGTGGGCGCGCGGGCAGGAGTTTTTCCGCTTGGCGGACCTGTACCCGTCCCCGGATGGGCGCCTGATTGCGTGGGCGCGGGACACGAGCGGGGATGAGCGCTACACGTGGGTCGTGCAGGAGGCGTCGGGCCGCGTCATCGACGAGGCCGTGGTGGACGCCGGGTACGGCTTCGCGTGGGCGGATGATTCCGCTTCCTTTATCTACATGGGCGTGGACGACGCGTGGCGTGCGTGCGACGTGTGGTTGCACCGCGTGGGCACGCCTCGCGAGGACGACGAGCTGCTGCTGGTCGAGCCGGACGAGGCCTTCGAGATGGGGTTCGCGCCCTCGGGTTTCCCGGGGCACGTCGTCATTCATGCCTCGTCGTCGACGGCGGGCCGCGCGTGGCTGTGGCTGCCCGCCCACCCGTCCGTGCGCCCGCTGCCGCTCATGCCGGTGCGCCCCCGCACGCTGGTGTCGGCGGATTCGGCGGGCGACCGCCTATTCATCGTGCACACGGGGCTGACGCAGGAGGGCTCGCTCGCGCAGGCGATGCTGCCCGCAGGGGGTTCGCCCGAGGCCTTGGCGCAACTCGGCGTCACGTCCTCCTCCGCGTATAGTCGGCAGGCGCTGGCGGATCGCACGCCGGGCACTCCCCTGCCAGAGGATGAGCCCGCGCCCCTCACGCCGTTTGAGTCCTGGGAGCCGCTGGGCAGCCCCGGCCCCGGCGAGCGCATCACCGACGTCGAGGCCCACGCGGACTACGTGGCGCTCTCGCTTCGTTCGGGCTCGCTCACGCAGGTCGACGTGTGGGATCGCCGCGAGCCCTCGCCTACGTGGCGGCGCGTGGAGGTCGACGCCCCGGTGCGCACGATCGCGACGGTGCCAACCCCGTGGACCGATCCGCTGCGCGTCGAGTTCCAGTCGCAGACCGTGCCCCCGACGGTCGCCGAGGTTTGCCTGCCCACCCCCGCCCTGGCCTCGTCCCCCGAGAACCCCGAAGGCGTGGCCCTGAGCGTGCGGAACCTGCGCACCCACCAGGCGCCCGGCTGGGACCCCACCGAGTACATCGAGGAGCGCGTGTGGGTGCTCGCGCGCGACGGCGCGACCCGCATCCCCGTCACCCTCATCCACCATCGCGACGCGCGCCCGGACGGCACGCACGCGGGCTGGCAGATCGGGTACGGCTCGTACGAGGTCAGCTACGACCCCGAGTTCGAGACCCTGCGCCTGCCGATCCTGCGCCGCGTCGTCTACGCGATCGCGCACGTGCGCGGCGGCGGCGAGATGGGCCGCGCCTGGTACGAGGACGGCAAGGAGCTGGTCAAGGAGCACACGTTCACGGACTTCATCGACGTGGCCGACTGGCTGGTCGACTCCGGGTGGGTGGCGCCCGGCCGCCTGGTCGCGGAGGGCCGCAGCGCCGGAGGCCTGCTCATGGGCGCGGTCACCAACGCCGCCCCCGACCGCTTCCGGGCGATCCTGGCGGGGGTGCCCTTCGTGGATGCGCTCACCACGATCCTGGACCCGTCCCTGCCGCTCACCGTCGGCGAGTGGGAGGAGTGGGGCAATCCGCTCTCCTCGCGCGCCGTGTTCGACGCGATGAGCCGCTACACGCCGTATGAGAACGTGCCCGACGGCGCGCTCCTGCCCGCGATCATGGCGACGACGTCGGTCAACGACACGCGCGTCGAGTTCGTCGAGCCCACCAAGTGGGTGCAGCGCCTGCGCGAGGCCACCGGCCAGGTTCCCACGACGGACGAGGCCGGGGCTGAGTCTGTTCCCGCGCGCGACCCGCGCGAGCGTCCGATCATCCTGCGCACCGAGATGGTCGCCGGGCACGCCGGCCCGTCCGGGCGCGAGGGCCGGTGGGCGGCGCGCTGCGAGGAGTTCGCCTTCGCGCTGGGCCAGGTGGGCGTCACGGTGTAGGGGTTGATGCAGCTCACGAGCTGCCCCGGCCTCGTTTCCCTTCCGATCAGGCAAGCGGGATGCCGATAGGATGAGTGCATGACGATTACGGCGGCGGCAGACGGTTCTTCCCTCGGCAATCCCGGGCCCGCAGGGTGGGCATGGTACGTGGACGAGGACACGTGGGACGCGGGCGGCTGGCCGCAGGGCACCAACAACCTGGGCGAGCTGACCGCGATCCTGCGCCTGCTCGAGGCCACGGCCGAGACCGGCGAAGAGCTACACATCCTCGCCGACTCGCAGTACGCGATCAACGTCGTGTCGAAGTGGCGGCTCGGCTGGAAGAAGCGCGGCTGGACGAAGGCCGACAAGAAGCCCATCAAGAACCTCGAACTCATCCAGGAGATCGACCGCGCCATGGAGGGGCGCCGCGTCACCTTCGAGTGGGTCAAGGGCCACGCCGGGCACCGCATGAACGAACGCGCCGACGACCTCGCGCGCGGGTGCGCCGAGGCCTACCAGGCCGGTCGCACTCCCGAGCCGGGCCCGGGGTTCGGGGGCGGTGCCCGCGGGTCGCACGGGTCTGCGTCTGCGGATCAGGCCTCCGGGGGCGCTGCCGCTGTACCCGCTGCACCCGCGTCGGTCGAGCCGCACGGCTCTATGGAGTCCGGCGCGAGCACACCTGCCGAACAGCAACACGCCGAGGCCGACAGGGCCGCCGCTGCGCCCACGCGCCCGAGTAAACACGCGGAGGAACCCGCGGCTGCATCGACATCTGCGCCCGCTTCGCGCAGCGCCTCTACCGACGGGGCCACCACCAACGAGGCCGCCACGTCGACCTTCCGTTCTCATCCCAGCGTTTTCTCCACGCTCGCCGAGCCGAGTGAACCCACGGAGGCGGCCCCGGCCTCGTCCGTGAGTGAACCCGCGATCACCACCGAGGACGCGGTCGCCCGAGAGCGCGAGTTTATCCTCGCGTGGACCGACGGGGACGAGGCAGCTCTGACTGCAATGACGGACGAACGTACGACTCGCATCTGGCCGGGCGGGGAGGCGACCACGACGTTGGGCGGGCCATCGCCCGCCTCGCCGTCGGTGGGGCGCATCGACGTGCAGGACTTGGGGGGCGCGTTCCTGACGCGCTACCGGGTTCGTTGGGAGGGCGGCGCGTCGCTGGAATCCAGCATGTGGGCGCCGGCGACTTCTGGCGAGGCGCGCCTGATCATGGTGCACCACCAGTCGACGCTGATCTCCTGAGCCGGGGCATTCTGTCGCGGGCGGGCGTTCGCGGGCGGGCCGCCGCCCACGGGCGCACCAAGCAGCCCGGCCCAGCAACGCAGACCCCTCCGCGAGGATCCCCGCCACACACCTACAGCTTGGCGCCCTCGAAGCTGAAGATGTCGAGGAACTTGCGCGCACGATCAGACGACGGGTCCGCGAAGAACTTGCGCGGCGGGTCGACCTCGACGATGCGCCCCTCGTCCATGAAGACGATGCGGTCGGCGATCGCGCGGGCGAAGCCCATCTCGTGCGTGACAATGAGCATGGTCATGCCGGTGCGCGCCAGTTCGAGGACGACGTCGAGGACCTCGCGCACCATCTCCGGGTCGAGGGAGGCCGTGACCTCGTCGAGGAGGAGGATCTCAGGGTTCATCATGAGGGCGCGCACGATGGCGACGCGCTGGCGCTGGCCGCCGGAGAGCTGGCGCGGGTAGTCCTCAGCGCGGTCCGCCAGGCCGACGCGCTCGAGCAGTTTGTGCGCCCGCTCCTCGGCGTCGGCACGCAATTCTCCGGCGACGAGGCCCGGGGCGAGCGTCAGGTTCCCCATGACGGTCAGGTGGGGGAAGAGCTCGTAGGACTGGAAGACCATGCCGATGCGGCGGCGGACCTCGGGCCAGGAGACGCCGGGGGCCGCCAGGTCGGTGCCGTCGAAGAGGATCTGCCCGGAGTTGATGGGCTCGAGGCCATTGATCGTGCGCAGGAGCGTGGACTTGCCGCAGCCGGAGGGTCCGATGATGACGACGACTTCGCCGTCGGCGACGTCGAGGGAGACGCCGCGCAGGGCGTGGTGTCCGCCGGGGTAGGTCTTGTCGAGGTCGACGAGGCGCAGCTGTGGCTCGCCGTCGCCCGCGTGGGCCGAGGCCGTGGCGGGCTCGTACGCACCGCCGTCGTGAGAGGCGGAGCTGCCCTGAGCCGAGGCGCCGCTTGCAAAAGTCAGTTCTGCCATGTTTTCTCCATGTGGCGTGAGAGGAGCGAGATCGGCCAGCAGATGAGGAAGTACGCCGCGAAGATCAGGCCGTAGATCCACAGCGAGGCGGTCGGGTAGTTGAAGCGGTTGGCGTCGATGATCTGCTGTCCGACTTTGAGGACTTCGACGACGCCGATGAGGACGACGAGCGAGGTCGTCTTAATCATGCGGGTGATGAGGTTGACGGCCGGTGGCGCGAGCCTGCGCAAGGTTTGCGGCAGGATGACGCGGCGCATGGTCTGTCTCGGGGAGAGTCCCAGAGCGTAGGCGGACTCGTACTGGTGGCGCGGGATCGCGATGAGCGCGCCTCGTACGAGGTCGCCCATCTCGGCACCGCCCCACAGGGTGAAGACGAGGACCGACGCGGTGATGCCGTCCAGATTGATCCCCGCGACGCGCGTGAGCCCGAAGTAGGCCACGAAGAGGAGGACGAGCTGGGGCATGATGCGCACGAACTCAAGGTAGAGCTGCATGAGCCAGCGCAGGAGAGGCCAGCGCGAGCGCATGCCGAGGCCGACGAAGACACCGAGGATCAGCGACAGCACGACAGACAGCGCGGAGATGCCGACGGTGACGCCCAGGCCCTCGAGGATGCGCACGAGGTTGCGGCCCTCGAAAATGACGTTAATTCCCAAATCCGCCACGGCGCACCTTCTTTTCGATCAGTCGGGCCGCGATGGACACGGGCAGGAGGATCACCAGGTAGGCGACGACCAGGAGGATCAGCGCCTCTGAGGTGTTGTAGGACATGCCGATGAGGTCTTTCGCGACGTACACGAGGTCGGGCAGCGCGACGACGGACACGACGGACGTTTCCTTGATGAGGAAGATGACGTTGGCGGCCAGCGGCGGCACGGAGGTCGCGATGGCCTGCGGCAGGGCGACGTGGCGCAGCGTCTGGGTGCGCGTGAGGCCGAGCGCGGACGCCGACTCCCACTGAATCGTGGCAACCGAGTCGAGGCCCGAGCGCAGGGCTTCGGCCATGTAGGCGCCGCCCAGGAAGATGAGGCCGACGATCGCGCAGGTCTCGCCGCTCCACGTGATGCCCACGCGCGGCAGGCCAAAGTAGATGAAGAAGAGCTGCACGAGGAGGGGCGTGTTGCGCGACAGTTCGACGTAGGCGGCCCCGATCTGGGAGGCGACGGGGATCCGATACTGCCGGATCGCTGCCACGAGCAGGCCGACCGCGAGGGAGCCGACGATGCCGATGGCCGCGATCCGCAGGGTGAGGATGGCGGCGTCGACGTAGAGGGGCGCGTATCGCGCCAGGATCTCAACGTTCATGGTCATGCGGAGGGGCGAGGCCATGGCCGCTCCGGGTGTTCACCCGCGGCGGGCGGACCCGGGAGGGACCACGGCCTCGTACCTGCGTCAGTTGGTGGAAGTGGTATCCACGCCGCCTTCGACAACCAGGTCGTCGGGGGTCGCGGCGTCACCGTAGACGGGGGCGAGGGTCTGCTCGTAGTCCTTGTGGAAGAAGTCTTCCTCGCCGAGCTCGACGAGTTCGTTGTTCAGCCAGTCGAGGAGAGCGGTGTTGCCCTTCTTGACGGCGGCCGCGATGTAGCTGGTCTCGCCCAGGCTCCTGATCCCGACGCTGAAGCCGGGGTGCTGGATCGCCCAGGCGATGACCTCGGTGTTGTCGGTGGAGAAGGCCTCGCCGCGGCCATCCTCGAGGGCCTGGTAGGCGTCGGAGTACTGGTCGAACTTGAGGAGCTTCACCTCGGGGTGGTTGGCCTCGAAGTAGGCTTCGGCGGTCGTGCCCTTGGTGACGATGAGGGTCTTGCCGGCCAGCTGGCTCACGTCGGTGATTTCAGCCGAGGTGGGCGAGACGACGCCGAGGGAGACCTTGAAGTAGGGGTTCGCGAAGTCAACCTTTTCGGCGCGCTCGGGTGTGACGGTGAAGTTCGCGAGGGTGATGTCGACCTTGTTGGAGGCGAGGACCTCGGTGCGGGCGGCGGCGTCGACGGGGACATACTTGGCGGTGACGCCCAGGTCGGCGGCGATGCGGTCGCCGTAGACGACGTCGTATCCGGCGGGCTTGCCGTCGGTGTCGATGTAGCCGAAGGGGGCCTTGTCGGAGAAGATGCCGATGACGATTTCGCCGGCTTCCCTGATCTGTTCGGGGGTGCGGTCGCCGACCTGCGCACTGGTGGAAGGCGAGGAGGATACCGAGCCACCGGAGCAGGCGGTCATGCCGAGGGCTGCGACCATGGCGACGGCGGCCGTGGCGAGTCGAAGGAATGGCTTCTTGCGTGCGTGAGTGGCGCTCATGAGGGCTCCTTGAATGCGGTGTCAGTGCAAGCGCCGAGGTGTGTGTTCCTCGGCGACATCACCGATATTTCCACCGGACGGTTGGTTGCGCGACGGATACTTCTCGTTTTGAAACTATGTGACAGGAGCGAGCGGCGACGAGGCGCGGGAGCGCGCAACCTCCGGGCACTCAGAGAGTGCAAGTTGTCACGCACGGCCTCGCCAGCGCGCACAAGGCCGTGGCGACACGTAAAAATTGCTCCCATGCCCAAGCTCCCTCGCACCGTGAACGTTGCCGTGGCGGCGAAGCCTACCCGCTACGAGATCGTGGAGGGGCTACGCATCACGGCGCCCGTCGCCGCGGGTTACATTCCGCTCGGCCTCGCGTATGGACTTCTTGTCGTCCAGCTAGGTATGCCGTGGTGGTTGGCTCCGGCTCTGTCCCTGTCCGCCTACTCGGGGTCGGCCGAGCTCCTCGTCATTACCCTGGGCTCGCAGAACACGCCGCTGGCGGTCATCGCGGTGACGATGCTGCTGGTGAACTTCCGCCTCCTCTTTTTCGCGTTCTCGTTCCCTCTGCACGCGATCGAGGGGCGTGTTGCGCGCCTGTTTTCGATGTATGCCCTGGTCGACGAGGCCTACGCCCTGACGGCCGCGCGCCCCAACGGGTGGACGAAGCCTCGGCTCTTGGCGATGCAGGTGCTCTTCCACCTCACGTGGCTCGTGTCGGGCCTGGTAGGAGTGTTCGCGGGGGCGTTGATTCCCACGCAGATCGAGGGCCTGGATTTCGCGCTGACGGCCCTGTTCATCACGCTGACCCTGGACGCGGCGCGTTCGATGCGTGAGGTGCCGTCGGTTCTTTTGGCGGGCGTGTCCTTCGCGGTCGCGATGGCTGTGGATTCGGCGCACCGCCTGCTGGTCGCTCTGCTGCTTTTTGTCGCGTGCCTGGGGGTGCGCCACGTTCTTCATCGCCGAGGCATTATGCGCTCCTCGGACGAGGTGGCCGAGGGGGGTGCTCGGTGACTGCAACGCTGCCTTACCTACTGGGGATCCTAGCGATCACCTTCGTCATCGACTTCACGCTGCGAGCTGTGCCCTTCAAAATTTTGGAGCCGCTGCGTGATTCCCGTTTCGTATCGGACATGGCGGTGTGGATGCCGCCGGGCATCATGCTGATTCTCGTGCTCTCAACGCTGTCGCATAACGCACAGTCGGCGGGCGAGCGCTGGTGGGCGGCGCTGGTGGCGACGGGCGTGACGGTCGCGGTGCACCTGCTGAGCGGCCGCAAGCTCCTGTGGAGCGTCGGCATCGGAACGGTCTGCTACGTCGCGCTGCTGAACTGGCTCTGACACCCTGTACTGAATCGAGCTGGCGAACTGTGCTGAACTGCGCTGACGAACTGCTCCGACAAACTGCTCGCCGAACGACTCCAAGCCGCGGGCGCGCGGGTTACCGCCCCCAAAGTCGCACGTAATTTAACATGGTCATTTTTCGAGACACTCCACAAACGCTGCAATTCCAACGACATGCTTTCAAAGCCTGAAATACTCGCAGGGGAATTACGTGCGACATTGTTGGGGAACCGCGCATGGCAGTCCGACCCTTTGATCCGCACGTGGGCCCGCTAATGCGCACGTGGGCCCGCTAATACGAGCCTGGGCAGCCCCGCCCACGGCCCAACGCCCACGGGCAGAACGAGCCCGCCCCAAAACCGCTACCATTGTGTCCATGCACACAGAGTCGTACCTGCACCACGGTCACACCGTTTACGAACACCGCCTGGACGTTCCCCTTGATCACCTGCGCCCCGCCGGCGCGGACAACCCGACGATCCAGGTTTTCGCGCGCGAGGTCGTGCGCAAGGGCCACGAGAACGCGCCCTACGCGGTGTTCCTGCAGGGCGGCCCGGGCTACCCGAGCCCGCGTTTCGGCACGTTTACGGGCGGGTGGATGAATCGTCTCCTGCAGGATTACCGTGTGGTGCTCCTGGATCAGCGAGGCACGGGCCAGTCGACCCGCATGGACGCTCAGGCGCTCGCCCACTTGGGCACAGACGAGGAGAAGGCCGCGTACCTGCGCCACTTCCGTCAGGACCAGATTGTGTATGACGCGGAGGCACTGCGCCGCGAGTTGTGCGGCGATGAGCCGTGGACGACGCTCGGACAGTCCTTCGGTGGCTTCATCACGACCTCGTACCTGTCGCTGGCTCCCCAGGGCCTGAAGGCCAGCTTGATCACGGGAGGCCTGCCAGGCCTCGTCCATGTGGATGAGATCTACCGCCTGACGTATGAGCGCACGGCGGCGCGCAACCGCGCGTACTTCCAGCGCCACCCGGGGGATGAGCGCACGGTGCGTGAGCTGTGCGCGCACCTGGCTGACACGGAGGAGACGCTGCCGACGGGCGAGCGCCTGTCCCCCACGCGCCTGCGCATGATCGGCATGATGCTGGGCGGGCAGGGCAACACGGATCAGCTGCACTACCTCCTCGAGGGGCCGTGGACGTCGGTTCGAGGCCAGCGCCGCCTCTCGTCGCAGTTCCTGGCGGCGATCGGCTCGCAGGTGGACGTCGCGCCGATTTACGGCGTGTTCCAGGAGTACATCTACGCGTGCGCGACGCCGGACCTGGTGGGCACGGCGACGCTCTGGGCGGCGGACCGTCTGGCCGAGGAGGTCCCGGGCTTCGCGAAGGACGCGAACCCGCTGGATGAGAGCGAGCCCTTCTACCTGACGGGTGAGCATTTCATGCGTCGCGTGTTTGACGAGGATCCGGGCTTGGCGCCGCTGAAGGGTGCGGCACAGATCCTCGCGTCGACGACGGAGGCGGCTCCCGTCTACCTGCCGGACGTATTGGCCGAGAACACGGTGCCGGTAGCGGCGGCCGTGTACTACGACGACATGTTCGTGCCGCGCGAGCTGTCCTTGGACACGGGCAACCTGATCGGAGCCCGCCACTACATTACGAACGAGTACCAGCACGACGGTTCCGCCTATTCGGGCGGGAAGGTCGTCTCTCACCTGCTGGACCTGCTCGCGGACTGACCCGCGAACGCCTGATTGAAAGGACTGGCCATGAGCGCCTCATCTACCTGTTCTTGTCCGTGCGTCGGCTCGGTGGACCCGACTCGGGTCGCGGGGTTCGCGGCGGGCGTAGGCGCGACTGTCGCGTGGTATGCCCTGCCGGATTACGTGCGCTCGCGCCCGTTGCGCGGCCTCGTGAAGGCGGGCTTGCTGGGTGTGCTCGGTTGGTCGATGGTGGCTCAGCTCCCGGAGGGCGCGGAGCTTGCGCCCTACGACGACGAGGACGTGGATTGTTCAAAGTCTTCTCCCGTCGCCGGTGAGGATCCGCTCGACGGCGTCACGGAAGCGGATCCGACGGAGCTGGCGGTTCTCGCGGGCGCGGCGCTGGGTTCTGCGATGATCACGGTCGGCGTGGAGCGTTGGCTGTTCCGCCGCGGTGAGCGTCGTCGCGCGCAGGGCGCTCGTTTTGCTCATACGAGGCAGGGGCTGGTTCTGGGCGCTCTGGAGGCCGCTGTGACCGTGGTGACGTTCGGTGCGGGGGCTGTGCGAGGCAGGCTCTCGAAGGACTGAGGCGGCGCCCGCCGACCTCGCGCCAGCCGACCTCGCGCCCGCAGCCGTCCGCCGCCCGCTCGTTAGCGTTCGCGCCCGAAGACCATGGAGCGGGCGATGGCGGCACCGACCCACCCGCAGGCCATGACGAGGATGGGCACGCCCACGGCCGTCCACCACGAGGACGCGGGGACAAAGTACCGCAGCACCGCGAATTCCACGGGGGTGACGACGAGGAGCGCGAGCGAGATCGTCGCTATCGTCGCACCGACGGGTCGGCGCTTGAACGTCAGGTCCACGACCTCGCGGCGTGTCTTGCCCTGTCCGGCGGCGACCTGCGAGACGGGCAGCGCCTCCTCGCAGCGCCCCAACTCGACGAGACAGAGGGTCATTTCGCGCGCAATCTCGGCGGATTGGGGATGCAGGCGTATACCGGTCGAGGCCTTGGCGGCGCTGGGCGCGGGCAATGAGCGCGAAGGGGTCGGCCATGTCGTCGCCGTAGGCGCGTGCGCGCGTCGCATATTTATTCCTCGCACAGTGGGTACAGGCCGAGGAGGTCAGCGCACGCGGCGGCCTGAATGTCGCGGCGGTAGCACGCGCCCGAGGTGGCCTCGTCCACGGCCTAGCATCAGGAGCGACCGCATCACCTTGCGGTGCAGTTGACTCCAACGCCTATCTCCACTCTCGACACCCACTTCAACGTGTTCTACAATTCACAATGTTATGTAGTAATTAGACAAAGATTTTACGTTGTTTCCCTGTAGGCTAGAGAACGTTCTAACAGTTTCTCATTAACCTAGAAAAGACCCCTCAGCAATGAAGCACTTCCGCACCGTCGAAGTGGGGCTTGTCGCAGCCCTCTCCCTGGCGTTAACGCCTGCCGCGACGTTCGCAGCACCATCACAGGCAGACGCTTCTTCCGGGGACACGTCAATTACGGCTCCCAGCAACCCGCCCGTGTCCGACGAAGACCGCCAAACGGCTGACGCCCAACAAGCCGAGGAGAACGCCCGAGCAGCGCGACCCGACCCGCAGCCGCCCACCTCGCCTGCTCCTTCGGCCCCATCGACGCAGACCCCGCCCCTCGTCACCACTCAGCCAGACGGGAGCACCGGCAACGACAAGGTGCACATCCTGTCCCTGTCGGGCGCTGACTGCATCGTGGTAGAGTCGAATGGTCACTTCGGCATCGTGGACGCAGGCGACGACAACGACTACCCGGACGGGTCAGACCCCCGCTACCCGTGGCGAGCAAATATCGCCACATGGGGACAGGAAGACCAGGTGCGCCCCTACCTCGACAGTCTGGGCGTGAACTCCTCCAACCTCGACTTCTTCATCGGCACTCACCCGCACTCCGACCATATCGGCTGGGCAGACACTCTGATCCACCGGTACCATCCCAAGCACATCTACACGCCCGTCTACGACGATTCCTACTCGGTCAGCGACGACGTGAACCCACTGTGGGACAACCAGAAGGTCTACGACGACCTCGTAGCCGCAGCGACGTGGGCTCAGAGCGCGTACGGGGCGACGTTCGACCAGCACGTCAAGCCCGGACAAGGCGACCTCATCCAAATGGGCGACATGCTCGTCCAGATCATCCCCCTGTCTCCCGACGAGGAATACGCGCACCCCGGCAAGCTCACGAACACGAACCTCATCAGCTACACGGCGAAGATCACGGCCCACGGACACAGCGCCTACCTGTCCGCTGACCTCGAGAGCGGCGAAGGCAAGGAAGACTACGCGGCCGGGGTGGTCGGTCACGTGGACTGGCTGAAAGCCGGTCACCACGGCCTATCGAGCTCAAACAGCGAAAGCTTCCTCAACACACTGTCCCCATCGCTCGTCATGAATACGGGCTACGAGTTCCACGCCCCCGACCGTCTTGGCCTGCCTGCGCTGAAGGGCCGCTACGAATGGTTCGAGGCATACTCGATGCGCAACGCGGGCATCCCCGCCCTCATCGGCACCTTCACCCCCGACGGGATCACCCACCCCTACATGAACGTCGGAATGGGGCACACATTCGCATCGACCACGCCCCACACCTACTGGTTCCACAACGGCAAACCAACCCCGACGCGCGGATGGTGGAAGGGCTTCTACGACGGCTGGCACTACTTCAACGGTTCCGTATCTGCCGTCGAGAATGGCTGGGTGCTCGACGGAGGTCACTGGTACTGGATGGACGCCACCTCCAACATGGCTGTGAACACGTGGGTCCACGACGGTGACAAGTGGTACTGGGTGGACGGCTCCGGCCACATGCTCAGCGGCGGCTGGCACCTCATTGGCGGCACCTGGTACTACCTCACCGGCTCCGGCGCTGTGGCGACAGGCTGGCTCCAGGACGGTGGCTCCTGGTACTACCTGCACGCCAACGGCGCGATGGGGCAGGCGTGGATCCACGATGGTACCGGCTGGTTCTGGATGGACCCCTCGAGTGGGCGCATGGACGCTGGCGGCTGGCGTAACATCTGGGGCTCCTGGTACTACCTGAGCGGCAGCGGCAAGGCTGCGGAAGGCTGGATGCTGGATCGAGGCTCCTGGTACTACATGGCTCCCGGCAGTGCCCAGATGCGCACCGGATGGGTGAACGACGGCACCGGGTGGTTCCTCCTGTCCAGCAGCGGAGCAATGCGCTCGGGTGGCTGGGTCCAAGACGGTGGCAACTGGTATTGGCTCGACGGCAGCGGGATGATGCTCACAGGCTGGATCCAGTCGGGTGGCGCGTGGTACTGGCTTGACCCTGTCAGCGGACACATGGCGGTCGGCACGGCCACCACTGATGGCCGAACATCCCAGTTCGCACCTTCCGGCCGGTGGCTCGGATACATCTGAGCACACTCTCGCCGACAGAGACAGCAGGGGAGCGCTCGCCTTGACGATACCGTCGGGCGGGCGCTCCTTCGCACGTGCCCGAGGTGACCTCGTCCACGAAACACGGCCCACCAGCCTCGTCGCGGGCGTCGCACCCACTATCCTGGACCCTGTACGCGAGGCCGCCCCGGCCTCGTCCGTCCGACACCGCACATAGAGGAGCCCCCATGGCGACCGAGCCCGTGTTCGAGGCCATCAACTGGAACAAGATCCAAGACGACAAGGACCTCGAGGTCTGGGATCGCCTGACGGGTAACTTCTGGCTGCCTGAGAAGATTCCGCTCTCCAACGACCTGCCGAGCTGGAAGACCCTCACCAAGGACGAGCAGCTCATGACGAACCGCGTGTTCACGGGCCTGACCCTGCTCGACACGCTCCAGGGCACGGTCGGCGCGGTGTCGCTGATCCCGGACGCGCGCACCCCGCACGAGGAGGCCGTCTACACGAACATCGCGTTCATGGAGTCGGTGCACGCCAAGTCCTACTCGTCGATCTTCTCCACCCTGCTCTCCACGGAGGAAATCAACGAGTCCTTCCGCTGGTCGAACGAGAACGCCGCCCTGCAGAAGAAGGCCGCGATCGTCAAGTCCTACTACGACGGCAACGACCCGGAGAAGCGCAAGGTCGCCTCGACGATGCTCGAGTCCTTCCTCTTCTACTCGGGCTTCTACGCGCCCATGTACTGGAGCTCGCACGCCAAGCTCACGAATACTGCCGACCTGATCCGCCTCATCATCCGCGACGAGGCCGTCCACGGCTACTACATCGGCTATAAGTACCAGCTGGCCGTGAATGAGTCGAGCCAGGAGCGCCAGGACGACCTGCGCGACTACACGTACTCGCTGCTGTACGAGCTCTACGAGAACGAGGAGCAGTACACGGAGGACCTGTACGATCCGCTCGGCCTGACCGAGGACGTCAAGAAGTTCCTGCGTTACAACGCGAACAAGGCGCTCATGAACCTGGGTTACGAGGCCCTGTTCCCGCACGATGCGACCGACGTGAACCCCGCGATCCTGGCGGCCCTGAGCCCCAACGCGGACGAGAACCACGACTTCTTCTCGGGTTCCGGCTCGTCCTACGTGATGGGCGAGGTCGTGGACACCGAGGACGAGGACTGGGACTTCTGATCCCGCTATCATGCGGCCGGGCGCGCGTTGTGCGCCCGGTCGCGTTTTCTATGCGCGCCCCCTTTCCGGGGTTCCCCCAAAAGTCGCACGTAATTTAAGGCGGTCATTTTTGGGCGTGCCTCTCAAACGTTGCAATTCCAACGCTTAGATTTCAAACTCTGAAATAAGCACGGGGAAATTACGTGCGTCATTGGTGAGGAACCACTGGGCTGCGACTGAGGAAATCCGGCGGTCTAGCCGCACCCACGTTGTAACGTCTCGCGGCACGCGTTACGCGGCCTGCGTGCGCTCTCGGCGCCGCCACGCGCACGCGCCGGCGAGGCCGAGCAGGGCGGCCCCTCCCGCTAGCTGCGGGTAGATGCCGATGGATCCGGCCTTGGGGAGCACGCCGACCTGTGTGTCGACGACGCGAATGCCGGGCGTGCGATCCCCGGGCAGGCTGCCCGAAGCGGGCAGGACGCGCACGGAGCTAAAACCCTCGTCGGCGCCGAAGTCCGTCTTCACGACGGTCGTGGCGTCGGCGTCGGTACCTGCCTCGATATGGAAAGCGACGGGACGGGGCAGCAGTGCATGACCGGCGGGGGCGCGGGTCTCCACGAGCCAGCAGGTCTTCCCCGTCTCCAGGGGCGCGGTCACGAAGCTCGACCCTCCATCGAGGACGGAGACCGGGTCCCCAGCCAGGGCCTCGTTGTCGTAGATCGCGACGGCCGCGGAGCGCACAGTCAGGCCCGGCGCAAAGTTCGGCGTGTCCGTCAGGCGCCCGGTCGCGCCCGCGAGGGCGCCGTCGTTCGTGGCCGTGATGCGGTAGGTGACGGTGATGTCGTCTGTCGTGGCGCCTTCGACGGAGTCGAGCTCCTTCTGGATGCGCAGCTTGGGGACCTGCTCGCGATTGGTGAAGCTGCAGGTGATCGGCAGGGCCGCAGGCGACGAGGCCGGGGCGACCTGGGAGAAGTCCACACCGCCCGTGTCAGCATCGCGAGTGACATTCACGCGCTCGCCCACGCCGTTCAGGCAGGTCACGTCGACGAGGCTCCACTGCGCGGAGTTCGGGTCATCGCTGGTCTTCCAGGGGCCGAAACGCCCCTGCGCACCAAAACCCAACGGGAATCGGCCGGCGATTCGCGGCCCCGTCTCGGCGATGATGAACTGAAAGAAGCCGGGCATGAAGGCCCTGTAGCCGGAGGACACCACCCCGGCCTCGCCGTAAGCGGTCGGGGTCAGGTTCGCGTCCTCGAAGGAGTTCCACCCGACGAAGCCGACGGCCGTCACGCTCGTGGTGAGCGGGGTTCCCGTGGGCGCGGTCGAGTCCCCCAGGCCCATCGTCGTGAAGGTGGAGACCGGGGTCGAGCCCGCGGGGCAGTTTCCGTCCGCGTTGGGCACGAATCCGGAGAGGAGGAGTCGGTAGGGGATCCCGTTGACGGTGATCGTCTGGTCCGAGGTGGTCTTGGTGATCGTCAGGGCGTCGTCCGAGTCGGGGGTCTGGTCGGGCTTGCCTGCCGAGCCCGGGTAGTACTGGGGCTGATCCGTGTAGATGTCGTATCTGCCTTTTCCTTCACCGACTTTCTGGAAGCAGTGCCAGTTGCCATCGGATCGGGCAAGCGCGTAGTAGGGGGCGCTCGATGGGCAGGTGCGCGGCGCGGAGGCGCAGGAGACCCATTCGTAGGGGCCTCCCTTGCGTCGCACGGCCGTCGTGTCCGTGTCGTTGTCAGTTTCCTGCTGGTCGAAGGGGAAGGACTCTTCCAGGTCGCCGATGCGGATGTCGAAGGACGAGTGCACCCAGTGGATCTGGGAGTAGATCGGGAAGTTTTTATGGCGCACGGCACCGATCAGGAAGGTGCTGTTGAGCGGGACCGTTCCGGGGTTGTTCGGCTTGTAGCCGAGCGCACTCGTCGTCGAGGTCGAGATCGCGTCGGGCGTGTATTCGCCGTAGTAGGGGTACTGATAGTAGGCGGCCAAGTGGTAGTCCCAGGCGACGCCTCGGGTGACGTAGGACCAGTAATCGCCGTTTGTCGCAATGTTCGCGTCGAGCCAGTCCTGGGAGTACCCCGCGCGATACGCGACGGAGCGCTGGTTGGGGTCGGCGGAATTGTAGACCGTCATGCCGTGCACGATGCTTTCACCGCGCGGTCGGCCAGGTGACCACCCGCCGGCGGATGGTCGTCTCGGTCGGCAGTGCCTCTCCTGCGGACGCCACGCTGCATGTCAGTGAGGGTCATACTGCCCCCACATCGATATGGTTACTGACTCACCATAACAATGGGACTTAGTTCCCGCACAACCCCCTAGGTCAGTATTTACTCATGCCCACACATGCGGACAGAAATGCGCACACTTACCCACGCCGTGAGTCAATCGCACCCACCTCACACGACAACTATGCAATCAAGCTGACCGCACAGAATTAAAGGGACCTACGGCCTGTCATCCACCGATATGGCGACAGGCATATGCCCACACTCACCGCATGGTAAATAGAAAACACTTGTGCTCTATGCAACATGCGGCGGCAACCAAGCATCCCACAGAGCCCTCATCGACCGGCAACACACCACCACTCAGATCATCGACCCGACCGAGCGAGTGTCCGCACTCTGTTTGCTCGCACACACTTATCGTCACATATGTAACATTTGCACCAGGCGCCACAGTCGCGCCATTGCTGAGTATTCCTCGGCATGGCGCGCATCCGGAAGAAACAATGGGCCTTTACTCATCGGAAACATCCCGACAGATGAGGCCCCGGCACTTCCGAGGCCCGTTAGACTGTGACTGGGAGCGGCTTCGCTTCCACGCAGAACGTACGTCGCGCACACAGCGCGGGGGAATGAGGAGAGCACGACTATGAGCATCTTCGACCGCTTCGAGAGCGCCGTCGAGAGAGGCGTCAACGGCGCCTTCTCGCGCGTGTTCCGGTCGGGGATCAAGCCCGTGGACATCACCACGGCGATCCGCCGCGCCATGGACGAATCCGTCCAGGAAGTCTCCGCCTCGCGCATCATCGCCGCGAACCACTTCGCGGTCTACGCCTCGCGCACCGACCTTACATCCCTCGAGGCATCCCTCGACGTCCTCGCCGACGAATTCGCCCAGCAGGCCACCGAGCACGCCTCCTCAAACGGCTACTCACTCCTCGGACCCGTGACGATCGAATTCATCGCCGACGCATCCGAACCCAGTGGCACCCTCAAGGTCGACGCCGAAAACCGCAGGGGCCCCGCAGCACCCGCTACCGCCTCGTCCGCATCCCCCGAACACCCCATCATCGACGTCGACGGTGAAAAGTGGCTCCTCACCGAGCCTGTGACCGTCATCGGACGCGGCTCTGAAGCCGACATCGTCGTCAACGACTCGGGTGTCTCGCGCCGTCACCTCGAACTGCGCATCACCCCCACCGGCGTGATCGCCACCGACCTCGGTTCCACCAACGGCACCTTCGTTGAAGGACACCGAATCGACGCAGCGACCCTGCTCGACGGCAACCAGATCGTCATCGGACGTACCAAGATCCTCTTCTGGACCCACCCAGACCAGAGCGGAGTTTAATGAAGTGACCACCGACCTCGCATTCACCGTCTTCCGCATCGGGTTCCTGGTGCTGCTTTGGCTCCTCGTGCTCGCGGCCGTCAACACGCTGCGACGCGACATCTTCGGCACCGTCGTCACCCCGCGCGGCAAGGGACGCGACAAGGCGACGTCACGCCGCAAAGCCTCCCGCGACAAGCGCAAGGACAAGAAGCGCACGTCCTCCAACCCGCTGGTTCCCAAGGATCTCCTGGTGACCGGCGGCCCGCTCGTGGGCACCATGCTGCCCCTCGGCGAGGCCCCCATCGTCATCGGGCGCTCACCCGCCTGCACCCTCGTGCTCGAAGACGAGTACGCCTCCAGCCGCCACGCGGCACTCACCCCCCAGTCCGACGGCTGGTGGATCGAAGACCTCTCCAGCCGAAACGGCACCTTCATCGACGACGAACGCCTGAGCACCCCGCGCCAGCTCAAGATCGGTGACGTCATCCGAATCGGCCAGACGAGTCTCGAATTGGTGGGTTGATATGTCAGGAAACGCGGTTCAATTCCACTACGCTGCCCGCTCCGATGTGGGCCTCGTTCGTTCCAACAACCAGGACTCCGGCTACGCCGGCGCGAACTTGCTGGTCCTCGCCGACGGCATGGGCGGCCCCGCAGGCGGCGACATCGCCTCCTCCGTGGCCCTCGCGCACCTCGTCCCCCTCGACACGGACTCCCACCCGGCCGACTCGATGCTCCCCCTCCTGCGCGAGGCTCTCCTCGACGCGCACGAGGAACTCACCGATCGTTCGAGCCGCGACCGCGACCTCGAAGGCCTGGGCACCACCTGCATCGCGCTCATGCGCAGCGGCAACCGCCTGGCGATGGTCCACATCGGTGACTCGCGCGCCTACGTGCTGCGCGGCGACACGCTCACGCAGGTCACGACCGACCACTCCTTCGTGCAGTACCTGGTCGACACCGGCCAGATCACGCCCGAGGAAGCCGAGCACCACCCCAACCGCAACGTCGTCCTGAAGATCCTCGGCGACGCGCAGGCCGACGTGGCCCCCGACGAAACCATCCGCGAGGCCGTCGTCGGCGACCGCTGGATGCTGTGCTCCGACGGCCTCTCCGGCCTCGTCTCCCCCGAGACGATCGGCCAGGTCATGGCCGACATCAAGGATCCGGGCGAGTGCGCCGAAGAGCTCATCCGCCTGGCGCTCCTGGGTGGCGGCCCCGACAACATCACGTGCGTCATCGCGGACATCGTTCCCGCCGGCACGTTCCCGCCCGCTCCCCCGCAGATCGTGGGCGCCGCGGCCATCGACCGCAACGCCAAGTCCCGCGGCGGCGAAGGCGCGGCTGCCCGCGCGGCGGCCCTGGGTTCCTCCTCCTTGGACGCCTTTTCCGACGAGGACGAGGCCCCCATCGAGCTCAAGCCTCGGTCCTCCTGGTGGACCCCCGTGTTCATCTCGCTGGTGACGGTCCTCGTCGTCGCGGCCTCGTGGATGTCGTGGAAGTGGACGCAAACCCAGTACTACGCGATCGGCCAGGACGGCTACGTCGTCATCTACCAGGGCATCCCCCAGTCGATCGGCCCGTGGCAGCTCTCGCACGCGGTCGAGGTCTCGAGCGTGTCCCTCGCCGACCTGGCCCCCGTCGATCGCCAGCGCCTCGACAGGCCGGTGCTGCGTTCCTCCCGCGCCGACATTGACTCCTACATCGAGGGCCTCAAGCGCTCCGCGGCCGAGAACGCGGCCTCGTCGTCCTCCTCGACCTCGTCGTCGACGCCTCAGTCGGGTATGCCCCAATCCGGCGCGTCCCAGTCCGGGGCGCAGAGCGGGGGCGCCTCCTAATGGCTACCGTATCGATCGCGCCGGCCCGGCCTCGCCGATTCCTGGAGCTGACCCTCATGGGGTTGGCTCTGGCCGTCGGCATCGCCGGCTACGTGCTGACGTCGCTGAACTACACGGGGGAGATCCCCGCGAACCTGCTCACGCAGGTCGGTGTCCTGGTGGCCATCGCCATCATCGCCGAGGTCGGTGTGCACTTCCTGGCGCCCTACGCTGACCCCGTGATCCTGCCGGTCGCGGTGGCGCTGACGGGCCTCGGGCTGGCGATGATCTACCGCCTCGACCTGTCGTATGCCCGCAGGGACGAGGCCGTGGTTGGCTTCCGCCAGGCCCTCTTCGTGGGCATCGCGATCGTTATCGCGGCGGTCATTTTGATCACGCTGCGCGACCATCGCATGCTGCGCCGCTACACCTACACCTTCGGCGCACTCTCACTGTTCCTGCTGCTCCTGCCCATGATCCCGGGCCTGGGCCAGGAGACCTTCGGCGCGCGCGTGTGGATCCACCTGGGTCCCATCTCCGTTCAGCCCGGCGAGCTCGTGAAGATCACGCTGGCGATCTTCTTCGCCGGATATCTCGTGACCAACCGCGACAACCTGGCGATCGGCGGCCGTAGGTTCCTCGGCATGCGCCTGCCGCGCGCCCGCGACCTCGGCCCGATCATGGTCGTCTGGCTGATCGGCATCGCGATCCTCGTCCTGCAGCGCGACCTGGGTACCTCACTGCTGTTCTTCGGCCTCTTCGTCGCGATGCTGTACGTCGCCACGAACCGCGTGTCGTGGCTGGTCATCGGCTTTGCTCTGTTCGTGCCCGCAGTCCTCGTGGCGGTCAAGTCCTTCGCCCACGTGCAGACCCGCTTCAACATCTGGCTCAACGCCCTCGACCCCGACATCTACAACCAGGGGTCCTATCAGCTCGTCCAGGGCCTCTTCGGACAGGCTTCCGGCGGCCTCATGGGCACCGGCTGGGGCCGCGGCTACCCGCAGCTCGTGCCGCTGGCGAACTCCGACTTCATCCTCTCCTCCTTCGCGGAGGAACTGGGCTTGACCGGCATGGCCGCGATCCTCGTCCTGTACCTGATCCTCATTCAGCGCGGCCTGCGCGCGGCTCTCACGGTGCGTGACGGCTTCGGCAAGCTCCTGGCGACCGGCCTAAGCTTCTCGCTGGCCATCCAGCTGTTCGTGGTGCTCGGCGGCATCACGCGCATCATCCCGCTGACCGGCCTGACGGCCCCGTTCCTGGCGGCCGGCGGCTCCTCGATGGTGTCCTCGTGGATCACCGTCGCCCTGCTGATCCGCGTGTCCGACGCTGCTCGCCGCCCGGCCTCGACCCCCGCGCCGTGGAATTCCGGCATCCAGCCAGCCGTGGGAGTGGGTGAGTAAACCGTGAACAACCAGATCCGCAAGATCTTCATCATCGTCCTCATCATGTTCGCCCTGCTGGGCGTAGGCGTGACGAACACGCAGTTCATCTCCGCGTCTTCGCTCAACGCCGACGCGCGCAACCAGCGCACGATCCTGCACGCCGCGGAAACCGACCGCGGCCCGATCATCGTCGACAAGACGGCCATCGCCTCGTCCGAGCGCGAACAGGACTCCAAGCGTTACGCGCGCTCCTACGCCGAGGGCCCGCTGTACGCGCCGGTCACGGGCTATTTCTCGTCCGTGGGCAACGCGTCGACGGGTATCGAGGCCGCCGAGGAGGACGTCCTGGACGGCCAGTCGCAGACGCTGCTCGGCCAGCGCCTGCGTAACCTCCTGACCGGCCAGAACCGCCAGGGCGGCGGCGTGGAGCTCACCCTGAACTCGCGGATGCAGAAGGCTGCCGCCGAGGCCCTCGGGAACCGCAAGGGTGCCGTCGTGGCTCTCGACGCGAAGACCGGCGCGGTCCTCGCGATGTACTCGGCGCCGACGTTCGATCCGAACCAGCTTGCATCCTCCGACGCGAACGCTGTGTCGGACGCGTTCTCGGCGCTTTCCTCGGACCCGAATAAGCCGCTGCTCAACCGCGCGATCTCCGAGCGTTACGCGCCCGGTTCCACCTTCAAGGTCCTCACGACGATCGCCCTCATCGAAAACGGCGTCGCCGAGCCCGACACGCGCATGCCGTCGCCGGTGTCCACGACCCTGCCCGGCACCACGACCGAGGTGTCCAACATCGAGTCCTCGACCTGCGGTGACGGCAACCCGACGCTGACCGAGGCCTTCGCCCGCTCGTGCAACACGACCTTCGTGCTCGCCTCCGAGCAGCTGACGAGCCAGCAGCTCATCGACGTGACGAACCGATTCGGTTTCGGCCGCGAGTCGCAGATCCCGCTGACGGTGACCCCCTCGGTCTTCCCCTCCGACGCCGACGCCGCGCAGCTCGCGATGAGCTCGATCGGCCAGTACACGGTCCAGACAACGCCCCTGCAGATGGCCCAGATCGCTCAGACTGTCGCCAACGAGGGCCAGATGATGACCCCGTACCTCATCGACTCGATCGTGGACGCCGACAACCAGGTCGTGCGCACGACCAGCCCGATCGACGGCGGTCGCCCGATTTCCGCGGAGACGGCCTCGAAGCTGCGCGCCATGATGGAAGCCGTCGTTTCCCAGCCCTACGGCAGCGGCACGACGATGGCGCTGCCGAACGTGGCCGTCGCCGCCAAGACCGGCACCGCTGAGACCGGTGAAGGCAACCGCGCGAACGCGTGGGCCATCGGCTTTGCGCCCGCCGACAACCCGCAGATCGCTTTCGCGGTCCTCGTCGAGGGCGACGACACCAACCCCACCCCGCACGGTGGCGACGTGGCCGGCCCGATCGCTCGCGCTGTCCTGGAAGCGGGGCTCAAGTGAGCGCGCCACGCATGACATCCGGTGCCGGGCGAGTGCTTGGCGGGCGCTACACGCTGCTCACCCCGATCGCGCAAGGCGGCATGGGCGAGGTCTGGAAGGCCCGAGACCGGGTCAGCGGACACATCGTCGCCGCGAAGGTCCTGCGCCCCGAGCTGGCGGGCGAGGAGCTCTCCCTGTCGCGCCTGCGCCTCGAGGCCCGCAACTCGATGTCGATTTCCCACCCGAATATCGCGAACACGCAGGATTCGGGCCAGGAGGATGGCATCGGCTGGATCATCATGGAGCTCGTCGACGGCTACCCGCTGACGGACTACCTGCGCAGCAGCTCGCGCATCGAGCCCGAGTACCTCATGCCGATCCTCGTGCAGGTCGCGATGGCCCTGGGTGCCGCCGCGCGCGCCGGCGTCGTGCACCGAGACATCAAGCCCGCGAACATCCTTGTTCGCCCTGACGGCATGGTGAAACTGACGGACTTCGGTATCTCGCGCGCCACCGGCCAGGTGAACCTGACGGCCGCGGGCATGGTCATGGGCACCGCCCAATACCTGCCGCCCGAGCAGGCCATGGGCGAGATCGCCACCCCCATCGGCGACCTGTATGCCCTCGGCGTCATCGCCTACGAGGCCGCGGCCGGGCGCCGCCCCTTCACCGGCGAAACGCAGGTGGACATCGCGTTCTCGCACGTCAACGACCCGGTGCCCCCGCTCCCGGATTTCGTCCCCGAGCCGCTCGCGGACGTCATCCTGCACCTGCTGGAGAAGGACCCCGCGAAGCGCCCCGAGTCCGGCTCTGCCGCCGTGCGCGAGATCGCCGCGGCCGCCAAGGCCATGGGGATCTCCGTGACTCCTCGACCCCTCCCCCTGCCGAAGGCCGCGCAGCGCCCGGCCGAGGTCCGCACACCCGTCCAGCCCTCCGTGCCGATCGTTGCGCCAGTGCGTCACCTCACGCGCCGCACGCTCCCCGAGGACATGCTCCAGCCTCCCTCGGGCCTGACCCCCAAGGTGCGCACCACGACCGGCCGCCACGCCGCCGTCCCCATCCTGGACGAGGCGACCACGATCGAGCCCTCCTCCTCGGCGATTCCCATCACGGGCCGCCACGCGTCGGTTCCGCGCATCCTCGACGAGGCCGAGGTCCTTCCGACCGCACGCCCCGTTTCCGCGCCCACCCGGGTTCGTCGCCTGCACCCCGAGACCACCGGAGAGCATGCACCCGCGGTGTCCGGTGCCGTCCGCTCGCTGACCTCGACCGGGCGCCACGCGGCAATCCCGGCCCCTCCGGTCGCCCCTCAGGCACCCGCCTCGGCGCCAACTCCGACCCGCTCCACCGCCGCGGCACCCGCCGCTCCCTCTACCCCGGCATCTGCGCCCGCGCCCGCCACCAAGCCGACGTCGGCCTCGGATGACCGCCGAGCCGCCCTCGCGCAGCGCCTGCGTGAACGCGCAGCCACCCGTCAGGCCGAGGACGCCGCCGAGGCGCAGCGCCGCGAACGCGTCGCACGCGAAGAAGAACAGCGCCAACGCGAACTGCGCGAAGCCCGTGAACGCCGCGAAGCCGAACAGGCACAGCGCAAGGCCGCCCAACGCAGCGCCCCCACCATCCCCCAGCCGACCCGCACCGAGCAGCCTCGCCGTCAGAAGGCAGCCACCGCCTCGTCGGCGCGCACCACGAACGGTGGAACGCCGCGCGTATACGGCACCGTCCCCCAGCCTCGGGCCCCCAATCCGTCGTCTCGCCCACGCCGATCCGTGTTCGAGCCTCGACCCGACAAGGCGACGCGCGGACCGCGCTGGCACGACCTCGACGCCCGATCGGCAGACAGGACGCGGCCACCGGCCAAAACCGCCTACTCGCGCAGCGCGGTCGCACCACCCGTCCCAGCATCCAGGCAGATTATTCGCGCGGTCATCGTCGCAGTCATCACGATTGGGCTCATCGCGCTCACAGCTATTACGATCAAACACATGCTTGGCTCCCTGATTCATCCAAGTGCAGGAGCACACATTATCGAGGAGGTTAGGACATGGCAGAGCCCATGGCCCACCGTCTAGCTGGCCGATACGAGGTCCGCTCGCTCATCGGGCGCGGCGGCATGGCCGAGGTCCACCTGGGCTTCGACACTCGTCTCTCGCGCGTCGTCGCCATCAAAATGCTGCGACGCGACCTGGCGCAGGATTCGATCTTCCAGGCGCGCTTCCGCCGGGAAGCGCAGTCAGCGGCGTCGCTGAATCACCCGAACATCGTCGCCGTCTACGACACCGGCGAGGAGATCATCGAAGACGCGTCCGGCCGCTCGATCGCGGTGCCCTACATCGTCATGGAGTACGTGGAGGGGCACACGGTCAAGGAACTCATCTCCGACGGTACGGCCGTGCCGATCAACGAGGCCATCGAGATCGTGTCCGGCGTCCTGTCCGCCCTCGAGTACTCGCACGCGAACCACCTCGTGCACCGCGACATCAAGCCCGGCAACATCATGCTGACGTCGGACGGCAAGGTCAAGGTCATGGACTTCGGCATCGCGCGCGCCCTGACCGACTCGCAGGCCACCATGACGCAGACGAACGCCGTCGTGGGCACCGCCCAGTACCTCTCCCCCGAGCAGGCGAGCGGCGAGGCCGTGGACGCTCGTTCCGATCTGTATTCGACGGGCGTCGTCCTCTTCGAGCTGCTGACCGGCCGCCCGCCCTTCAAGGGTGACTCCGCCGTCGCCGTCGCCTACCAGCACGTCGAGCAGATCCCGCCCACGCCCTCGTCGATCCTGTCCGACATCCCGGACTCCCTCGACCGCGTGGTGCTCAAGGCCCTGGCGAAGAACCGCGAGGACCGCTACCCAAGCGCGGCCGCGATGCTCGCGGACCTGCAGCGCGTCGCCCGAGGCCTCGACGTGGGCGCACCGCCAGCGGACTCGTGGGCCACCGAGGTGCTGCCCGCCGCCGGCGTCGCTAGCGCCCAGACCGCTGCGACCATGCCGATGGCGGCCGTCGCCAACCGCACCCCAGCCCCGGCCATGGCCGCGACCTCCACGTCGCTGCCCCCGGTGGCCACCGCGGACGCGGATGACGACGTCGCAAAGTCCCGCAAGCGCCGCACGGCGATCATCGCGTCGCTCGTCGTCGTTGCCCTGCTGCTGATCGGCGGCTTGGTGTGGGCCCTCACGCGTGGCGCCGAACAAGCGGAGACGATCGCGGTCCCCAACGTCGTCGGCCTGACGCAGGCCGAGGCGAAGACTCAGATCGAGCAGGCAGGCTTCACGTGGGAGCTCAACCCGGACAAGGTCGCCTCCGACACTGTCGCCGAGGGGGCCGTCGCCTCCACTGATCCCGCAGCCGGCACGCAGGCCGAGAAGGGCGCGACCGTGCGCGTCACCATCTCCTCCGGCCCCGATTCCGTGACCCTGCCGGACAACCTCGTCGGCATGAGCCCTGACGACGCCCGCAAGGCCATCGAGGCCCTGGGTCTGAAGTGGGAGCTCGATAACAGCAAGGTCGCCTCCGACACCGTCCCCGCGGGCAAAGTCGCGCAGACCAACCCCTCCCCCGGTTCGAAGGTGAAGGCCGGCCAGACGATCCGTGCCTACCTGTCCTCTGGTTCTGACCAGGTCGATGTTCCGGACCTGTCCGGCATGAGCCAGGACCAGGCGCGCAGCGCCCTGAAGGCCGTCGGCCTGGAACTCGGTAACGTGACGAGCGTCGACTCAGAGAAGGACAAGGATCGCATCGTCGATCAGGATCCGGCCACCGGCACGAAGGTCAAGAAGGGCACCACCGTCGGCGTGTCCGTGTCGAACGGTAAGGCCGCCCAGGTGGAGATCCCCTCCGTCGTCGGCATCGGCCGTGATGACGCCGAGGCGCAGCTCAAGGCTCTCGGCCTGAACGTCACCGTCGAAGAGGTCGCGGGCAACCAGCCCGCCGGCCAGGTCCTGTCCGTCGAGCCCGGCGTGGGCTCGAAGGTCGACAAGAACTCAACCGTGAAGCTGAAGGTCGCGAAGGGCACCCAGAACGGCAACAACAACGGGAACAATAACGGCAACAACGGGAACGGCCACTGAGGCTCTTGTGAGTCGGGTCCGCGCCGCGGCTGTCCGACTGGCGGTTGAGCCTGCTAGCGGTTGAGCCAGTGAGCCGCTGTTGCACCGATGAGTGAGGCCCGCGCTCGCAAGGAGAAATCCCGCGGCGCGGGCCTCACTGTATGCGCGGGTCTGCCTCCGCAACGCACATGAGCGAACCAGTCACTCGGTGGATAGGTGTTGTGCTGCGACGTGGGCTCAAAAGGCGCGAGATGGCGCAAAACCCCCAGAACGCAGAATCTACAGCTTGAAGCGCTCGGCGACGACGGGCTTGAGGGACACGGCACGCTCACGCGCGTCGGCGTCGCCGCAGGCGGCCAGCCAGTTGGCGAACATGAGGTGCCCGGACTGGGTCATGACGGACTCGGGGTGGAACTGGACGCCCTCGAGGGGCAGGGACCGGTGGCGCACGCCCATGATGATGCCGGACTCGCTGCTCGCGGAGACCTCGAGCTCGTCGGGCATGGTCGCCGGGTCGATAGTCAGCGAGTGGTAGCGGGTGACGGTCAGCGGCGAGGGCACGCCCTCGAACACGCCGCGCCCGTCGTGGGTGATGACGGAAGTCTTGCCGTGCATGAGCTCGGGAGCGTGCCCAACAGTCGCGCCAAAGAGCTCGCCCAGGGCCTGGTGGCCCAGGCACACGCCCAGCATCGGGATCTCGCGCTCGGCGCAGTCGGCGATGGTCTGCAGGGAGGCGCCGGCGCTCTTGGGGTCGCCGGGTCCGGGGGAGATGAGGACACCGTCGTAGCCGGCCTCGAACCATGCGGGATCCACGACATCGTTGCGCACAACGTCCACGACGGCGCCCAGGTGGCGCAGGTAGCCCACGATCGTGAAGACGAACGAGTCATAGTTGTCGACGCAGAGGATTCGTGCCATCGCAGGTCCTTTCATGTACGAGGCCGTGGCCCCTTCTCCGTCATCCATCGTAGGGCGCTCCCCCAGTGGGCGCGCGGGCGCTGTCCGCTCTCCGGGCGCGCGGGCGCGTGCGGAGAAGCCCGGCCCACGGAAGCGGATACAGCACGAGGCCGGGGTGGCCCCGGCCTCGTCCCATCCTCAAGCGAGCGGCTCAGGCTCAGCCGACGGAGGACTGTCCCAGTTCCAGGTAGGACTGGACCCAGGGGTAGACCCAGGTGAACAGGGCGGCGACGGCCGCGCCGATGAGGGCGAGGGATTCAATGACTTTGAACCAGGTGGGGCCGGGCAGGTGGCGGAAGATCCATGCGTACATGTGGGCTCCTTCAGTTCGTGGGTTCGTCGACGAGTTCGGCGGGGACACCCGTGTCCTTGGGGGTCCAGGATTCGAACTTGAGGTGGACGATGTAGCGCTGCCAGTTGCCGTATTCGGGGTGGCAGGTGGTCATGGTCATCCAACGCTCGGTGGGGGTTTCGGACCAGGCGAGGTCGTCGATGACGGGGGCGACGACGCGCATCTGCGTCGGGTCGGTCGCGTCGATGATCTCGGAGGAGACCATGGAATAGACGAGGTAGTGGTCGTCGACTTCCACGACGACCTTGTCGCCCTGGGTGAGGCGGTCGATCCAGCGGAAGTTGTTGCCGTAGGTGCGGCGGTGGCCGGCGACGGAGAAGTTGCCGACGCCGCCGGGCTGGGTGGTCATGTCGTAGTGGCCGGCCCACCCCTGGTCGAGGACGTGGGAGGTGGTGCCTTCGGCGAGGGGGATCTTCATCCAGTCCCAGGTGGGCACGTGGACGAGGCCGTAGACCTCGCCGTCGCCGACTTCGCGGTCGAAGGCAGGCGGGTCGTCGGTGCGGACGTCGCCGAGGGTGCGCTTGGCGGGCTGGTGGCCCTCTTCGTACGAGGCGATGGTCTGGGAGACCTGCCCGGAGACTTCGTAGGTCGTCCAGTACAGCTGCCAGACGGAGAAAAGGCCGAGGACGAACGCGAAGGTAATGAGCAGTTCGCCGACGACACCGACGATGTTCCAGAAGATGTTGGAGCGCTTTTTGCTTGTCGGCGAGGCTGGGGCGACGTGTTCACCCATTCGTTTCCTCCACGGTTGCGTAGTTGACTGTCTGCGAGGTGGTGGCGGGCGCGAAGCTCAGGGAGTCTCTGGTCTGCATGTCCCACCCGAGGCCATACTTTGTCACGTAGACCTGGTAATTCACCATACGTGGGTTTGCAGTAACCGTCGCGCGCAGGGTGGCAGGATCACCGATTGCTTGGATCACATAGGGCGGCGAGTAGCTGGTGCCGTCGACGAGGATGACGTTGCCGATGCAGCGGATGACGGTGCGGGACGTGACGCGCACGCCTTGGACGGTCATGGCCTCGGCGCCGCCGCTCCACAGGGCGTTCATGGTGTCCTCGATGTCCTGCTGGTGGATGACGAGGTCGTTGGGGGTCGCGCCCTCGGGGATCTGCCCGGGGGGCGCGTCGGAGAGGGTGATTTGGACGCCGGGCCCGGTGACTGGGCGGTTGGAGCGGGCGGTGAACGCATCTTCGTCGGGGGCGCCGGATTGGGGGTCGGCGGAGGAGAAGCTCTGGACCTGCGCGTCGAGCTCGGACACCTCGTTGTCGAGGGCTTTGACCTGCTCCTGGCGGTTACGCACGAGGGTGGTCAGGTCGGAGGTGGCCGCGGGATTCTTGCGTTCGTTGAGCGCGGAGACGGAGAAAAGGAGTCCGGAGGCGACGGTGACGGCGAGGACGCCGACGATGTGGCGGACGCTGCGTGGGCGCATCTTTCCCCCTCCCGTGGCGCTGCGCTTTGGCACTTTCCACGTCCGAGACTACGCTAGTGGTGCGACTATTTCATCACCGCCGGGCGGTTTTCTTCCCGCGCGGGCCAGCAGAGAGGACCCGACGTGGCCGAATCCAAGAAGCGTAAGAAGAATGGGCATGAGGTTGAGGACGATACCGATATCCAGAACTGGACTGACGGTATTCCGCTGAGCCCGGCCTGGTGGGCGCCCGCTTTCGTGACCCTGATGATTCTGGGCCTGCTGTGGGTTGTCGTCTACTACATTTCGTCGGGCACGTACCCGGTGCCGAAGCTGGGCGCGTGGAACATCGCGGTGGGCCTGGGCACGATGATGGTCGGCTTCCTGATGACGCTACGTTGGCGTTGACGGGGGCGCGGCGGGCGCTGGCCTGCCGTCTCCGGTGAGTGTGAGTGTGGGGCGTTCCGGCTGCGGCCGGGACGCCCCACTATTTCTATCGACGAGGCCGTGGCTGACTACCGGGTCACGGCCTCGTCCTCGGGTCACGCCCTGCTGAGTTCAACCCGCATGCCCGCGTCGTACATGCCGAGGAGGGATCGTCCGGCCAGCCCGTCTTCGAGGCGCGCGGGGTGCGCGCTGGCAAAGGACATGACGGTCGTGGCGCCGGCTCGCAGGATCGCGGGTGAGGCAGGGGCGGAGGGGCCGAGGACGACGGTGTGGGCGTCGGAGGAGAGCGCGAGGAGGCGCGGCATGGTCTTGTTGACGAACGCGGATCCGGAGATGAAGACGTAGTCCATCTCGGGGAGCAGGTATTCGCAGGCGGAGTCGGGGTAATCGCCGTCGAAGACGTTGCGTTCGAGGATGGTGAGCTGCGCGGCGTCGGGCATGGCGGCGGCCGCGAAGGGGAAGTGTCCGATGACGGCGACGCGCTTGCCGGCGACGAGGGGCGCGTAGGGGTGGAAGGTGCGCGCCCAGTTGTTTTCCTTGCAGGGGGTAAATCCGTGGGCGAGGGCGCGGACGGGGTGGGAGTGGTAGGCGTTGACGGCGGCCATGCCGATGCCGGCGTCTTCGAAGTTCCAGGACTTGGCGAGGGCCGCGACGTCGCGCAGGGGCCGTCCGATGAGGTCGGAGGGATCCTCGGTGGCACGCGGGCGGGACTGGACGTTCATGCCGAAGGCCATGCCGACGCCGTCTTCGCTGGAGGCGACGCGGCGCCATTTGCCGTCGGTGTGGATCGCCGTGACGGTGATATCGGCGGGTATCTCGTCGATGAGCTGGTCGTACAGGTCCCAGGGGCTGGTCATGGTCTCTCCTGTGGGAAGCTTGAGGGAGGGCCCGGCATGCTTTGCCGGACCCTCCCTATGTTAGGCCATCCTTAGATACGACGCGCCTGTCGGTCGCGAACGCGTCACGCGCCGTAGACCTCGTACAGGACGCGGAAAGCGAGCGCGTTCAGCGCGACCATGCCCGCGATCATGCCGAGGGCCGCGAGCGCCTGGCGGCGATTCTGCGCGGCCTCCGTGACGCCCGAGCGCGGGCGTGCCAGGCGCACCAAAACCCACGTGGCGGCCACGCCGGCGATCGCCCCGCCGATGTGCCCCTGCCAGGAGATGCCGCTGACCACAAAGCCGTACACGAGGTTGACGCCGAGCAGGGTCAGGATCGCGGTCGTGTCGGACCCACCCAGGCGCTGCAGGACAAACACCGCGCCGAAGAGCCCAAACACGGCGGCGGATGCGCCCACCGTGCTGACGAAAATCTCGGTGGGCTGGATGAGGCACCACGCGAGGATGAAGGCGGAACCACCCAACGCGCTCACCAGGTACACCGTGAGGAAACGCCACCAGCCCATCACCGGCTCAATCGCACGCCCCACCCAGTACAGGGACAGCATGTTGAACAGGATGTGCAACAGACCACCGTGCAGGAATGCGCCCGTGAGGATCGTCCACGGGTGTGCCATCAGCTGCGCGGGAACGAGGGCGAGCGAGGACGTGAGGGAGGGCGACACCCATGTGAGGGCGTACATGAGGACGCAGATCGCCATCATCGCGTAGGTGACGACCGGCGCGCCAGCGGCGGCCGCGCGCGCCGGGGAACGCATCCACCCCTTCTTTGAGGAGGAGCAGTCCACGCAAATGGAACGGACCTCTGTGGGGATCGCGCAGTCCACGCACATGGGGCGGTTGCAGCGCTTGCAGTAGTCGACGCTGCGCACGCCCGGGTGGCGCGGGCACTCGGGAGCGGCGCGCGGGTCAGAGCGTTGGCCGTAGCTCGGCATGCTCATAGCTTCCCTTTCGGCGGGGGTAAGGGACGAGGCCGGGGAGCGCCATCCCGGTCACTGCACGCAGCAGCGGGGGCGGCCCCGGCCTCGTCGATGATGAGGGGAGAGGGTCAGTCGACAATCTCGATGGAGTTGATGACCTGCTCCGTCACGGGGCGGTCGTTCGCGCCCGTGGGGGTCGTGGCGATGGCGTCGACGACGCGCTTGGAGTCCTCGTCGACTACCTTGCCGAAGATGGTGTGGTTGCCGAGCAGCCACGGGGTGGGGGCCACGGTGATGAAGAACTGGGAGCCGTTGGTGCCCTTGCCCATGCGCTTGCCGGCGTTGGCCATGGCGAGCAGGTAGGGGTCGTTGAAGTTCAGCTCGGGGTGGATCTCGTCGTTGAACTGGTAGCCGGGACCGCCGGTGCCGGTGCCGAGGGGGTCGCCGCCCTGGATCATGAAGCCGGGGATGACGCGGTGGAAGATGGTGCCGTCGTAGAGGGGACGGGAGGTCTTTTGACCGGTCTTCGGGTCGACCCATTCGCGCTCGCCCTTGGCCAGGGTCACGAAGTTGTTGACCGTGTTGGGGGCGTGGTTGGGGAACAGTTCGACGGTGATGTCGCCGGCGGAGGTGTGAAGAATAGCTTTCATGACTGTAATGGTCGCATCTTTTCCTGGGTGTTTCCTGTCCGTCGTGCAGCTCACGCGAGCCGGTGGGCTGCAGATCACAGCCCGTTGTTGCACAATAGGAGTGAGTGGCGCGTCCGCGCCCCTGTTTATTGTGGACAGAATCGGAGACATCATGGTTACTTCGCCGACTTTCGATGCAGAAAAGCTGCGTGCATCGTCGCAGCAGCTTCGCGACGCCGCTGCCATTTACGCCGGCAAGGTTGCCGTGCGGGCTGCCGATCTGGCTGGCCAGGGCGTTGACTGGGCCGCGCCTCGCGCCCAGGCCGCGCTGAACTCCGCGATCGAGCACGCGACCCCCGTGATCGAGAACGCTGCCGCTCGCGCGCAGGCCGCTGCCGCGCAGGCCGGCCCGGCGATCGAGAACGCTCGCGAGCACCTCGTGGACGACTACCTGCCCCGCGCTTCCCTCGCCGTGAACCAGGCGGGTGCGGCTCTGCAGGCTCGCGGTTCGCTGTCGGATCGCGCTCGCCGCGCGTCCGAGGCCTCGGCCGTCGCCCTCGCGACGCCCACGCCTAAGCGCCGCAAGTGCCGCGTGCTGCGCGCCTTCGGCCTGACGGCCCTGGTGGGCGCCGTCGCCGGTGCGGGCTACATCCTGTGGAAGCGTTCCCAGCCGATCGAGGACCCGTGGGCCGAGGAGTACTGGGCCGATCTGGACACGGATTCCTTCGTGCCGGACACCGAGGCTGAGAAGGCCACCTTCGAGGCGGGCGAGTGAATTTAACCTTCTGACAGGTTTTTGCTTCGGGGGCTGCGGCGTGCTGCGTCGCGGCCCCCGCCCAGTCGTGCAGCTGCCTTCACGCTTCTCTTATTGAGAGGGTTACTTTCTTCCGGAACACAGCTCGCAGTTACCGAGCATTTTTGCGAACCTTGCCGGTTGGTCATATGATGAGGATCATCTCATTGCTATCAGCAGGCCGCGCCTGCGCTTGTTTCGCCTGGAGGTTTTCCTGAGCGACGTAAGCTTCGACTCCAATAAGCACGATCAGACGCGTCAGGACGCTGAGAAAGGCGGGGAGTCTCTCACGACTGCCGCCGATGGCATCGACACCTTCCGGCGCGCAGGTTGAATCCGTGTGGGGCGACGAGGCCGGCGTTGACGCTGCGCGCCGCGCACTGCAAGATTCCTACTTCGTGCTCCGCGATGGATTCAAGGGGGAGCGAGAGCACTTCCTCGACTTCGGCACGAAGATCGACGAGACCGAGGAAGCCTTCCGGCAAATGGAGGAGCAGAACGCGGATTATTTCTCGCAGACGAACACAGCCATGGCCCAGGACCCTGCCGTCGCCGCCGCGGCCGCCGGATCGGGAGCGGGTACCGGAGCAGGTTCATCCGGTTCGGCGTACCAGAACACCGACCCGAACGCTGCCGGTAGCTCCGAGTTCTGAACCCACGAAAGGATATTCCAGTGGTTCACGGCCCATGTACCACCGCCTCATGCGTTTCGTGGAGGACGCGAAGGCGAACGAATCCCTGGCGGATTACGACAGCAAGCACAAGGCGACGCTGGAGGCGATGAAGGAAGCCGAAGAGTACATTCAGCATTTCCGGGAGTATCAGGGATTCCAGGGCCAAACCGGCGACGCCATCGACCAGTGGCTTGAACGTGCTGAGCGCCGTCTTGAGCTATGGCGCTCTAGCTATCTGGCCACAACACAGGTTGAGGTCGAGATGCGCCGCGTCATGAAGCACACGCGCGAGGAGGCTGAGATGCTCTCTCCCGTCCTCGTCGACGCCAGGCTGGATAAACTGCGCGACGTGGCCGAGGTGACGATCCCGGTCATGGAGCAGTACGGCCTCGTCGGCATGGCATATAACGCGGTCGCATCGACCGGCGCTGCCGTCTACGACGCGGTCGCGGCGCAGGCCAACAACCAGCGCGAGGCCAGCTCGACGGATATCCTCCAGCGGCTCAACGACTCGATGCAGGGACTCGCAAACCACGCGGCCCGCATCAAGGAGCTGCAGGAGGAGTTAAAGAGTCGCGACAGGAAGTGGGACCCAGGTGATCTCCCCCAGCCTTCCGATCCGTCCGTCGCCGATCAGCTCGAAAAGGGATACAAGGACGTATCGAGCCACGTTCCTGGCGTGTATCCAGGCAACAGGGACACCGACTACGGTCGATCAGACCTGCGCGGCCCCAATTCCGGACTCTACCCGAACGGTTTCGACGACCCGACCGCGCAGGACGCGGACGCCGAGAAGCTACGCAAGCTCCAGTCCGGGCGCATCCCCGACAAGTTCACCAAGGACGGCGAGCTGGGGAGCCGCAGCAATCCCATCACCGACCCCGAGGACCTGAAGGGCATCGACCTGCTGCATTCACGCATCGGCGGGGAGCGCTACGCCAACGGTACCGTCGGCGGATACACCCCCGCTCCTCCGAACGATCGCCATCATCCTCTGTGGAACATTAACGGGGGTCCCTCCAGCCGCTTCGACGCCTCCGGGCGCACGAGCCTGGCGGGCGCGGGCGCCGGTGCCGGCAAGGACGACAAGAAGGGCAAGCGGCGCAAGTACACGGCCTTCAAGTTCGAGGACGACGAGGACGATCTGCCCGTCGGCTACGTCAACCCCATGTCCCAGACCTACGGGTCTGACACGAGCATCGCCCCGGCCAAGAGCGCGGACGACGGATGGGATCCGCGCCAATGGTGAGCCTGTCCTCTCACGCCGTGCCCCGTTCTCCCTTCTCTTTCGTGGGGAGGGCGGGGCGCGCCGTGCGCGCCCTGACCACTGTCGCCTCCGCCCTGGCCCTAGCCGCTGGCGCCCTCACCTTGGCGTCGGCCCCGGCCCACGCGGATGGCGCGGTGCCCTCACAGGAGTACTTCTCCTACTACCACTTCGACACCGCACGCGCGAAGGGATACACCGGTAAGGGTGTCACGATTGCCGTCATCGACGGTCCGGTCGATACGAGTAATCCGGCCCTCAAGGGGGCGAACATCACTGATAAGAGCCGCTGCACCATCCAAGACTCACCTGAGGGGATCCGCCATGGTACTGACATGGCGATCATCCTGGTCTCCCCCATCTCGGGCGTGGCACCCGACGCGACTCTATACACCTACCAGTCCTCCACCGCTGGGACAATATCGAAGGGCTCGTGCGACTCCAACGGGGACGAGCTCGACACCACTGCCGCTCTCATTAACCAGGCCGTCGAAGACGGCGCCCAAATCATCTCGATCTCCCAAAGCGTCCCCGATTTTTCCAACGAGCTCAAATGGGCGGTTACTAACGCGATCACCAAGGGCGTCATCATCGTCAACTCGGCCGGCAACGAGGGACACCAAGACAACACCACACATCTGGGCAGGTACTCCGGTGTCGTCGGCGTGTCCGCCATCAACAGTGACGGCACCTTCGCCTCCTATTCCAACTCGGCCGATGGCATGGTCACCGCCGCCTTCGGCGGACCATACAACACGTACGACGTGAACACAGGGGAGCCGGTCACCGTTCACGGCACCTCCATATCCACCCCACTCGTGGCTGGCATGTTGGCTTTGGCGCGCCAAAAGTGGCCCGACGCCACCACCAACCAGATCCTCCAGCTCCTGGTCCACACCGGCCTGAACCCCAACCACGACTGGAACAAATACACGGGCTACGGCGCGGCTGCCCTGGGATCTCTCGTCAACCAAGATCCCTCGCAGTACCCCGACGAGAACCCCATCATCCAAAAGCCGGGGGGCTCTGAACCCACCGCGCAGGACGTCCAGGACTACATCGACGGAGTCGCAGGATCCTTACAGATAGACTCCTTCCCCGACACCTACGTCTACCGCGGAACTGACCAAGGAGTCATCTACGACCACGGATCCATCCCCGTCCACCTGGGAACCAGCCCCCGCTACCACCGGAAGTGACCATGACACTCGCGCGAACCACCGCGCACCCCGCGCCCCGTTCTCCCTTCAGCTTTGTGGTTAGGGCGGGGCGCGCCGCATCACCCACTACTTCTTCTTACGCTTCGTCTTCTGCGTCGTCTTTTGCGTCGACTTCTTGTGGTAACGCGGACTCGTCCCCAGGTGCGTCGGGTACGTGCTGTCGCGGCTGACGACGAGGCGTTCATCGAGGCCCCGGTACTGGTAGGAGTTATCGTTCAGGATGACGCGCGGATCCACGACGCCGTCCTTGTAGTCCTGCACGTCCTGGCGGCTCGGCACCGTGTTCTCGCCCTTGTCCATGAAGGGATTCTCATCCGGGAAGGACATCGGAGAAGTCGTGAGCAACGCGTACACGTCAAGCGCGCCATAGCCGGTGTACGGGTTCCACTGGCCGCCGTTTCCGCCCACGCCGGTACGCGCCAGGCCCTGCATGATCTGATTGCCGCTCGCACCTGGCCACCGCTCCATCGACAGCGCCAGCGAACCCGCGACGAGGGGTGCCGCAAAAGAAGTCCCCCACCAATAACCGCGCTCCTGCGACACGCCGGAGCGCACGTACGGGCGCGCCAGGGCCGCCGTCGACACGGGGCTCCCCCAGTTCGAATAGTCCGTGATAACGCCGTTGCGCTCGATCGCGGCCACGCCCACGACGCCGCCCCACGCGGGCAGCCAGTCCTTCGAATCGCGGGTCGAATCGTTACCGACGCAAGCGACCACCGGGACTTCTTGCGCAACCGCTCGCGCCAGAGCCCAGCGCATACCCTCGTAAGTACTGGGGTAACTCGATGACGTCGTGATCACGTCCACACCGTCGTTCAGCGCAGTCTCAATGAGAACCGAGAGGTCGGAATAGCCTTGCAAAAACTCGCCAATCGCACAGTCGGACCCAGTCCAATCGCCCGCAAAGGACAGCCCGTATGCACGCAGCGTCGCGCCCGGCGCAATCCCGAACTGGGGCGAGACAATCTCTTGGGCAATGACCGTCCCGTGGTCCCAATACTTATCCTGAGAATTAACCTGGCAGGGACGGTAGATTTCGATGTCGGCGCCCGCCAACTCGGGAATGCCCGTGTTCACCGGCCCATCGATGAGGCCAATCGTCTTGCCCTTACCCGTAATCCCCGAGTTCCGTATCGTGTCCAGGTAGTAGTAGGAGTAGAAAGGCTCCTCATTCGCTCCGATCGCACTATCAGCAGAGGCGGGAGCCGCGGGAACCACCAGAGCCGTGAGCATGAGCGCCCCGGCCACACCGACACCTGTGCCACGCCGCGCGACGCGACCGAACACGTGCTTCATCACTATTCCTTTCGCCACGCACCCCGGCGGCGCGCAACACGTCAGTCTACCATCCGGTCATGCGCGCGAGCATGAAGATCCAACTGCCCCGCCACCGTTCCTCACGGCACCGTGACACACTGGGTGACGGGTGCCGATTCGCGGCCCGTGGCCTCCACGACGACGCTCACCGTCAGACAGTTCTCACCGCTGACCGCTGTCGTCGTCAGGCTGTTGCGACGCATCGTCTCAGCGACCACGGCCTCGCCAGGGCGTGTCAGCAGATACTTAAAAGCCAACTCCGCGGCCTGGTACTGCCCCTGCTGGGGAATATCCCAGCCCCACCGGATCTCTTTCCCATTCGGCGTCGCGGTGAGCCCCGTGACCGCCTGCGGAGGAGCCACGCTCGTATCCGTCCCCTGGCTGGCGCCGCTCAGGGACCCGCCCGTCGCCTCGGCGCTCGGCGTTGCCTCGCCGCTACCGCCGCCCAGGTGAACGCTGTGCCCGCCGCCGGTCAGCATCGCGACCACCAGGCCCGCGGTCGCCAGCACCATGATGAGCGCAAGAACCGGCAGCACCCACGCGGGACGCTTCGACTCCCCCTCGACCAAGCCGGTCCTGCCCGTCGTCGAGTTGCCCGCCCAGGCCTCGTTCGACGAGGGCTGGGCACCATCCGCGAAACTACCGCGCCGGGTGCGCGTACGCTCCGCGTCGAGGGCCACCGGGGAGGGGGCGGACAGCGCCGAGGCGGGCGCACTCGAAGAAGCGACGACGCTCAGCTTCATCTCCGTGACCGGGCGATGCATCTCGCGCTCGATCGTCTGCAACGCGTAGCCGAGGGCCGCCGCCGAACCGAAACGCTGCTCAGGATCCAGACTCATCGCGCGACGAACAATCGCCGTCACCGCCTCGGGCACGCCCGGACGGTCGATGCGCGACACACGGCCACGGGCCACGCGCTGGGCCACCGCCTGAGCAGAGTTATCCCCATCCACGACCTCAAAGGGCGAACGGCCCATCAGGAGCGTCCACAGGGTCGCACCCAGCGCCCACACGTCCTGCGTCGGGTGAGCGCGAGCCGTACCCGCGATCTGCTCCGGGGGCGCCCACATGACCGAGAACCCGTCGCGCCCCCCGCGCGGATCGGTCCCCACCGGCTCCGAGACACCAAAATCCGTGAGCACCGGCGACCCGTAGGCGTTAATCATGATGTTGCTGGGCTTAATATCGCGGTGCACGAAGCCCGCGCGATGCAGCATCTCCGCGCCGCCGCACATGCGGATCACCATGGACAGGGCGCGGTCCGTCGCCATCGGATTTGCACGCACCTGGTCGAGGATGTTCGCGACGGGGCAATACTCCATCACCAGGTACGGGCGACCGTCCGGCATGCGGCCCGCCCCGTAGAGCTGGGCGACAGCCGGGTGACCCGACACGAGAGCCATCACGTCCGCCTCGCGGGCAATACCGGCCTCGCCGTCCGCCCCACGATCACGCCGGGCAACCTTCACGGCCACCTCTCGGCTGGGCAGCTCCTGGCGGCACAGGAACACGTCCGCGAAACCACCCGACCCCAGCGGCCGGATCCACTGGTATCCCGGCAGCACCGGGACCATCCCGACGCGAGCGCCGCTCTCCATCAGCGTGTTCCTTTCCTACGACCCATACGCCCCATCAACGGCCGACGCTTCGCCCCGGATGCGGCGGCCGCCTGACGGCGCGCGCGGCGGCGCCAGCGCAACGACTTCAGCGACAGCGCATAACGCAGCCGCGCGAACGGGGAGACCGAGGCCGCCCACTCGCGGCGCAGCTCATCCACGTCCTCCCACGCCTGCTTCGCATCCTCAGGGCGCGCGCCGCCCGCGGCAAAGTCCGCGACATCCGCGCGACGCGCCACGGTGACCGGGCGGGGAACCGTGCCCGAGAACAGCGACCAGCCGGGCACGCGCACGTCGCTAGCCGAGGCCTTGGCGGGCTTGCGGGACTTCGCCGCCCCCGCCTCGTCGTCCTCAGATTTGTCAGGCGTCCACTGCGAAGCCAACGCCCACGCGACCTCCTGACGAGTCAGGTGCGGCTCCACCACGAGGCCCGAATCGATCGCCGTATCCACCAGCTCATCCCACGAACCGCGCACCGACTCGGCGGCCTGCGCGCCGCGGCGGGCCTTGCGGCGGCGAGACTTCGCTAGCAGCACCGCCAGAACCGGACCGACCAGCAAGAACAGGAACACGGACACCGTCCCGATAGCCATCCACGGGATGTGCAGGCCGTTCGGATCGTGCGGGTCCGTCGCCTGGTCGCGGGTGGCCGGAGGCAGCTCGACCGGCTGTTCCGGGGGCTCCGGCGGCTGCAAAACCTGCGGCTTGGGCACAGACTTCGGCTTGTTCACCTGCGTCGTGGGCTGCTGATCGCGCGGAGGCGTCGGGTCGAAGGTCGCCCAGCCCACGCCGGGGAACTCGACCTCGACCCACGCGTGCATGTCCGAGCCCGTCAGGTCGACACCGCCCGACGTCCCCTCACGGTAGGCACCCATGACGACGCGGGCGTTAATCCCCTGCGAGTGCAGCATGAGCGCCATGAGCGTCGCGTACTGCTCGTCGTCGCCCACCAGCGCCTCGGCGCTGATCATGCGCTCAATACGATCCTGGGAGGAACCGGGGCGCGAGTTAATCGTGTCGTCGTTGGAGTAAAAGCCGTCCGTGTGCAGGTAGCTCTCGATGGCGCGGGCCTTCTCCAGGTCCGAGCGCGCGCTCGTCGTGTGCTCCGATGCCAGGGAATCCACATCCTTGGGCACATTTGTGTCCGTGCCCGTGTAGCGGGCCGCATCCACGCTAGCGAACTCCGAATCCTCGTGATCACGCGGCATCGTCGTGCTCAGCGAATAGTTGAACTGGCCCGTCGGCCCCGTCGTCAGGGCGGTCTCCGCCCACAGGTCGTAGTTCAAGCCCTTCTGCTGCTCGGCAGCGCCCGGGTCGGAAGGCTCAAAACGCAGCACCGACACCTCGCCAAACGTCGGCACCCACGGGCCCAAGAGCTGCGAGGTAGACACCGAAGCCTGCTCTCCCGCCGTTTCGGCGCTGCGTCCCGGGATCGTGGACCCGACGCGGCGGTACCCAGCGGTACCATCAGCGTTGTTCGTCACACCCATGCCGAACGTCGTTCCGTCGTACACCTCCATCGCGCCCAGGCGCACGCGCGCCCCCTTGGGCAGATTGGACACGCGGATCAGGGATTCGTCCTCCAGATCCTTGTTGTAGTGGCGGTAACTGGACAGCGGAGAGGGATACTCGCGCGCATCCACGGGCGGTTCCACGACGTCACGGCCCACAACGCGATCCGAGGCCGTGGGGCCCAGCAGGGATGCCGCAGGGAGGGCGGCCGCGACCATCACGCCCACCATCAGGGCACCCATGCCCACGCGCCACCACACGTGCACGACCTGACGCGACGAGCCACCCATCGTCGTGGATGCAGTGGTCGACAACGCGGACATGCCGATCACGATGTCGGCGCCCATGCGGGCACGGCCAATCGCCGACGCCCACGCCCACCACACGATCAGGCCAACCCACCACGCGATAACGAGGAGTGACGAGGGTGCCTCGTGCGTGGGCCCCCACACGATCGCAATCACTCCGGCGAGAATCAGCGGCAGGGATCCCCACATGGGACGCCCGTACCGTACTGTGACGACCCCCGCCGCAACCGAGCACACGAGGCACGTCATCCACGGGACCATCGCCGGACCAACATAGGAACCGGCAGGAGGCGTCAGCGTCAGAAGATCCTTCCAGGCCTCGACCGAACCGATCACCAGCGTCTGGAGAGTGCGCGACGTGGGAACCACGACCCACCGGGTCGTGTCTCGCAGGGCTGCCACCCCGCCCAACAGGAAGTGAGCCGCGACGACGGAAGCCACAATCGACAGCAGGTCCCAACGCCACTTCGCCGCCGCCCACGCGAGAGCGAGGCCGGTCGCCACGCCTGAAAGCGCCGCGATCACACCCTGACCGCCACCAAAGACGGACTCGAACTGTACCACCGGGCCAGTGAACAGAACGGCAAGAATCAGGAGGGACCACGCGGGCATGGCGGCGCGGTGCACCGAGCCACCCATGGTGGTTTCCTGGCCACTCGACCGACGCGTTCGACGCGGCGGCGCGGCCTGACGAGAGGGGGTGCGGGTAGGCGTGCTCACGCGTTCACCCCCCGCGACACGAGCACCGGCAGATCCTCAAGGGAGGGGCAATCGATGATGACGCCGCGTGTGATCTTGCGTCGGCGCCTCGCCCGTCCCGGGACCACGCGAATGACGGACACGACCACGTCAACTGGCGCGATATTCGCCAGGCGGGCCGCTTCCTCGTCATCCACGGACTCACTCACCACGATCGACAGGACAGAAATCCCGCCACGCTCCATGATGCAGCGACGGACGATGCCCGCGAAGTCGGGACGCGTCGAGGTCTCCATCTCGGACAGCGCATCCAGCATCGCCATGGGCGTTCCCGTCGGGATCCACTCGTCCGCGGTGTGCATCGACACCGTGCGCGCCTCACCCGACCCTGCGATCGCCAGCGACGCCGCGACCGACACGGCTGTCTCGAAGGAACGCCGATCCCATGCGTCCATGCGCGTGTCGAGGAGCACCATGTGGTGGGAACGGTGAGTCTCCTCGAACTGGCGTACGATCAGGCGGCCCAGGCGCGCCGTCGAAGGCCAGTGCACCGCGCGCCGGTCGTCGCCCGGCTCATAATCACGCAGTGCGTGGAAGGACACGTCCGAACTGGTCAGCTTCTCGCTGGCCACGCCTTCGACATCCATCTGCATACCCGTCGCGTCAAACGAGAAGCGCACCGTCGGCGGATGCACGTGCACCAGGATCGGCTCGTCCCACGAGCGCACGCGGCGCAGCAGGCCCAGGCCATCCATACGCACGGTGCGCGCCGGGCCCACGTTGATCACGCCTCGACGCTTCGTCATCACCGAAAATGCCTCGTTCCACGTGCTGTTCGCGCTGATCGGAGGTACCAGGAACTCGCCACTGCCTCGTCCGATCGTGACCTCCACGATCGTCGAACCCGAGCGGTGCCCGGACTCGTTGACCACGCGGATGCGCCCCACCGCCACCTGACCGGCAACGATGCGATCATTCTTCATGCGCAAGGACACCGACAGCGGCGACGGGGACGCGACCGAGGCGACCGCGACCACGAGGGCCACCAGACCCATCACGGCAACGATGAAGCCCTCCAGCCATCCGAAGGCCGCCGCAGCGACGCCACCCGCGGCCGTTACCGCGATCACCGCCCACCCGACCGGCGTGAGCGCGCCCAGCCAACGAGCCGCCGCATCGTAACCGGGCAGAGCCCGCACGCGTTCACCCAGGGCACGCCACGCGCCGTTGAGAAGCCGACGTAGTTTCTTCACGCGAACATCACTCCGGACGGCATTCGCCGATGAGGTAGGCCCCTTGCTTGAAGGCATCCTCGCTGTCTGCCTGGGTGGTCAGGCGCGTCCAGATCGGGCCCGGACCATCCACACGCACCCACTCCGTACCGTTCGTGCGGTCGTTGCGCACGGGACACACGAACGGGACCGACGAACCCGACCATCCCGGCGCGTTCAGCGTGAACGTGTGGCACGAGGCCGGGTTGAACCCGCGCTCGTCTCCGCGGCACGTCTGCACCCACTGAGCGCTCACGTCGAGCTTCGTGGTTTCCGTCGGGCGCTGACTCATCACCGTCTCACCCACATCGTTGACCGCAACGACCGTGGCCTGGTATCTCGTGCCCTGGGCCAGATCCGAGAAGGTCGCCTCGGTGGCACCACGAGACAAGGGCTTCGTCTCGCCGTTACTCAGCGTCACGCGGATCTGCGTCACAGCGGGATTGGCCGCCACGGGGTCCCAACGCACCGTCAGGCTCGTCGCGTTGACGTTCGTGATCGACACTCCCACTTGCGACGGTGCGCCCGTCGCCTGGCCGACCGCCGGCACCGGCGGGGATGCCGTGGTTTCGTTCTTCAAGCCGACGCCCGTCTGGCAGAAGTAGAACGTCTGCGGCTGCCAACTGTTAACCGTCAGAGTGTCACCGTTCTCGACCTGCGTCCCAGCGGCACACGCTTCCCGGGAACTGGCATAACGCAGCGTCAGGCGCGACGCGTCGAAGCCTCGGCCCGGAACGCGTACCAGACCGTCCACGCGCACCTTGCCTTCTTCTCCGATACCGGACAGGGTCGGGGCAGAAATCGGCGCGGGGGTCGTCGCAATCGAAACGTACGTGGTGGCAGGTGCCGACGTATCCCCGTGCGAGTTCGACAGCGTCACCGATGCAGACACCTTACTGCCCGTCGGCACGCCCGACAGCGTGGCAGTACGAGCGTCAGACGAAACCTGCACTTCCACGCCATTGACCGAAACCGTGGCCGGGCCCCATCCCTTGCCATTGGGAGATTCCAGGCCCCACGTAACCTCAACCGTCGCCTCGTTCGGATCGCCCGCCGAGCCGGTTGCAACAGCGCTCACGCCGGTCGCTTGATCCGGCTTCCCGTGCGGGTAGCCCTCGGTCGGTGAGGACGCCCGAGACGGCGTCTCCGCCTTGTTCTGTGCCTGGACCGTCACCGTGTACATCTTGCCGTTCTCCAGGCTCGGGATCCGCAGGCTGGTCTGCGGAGCGGACACCGGGTAGGGAATCGGCTGGCCGCCACCGGGCCCTGTGAGGAACACCGTGTACGTGTGGATCGGGGATCCTTCGTTGTGGGGCTCCGTCCACGAGACGTTCAGGGCACTGTCCTCGCCAGTGACCGTGGGTGCCGCCATCTGCTCGGGCGCCATGTCGATGAGCACCTCGGCGGACGGCGCCGACGGATCGGAGTCCCCGGCCTCGTTGTGCGCGACGACCGTGAACGAGTGCCTCGCTCCGTTCACCAGGCCCGTGATCTGCGTGCCCGGATCTCGAGTCTCGTAGGTCTTACCGTCGTACTTGTCCGTAATCGTGTAGCCCGTAATCGGGCCACCGTTGGAGGCACCCGAGTCGAAGCGCACGAAGGCCGTGCCCGCGCCCATTGGCGTGACCGAGACGTTCTGGGGCGGTTCGGGACGGTCGACGACCTGGACGACAACGCGGCCCTGGACCACGCGATCCGGGTCGTTCGTCGCATCCATGACGCGGTACACGACGATCATGTCGCCATGGAAGCCTGTCTTGGGGGTCACCGACAGGACGTTGCCATTACCCGAAGCGGTTCCCTGGCCCACGTGCACCGACGCGTCCAGGACCACGAGCGGATCCGGGAACGGGTTCGTCGTGTACTCCGACAGCTTCACGTCCACCGTCTGGGCGGCCTTCGCCTTGATGCGAGCCTCCGTCGTCGTCACGAGGGGCTTGGAGGACTTCACGATCGTCACCGGAATGTCGGCGTTGACCGCGCCCGAGCCGTCGTCGACGCTGACAGTAATCGCGCCGACCGGACCCTTGGACTGGTCCTTCTTGCCGGACACGGTCAGGTTGTAGCCGTCCAGGGACACGTCCACGCCGCCGGGGGCCTTCACCACGGCGTAAGAGAAGCTGTTCTTGGCCTGGTCGTCCGGGTCGTCCACCATCTGCGTGAGATCGACCGTCACGGACTCTCCCTGGCCCACGAGGATCGGGGTCGGGGTCAGGCGCGGCGGCAGATTCCTGGCCGGCTTGATCGTGATCGGGATCGTCAGGGTCGATGTCAGGGCCGAGGCGTCGTCCGAGGCGCCGTCACGCACCGTGAAGGACACCGAGGCCTTGCCCGAGGCCGTATCGGGAGCACTCACCACGAGGTGCGTCGGGTCCTGCAGGGACACCGAATCCAGGCCGCCGTTGAACTTCACCGAGGACGCGTCCGTAATGATCGGGGAACGCGAATGATCGCGCACGAGCACGAAGTCGCCGATATCAAGGGTCACCGACGAACCCGCGCGGATCGCCACCGGAATACGCGTCATATCCAGGCGCGGAGCCAGCAGGTCGGTACCCGGAACGGTCACGACCGCGCTCGCGCTCAGGCCGTCGGGATCCGTCACCGTGTAGACGACGAGGCGACGACGCGCATCCGGGGAAATTGACAGGTTCTGCCCCGACACGCTCACGCCCGAGCCCTGCGCCGACACCGTCAGCGCAGCCGTCGTCCCATCCGGGTCCTCGTCATTGACGAGGACGGGAACGCTCACGGGCTTCGAATCGGCGGGGAGGTCCGCGACAGACACGACGTCATCGCGGGCAATCGGGGCGCGCAGCGGCGCCTCGGAATCCACCGTCACCGTCAACTGCCCTTGCGCGCGTCCGCCTCGTCCATCCTGAATCTGGTAGGCGACGACGAACACGCCATCGGCTGCGGGAGCCTTGACCGTCACCGCATCCTGCGCCACGGTGACGGTAGCTGCGGGATCCGACACCGACACGGTCGCGGGGTCCGTATCGACCGACAGGGCATCGCCATCCGCGTCCAAGTCGTTGCTCAGGACGTTGACACTCACCTCGCGTCCCGGTCGAATCGTCACCGAGTCGGGAACGGCCGTCGGGTTGTGGTTCTGCGATCCCGGGGGCGCAATACCAACGCGCACGCGGGCGCGCCCCTGCACGCCGAGGCGGTCCTCGACGATGTAGGAGAAGGTGTCCGTACCGGTCGCATTGTCGGAGGGCGTGTACTCCAGCCACTCCGTCCCCAGCACGACGCTACCCTTGGCTGGCGGCTGGTCGATGCCCACCAGAGCGACCGAGTCGCCGTCTGGATCGATGCCCGTCAGGGGCACCGGGATGCGCGCCATCTGCCCCTGCACGGCCCAGGCGCTCAGCGCCTTGGGCACGGGCGCGCTGTTCGCAGCGGAGGAGGCAATGACCTCGAACGTGACGGTCGACGTCGAGCGGTTACCCACCGAGTCGACGGCCGTGTACGCCACGCGCACCACGCCGGCCTCGGAGCCGGCGGCCAGGCGCACCTGGTTGCCCGTCACGAAAACCGTGCCCAGCTCGGCGCCGGTCATGACCTGCACGTCGGGGTCCAGGCTCAGCGTCAGACCGATCGGCGAGCGGTCGTTCGACAGGACGCTCACCGAGCCGATGTCGTCGGCGCGCACCTTCGCCGTGTCCGGCGTGGTCTCAGGCGGGGTCTCGTCGCTCTGCGCATCCGTCGGGATGACGCTCACCTGAGCAGTCGCGGAACCCGCGCCGTTGGAGACCGTGTAGGTAAAGGTCGTGACATCGTTGAGGCCGCCCGGCGACGTGATGCGCAGCAGGTGGCGCTCGATGAGCGTGACCTCAAGGCCCGAGTTCGCGGGCACGTCGATCGACTGAACGACGAGGACGCCGCCCGACGGGTCCGTATCGTTGGCCAGCGGCGCAATCAGCGAAGCGCCACCGCTGGGCAACACCGCCAGGTCGTCCTCGGCGATCGGCAGAGCGTTCGTGTCATCGTCGACCACGTCGACGCGGATGACGCCGACCGTCGTCGACGGGCCGTCGGAGACCGTGTAGGTAAACTGGAAGGATCCCGGCACCGAGCCCGTAAACGTCAGCGTGCCGCGCGAGAGGTCAGCGGAGACCGAGGTACCCGCCGGGGCCGTGCCCGCCGCCACGAGGGACAGGGCGTCGCCGTTGGGATCCGTGTCGTTGGCGATCGGGTCGATGGTCAGCGGCTCAGCGACGCGCGCCACGTAGAAGTCCGCGCGCGCGATGGGCGGCACGTTGCCGTTCTCCTGCACGCTCACCTGCAGCTCGCCGGTGGTCTCCGCGTGCCCATCTGACATGGTGACGGCGATCGCCTTGACGCCCGCGCCGGAACCCAGGTCGCGGATCTGAACTGTCCCGTCCTCGGAGAACTGCACGGCCATGCCGTCGGGAGCCGTCGCCGACTTCAGGTAGAACTGGTCTCCATCGGGATCAATCCAGTCCGACAGCAGGTTGTACTCCACCTGCGCGTTCGCACCCACCTTGATGACCGGGTGCTTGAGCTGACGCGGACCCTCGTTCTGGCTCCACGGGTGGATCGTCAGCGTGACGGTCGCCGTCGCACCCGCGAGGCCGTCCGAGGCCTCGTAGGTGAAGGACGTCGACCCGCTCGTCATAGACTCCGGAATGTCCGTGATCTGCAGGGCTCGGCCGCCCCTCGTGCGCACGATCGAGCCGAACTCGGGGTTGGTGACCGCACGCGCCGTCAGCACGTCGCCGTCGTCGTCGGAGTCGTTGTCGAGGACGGGCAGCAGCGTCGAGCGGCCCGGGCGGATGCCAAAGTCGTCGTCGACGGCCTCGGGCGGCGTGTTCTTGTCGTTGTGCTCCGGCTCGGAGACCTGCTCGCGATCATCGGGAGTCGGAGTATCTTCTTCCTCCTGCTCCTCGGTGGGGATCTGGTCCCAGTTGTCGACAACAACCATGTTCTTGTCGGGCAGCCACAGCGTGCCCGTCGAGACGTCGTTGAGGACGATGCGCGTACGGTTCGTCCGGAAAACAGCGGACGTGGCTTCGGCGAGCGTAGGCACAGTCTGCGCCTGGTTGCGCGTGGAGTCCGTGCAGGTGCGCACGAACGCGCCCGAGCCCGCCCAGGCACCGTAGGAGCAACCGCGGTGGAAGACCGGGGCCGCGGGGGTGCCCTTCTGGCCGCTCTCCGAGGCCTCCTGGCGCTCGATCGCCTTGCCGTTCAGGGGCACGGACACCAGCTCGTCGCTGGTCGCGAGGAGGACCGAGGCGGCCTCGTCGCCAGGGGCCTGCAGGACCGCGCCGGTCACGTGCTCCTCGGCGAGGTCGCGTACCTTGCCACCGGGCAACACCAGCTTGTTACCGGCCTGGTCGTAGATGACGGGCTTGTCACCGACCGCGGTGATCGTCGGTGTTCCGGCCGGGGTGAAATCCTTGATCTCCGTGGTCTTTGCGCGCCAAGCCTGGCCTTCTCGCGTGAGCGTGACCAGCTTGGAGGACCCGGGAGAGTATGCGAAGACCGTCCCCGTGTTCGACACCGCGACGACCCCGTCGCTCAGGTCGTTCGCGATTGCATCCTCGCGCACGAGCGACATGGAAGCCGGTTCGTTGGCGTCACCCACCCACAGCAGGCCCTCGTTGGGGTCGAGGACGGCCAACACGGACCCGCCCTGGACCTGGACCGCGTTCTCAGGCAGCGTGATCGCCTGGCCCAGCGAGAAGGACGTGGAGCGCACGGGGGTAACCGTACGGCCCACTGTTTCCCCCAGAGTCACGTCGCCGCCGGCCTGCCCGATGTCGAAGGACGCGGACTTGACCGAGACTGTGCCGTCGAGCATGAGCGCGTCATAGTTGAGGTGGCCCAGGAGCTTGCGATCCTGGTTCGTCACCCAGATACCGCCGTCATCGACGCTGACCTGGGTGACCTCGACGCCGCGGTAGACCACCGCGAGGACGCACAGCATCGCGGACACGAGCAGGACGGCGATTGCGGGCATCCGCTTCGACCAGGTGTTTCGCGTTTGACGCGCCTTGTTCATGTCGCTTCCTCAGTCTTCATGTGTGCACTGTTGTGGGGCGGTATCTGTATCCGCGTGGCCATGGTGAGCCATTCCAAGGATACACACCGACCAACCCTATGGATAAACGCCCGAGACAACAACAGGTACTGAATAAGTTCAAACGCCTGGCGACTCGTTCGCGCCGCATTCCAGCGCTTCCCGGGCGCACGAGAACCTGACCACAGCGACGCATTTGGATGTTCTCTCGCGCCACGAGGCCGGAGCCAGACCTGTCCCTCAACCAACCCTCCGCGCTCGGCTCGCTTCGCTGCTTCCCCTAGAAGTGCACACCTGCGGCGCGCCTCGCGCGCGGACCGCAGATGAGGGTGGGCCGGGTTACGGTGAGTGCATGGCGAAGGAGAAGATCACGTACCGCTGCTCCGACTGCGGCTGGACCTCCCCCAAGTGGGTGGGCCAGTGCCGCGAGTGCGGGGCGTGGGGCACGGTCGACCAGGCCGGGGAGGTCACGGGGGGCGCGCGCACCATCACCCGCATGGGCGACCTGTGGACCGTCGACATGGGACCGGCCCGCCTGACGCGGCCCGACGGCGCCCTGGCCGACATCGAGGCCGACGGCTGGGACACGACCGTCGTCGTCCCCGGACTGGAGGGCGAGCGCGCGGCCCTGTCCGTCTCCATGCCCAACCCGCACACCGTGGTCGCCCTGGGAGACGAGGACGAGCTTCG
>ERZ773079.99-NODE-99-length-56706-cov-20.847222_pt1 | contig 56706 bp, 54 predicted proteins | sample MGYA00511355_ERZ773079 | MGnify/ENA primary metagenome ERZ773079 (study PRJEB29015, sample SAMEA2737979) | human oral metagenome | biome: human oral; feature: human-associated habitat; material: dental | place: China | collected 2117 ... | reverse complement strand
CTATCTGTTGATCCAAAAGATCTCTATGAAGGAATCGACGGTATCGTAGTACCTGGTGGATTTGGCTCTCGTGGTGTAGAAGGTAAAATCCGCACAATTCAATACGTTCGTGAAAATAATATTCCATTCTTAGGCCTATGCCTTGGTATGCAATGTGCAGTAATGGAATTTGCTCGCAACGTATGCGGTATGGAAGGTGCCACTTCTAGCGAATTCGATGAAAATGCTAAATATAAAGTAATCGACTTGATGAGTGACCAAGTAGATGTAGATAAAAAAGGTGGCACAATGCGCCTTGGTATTTACCCTTGTAAAGTAGAAGCGGGTACAAAAACTCGTGAAGCGTATGGGGAAGATCTTATCTATGAACGCCATCGTCACCGTTATGAATTCAACAACGAATACCGTCAACAATTGACTGATGCTGGCTTAGTTATCTCTGGTACATCTCCAGATGGTCGCTTAGTTGAAAGTATTGAAGTGAAGAACCATCCATTCTTCATTGGTACACAAGCTCATCCAGAGCTTAAATCTCGTCCAAACAATGCTCATCCATTATTCCGTGGCTTCGTAGATGCGATTTTAGAACTTAAAAAATAAAGTATAAAATGGGATCTATTTTATCTATTATAGGTTTAATCATATTAGCGGTTCTTAAGCTTGAACAGTTCGTATATGGTAAATCGGGGAAACAACAATCTACAACTGGCCATATGGCACGGCGTGGGCTCGCTAATTTAGCAGGATTAATCGCGTTTGATTATTCTACTGTGAGTAGTAAATCGGTTGTAGTACGTAAAAAGAAGGAAGATACTCAGAAATGAGTATCTTCCTTCTTTTTTGCTGTATCGAAAAAACTTGTAAAAATATATCGATAAAATTAAAAATAACACTTGCTATTTTAAATGATTAGTGTTATTATATAGACAAAGATAGATATAGATTTGATATAGGTATATCAAAAGAACATATAGTAATCGTTATTTAGAAATATAAAGGAGGACACAATGTCTATTATTGGTAAGAAACTCCCTGAATTTACACTTGATGCTTTCAAGAAACCTGAATTGGTAAAAGTAAGCACTGCAGACGTATTAGGTAAATGGTCTGTATTTGTATTCTATCCAGCAGATTTCACATTTGTATGCCCTACTGAATTGGAAGACGTACAAGAATCTTATGCAGAATTGAAAGAATTGGGTTGCGAAGTTTACTCCGTATCCACTGATTCTGAATATGTTCATAAAGCATGGTCCGATGCTTCTCCAAGCATTAATAAAATTGAATACTACATGCTCGCTGATAAGAAACATGAATTAGCTGATTTCTTCGATGTATTCGATTCTGAATCTGCTATGGCATATCGCGGTACATTCGTGGTTGACCCAGAAGGTATTATCCGCACAGCGGAAATTCACGATATGGGTATTGGCCGTTCCGCAGAAGAACTTGTTCGTAAAGTACAAGCAGCTCAATTCGTTGCTAAACATGGTGACCAAGTGTGCCCTGCACGTTGGAAACCAGGAAAAGACACATTAAAACCAGGTCTTGACCTAGTAGGTAAAATCTAAGAGTATTAGATATACCAACAACCTCTTCAAATGACAACATTTGGGCACGGATCATATCTCCAATGATACCGGTAAGCCCCATTACATGGTGAAACACTCTCCAATTCACTAATGTAAACCTCATATAACAAACTACAAACTATACGCAAAAAGACCAGTCTTCGGACTGGTCTTTTTGTCGTATTATATGCATTTTATATAGAGTTTTACTAATATTTGTAAAACCTTTTAACAAAGTAGGAAATAAACTCTTGCATTTTTACAGTTAGTATTCTATAATGAAATTAATTCCTAGCAATGCACAAGGTTTTATGTGCTTGTATAGGAGATATATAAATGTTTGTTCAAGGGGCACTAGCTTTTACAAAGAAAGGCAACATACATGAGAATTTCTACAAAAGGAAGATATGCATTGATGGTTCTCATTGATCTAGCTGAACAAGGTCAGGAAAAACCAGTATCATTACGTTCTGTAGCAGAACGACAAGGTATATCTGAGAAATATTTAGAAGGTATTGTGGCTCGATTAGGAGCGGCTAGTTTAGTTGATAGTATTCGTGGTAAATACGGCGGCTATCGTTTATCTAAAAAACCTAGTGAATATACAATCATTGAAATTTTGATGGCTACAGAGGAATCAATGGCTATTATTTCATCTCTAGATGAAGGTGTATCTACGGATGATGTCATTAATGAACGCACTGTTGGATTCTGGGCGGGGTTACAAAATTACATTCACGATTATCTAGAAAGTGTGACCTTACAAGACGTTATCGATGGTACATACGCAAAACTAGATACAAAATATGATAATTGGGATGGCTCTATTTAAGAGACACATAATTATAAATTACATACCATTTATAGTATTTATAATATCCGAATATAAGGAGTATTGATTATGTCTAAAATCGCAAAATCTTTTGTTGAATTGATTGGTAAAACACCATTGTTGGCAGCTACTCGTTTTGGTGAAAGTGTAGGTGCTGATGCTAATATTTTAGCTAAACTTGAATACTTCAACCCAGGTGGTTCCGTAAAGGATCGTATCGCTGCTGCTATCATTCAAGCTGCTGTTACATCTGGTGAATTACAACCAGGTGGTACTATTGTTGAAGCTACATCTGGTAATACCGGTATTGGTTTATCCGCTGTAGGCGCTGCGCTTGGCTATAAGGTTGTTATCGTAATGCCTGAAACAATGTCCATCGAACGCCGTAAATTGATGCTTGGCTATGGTGCACAACTTGTGTTAACTGATGGTGCACTTGGTATGAAAGGCGCTATTGCAAAAGCAAAAGAAATCGTAACAGCCACTGCAGGTGCTGTAGAAGCGGGCCAATTCGTAAACCAAGCTAATCCTGCCATTCACTATAAAACTACAGGTCCTGAAATCTGGGGCGACACAGATGGTGCTGTAGATATTTTTGTAGCTGGTGTTGGTACAGGTGGTACATTAACAGGTACAGGTCGTTTCTTGAAAGAACAAAATCCTGATGTTAAGGTAGTAGCTGTAGAACCTAAAGATTCTGCTGTTTTATCCAACGGTAAACCAGGTCCTCATAAAATCCAAGGCTTAGGTGCAGGTTTCATTCCTGAAACATTGGATACTAAAATTTATGATGAAGTTATCCAAGTTGCTAATGAAGATGCATTCAAAACAGCACAAGATTTCGGTCATACACAAGGTATCTTAGTAGGCATTTCCTCTGGTGCAGCATTGTGGGCTGCTGCAGAATTGGCAAAACGTCCTGAAAACAAAGGTAAGAATATCGTAGTAATTCTTCCAGATACAGGTGAACGTTACTTGTCTACTGCTTTATTCCCTGAAGATTAAAAATATTTCAATATAATACTAGTAATAAAGGCGTCCTGCTTGTTCAGGACGCCTTGTTACGTTATGGAATAAGTTTATAATCGAGATGGATTATCTACCATTTTTTACAATAGAATCTATCCAGTTAAATAGATCTTGTAAATCGTAATCACCAGCGTGAGCTACACCAAATGGCGTAGCCATGTCTAATGTGCTTTTGTTAACCCTGTGAAGGCTGTGTCCAATACTGAGTTGCAAATATGGTAGCTAAGGCACCAGAGCTAAAAACAAGGCTACCAGATTTTTCTTTAAATGAGATATGGAATATAAAAATGATGGAATCTGGTATTGTAGGGATGGTATTAAATCAACAGGATTACACTCTTAATGGTGAAAGTAAACCAACACAGACAGCTCTTAAAGGCTATGAGAATGTTACATTCTTAACACCTACGGACTTTGATTTTGAAAGCTATCATGTTGCTAATCGCATATTTAAAATGGTGTATGGTACATTTTATGATGATGTAATCCGATAATCAGATAAAAATATAATCTATATATACAAACACCCTATGTCAGTATTGTGACATAGGGTGTTTTGCATACATTAGTTATTAGTCAGTCGTTTATAATGATTAAACTAAATAGACCAATTGTGATATTATTTTTTGAGTTTTGGTTTTACGATAGCCAAGATAATGCAAGCTACAACGGAACCGATTGCAATGGATGCAAGGTAAAGAAGTGGGTTGCCGATTGTTGGTACTACGAAGATACCACCGTGAGGTGCACGTAATGTACATTCAAAGTACATGGATAATGCACCAGCTGTACCAGCACCGATGATGCAAGAAGGCAATACGCGGATAGGATCAGCTGCGGCAAATGGGATAGCACCTTCTGTGATGAAGGAAAGGCCCATGATGTAATTTGTAATACCAGATTTACGCTCTGCTTCTGTGAAGCGGCTAGGGAAGAATGTTGTACAAAGGGCAATCGCCAATGGAGGAACCATACCACCAGCCATAACAGCGGCCATAATACCGTATTCACCAGTCGCAAGAGCGCCTGTACCGATAACATAGGCTGCTTTGTTGACAGGGCCACCCATATCAACAGACATCATAGCACCGAAGACAAGACCTAATAATACGCGGCTAGTAGTGCCCATTGTTTGCAAGGAATTCATAAGCCATTCGTTCAAGGCGGATACTGGTGGATTGATGATAAATGTAATAGCGATACCAATGAATAATACGCCCAGTACAGGATAGAAGAGCACTGGCTTTGTACCTTCTAGTGCTTGAGGTAATCCGGATACGAGTTTCTTAACTAACAGTACTAAGTAACCTGCTGCAAAGCCCGCAATCAAGGCACCGAGGAAACCAGAACCGCCTTGGTTTGCTAACAAGCCACCAACGAAACCAGCTACAAGACCTGGACGGTCTGCAATACTCATAGCGATGTAACCTGCTAGAACAGGTAACATAAATCCAAAGGAAGCACCGCCAATTTTCATTAGAAATGCGGATAATGGTGTGCCAGAACCAAAGTTCTTGGCATTAGCTGGATCGAATGTATCAAATAGGAATGCTAGAGCGATTAGGATACCACCGCCGATAACAAATGGAAGCATATGAGATACGCCGTTCATCAAATGCTTGTAGATTTGACGACCAAAGCTATCGGATGCATCGATAGCCGAATTTGCGCTATCTTTATCTGCCTGTGAGGCATGGTATACCGGTGCTGTACCAGACATAGCTTCACGCAATAATTCTTCTGCTTTATTAATGCCGTTTGCCACCTTAGTTTGAATCATTGGCTTGCCATCAAAACGAGCCATTTCAACTTGGCGGTCAGAAGCGACGATGATGCATTTAGCATGCTCGATTTCTTCGGCTGTAAGTGCATCCTTAATGCCAGAAGCACCATTCTTTTCTACCTTTAAAGAGATGCCCATTTCCTTAGCTTTACGTTCCAAGGATTCTGCAGCCATGTATGTATGCGCAATGCCAGTAGGACAGCCTGTAACAGCTAATACTTCGTAATGTGGATTATCTACAGATACCTTAGGAATCACTTTTTCGATAGCCTCTGTAGCTTTTGCTTCGATAGCATCGGTAATGCTTGGTGCTTTTTCATCTTCCGTCTTAATATAGCCTTCTACAGATGGATCAAAGTTGCCTTCTTCTTTGGCAATGATAAGTTCTAGAAAACGGTCAACTGTAGCAGCTTGGATGAGAGCGTTTTTGAAGTCCGGATCAATTACCATAGTTGCTAATTTGCTCAATACCTCTACATGAGTATCAGCTGCGCCTTCTGGGGCTGCAATCATGAAGAATAGGCGAGATGGTTGTCCATCGAGGGCCTCGAAATCAACACCGTTAGGAACGACCATAGCAGCAAGGCCAGCTTCCTTTACACCTGCTGATTTAGCATGTGGTGTGGCGATACCGTCGCCAAGGCCAGTAGAACCAGATTCTTCGCGAGCGAATACAGCTTTTAAGTATTCTGCCTTGTCAGATAGGTTGCCGCCCTTATCCATTAAATCACCTAGCGTGTAAATGGAATCCGCTTTGTTAGTTGGTGATGCATTCAGCAGGATTGATTGGGGCTTTAATAAATCAGTAATCTTCATGTGTGTCCTCCTTACTGTACATATATAATGAATAATAAAATTAACGAATGGTGTTAAGCACGGCGAGGACCTCGTCCTTGGTGGCTAGATTCTCCGAAAAGGCTGAAGCAGAACCTGTAGCAATACCCCAATAGAGGGCTTGTTGTAAATCTTGGGTGTTGAGGTATCCAGTCATGAAACCAGCTACCATAGAATCGCCGGCACCAACGGAGTTAATAAGCGTTCCTTTAGGTGCAGGACTTGTATAGACTGTACCATTAGCGGATACCAAGATAGCACCGTCTCCAGCCATGGAGATGAGCACATGTTGTGCACCTTGGGACTGTAATTTTTTAGCTGCAGTGACTAAATCATCTTTTGTAGACAATGTACGTCCGAAGATTTCGCTTAATTCGTGATTATTTGGTTTGATTAAAAATGGTTTGTATGGCAATACACGAGTTAATAGATCCTTAGTTGCGTCTACGACGATACGAATATGCTTATTAGCTAAGCGCTTCATAATGATTTCGTACATATCACTTGGGAGACTAGACGGAATGCTGCCTGCTAAGATTAATGTATCTTGCTCTGTTAATACATCAAGTTGGGCGTATAAGGCCTGTAATTCATCATCGGCTATGATAGGGCCACGACCGTTGATTTCTGTTTCTTCATCGGATGCTTTTACCTTAACGTTGATGCGGGTCAAACCTTCTTTGAGGCGGATGAAGCTTTCACGAACGCCAAATTCATTGAGCTGACGTACAATTTCGTCACCTGTAAAGCCAGCGATAAAACCGAGTGCCGTTGTATCCATACCTAGGTTATTGAGGACGATGGATACATTGATGCCCTTGCCACCGCCCAGCACATATTCTTGTTCAGTACGATTGATTGTACCCGTGGTTAAGTGGTCTAAGCGAACGATATAATCCAATGCAGGATTGAAAGTAATCGTATAAATCATAAGTTTTCCTCTATATTTCGTATAAATAGAATGTATTAATGGATTTGTTGTTCCTTGCGTCGCAAGCGATACCAGTAGATAAGTGGTACTAAGTATAAGAAGAACGCAAATGGTACGTAACCGGCGGGTGAGACATCCATCATAATGACAGGTACGAGTGCCGCGATATTCCATGGTTGTAAGGCTGCAATAAGGATGCCGCTATTTTCAAAGTCTAGCATAACGTCTTCGTCATGAATACGTTCTTTTGCATAGGTAGTACGCATAATCGAATGCGTCATGATTACCGCAATTGCTTGACTACAACCTAGAGCACCTGTAATAAATGCAATTAGTACATTCGACGCAAAGAGTTTGGCGCGACCTGATACGTGTTGTAAAAGGCTACGAATATCATTCCAAAAACCAACGCCTTCAAGCATACCGGAAATGGAACAAGCCATAAATATAGAGAGGGTCGGTATCCACATCGTTTGTAGACCTCCGCCGTGGATAATATCCGATAGCGGATTATAATCCGGCAGATGGAAACCCAATACAGTAAATTGTAACATATCCATTACTGTATAATTCTGATGAATAACTGCGAGGATGGCTGCCGCCAGTGCACTCATACCTATAGGCCAATGTATAGAGAGCTTTGTTGGTAATAAACCAATAACGATAAGAACTGGTATCCATAATGTCCAATGGATATTGAAAACGAAATGAATCGTATCCGGTAGATAACTGTTAGTGTAGTCTAGTGGAAACCATAGGGATAAAAGTAGATACAATATACAGCTGATGATGAGCGCAGGTATGCTATCTTTCAACATAATTGGTATATTGCTATTTACTTTGGTGTGCGTTAGAGCCGCTACAAGAGAGGCGCTAGAGGAGAGAGGAGAGTTTCTATCTCCTAAATAGGCGCCTGCCATAACGGCACCGGCTACAATATCGATAGGTAGATTACCGGCTTTGGCAATTGTAATTAGGACAATACCTATAGTGCCCACTGTTCCTAGCGATGTACCAAGTAACATACTCACACAGGATGTAATTAGAAATGCGCAGATTATGAAAAGATTTGGATTAATCAATTCAATACCAGACGCAATAATCATGGGAATAATCCCTGATGCTTGCCACATGGCTATGAGCCAGCCGATGAGCAAAAAGATTTGGATGACCACGATTGAGGTTTTGGCACTCGTCCAGGACATGCGGAGTAAGTCTTTTGGATTATATCCTTGTCGATATAGAGCGTAAGCGAGGCACAACCATACGAGGATTAATGCGTAGCCGATGGGGACACTAAACATGACAGAGGCCAGAATAATAATGATAGAAATGAGTAATGATACCAATAGTCCTATATTACTTGGCAGCATGGTGCGCCCTTGTTTATATTTTAGGTATGCTTGTAATAGTAATTGTAACCACTTCATATTATTCGATAGGAAGTTCTGTTTCGAATACTTCCTCAGCAGGGCCCGTCATAAGAACCGTGCCATCCTCCAAATAACTGATGTGTAATGTGCCAAGATATAATTCTACATCGACCTCGCGTCCTGTAAGACCTTTTTCGTGAGCCATAACTGCAGAGGCACAAGAGCCAGTGCCACATGCAAGAGTAGCGCCTGCGCCGCGTTCCCAAGTGCGGACCTTAATGTGATGGTCATTTACGACCTCGATATAGTTCACATTTGTGTTGGATGGGAATGCATCGTGTTTTTCGAGAATTGGTCCTTGTGTTGTAACCGGTGCTTTGGTGATATCTTTGACAAACACTTCTGTGTGAGGAACACCGAGAAGAACAGAGCTTACTGTGACTGTTTCGCCATTTACATCGAGGTCCACATCGATGACCTTATCCATGGTTACATTCATGGGAATGTCTTTGCTGTTAAAGAAAGGTTTGCCCATGTCTACTGTCACTTGTGTAACGATGCCATTTTCAATGGTTAACGTTGGTTTCATAACGCCTGCTAATGTTTCGATGGTGAAAGTATCTTTTGTAATTTCACCGTGTTCATAGGCATATTTTGCAAAGCAACGAATGCCATTACCACACATTTCTGCTTCGCTGCCGTCTGAGTTGATGATGCGCATGCGTACATCGCATGTATTAGATGGTACAACGATTACAAGACCATCGGCGCCGATACCTGTACGACGGTCGCAGAGGCGGATGGCGAGATCTGTATAATCTTTATTGGCCCCTTGTGAGTCAGAAAAGAGGATAAAATCGTTGCCGAGGCCATGCATTTTTGTTAATTTCATACATACTCCTATTCGATGTCGCACTAGATAAATGCGACTATTCCTTACAATAGAGTAGACTTTCACTATGATACTCGTGAAAGTCTACGGTTAACTATATATAATATAACATTATATCACAGAATAGGGTCTCTCTTTATTGTTCAATGTAAAAATGTTAAAATATAATGTAATGTAGTTTATCGGATATAGAAAGAGGAACACACATGCGAATTCAAGGGATTTCTGGATCTCGAGGCGTTGCTGTTGGCAATGTGTACAAATATATACAAGAAGAAATCGTGATACCTGATTATGAGCTGACTGATGACCAAGTAGAGGCTGAAATTGGCAAATTTGCTAGCGCTATGGCTGCAACCCTTAAACAATTAGATACGATTCGTCAAAAAGCATTGGTTGATATGGGGTCAGATGAGGCTGCTATTTTTGAAGCTCATATGCAAATCGCACAAGACCCATCCTTGTCTGATGGTATCAAGTCCCTTGTAGAAAATTCAAAAATGAACGTCGTAGCTGCTACGGCGCAAACGATAGAAACCTTTGCGGCTATTTTCATCGGCATGGATGATCCATATATGCGTGAACGTGGTGCGGATATTAAAGATATTGGCGATCGTTTGATGCGTAACATGCTTGGCATGAACCCTCGCGGTTTATCTCATATTTCAGGCGAGGTTATCATCGTGGCTCACGATTTGGCTCCATCTGATACGGCTTCACTAGATAAAAATGTTGTAAAAGGTATCGTAACAGCTGCTGGTGGTCCGACATCTCATGCGGCTATCATGGCACGTACTTTAGAAATTCCTGCCGTTATGGGCGTTGGCGATATTGAAGGCTTTACTGACGATGTGCGCGCTGTTGTACTTGGCACGGATGGTGAAGTTATTACGGAACCATCTGATGAAGACTGGGAACGTTATACAAAAGAAGCCGTAGATTTCCAAGACGAGTTGAAACGTTTAAAGGACTCTGCTAATTTAGAAGCCGTTACAAAAGATGGCCACCATGTTGACTTATTCGGTAATATTGGTAAATCCAAGGATGCGGACCATGCGTTGACCATGGGGGCTCAAGGTATTGGCTTATATCGCACAGAATTCCTTTACATGGAAAATGATGAATTGCCAACCGAAGAGGTGCAATTTGAACAATATAAACAAGTAGCAGAAAGTATGAAGGGCCAACCTGTCATCATCCGTACCATGGATATCGGCGGTGATAAGGAATTAAAATGCCTAGACTTACCAGAAGAAATGAATCCATTCCTCGGGTATCGTGCCATTCGTATTTCCTTGAACCGTCCGGATATTTTTAAGGTCCAATTGCGTGCACTCCTTCGGGCTAGTGCGTTTGGCGACATTCACATCATGTATCCTATGATTGCTTCTGTGGAAGAGGTTAAAGCAGCAAATGCAATGCTTACTGAATGTAAGGATGAATTAATAGCTGAAGGAGTAGCTTTCAATACAGATATCAAAGTAGGTATCATGATTGAGGTGCCTGCGGCAGCCGTTATTTCTCCAATTTTGGCTAAATATGTAGATTTCTTTAGTATCGGTACCAATGATCTTTGCCAATACACGTTGGCCGTTGACCGTATGAATGAGGCCATTGGCAATTTATATCAACCATTGCATCCAGCTGTATTGCGCCTTATCAAACACGTAATTGATGCGAGTCACGAACAAGGTAAATTTACCGGTATGTGTGGTGAGTTAGCTGGTGATCCAGTTGCAACTATGATTTTATTGGGCTTAGGACTTGATGAATTCTCTATGACTGCGTCATCCATTCCATTGATTAAAAATATTTTACGCTCTGTTACAAAAGCAGAATGTGAAGCATTTGCTCAAAAAGCATTGACTATGGATACAGCTGAAGAAATCACAGCCTATGCAAAATCATTGCTCGCTGAAAAAGGTTTGGCATAGACCATAGCTTTCATTAAAACAAACTTGAATTTGATAGGGGTAAACTGATACAATACCTATATTAATAACAAAGATATTAGGCGTTTTTGTACGCTCCGTAGAAAGAGGTAACTCATGAAAGAAGTAACAGTAGAAATCACAAACGAATCTGGTTTACATGCTCGTCCTGCAACTGCATTTACACAATTGGCTGCAAAATTCGCGTCCAAATTGACAATCGCAGCAAATGGTAAAACAGCAGATGCAAAATCTATTTTGACTGTATTGACATTGGGTGCAACAAAAGGCACATCCGTAGTATTAACGGCTGATGGTACTGATGAAGATGATGCATTAGCAGCACTTAGCGAGTTCTTAACAACGAACCACGACTAATACGCAAAAGAGGCAATACCCTAATCATTAGGATATTGCCTCTTTTTATTTTCCCATATTGGCAAAGCGCTCTACAGCAACTGTAAAGTCATTAATTGTTTTATCTACATCACCATGTTGTATACCATCGCGTACACAATGGTTGATATGTCCTTCGAGGACCACTTGGCCAACCTTATGCAACGCGGATTTGGCTGCATTGATTTGGGCTAGTACATCTTCACAAGGAATGTCTTCTTCAATCATTCGATCAATAGCTTGCACTTGACCTAAAATTTTACGCAATCGACGATGTAGATTGTCTGAATCCATACACTGTTTCATAATACTCCTCCAATTTGGGCATGCTTCATCATCCTATTTATTATACGACAATATGGTTAACAAATACAATATATACAAGTATGCTAAAAATAGATAACTTATGATACAATACAATCAATATATGATAGTTGTATTATAGGGATGTTATTAGTGAAAGTTTATATACTTAGAAGTCTGCTGTAAGGTAGATATAGGTGAATCTATGTTTATATTTCGAATAGTGCGCCGATTAGTTCTTATCATTTGTATATTGCTAGGGGCTATATATGTGTATGATACATATCAAAGCTATCAAGGAACAAATCGCGTTAGTAAGGCTCATACAACTGTAGAACAGACAATTGAAGAAAATGAAGATACATTAAGTCGGTGGGAACGAATACATCGTATTTTTACCTTCCGAGAAAAAGTTGAAGCCGCGCTCCATCAACGTGTGCCAAGGGATAAATGGGTGAAATCTGAAAGTATTCCAGACAATGCGAAACGTGCTCTTGTGGCCATTGAAGATAAACGCTATTACAAGCATGGTGCTATCGATGTGCTCGGTGTAACCCGTGCTTTCTATGTGAATACAGTGGCTGGCGAAACTGTTGAGGGTGGTAGTACAATTACCCAACAATTAGTAAAAAATCTATTTCTGTCGTCTAAACGGACGATGACACGCAAATCGGAGGAAGCCATTTTAGCGATAGAGATGGAACATTACTATAGTAAAGATGAGATTTTAACCATGTATTTGAATACGGTCTATTATGGTCATAACTATTATGGTATAAAAGAAGCTGCGGAAGGATATTTTGGAACAAGTCCTAGCCGATTGACATTAGGTCAATGTGCTATGCTAGCCGCTTTGCCAAATGCACCATCGTATTTAGATCCTTATGAAAACTACGAGGCTGCGAAAGCTAGGCAAAAACTAGTGCTAGCTCAAATGGTGGATCAAGGTATGATATCTCAAGCTGAGGCAGACTATGCATACCAACAAGACTTGGAACTTGTGGAAGAATAAATTAATAAAATCACTTTATAAAAATATGCGCAAGCTCCAGAAGAGATTGCGCATATTTTGGTTTAATTTAAAACTTTATTATTGAGTTCAATAAAAGTTGTATTATTATCATCAAAGTCATATTTATAAATTGAGGCAATAATAATTTGATTGTTAGGAAAGTCATTTTTTAATATATCTAACATTAATTTGACATTTTGAGCATCTAATTCTTTCGCTGTTGGTGAGTCAATTATGATTGGAAGCTTTATTCCTAAAGCTTTTTCCGTTTCTAAGATATAACCTATCTTAAAAGCAAAAACTAATTTTTGTAGGAGAGCCCCTGATAATTCTTTTAAGTTTGAGGTAAAAATATAATTTAATGGTATATCAGTACCTAAATTAATTTGTAACTTTTGGGCATACTCTTGGATTATTTTATAAAAAGAAACTATAGCAGAATTGTTTTCTCGAGTAAGTACTTTTAATTTTCGATTAATATTTTCTTGTTGTGCTTTTAAAAAGCGGATGTGCTCTTCAATAGCTCTTTTATTAATAGGGATTTTGGATAGACTCGCGTTAAAACTTTTAGTCCATTTTTCTGTAATAAATAACTGACCTTGATCATCTTTGTAAGGTAATGATTTTTCTAACTCTTTAATCTGGGAGGAAATTCTGTTTATGTCATTGGTGATGAATAAGAGTTTACTTTTTATCGACTCTATTGAATCTGTATACCCAACTATATTGTTGCTAGTTAGAGGAAAAATCAAATCATTTATTTGAACAAGAATTTTCATCTCTTCGATATATTTCTTGAAATTTTTGTTATCTGTTAAAAGTTGGTCTAATTTTTTTTGATCTCTTTTTAAACGGCGGTACTCTATTCTTAATATTTCTAATTTATTAATTAATGCAGAATCAAAATCAGTCATAAGTTCATTTGCTTCAGTTTCTATTAATTTTTGATATTCTGATATTTTAAATATTTGATTATATTGATTTATCTGATTGATTATATTATTTTTTTCTTGTATTAGTTTTGAGCTATCTTTATTGCCGAGTCCACGAAATAGCTCTTCGATGTTGAAGTGAACACTACCAATTACTTTTCCTCTATTTAGTAAAGTCCATCCTTTTTCTTGATCAATATAAAATGTACCAAGGATATTATTTAAAATATCTTCATTGGTAGTGTTAAAAATCAATTTGTGAAGGCGTAATCTCTCGCTTGGTAAAGAAAAAGTTTGTATCTTATTATCCTTGTGAAGCTCAATTTGAATATTGTGTTCTCTTATGAGCTTTATATTACCAAGTGATTCATGCTGTAATGATAAAATTAACTCTAATTTTTCAAATTTTAGATTCTTTGTATTTGGAATATTAAATCCTAGGGCATAAAGCAACATTCTGACTAAAGTTGTTTTCCCACAACCATTTTTAGAACTATAAATGATATTTATATTAGTGTTAAAAGTAAAGTCTTTTTCGAAGAGTCCGCTTTTTACTTTAAGTGCGATTATTTTCATGGGCTAACTCCTTCCTTTAGGGATTTTATAAAACTTCTTTTAGTTAAAATGCAGTATATAATAACTTTTGATAAGTTTCTCTGCGTTTCTATTGATAATTCAGAGAGAAGGAACTCCTCGATGTAGTTTTGATAGAAATCCTCTGCAAAGTTTAGGATTTTTTGATTAGCGTTGCTAGTAGTACTAGAGTAATTTGCATAATCGAAGATGACTTTGGTAAAACTTTCAACTCTCTCTGTAGCATCTTCAATTAGTTGAAAATAGTTGCTTATTATAACCTGATATTCATCATCATCGAAATTATCTCTAAAAACAGAACCTAATTTTGTTGGGTGAGTAATGAGGTTAATTATTGGCCAAAGAAGATCATTTTTTCTTAAAATAATCTTGGCATCATTAGTTGAGCCATTATGCAAAAATAAAGCTATCCATTTTTCCAAAATACTATTTGATAAATATTGGATATAAATTTCATTTTTGCCTAGAAAATCATCGATAACACGGATTACTTCCTTATAACGCTCTGATTGATCATCTGTTTCGAATGGTAGTAGATATACAGTAAATAAATTTTTGTCTATATTGATATTGTTATCCGAAATTATTTGATCTATTCTGTTTTGGGCATCATGTGATAAATCATTATAATTTCTCTTTGTTTTACCTGAAAAGTCTGCACTTCTATATTTGCTTTGTTTTAATGGATTACGTGAATTGGTAATATAGATTAGGCTAGAACATACTTTTTGATCATTTTTTAATTTTTGCAATCCATCAGATAGACTTTGTAATGATTTTATTACATTTTTACGTATATTGCTAAAATCATTGATGGGGTCTGTAATAGATTTTGCTTGTGCTAATATATGGCTGTTGTCAATTAATGAAATATCGATATCTTCGTAGTTACTTTCTATTTTGATTGATTCTAAATTTTTTATATTTTCAAAAGCTAATACTATAGCGGCATTTATTTGAAAGTCAAATCCAAAGATTACACTTGAAGCTCTCCTATTTGGCATAGAGTTACTCCTTTTTTATAATAATAGTTTCTGTTATTAATTCCATTTTATTATATCTTTTGGACCTTATGCTGTATAGCTGATATAGCATTTAAAATACATCTGATTTCTTATATATTTCGAATATTAAACACATACAACATTTGAATAAAAATAATACTTGCATTTATAATTATACAAGTGTATACTATTTTTTGTCAGAAAGAGGGAATAGCCGTTGAGCTAGATGCCACGGTGCTTTCACAATTATCTGATATAATATTGATTATATGAGTTTAAATACTTAGTAAGTTTTTTATGAGGTGTTATCATGGGTAAAGCAAATAAAGTAGTACTCGCATATTCTGGTGGTTTAGACACATCCGTTATCATTCCTTGGTTAAAAGAAAACTATGGCGCTGAAGTTATCGCTGTATGCGTAGACTTAGGTCAACCTGAGGATTATGATGCGGTTGAGAAAAAAGCAATCAAATCCGGCGCATCTAAAGCATATATCGTTGATGCAAAAGAAGATTTCGTAAAAGATTATGTATGGCCAACTGTAAAAGCTGGTGCTGTTTATGAAGGTAAATATTTATTAGGTACATCCTTTGCTAGACCTTTGATTGGTAAAATTCTTGTAGATATCGCTAAAAAAGAAGGCGCTGATGCTATCGCTCACGGTGCGACTGGTAAAGGTAATGACCAAGTTCGTTTTGAATTGGCTATTAAAGCATTGGCTCCTAATATGAAAATCATCGCTCCTTGGAGAGAATGGGATTTGAAATCCAGAACAGATTGCATGGAATATGCTGCTAAGCATGACATTCCAGTTGTAGCCACTAAATCTCATCCATACTCCATGGACCAAAACGTATGGCATTTATCCCATGAAGGTGGGGATCTTGAAAATCCAGCAAATGCTCCTAAAGATGATGTATATTTAGTAACACATACACCTGAACAAGCTCCTGATGAAGCTGGTTATGTAACTGTAACTTTCAAAGAAGGCGTACCAGTAGCCGTTGATGGTCAAGAAGGTACTCCATTACAATTATTAGAAAAACTCAACGAAATTGGCGCACACTATGGTGTAGGCGTTGTAGATATCGTTGAAAATAGATTGGTTGGTATGAAATCTCGTGGCGTGTATGAAAACCCAGGTGGATCCATCATCATGTATGCTCATAGAGAACTTGAATACCTTTGCCTAGATAGAGCTACATACCATTACAAAGAACTTATTGCTAACAAATATGCTGAACTCGTATATGATGGCATGTGGTTCGCACCATTGATGAACGCGTTACAAGCATTCGTTGATGAAACTCAAAAAACTGTAACTGGTGAAGTAAAACTTAAATTGTACAAAGGCAACATTATTTCTGCTGGTGCAACTTCTCCATACTCCTTGTACAGCGAAGATTTCGTAACATTCGAAGAAGATGATGTATACAACCAAGCTGATGCGGCTGGTTTCATCAACTTGTTCGGTTTACCTCTTAAAATTAATGCATTAATGAAAGAAAAGGCAGGTAAATAATGGCTAAATTGTGGGGCGGGCGTTTCACAAAAGGCACTGATAAAGCGGTAGAGGATTTTACATCCTCTATCGCTTTTGACGCTAGAATGTACGCCGAAGATATTGCGGGCAGTAAAGCCCATGCAACGATGCTTGCAAAACAAAATATTATCTCTCAAGAGGACTGCGATACTATCGTAGCAGGCTTGACTAAAATTAAGGGTCAAATCGATAAAGGGGAGTTCCCATTCTCCGTTGCTCTAGAAGATATTCATATGAATATTGAAAAGCGTTTAACTGATGATATCGGTGAAGCGGGTGGTCGTTTACATACAGGCCGTAGCCGTAATGACCAATGTGCTGTCGATTTGCACATGTATGTGCGTAAAGCCGTTATCGAAATGGGCGAGCTCATCGTAGATATGCAAAAGGCTCTTATTGAAACTGCCGAGAAAGACAGTGATGTTATCATGCCTGGTTATACCCATTTACAACGGGCTCAACCTGTACTCTTTGGCCATCATATGATGGCGTATTTTTCCATGCTAGAACGCGACTTTGATCGTCTATTAATGGTGTTTAAACATGCGGACATCATGCCGCTGGGGGCTGGTGCGTTAGCTGGCTCTACCTATGGTATTGATCAAACATATACGCAAGAATTATTGGGATTCTCTCGTATTTACGAAAATAGTATGGATGCTGTATCCGATCGTGACTACGTTGTAGAATTCTTGTCCTTTGCATCTCTTGTGATGATGCATTTGAGTCGCCTTAGTGAAGAACTTATTTTGTGGTCCTCCAATGAATTCAATTTTATTGAACTTGATGATGCGCATTGTACAGGCTCAAGCATCATGCCACAAAAGAAAAACCCTGACGTATGTGAACTCGTTCGTGGTAAAACAGGTCGTACCTATGGTCATTTGTTAGGTCTTTTAACAACGTTGAAAGGTTTGCCTCTTACCTATAATAAGGATATGCAAGAGGATAAAGAAGGTATCTTTGATGCCATTGATACGGTGCACTTTGCATTGTCTATCAATGCGGCGATGATTCGCGGTATGAAGGTCAATGGAGCACATATGAAAGCTGTCCTCGATGATGATTTCTCTAATGCCACAGATATGGCGGATTATCTTGCGAAAAAAGGCGTTCCATTCCGTGAAGCGCACGAAATTGTAGGCAATGCGGTACATCATTGTATCGAAAAAGGTTGCGTATTGCTCGACTTATCCGTAGATGACTTTAAAGCGATTTCTCCATATTTTGATGCGGATATTCTAGATGCTATTTCTATTGAAGCTTGTGTAGCAGGTCGTAACAATTATTCTGGTACGGCTCCAGAATGTGTGGAAAGGCAACGTAATAATGGCAAGCAAATCATTGCTAACGAAGAAGCACAAATCGATAGCTGGAAATCTATCGTAAACTCTGTACAAGAGTAATCCTTTCGTTGTTAGAATCACAGATGCTTTCATAGTTTATAAAATTGGCACCACCATTAGGTGGTGTCAATTTTTTGTCTATATTAGGTGGACTCGCGATGGATAATGGTCTTGTAGCACGACACTATAACCTGAATAGATAGTGATTTTTCACACATTTAATTGATTAAACTAAAAGAAAATGATACTCTTACATTCATCATATCGTTTCTAATCAAAAATAATATATAATTACTATATTTTTATTCAATTCGTGTAATATGTATTGTCCACTAATAAAATACTTTTAATTTACTACCTATGGTGTTATTATTAATTCGAATCACAAATGAAAAACGGTACCTTCACATTCCCGCCCATTACAGCAGGAACTGAATGTACTTAGCGGTTTTAATATATTTACGTGAATTATGGACGAGAAAAAATTCACCTTACGAAAGGGGATTGATACATGAAAACCACCGCTAAAAAAATGTCTGTATTCCAGCTAACCACAATGGTAGCAGCCAATATGCTAGGAGCTGGGATCATTATGTTACCAACCAATTTGGCTCAAGTTGGTACTATTTCAGTGTTATCTTGGCTCGTGACGGCTGTGGGGGCGCTTTTACTAGCGTATATTTTTGCTCAAGCGGGTATGTTCTCCCAAATTAAAGGAGGCATGGGCGGTTATGCAGAACACCGCTTCGGTAAGACTGGACATTTTATGGCGAGCTATGCTTACAGCATATCTCTCATCATTGCTAATATAGCGATTGCAGTTTCCGCAGTTGGCTATGGCTCAGAATTCTTTGGTGTTGATTTAAATGCAACGCAAACAAGTCAAGTAACGATTGTCTTGTTATGGTTTGCAGCGATTTTGAACTTTAGAGGAAATCGCTTTACAGGTCAGCTCAGCAATATTACTATTTGGGGCTGTATTGTGCCAGTATTACTGATTGGTACAATCGGTTGGTTTTGGTTTAGCTCAGATACGTATTTGGCGGCATGGAATCCAAACGACTTGCCGTTCTTTGAAGCAATTAAACAATCCATTGCTTTAACATTGTGGGGATTCCTAGGGTTTGAATCTGCAGCAGCAAATGCAGATGCTGTAGAAAATCCAAAGAAAAACGTGCCAATTGCAACATTTGCAGGTACATTAGCAGTGGCGGTGATTTACATCTTGTCCACGAATGTTATGGCCGGTATCGTGCCTAACACAGAATTACTAAATTCTAATGCACCATTTGGACTTACATTTGCATATATGTTCAATGACACAATTGCAAATGTCATCATGGCGCTCATGATTATCTCTTGCTGTGGTGCTTTACTTTGCTGGCAATTTACATTGTCTCGCGTATTCAAGAATGCAGCAGAGGCAGGTTATTTCCCTAAGGTGTTTGCTCGTGTAAACAGCAAAGACGCACCTGTGCGTGGTGTATTTATCTTATTAGCGATTGAAACAATTCTTACATTGTTCACCGCTAATGATTCTTTACGTGATCAATTCGAAACATTGGTAAACCTTGCAGTTGTAACTAATGTAGTGCCTTATATTCTCTGCATTATTGCAGTACCAACGATGATGCACATGTCTGGCTTGGAAAAACGTCGCATTGAGCGTTTCTATTTTGTTGCTGCTGCAGGTGTTTTATACTGTTCATACGCAGTATATGCGTGCGGTGTTGATGCCATGCTCGGTAGTGCTGTTGCAGTAACTATTGGCATTTGCATTTATATGATACGCAAAGGTTGGTTAGCGTATCGTGCACAACGATTCCAACAAAGTATCGATTAATTGAATACTCTCTCGTCTTATAGAGGCTGTCACTTCGGTGACAGCCTCTTTGGGTTATATACATAGCAAAATGTTTTATATGTAAATTTAATTAAAATATAGATGTAAATTTATACGGTTATATACAGAAAAGAAAAGTAAATAAACTGTTTATTTCAAGAAATTGGACATAATATACAAAGTAATATGTATAAATAATAATGAATGTTATTTATGTGAATAATTATGATTGATTTACATATATACGATAGGGGGTATGTGTATTGTTGGAGAATTATAAATATAGTATATTTATAATTAATAAAAGTGAATAAACTGAGTGTCGGTTCTACCGAGCGTAAAAGAGGAAAATGGGTGGAAATCCTATACTATGCAAATAGCTGTAATGAGGAGCAATATTTCGTATTAGGGTCACTGGGAAACTGGGAAGGCTGAAATATTGTGATGAATCAAAAGTCAGAAAGCCTGCTCAATCTTGCGGGATATCGTGCCACAGCATGGTGTTTTTCTTTAGGTTGGTCAGGCTGGCTAATCTTTTTTTATGGTTATTTCATAGATTTTATTTCACGGTATTATATTATATGCTTACTCTTTATAAGTATCTATGTTTATTCACTATGATGTGTTTTTATTTGAAAAGGGTATAGGAGGTGCCTATGGGCAAACGCTTTGCCAAACAATTAGGACAGTTTATTGTCACCTTGTTTGGCATCACATTTTTGACATTTTGTCTCACTTATTTAGCACCAGGCGATCCAGTAACGATGTTACTAGAAACGGCAGATACAATTGTATCTCAAGAGCTTATTGATGAGACGCGTGCGCAACTCGGCTTAGATAAACCGTTCTTAGTACAATATGCTAATTGGGTTGTAAATGCTGCACACGGTGATTTGGGCATGAGTTACTCTGCTAAAAAGCCTGTTGTAGATCGTATGTTAGAGGCTTTGCCAGGAACAGTTATGTTAGCGGGTACAGCATTAGTATTTACATTGCTCTATGCATTGCCGGCAGGGATTATAAGCGCCTTAAATCGAAACAAATGGATCGACTATCTGTTGCGCGCTGCTTCCTTTGTAGGCGTGTCTATGCCATCATTCTGGTTAGGCCTTGTATTAATCTATATTTTTGGTTTAAAACTCGGTTTAGTTCCGATTGCCTCGTCTCGTATAACGGCGACAGGTGTTATTTTACCGGCTGTTACATTAGCGGTTGTCGTTGGCTCTAAATACATGCGTCAAGTACGACTCGTTATCCTGGAAGAGATGCAAAAGGATTACGTTATCGGAGCCCGTGCGCGTGGCGTGAGCGAAATGAAGATTTTATTCGGTCACATTTTGCCTAATGCCGTATTGCCATTGATTACAATTTTAGGTGTACTTATTGGTTGGTTATTAGGTGGTGTAGCGGTAGTTGAAATGGTATTCTCCTGGCCTGGCCTCGGAAATATGGCCATTTATGCCATCACTATGCGTGACTATCCATTGATTGAAGGTTTTGTATTATGGGTTGCTATTGCATATATGTGTATCAATGCTCTAGTTGATGCATCCTATGTTCTGTTGGACCCTAGATTGAAAAGGGAGAGAGCATAATGAAAGAATTTATTCAGAAACATAAATTGTTCTCTTTCTATACTGCATTGATGCTCGTCATCGTATTCATTGCTATCTTTGCACCATGGCTTGCGCCGGGAGATGCTTTTTCATCGGATATGACTAAAGCATTACAAGCCCCTAGTGCTCAGCATTGGTTTGGTACCGACAAATTGGGTCGTGATGTATTGTCTCGTATCATTTATGGTACTCAATTATCCTTGTTCATGGGCGTATCCATAGTAGTGATTATGGTAAGCATTGGTACAGTCATCGGTGCCGTAGCAGGTTACTTTGGTGGCAAAGTTGAAATGGTTTTAATGCGCTTGGCGGATATCATGTTATCCTTCCCAGGCGTAGTACTCGCCATTGCAATCGCCGGTATTTTAGGGGGCAGCATTGTAAATACCATCTTAGCACTCTCTGTTGTAGGGTGGGCCAAATATGCCCGTCTTGTTCGTTCTATGACGCTGAAAGTACGCGGTGAAGAATATGTAACGGCAGCTGTTATGATGGGGGCCTCTACATGGACGATTTTACGTCGTCATATCATTCCTAATATTTTGCCACTCGTTGTAACCACAGGGGCACTAGATATTGGGGCTATTATGATTGAGGTTGCAGGTTTATCCTTCCTTGGATTTGGTGCACAACCACCTACACCGGAATGGGGCCTCATGCTTAATGAAGGTCGTCAATACTTGCAAACAAGCCCTTGGCTTATGGCTTTCCCTGGTATGTCTATTTTAATCGTAGTATCTATTTTCAATCTTTGGTCTGATTCCTTACGTGACGTAGTGGATCCTAAGAACCAAGGTTAATATTAGTTTTTGGAATCTTTATTAGGCCTTTGTGGCATAATAATGATATATAAGCTTTGTATATTGTGTTAATAAGGAGATTTTAAATGAAAAAATCTTGGAAAAAGGCTCTTTTAGCGGGTCTTAGCATTGTAATGATGGGTTCCTTCATCGCTGGCTGTGGCTCCAATAATGGTGCTGATAACAAGGACGTATTAAAGGTGGGTGTAACTAATTTCGCATCTACACTAGAACCTACAGAAAACTTCTTCGCTTGGGTTGTCATGCGTTATGGCGTAGGTGAAACATTGGCTAAATTTGATGAACAAATGAAGCCACAACCTTGGATTGCATCAAAATGGGAAGTATCTCCAGACCATAAAACATGGACGTTTACCATCAACGATAAGGTAAAATTCTCCAACGGTAAAAAAGTTGATGCAGCGGCTGTAAAAGCATCTATCGAACGTGCCTTTGAAAAATCCAATCGTGCAAAAACGTTCTTTGAATATGATTCCATCGAAGCAAATGGTCAACAATTGGTAATTCATACGACGAAAGAATATCCTAATATGCCTGGTCTTTTGGCCGATCCATTATTCTTAATTGTTGATGTCCAATCTGAAAAAGATGGCCGCAACTTTGCTAAAGAAGGTCCTATCGGTACAGGCCCATACGTGGTTAAATCTTTCACAAAAGAACGTGCTGAAATGGCGGCCAACGAGAATTACTGGGATGGCACAGTACCTTTCAAAACTGTAGAAATTCCTTCTATCGACGATCCTAATACGCGTGCTATGAGCTTGCAATCTGGTGATGTTGATATGGCAGTTAACATCGGTCCTGGTGAAATAGGCTTATTCCAAAATAACGATAAGTTTAAGGTTGATGAAATCGCATCCCTTCGCGTAGTATTGGCTCGTATTAACCAAAAAGGCGTTCTTGGTGATGACAAAGTTCGTGCAGCTGTTATTTCCGCAACAGACCGCAAAAACTATGCAGATGTATTGCTTAAAGGTACCTTTATTCCTGGTTCCGCTCCAATTCCACCATCCATGGACTATGGCTTTAAAGATTTGAAAGATCCTAATGCATATAATCCTGATCGCGCAAAACAATTGTTAGCCGAAGATGGTTGGAAAGATACTGATGGTGATGGCATCCTTGATAAAGATGGTAAACCGTTGACATTCAACTTCGTAGTATATAATTCTCGTGCTGAATTGCCACTTTATGCAGAAGCTGTCCAAGCAGACCTTAAAAAAGTGGGTATCGATATGAAAATTAAAACGGTTGACTATAACTTGATTGATAAAATGGGCCAAGACGGCGACTATGACATGCTTATCTCCAATATCGTAACTGCTAATACAGGCGATCCAATCTGGTTCTTGGCTAACTACTGGCATACAAATGACAATGGTTCCAACCCTCAAAACGGTTCTGGTTACTCCAATCCACAAGTTGACCAATTGTTAGATGCAGCTGAAACAGAATTCGACCCTGCTAAACGTCGTGAATATGCAATCCAAATTCAACAATTGTTGATGAATGATGGCGCTGCATTATTCTTAGGTTACCCTAAAACTAATATCGTAACTGGTTCTTACTTGAAAGGTGCAGTTATGTACCCAAGTGATTACTACTGGATTACAAATAAAATTACTAAATAATAAGGAGCTATAATGGCAGAAAACGTACTCACAGTAGAACATCTTAGTATCGCGTATCAAGGCGTGCCTGCTGTTATGGATGTAAACTTTACCTTGGAACGCGGTAAGGTATTGACCATTGTAGGGGAATCCGGATCCGGTAAGACTACCGTGATCCGTGCCCTTATGGGGTTATTACCAGTCGGTGGTGAGGTTACAGAAGGGACACTACTATTTAATGGTAAAGACCTTCGGAACCTTTCTAAATCAGAATGGCGTTCCATACGTGGTAAAGATATGGCCATGATTTTCCAAGATAGCGGTAGTGCACTCGATCCGATTGTACGTATTGGTAAACAATTTAGAGAACTATTTAAAGCTCATATTGAAATCACTAATGATGAATGTGATCGTCGTGCTATTGAATTATTAGAGTCTGTTGCGTTACCTAATTGCGCAGATATCCTTCGCCGTTATCCACATGAGCTATCTGGCGGTCAACGCCAACGTGTTGGTATTGCTATGGCATTAGCATTAGACCCAGCATTACTCATCGGTGATGAACCAACATCTGCTCTAGACGTGACAACACAATCTCAAGTTGTTATGCAAATGATGGAATTATCTAAAGTGCATAATTCCGCTATCGTTATGGTAACCCATAACCTTGGTGTAGCGGCCTATATGTCCGATTACATCATCGTTATGAAAAAGGGCCGTGTTGTAGATGCCGGTACGCCACAAGAAATCTTAGAAAACCCATCTAATGAATACACAAAACAACTAAAAGATGCGGTGCCAACATTGGGAGGAGGTCGTTACATTGACTAACTACGCAGTAGAACTCAAAAATGTATATAAACGATTCCCACTTCCTACTGGTGGCGAACTTGAGGCTTGTAAAAATATCAATATTACTCTTGAAAAAGGCGAGTCTCTTGGTATTGTAGGTGAATCTGGGTCCGGTAAAACAACATTGGTTCGTATGATTATGAAAATGTTGCCTATTACAGAAGGTGAAATATACGTTGACGGTGTTGAAATCCAACATATGAATGCAGAACAAACAAAGGAATACCGTAAGAAAATTCAAATGGTGTTCCAAGATCCATCAGCTGCATTTAATCCACGTATGAAGGTTAAGGACATTATCCTTGAACCACTGTATAACTTTGGTCTTCTAGAAAAGGGTAAGGAAGAACAAATCGCTGGTGACTATCTTGAAATGGTAGATTTACCGCGTGAATTCATGTATCGATTCCCGCACGAGATGTCTGGTGGCCAACGTCAGCGTGTAGCTATTGCACGGGCTATCGTTTTGGAACCTGAAATCCTCGTATTTGATGAAGCAACGAGTGCCCTTGATGTATCTGTTCAAGACTCTATTGCGTATCTACTCGCTCGATTGCAAAAGAAACGGAATTTGACATATCTATTCATCGCTCATGATATCGCTTTCATTCGTACTATGTGCCATAAGGTTGTAGTTATGTATAAAGGTGATATTGTTGAAGAATTAGATGCGTTCCATCTAGCAGATGCTAAACATCCATATACAAAGGTGTTATTAAGCTCTATTTTTGAAATTGGTAAACCGCACAATCCACTGTCGATGGATACTATTACTAACACTACAAATATATAACCTCATTGGTGAAAGCCTTCGCGTATGCGAAGGCTTTCATCTTTTCTATCTGCTAAATATATATTAGGTGATTGAGAACTTTCGATAAATAGGATATGATAAAGAAAGCGATATGGATTTAATAATTCCCGATTTGATGAACTTATAGCACTGGCAGGTTCTACGCTAGATACTACAATCGCACGTAATGCTATCATCAATGCCCAACAAATTTTGCTCGATGAGAATGTTACCATATTCCTTGGCTATCCTAAGATTAATATGATTGGTAAAAGCTATCTAAAGGGGATTCACACATCACCAAGTGAATACTATGTAATCACGAAAGATTTGAAAAAAGAATAAGTAGTATTGATTTAGACACAATAAAGGACCAGCTGGAAGGCTGGTCCTTTGTGTTGTTCAATTATTATTTTTTGCTGTTTACTGCATCGAGGTCATTCATATCCACCTCGTTAGCACGGCCAATCATGCGATTATATTTCACATATAATTGCGTATATGCTTCGCCATAGGAGGAGTTGATAATGATGTAATTTCTTGCTTCTGCAATGAATTCTTTTACAGCATCTTGATATTGTTTAACCGCAGCTTGCGTTTCTGGTTTTGTACCAGGTTGCAAGTCATTCAAGCGTTTTGTAATTTCTTGTAGATTGGTTTCGACCTTTTGTGTATCTGTATTACCATCAGGATCGATAATATTAATGGTTTGAGATAATAGTATATTTAATTCGATGAAATTAACTGCATTGACTCTGTTTTCATCAGCGAATTCTTTCATGCGTTCTGTATACAATTCGTTATTACGATTTTCAAGTGCTAAATCGTATGCATTATAGGCCGCATTGAATTGATCCGCTAATGGTACATATTGGCTAGCTAAGTTATCACTGCCTACAAAATTATCTTTTTCAAACGTTCTATCTGTATAGTAGTTTTGAAGTTGGTCGGACACAGGAATTAATTGTGATAAGATAGTAAGTAATTCATCTGTCGCTTTATTTACATCCTCATATGGTGTGGAGCTTTCTTCTTTAGCTGCTTCAAGCTGAGATTTTAATTTTTTATAGTCAGGTAATGTTACAGACGTATTATGTGTATGATTGCGCAATTCTTCAAGAGTTGGTTGTATTTGATAGGTATAGGCAACACTATTTAAATTAAATGTATCAGCTGCCTCGATATAAGGTCGTAAGGAATTGATCTTGTCCTCAATAGTAGAGCGATATAATATTGTAGTTGCTTTATTGGATAGGAAGTGATAAGCGCAATAAATGCCTCCACCAATAACAGCAATCCCTAGAATTACGGCTAAGATTAATTTAATATAACCCTTTTTCAATTGCCAATACTCCTTATACAACGTATTTGTGAAAAATATCTATACTTTATATTCTATACAGTTGATATTAGTATTATTATAGCATAGATTAAAGGAGCAAAAAAGATACATATAACTGATAATTATTAAATAAATATTAAATATTATAAAGACTTAATAGGCGTTTGGTGTGTGATATATTTATTGATATACAATGCAGTGTATGTTTATTTCCTATTTATAAGTTGATATAATCAAATTAACAAATGGGAGGTGATTAGAATGGGTTTTGAACGTCGTTATAATTCTATTGAAGAAGTTTTAGATGTAGCAAAGTCTGCAGAGGGTACACTTATAAAAGAGTATGATGTGTCTAATCGGTTAGCGACAAAGAAGAATAAGGGTGGCATAGGACAAATCATCGAAGAAGGTTTATTTCATATGGCTGTTAATAGTCGGGCAGAGGCTGATTTTTCTAACTTAAATCTTGAATTAAAGGTTACTGGTATAAAAACAAATGTAAGGCAGACATCCTTCTCCGCCAAGGAACGATTGGTACTGAATATTATTGACTATATGGAAGAATATAAGCATACTTTTGAAGAATCATCATTGTGGCATAAGAATAAAAAAATCTTACTCATGTTTTATCGATGGATTGATGGTGTAAATAAAGGTGAATTCCCTATTCTTAAATCTGTTATCCATCAATTTTCTGAATCGGATTTAGCTATTGTTAAGCAAGACTGGCAAATTATCATAGATAAAATCAAAGCAGGTAAGGCTCATGAAATTTCTGAGGGAGATACTATGTATCTTGCTGCTTGTACAAAAGGTGCTAATGCAAAAAGCATGCGAAAGCAACCTTTTTCTGATATTCCTGCAAAACAGAGAGCCTATTCGTTAAAGAGCTCATATATGACTGCTTATGTAAGACGAATCCTTATGAATGAAGACGTAATCTCAGTTTTTAAACCGGAAGAATTAAAGTCTAAATCAGTTGATGAGTTATTACATGAAAGATTTGCACCCTATATTGGGCATACATTATATGAATTGAAGCGTCACATTAACTTTGCAGAAAACAAGAATAAAGCGATATATGCTAATCTGGTCAGTGATTTACTTGGTATAAAAGGAACAAGTCTTGATGATACTGAGGAATTTGCTAAGGCAAATATCAAATTTAAAACTATACGTTTGGAGTCAAATGGTGTTCCGCGAGAACATATGTCATTTGAACAAATTGATTTTAATAGATGGCTTAATGCATCATGGGAAGAATCCCAAGTATATGAAACCTTTGAGAATACAAAGTTTTTATTTGTTGTATTTCAATTTACTGAGACCGAACGAGAGAATTCTAATAGAGTACCATATTTGAAAGGTATTAAGCTGTGGAATATGCCAGAGCAAATTGTTGAATCCGCATTAAAAGACTTATGGCAAACTGTCCATGATATATTAGCGGTTGGTGTTGAATTAACACAAACACCAAGAGGTGTAAGAAATAATTTGCCAGGAGCTAAGTTTAATGGTATTTGCCATATTAGACCGAAAGCTGCTAATGCTGCTGATAAAGTTCGATTACCAGATGGTCAAATGATTACAAAACAGACATATTGGTTAAATAGAGAGTATATTGCAGAAATAGTGAGAGAGTTATAATTTATGGAATTTAATAAGAGGAATAGATTTAATTTTGAAGATGACTTGTTGGGAGAGAAGGCCGTAAATAAGTTTTTGGTTGATTTTCTCTACGAAAAATTCAAAGAAAATGGATACATTATTGATTTTGAGGTCTCCAGAGAGTTAAATAAACAGCATGCAGGAAGTGATACCATTCTTACTCTTAAGGATGGAAAGAAACTTGTTATAGATGAAAAGGCCGCTATACATTATGCTAAAACTAATTTAAAGGAAAAAGCTATGCCCACATTTGCTTTCGAAGTGTCTTATATGCATAATGGTCAATTAAAAGAGGGCTGGTTGACTAACACAAAATACAGTGCAACACAGAGATATTTATTGTGTTGGTTATGGGTTCAGGTTGGTACCAATAAAAGCCGCTTAAAGTATGATGATATTGTGCAAATAGAAGCTATGTTTTTTGAAAAGACCGACATTCAAGAACATATTATAAATATAGTTACTGCTGGTACAGATGTTGAAAAGTTTCATTCTTTAGCCACTGCAAAAAGAGAAAGTTTAGAAAAACAGATTCTACATGGAGCACTTGATAGCGTTAATGAGTCTATCGGATTTAATGAATATCCTAAGTGGTATTTAACTGGTCGGAATATATTATCAGAGCAACCTTTAAATATAATACTTTATAGGAATCAACTAGAAGATTTAGCTAAATCCCATTGGCTAGTAACGAGAAAAAGTCTTTTAAGATTAGATAAAAAATAGAAATTCGATCTTGATCTCTTCTCTAGAATCTGATATAATATGTTCGAAGTATTTTATTGATAAGGGGTTATGATGAAGATATTTTCTATGTTTGATGGCGTTGGAGGGTTTATAGTAGGACTTGAAAATTCAAGTAAAGAGGTTTTTCAAACACTATATTCTAATCAGTATGAACCATCAAGAAAGATACAAGATGCTTATGAAGTAGGCTTATATAGATTCCCTAATATGGAACATATCGGCACGGATGTCGCTTTTATTCCTAATGAGAAGTTTGAAGAGATGCGAAAAAATGGTGTTGATATGATTGTAGGTGGATTCCCATGCCAAGACTATTCTGTTGCAAGAAGTAAAAAGAATGAATTAGGTATTGAAGGGAAGAAGGGTGTTCTTTTTTGGGAAATTATCCGTGCTACAGAGGTTATTAAACCTAAATACTTAATTCTTGAAAATGTAGATCGATTATTAAAGGCCCCGTCTAGTCAACGCGGTAGAGATTTTGCTGTTATGTTAGCTGCGTTTAATGAATTAGGTTATTCGGTTGAATGGCGTGTTATTAATGCTGCTGATTATGGACGTGCTCAACGACGTCGTCGTGTTTTCTTCTTTGTATTTAGAAATAATACAAAATGGGGTGAACGATTACATACAACATATGAAGCAAAATTTTCTGAAGACGCAACTATACAAGAGAGATTAGCGCAGTATAAAAATTATATTTTTAAAGATGGCTTGTTTGGTCGTCAGTTTCCAGTAGAAGGAACTGCCGTAAAAAAACGAATTCATGCTAATCGGTTAGTTGGCGATATTGCTGAGGTTTCCGAAACTTTTAATGATGGTAAGTTCTGGAACTCCGGAGTAATGACTAATGGATATTATTATACTATTGAAACAAATCCAATTGTTGAGTCTCCAATTACAATGGGGGAAATCGTAGTTCCAGAAGAAACAGTTGATGATAAGTATTATATAACTGGCGATAAACTTGAAAAGTTTAAATATCTTCGCGGTCCTAAAAAATTAACACGTACTTCGGCAGATGGTCATGAGTATACTTATGCAGAGGGGGGCATGAGTGAATATGATTCCTTGGATTTGCCAGGTCGGACAATGCTTACATCGGAAGGTAGTGTCAATCGCTCAACCCATCTATTAAAAATTGATGGAAAATATCGTTTGATTACACCAATTGAAGCAGAGCGTTTACAAGATTTTCCAGATGATTGGACAAAATTCAAACTCAATGCAAAGGGTGAGGTTGAAGAAGTATCAGATCGGATGAGAATGTTCTTTATGGGGAATGCTTTGGTAACAGGTATCGTAAAGCGCATTGGCGATGAGTTACAAAAAATAGATAAGATATAATATTAAAGAGGCATTTATAGCCTCTTTTCTGTATAATAACCGTTGCTGATTGTATTCTATACTCCCCTCGTATATAATGGTATTAACAGATTTGTATTTTTCGATATAACCATATGAAAGGAGTCATTATGTCTAATTTCATTACTCCTAACGAATTATTACCCATCATGGATGAGGTTATCATCCTCGATGCAAGAGGGTTTGAAGATTATAAACGCGGTCATATCAAAGGTTCTTTTCCTGTAGATATGGATAAAGATTTGACCGGCCCTATCGGTGAACATGGAGGACGTCATCCGTTGCCGGATATGGAACAGTTAGCTAAGACCTTTGAAACATTTGGTATTAATGAACATGCCAAGGTTGTTGTATATGATTCTTGGATTTTCTTGGCTGGTCGTCTTTGGTGGACCTTGCGCTACATGGGACTTAAAGATGTACGCGTTTTATCTGGCGGTATTGAACGATGGGTGAAAGAAGGGCATTTGTTGACCAAGGATTCTACGCCTTTGCCTACTGAGCCGATAACCTTCAACTATACTCTACAAACCGATATGACCATGAGTCGTAATGAGGTATTGGAAGCGAGTAAGTCCGGTTCTCATGTTATCATCGATGCCCGCGTACCAGAACGTTATGATGGTTCGGTGGTCGATGTTATGGATGGCATGACAGGACATATTCCGGGGGCTGTTAACCATTTTTATGAAAGTGGCTATACTTCGGAAGGTCCTCGGTCTATTAAGGACTTAGAAAATGAGTTCTACAATGAAATCTATCAACAAAAACCTGTTGTTACCTATTGTGGATCTGGTGTTACCGCATGTAATGCTCTACTTGTTATGAGTGAAGTGGGACTTAACTCTGCTTTGTATGTAGGTAGTTCTAGTGATTGGGTAACCTATGATGAATTCCCAATTCAAACGGGGGTTGAAACATTATGAGAATGTTAAATCATATTTTATCGATCGTTGCATTTGCCTATTTATGCTATCATTTGTATACCTATGGCCCTGGTCTATTCAATGTAACGGTGATGATTATCTTTTTGTTATCCGTTGTGGCGAATTACTTTAGATATCGTAAGGAAAACGAAATGAAAGCCAATGAAGCATCGCGACAAGCACGTGCTCAGGCTAAGCATGATCGAAAACATAAACATGCTCGTGAAAGCTAACTTTCACAAATAATATTGTATATAAATGCCTTATAAGGAGTATCAATGAAATTAATATCTTGGAATGTAAATGGATTGCGTGCAGCCGTAACAAAAGGCTTTATCGATTCCTTTAATGAATTAGATGCAGATATTTTCTGCTTGCAAGAAACAAAATTACAACCCCATCAAATTGAGCTAGAACTACCAGGCTATGAACAGTTTTGGAATAGTGCAGTGAAAAAGGGATATAGTGGAACCGCAGTATTTACTCGCATTAAACCGATTGCCGTAACAAATGGCATCGGCATTGAAGAGCATGATCAGGAAGGTCGTGTTATTACTGCTGAATACGATAATTTTTATCTCGTTTGCTGCTACACGCCGAATAGTCAACGTGAATTGGCCCGTTTAGACTATCGTATGACTTGGGAAGATGCGTTCCGTGCATACCTATTAGAATTGGATAAGAAGAAATCTGTCATACTCTGTGGCGACCTCAATGTGGCCCACAATGAAATCGATTTGAAAAATCCTAAAACAAATCGCAAGAACGCTGGCTTCTCCGATGAAGAACGGGCTAAGATGACAGAATTGTTGGAATCTGGTTTTACCGATACATTCCGTTACTTGTATCCTGATGCAATTGATGAATACAGTTGGTGGTCCTACATGGGTAAGGCTCGTGATAGAAACGTGGGATGGAGAATTGACTACTTTATTACATCTAAACGCTTGGACGACAAGATTAAAGAGGCCAAAATTCATCAACACATCTTTGGCAGTGATCACTGTCCAGTGGAACTCGATATTGAATTATAATATGTGATATGGTGAAAGCTTAGCTTCATATATTGATATTAACGTATAAAGCCTCATCTACGGATGAGGCTTTCATAAGGAGGAACGATGGCACAAAAGCAAAAAGCCGTTGTATTATTCAGCGGCGGCGTAGACAGCACGACATGTTTGGCGCTCGTCATTGAGCAATTTGGGAAAGAAAATGTAGTGCCCTTATCCATACAATACGGCCAAAAACATAGCAAAGAACTGGAGGCTGCGGCCAACGTATTAGCATATTATGGCATAGAAGGAAAAACGATGGATGTAACAAAACTGTTTGCATTCAGTAACTCATCCCTATTGAAGCAGTCCACAGAGGACGTCCCTACTGGTTCCTACAAAGAACAGCAAGATGAACGTGGGGAAGGACCTGTCAGCACCTATGTGCCATTTAGAAATGGCCTGTTCCTATCTGCTGCGACATCCTTAGCCCTATCCCTTGATTGTGGCTATATCTATTATGGCGCCCATGCCGATGATGCGGCCGGAAATGCATACCCAGACTGCACAGAAACATTCTACACATCTATGGGCGATGCCATCTTTGAAGGCTCCGGCAAAGAATGCTCCCTCGAGGCGCCATTCATCAATAGCAACAAAGCCGACGTAGTCCGCGAAGGCCTACGCTTAGGCGTACCATACCAACTCACCTGGTCCTGCTACGAAGGTGGCGACCGCCCGTGCGGCCATTGCGGCACCTGCATCGACCGCCAAGAAGCCTTCCACGCAAACGGCATAGAAGACCCGTCATATTAATTGAGCGCTGTTTGGCAGGCTGATGTTAGAATAACGTAAAGAATGCAATTGAGCATATATCGTTATGCTAAAGAATTGACTACTTCTATAGAGCGACTTTAGTAGGTCAAGGCCCTATACGGAAAAACCGTTTATTAGTTGAGCGCCGTTTGGCGGGCGGATGTTAGGTAAGCGTAAAGAATGCAATTGAGCATATATCGTTATGCCGTAGAATTGATTGCTTTCGCAGAGCGACTTTAGTAGGTCAAGGCCCTCGGCCGAAGACCGTTAAGCTAGCTGGAGCGGGTGCTAAAGCAATCAATTCTATCACCAAAAGAGCACATTGCCGTAATTCATAAAGTATGCTAATATAATTGTACCGCCAAACGGCGAACAACTACATAAGACAGTTTGAAACCATCCTGTCTCTAAACAAAACTACGGAAATCATAAGCACATTCAAGCATGGTAGTTTTGCCATGCTCTTTTTTATTGAAGAGGAGGTGAGTGCATGATCTCTACACGAAAATTGACTATTTCTGCTATGGTAGTAGCATTGTACATTGTTCTTATTTATCTCACCCAAGGAATTTCCTTTGGTGCGTACCAAATTCGTATAGCTACATCTTTATATGCGCTTGCTTATGCCTTTCCGTTCTTAATCGTTCCTATGGGCATAGGTAACCTCATTTCTAATTTCTTGTTCGGTGGCCTTGGCATCCTTGATATGGTAGGTGGCTTTGGTGTTGGTATTTTGACGACCGGTATCATCGTATTGATGCGACGTGCTGGACTTAGCGCGTGGTGGACGATGCTGCCAATCATCTTAGTACCTGCATTATGCGTACCATTGTGGCTTAGTCCACTCGTAGGTGTTCCGTACTGGGCATTGGTAATCAATTTATTGATTGGTCAAACAATCCCAGGCATCGTAGGTGCTACATTGGTGAAAGCTCTCGCATCTCACCGTACAGTAGCCGCTTTGATGAACGCCATTAAATAATTACATAACATATAACATAAAAGGACTGACTTTCACAATGGAAAGCCAGTCCTTTTACTATATGAAATTGTTGGAGAATAACCTTAGCAATTATAGCCGCGAAGTGTTGTTTCGATGACAAGTCGTTCGAGAGCTACCATATATGCAGCTAAGCGAGGTGCTACATTGTATTTTTGTTGCATTTGCCATACTGCTTCAAAGCTGTTTTGCATATTTCTAGTTAGGCGTTCATTTACCTCTTCGAGGGACCAGTAGAAGCCAGCTTTGTTTTGTACCCATTCATAGTAGGATACAACTACACCGCCACCATTAGCAAGTACGTCCGGAATGATATCGATGCCTTTTTCAAAGAAGTATTTATCCGCATCATTTGTAGTTGGACCATTAGCACCTTCTAAGATAATCTTAGCATGTACATTTTCCATGTTGTCCTTGTTAAGTTGATTTTCAAGGGCTGCTAGATAGAGGATATCTACGTCTTGCGATAATAATTCTTGCCCCGTAATCGTAGTCATACCTGGTTCGGAGTAACCAACTAAGGAACGACCATGAGAATTAGCGTATTCATAAGCTTTTTCAACATCGAGACCATTTGGATTGTATAGATTAACAGCTACGTCGCCGATAGCTACAACCTTGGCACCTGCTTCTGCAATGAGGCGAGCACCTACGGAGCCGACATTACCAAAGCCTTGAACTGCGACAGTCATGTTTTTGATGTCTAAGCCTTTTTTAGCTAAATAGCATTGTAATGCGATAAGACAACCGCGGCCAGTAGCTTCATTACGGCCTAGGGAACCGCCTACTTCGATAGGTTTACCGGTTACGATACCTGGGCTCCATTCGCCTTTTAATGTGCTATATTCGTCAACAATCCAGCTCATAATTTGGGCATTCGTATTTACATCTGGCGCAGGAACATCCGTATTAACGCCGATGATAGGCGCAATGCGACGTACAAAGTTACGTGTTAACCGTTCTAATTCGCGAGGGTTTAATGTTTTAGGATCAACCTTGATACCGCCTTTACCGCCACCATAAGGGATGTTAGCGATAGCATTTTTTATAGTCATCCAAGCCGCTAATGCACGCACTTCGTTTTCATCGGAATCTGGATGGAAACGGAGACCGCCCTTGGCACTGCCACGCAATGTGGAGTGTTGGCAACGATAGCCTTCATATACGCGGACTTCGCCATTGTCTAATTGTAGTGGAACGGATACCTTTAGTTCCCGTTCTGGATGGCGTAGCACTTCATAATCATTTCTTGTATAGCCCAGTTTTTCGGCCGCTACATCGAGGGTGTTTAACATGTTTTCATAGGGATTATAGTTTTGCATATAAAAGTCCTCCTGATAATTCAGAATCAATGGATAGTTTAAATGTCTTGCTATTTATTGTATTCGACATGGACGAATGAATACCCTACATACAATGTTAACTATATTCTATAGTTGGATATAATTGTAAAAAGTTAGAGCTTTCACAAAAAATAGGGTCCTTATTCCAAAGAATAAAGACCTTAAGAATCGGTATATATTATTTTTCGATTGTATCTTCTACAGGTGTAGCAGGTACAGAGGAGTCCGTAATTTGACCTTCGCCCCACCATACAACACCGAATGTATGATTAAGAACGGAACGGTTAAATACAGGCGTATCGATACCAGCTTTACGTTGTTTGATGTAATCATCAAGTGCAAGACCTGCGGTACGTCCCATGCGAACGATGGAGCTAATGTTTGTTAACACTAAGAACGCCATGAATAAGTCGGCTAGGTTCCATACAAGATCAAGGGATGCGATAGAGCCGATGAATGTCATTAGGACTACGCCGATACGGAATAAATGGAGACAATATTTTTTGTCTGTTAAGTGGTTGATGTTGATTTCACCATAATAGTAGTTACCGATAAGGGAACTAAAGGAGAACATTACGATGAATACAGCAACAGCAGTAGGTGCCCAGGAACCGAGCTCTTGAGCTAGATTGTATTGAACAAGTGCTACACCAGTAAGACCTGTTGTGCTATAGTCGCCAACCATGAGAACGATAAACGCGGATGCTGTACAGATAATGAATGTATCAAGGAATACACCGAATGCTTGAACAAGGCCTTGTTCTACAGGGTGATTAACAGCGGCTGTTGCAGCTGCGTTTGGTACAGAACCTTCACCGGCTTCGTTGGAGAATAGACCACGTTTAATACCATTCATTACAGTAGCACCTAATAGACCACCACCGGCTGCAGATGGTTCAAATGCAGATGTAACGATTGTATAGATTACATGAGGGAATTGGCTGATATTGGAGATGACTACAAATAAGGCAGTTGCAATGTAAAGAACAGCCATGATTGGAACGATGATTTCAGATGCTTTGGCAACGCGGCTGATACCACCAAAGATGATAAGACCAACAAGTACGGCTACAACAATACCGGTATAGGCTACATCAAAGTTGAAAATTTGAAGGGATGCAGCTAATGTGTTGGCTTGTACAGAGTTGTAAATCCAACCATAGGTAATGCTGATTAAAATAGCGAATAAAACCGCTAGGAATTTGTTGTTAAGACCATAGCGGATGTAGTAGGCAGGACCACCGTAGAAACCGCCTTTGGCAACAGGTTCCTTGTAAATTTGAGCGAGTGTACTTTCAATAAAGCCAGTAGCAGCACCGATAAGGGCGATAACCCACATCCAGAACACGGCGCCAGGACCACCGAGTACAACGGCGATAGCGATACCAGCGATGTTACCAACACCTACGCGAGATGCGGTACTAACGCAGAATGCTTGGAATGATGATACGTGGTTCTTTTCTGTTTTAGAACCAGCACCAGACGCGACAAGGCGAACCATTTCCTTAAACATGCGGATTTGGACGGCACCAGTGGTCATCGTAAAGAAGAGACCAGCACCGATGAGAATAAAGATGATTAAATAGTTCCACAGGTAGGTATTGACCGTGGAGACTGCATCATTGAGTAGAGCTTCCATAAAACTCACCTTTCTTTAATAACACTATAAAATTTGTATCTATTGTATCAAAAAATGAAACATTCTTCTATAGAATATAACAAATACGCATACATAAATACAATTTATATCTATGTATGCGTGTAGTATGCATTCATCTAGGAGTTTCTAGTATTATATATCCTCTGTACTAAAGGACTTGGCATTCTCCATGCCTTGTAATAAGGTTTGTTCAGAATGTTCCATGTGGATACGTGCTAGTTTACGAGCTTGTACCGCGTTATGGGATGCGATGGCTTCGACCAAGAGGCGATGCTCTTCCCACGTTTTGCGTAACCGGCCTGGTTGGTTCATGGAAAAGCTGCGGAATCGGTATGTTTGTTCGCGCAAGTTGTGGACGATGTCTGCTAAGCGTTCATTACGGGAAGCCTTGTAGAGGACCTCATGAAATGCTACGTCTGCGGCTACTACACTATCCATATCTTTGTTTTCCATGTGATCGCCGATTTCCACGAGCATGCGCTCTAGCGTTTCTATTTCATCGCTTGTAATGCGCTCTGCTGCAAGGCCAGCGGCTAATTCTTCAAGGGCGGAACGGATTTCGAATACTTGGGTAATATCCTTTAACGAAATATTTGCCACATAGGTACCGCGACGTGGAACCATAACGACAAATCCCTCAAGTTCGAGTTTGCGAATGGCTTCGCGGATAGGCGTTCTGCTCACGCCGAGCTCTTCGGCAAGGGGGATTTCCATGAGGCGTTCACCAGGTTTTAGTGTGCCGTCTTGAATGGCTGAGCGCAACGTTTCACTCACTACTTCGCTTAATGGTTTATAGGCGTCTAGACGTATAGGTTGCAATCGTTTTGTCATTGTACCTCCTCCTGTGTGCAGGTTTTTGTAATTAGTGAAAGCCAGTTGTGACCAGCTTTTTTGATTTCTTCTTGTAAGGATAATGCTTGAGCCGGTTTTTCTAATAAGACAACCATGGTAGGGCCACTACCGGTCATGATGGTTGGATATCCATGGCGCGTAAAGAATTCTTTACATGTAATCAGTTCTTCGTAATCCGGGAATAATAATTCTTCAAATGTATTAGCGCTATTTGTGAAAGCCCCATACATATCATTTTGTTCTAAATGGTGTAATACATTAGTAATTGTATCTGATGTTGCGTTGGACTTGCCATTATAACGACCATATGCCGCTGCAGTAGATACAGAAATTTCAGGTTTTACCAATAATAGCCAATGAGGTTCAGGTGATGGATGATAGACGAGTTCTTCGCCGCGACCTGTACCACGAGCAGTGCCACCTTTCAATAAGAATGGTACATCTGATCCAAGTTTAGCACCTAATGTCATCAACTCATCCATGGTGAGGCGCAAATCCCAAAACTTATTGAGCCCTAGTAGCATCGCTGCTGCATCTGCGCTGCCACCGCCAAGACCTGCCGCCGCCGGTACGCGTTTCATGAGGTGAATAGCGGCGCCTGCTTTACATCCTGTATACTTTTGTACTTCGCGCAATGCTTTTAATGCTAAATTGCGTTCATCATAGGGGATGAGATCTTGAATGTATTGTGGTAACTCTGGTGCTACACCGGAGAATACAACGGAGTGATGTTTGGCAAAGTAGATGGAGTCCGCCAAACGAATAGACTGGAATATACTGTCGATATTGTGATATCCGTCATCGCGTTTACCAGTAATAGCAAGGCCGATATTGATTTTACTATGACCTAATTGTTCGATACTTTTTGACATAAAATCCTCGATGCGACATATGATTTGTACAAATTTCTATAGCATTTGTACATGAGATTAAAAGTGATTGAAAATAAACATTAAGTAGTTTATGATGAAACTGTATATGTATGTAAATATATAGTGATAATGCTATATATTCAATTAATTAATTATAGAATATTTATAGTGAAATGGCAATTTAAGGGGGCCTATATGTGGTCTAAATATAAGGATGATATATATCAATGTATAATCGTTGCCATTGGTTGTGCCATTTTTGGTGCTGGCATCGATGCGTTTGTGTTACCGCATAAATTGGTTAGTACCGGAATTAGTGGTATTGGCCTTATACTGTATTACCTTACCGGGCTTTCCGTCGGTACATGGAATGTGATTTTAAATATTCCTATATTTTGGGCGGCTTGGCACTGGCTAGGCAAGCGCGTGGTGGTCAACACATTGTATGGTACTGTCATGTTGTCCTGGATGGTGGATGCCTTTGACTTCTTGCAATACAATATGGTCATTTCTGATCCGTTGTTGAGTTCTATGATGGCTGGTATTACAACGGGGATAGGCCTCGGTATGGTGTATCGCGTTGGCGGTAATACGGGTGGCCTTGATCCAATTGCACTGATAGTCCGAAAATACTATGGCCTTCAAATGGGGTCTATTAATAGCGTCATCAACGCGGCTATCTTAGCGGCTGCTGTGTTTGTAGTTGGCTTAGAGGCCGTAGCGGTTACACTCGTATCTTTGTATGTATATACGATTATTACTAACAAGGTCGTTATTGGCTTTAATCAACGAAAGGTAGCTTTCATCATTACCTATCGAACCTATGAGGTCTGTGATGCGGTCATTAGTAAGGTTGGACGTGGAGCGACGATTATTAATGGTATCGGTGCTTATACGAGAACACCGAAACAGATTGTAATGGTAGCTGTTAATTTGCTACAAGTCAATAAATTAAAAGAAGTTATAGAAGAAGTAGATAATGAGGCTTTCATTCTCATTACAGATGCACAAGAGGTTATCGGTAAAGGATTTACCACACCTGTTGTGCCGACGCCGATAGAAAATCTCGTCAAAGAATGCAAGGATAATGCTCATTATATAGAACATAAAGATTAGAATTAGGAGGTTAGCATGGCTCATGCATTAGCAGGAAAACCTGTTCAAGAACAAGATATTATAGATGTACAGACCATTGTAGATGCGTATTTTGATAATGTTCCAGATATGACAAATCCTACACAATTGGTTTCATTTGGTACATCTGGCCATCGTGGTACCTCCATTGATGGTACATTTACAGATCTTCATGTGGCAGCTATTACACAAGCCATTTGTGATGGTCGCAAACAATTTGGTGCTACAGGGCCTATATTCGTAGGCCAAGATACACATGCATTATCGCAACCGGCTCTTGTGACGGTCCTTGAGGTACTCGCTGGCAATGGTGTAACCGCCATGGTTGATTGCGATATGGATTTCGTGCCAACTCCGTCTGTATCGCGTGCTATTATTCGATATAATGAAGAGCATGACGATAAGGCGGATGGCATTATTATCACTCCGTCTCATAACCCGCCTGACAATGGTGGTATTAAATATAATACAATCATTGGCGGTCCTGCCGATACGGTGGTGACAAAATGGATTGAGATGCGTGCCAATGAGTATTTGACTGCTTATTGTGAAAGCGAGGACTTTAAGCGCATTAGCATTGATAATATTGAACCTACCGCACAAGTACCATATGACTATAAAGGCTTATATGTAGAAGAATTGGGCGATGTTATTAATATGGATGCCATTAAGACCGCTGGACCTAAGGTACTAGTGGATACATTAGGTGGTAGCGGTGCCAGTTATTGGAATGCTATTAAGGAACGATATGGTCTTGATTTAACCATCATTCATGATGACTATGACCCGACCTTTAGTTTTATGACCTACGACCATGACGGCAAAGTTCGCATAGACTGTTCATCCCCTCATGTGATGGCGTCGGTTATTAATCGAATTGGGGATTTTGATTTAGCCGTTGGTAATGATCCTGATTATGATCGGTACGGTATTGTTGTAGCCAGTGGACTTATATCGGCTAATACATTTTTAACGTTAGCAGCTCGCTATTTATTTACCACACGCGGATGGAAAGATAAGGGTATTGGCAAGACTGTCGTATGTACTACAATGATTGATAAATTGGCTGCTAGTGCAGAAATTCCTGTATTTGAAGTGCCTGTGGGCTTTAAATATTTCTCGCAACTTTTATTTGATGGCACGATTGGCATAGGCGGTGAAGAGAGTGCAGGTGCATCCTTCTTGAAAAAGGATGGCAGAGTATGGACTACGGATAAAGATGGTATGATTATGGCTTTGCTCGGTATGGAAATCATGGCTGTTATGGGCAAATCTGCGCTAAAAATGGCTGGCGAATCTGTTGAGGAATTCGGTAATCCAAAATTTGGCCGTATTGATGCACCATGTAAAAAAGAGCAAAAACAAATTCTAAAACAAATGAGTGCTGAACTAATTACTGCTACTAGTGTTGATGAAGATCCAATTACTAATATTCGTACCACATCACTGTATAATGATATGCCAATTGATGGCGTACGCGTAGAAACCGATAAAGGGTGGTTCGTAGCTAGACCATCTGGGACAGAGGATTTATACAAGATTTATGGTGAAAGTTACAAAGGAGATTTAGGTCTCGTGGCGCTACTCACTGCAGGAGAGGAAATCGTCAATGCCGCATTAAATGGCACTATAGAGATTGAATGAGTATTCTCATAAAGTTTTCACTCTGTCACCATGATATATGTGATATAATATATTAATATAGTTTATAGAATGAATGAATTTTCATTTACATAGTTTGTAGAGAGTCAGAAAAGGTGATTGTATGAAATTAGTAGTTACCGTAGTTGGTGTCGACCGTGTAGGTATCATTGCTGGTGTCAGCAGTATTTTGGCAGACTATAAAGTAAATATCTTATCTATTAATCAAACAATTTTAGAAGGTTTGTTTAATATGATTATGATGTGTGAAACTGAAACTAACGACGTAAAGGATTTAACATCCATTCAAGATGCTTTATCCGAACTAGGTAAAACATTAGGCGTAGAAATTCGTGCGCAACATGCTGATATCTTCCTTAGCATGCATCGTGTAGGATAAGGAGGCGCACATGTTATCTATCGACAATATTCTTGAAACGAATCAGATGATTCACGATAACAAGCTCGATGTGCGTACTATTACAATGGGCATTAGCTTGTTAGAATGTGCATCTAGCTCTGGTAAAGAACTCTGCGACCGCATTTATGACCGCATTACCAAAGAAGCTGAACATTTGGTTAATACTGGTGAGGACATCGAGCGTGAGTTTGGTGTACCTATCATCAATAAACGTATTTCTGTAACACCGATTTCCTTAGTGGCTGGTGGCAGTAATTTAACATCTTATGTACCAATTGCAGAAGCGCTTGACCGCGCAGCCAAAACTGTGGGTGTTAATTTTATTGGTGGTTTTTCTGCACTCGTTACGAAAGGTGCGACTCAAGCTGACCGTATTCTTATCGATTCTATTCCTGAAGCGTTAGCGACTACGGATATCGTTTGTAGTTCTGTTGGTGTTGGTTCCACTAAAACAGGTATCAACATGGATGCAGTTCGTGATATGGGCATTATCGTTAAAAAGACAGCTGATCTTACTAAAGATAATGATGCACTTGGTTGTGCTAAGCTCGTTATTTTTTGTAATCCTGTAGAAGATAATCCATTTATGGCAGGTGCTTTCTTCGGTGTAACCGAAGGTGATAGTGCTATTTCCGTAGGCGTATCTGGCCCAGGTGTTGTAAAACATGCTCTTGAAGCAGTGCGTGGTGAACCATTTGACGTTGTGGCCGAAACTATTAAACGTACGGCGTTCAAAATTACACGTGTTGGTCAATTGGTAGCGCAAGAGGCATCTCGTCGCCTTGGTAAACCATTTGGCATCATCGACTTGTCCTTGGCACCAACGCCTGCAGTAGGTGACTCTGTAGCTCATGTGCTTGAAGAAATGGGCTTATCTTCCTGTGGTTGCCATGGCACTACAGCAGCATTAGCATTGTTAAACGATGCGGTGAAAAAAGGTGGCCTTATGGCATCCTCTCATGTAGGCGGTTTAAGTGGTGCTTTCATTCCGGTTTCTGAAGATGCAGGTATGATTGATGCTGTATCCTGTGGTAGTTTATCCCTTGATAAATTAGAAGCTATGACTTGTGTATGTTCCGTAGGTCTCGATATGATTGCTATTCCTGGCGATACAACAGCAGATACAATTTCTGCTATCATCGCCGACGAATCTGCTATCGGCATGATTAATAATAAAACAACAGCAGTCCGCGTTATTCCAGTTCCTGGTAAAACAGTTGGTGAAGTTGTTGAATTTGGCGGCCTTCTTGGCTATGCTCCAATTATTGAAGTAAGTCCATACAGTGCAGCTGAGTTTATTGCTCGTGGCGGTCGTATTCCAGCACCTATTCGCAGCTTAACAAACTAAGTTGAAACCTCGAATCTGTTGAATTCGAGTCGTTGGAGGTGTACTTATGAGTGAGTATGTGCCTGATTATGTGTGGGCCTTTGTGTTGGCTCTCGTCATAACCTTTGCACTAACCCCCTTGGTAAAACGGTTCGCCGTTGCCGTAGGGGCCATTGATAAACCTGATGCTCGTAAAGTGCATCATGGTGCTATTCCGCGTCTTGGTGGATTGGCTATTTTCCTTGGTTATATGGGATCTGTGTTATTTAACAATAGTATTCCTCATGACCATAAATTATTCGGCTTCGTATTGGGTACTGTTATTCTAGTACTTGTTGGTATTTGGGACGATATTCGACAAATTGAGCCGAAAACGAAATTGATGGGGCAAATTATTGCTGCCGCCATTCTTGTGGCCTATGATATTCGCGTAGACTTTATCAACCTTCCTTGGGGTGGTGTAGTTTACTTGAAGTATTGGGCCATTCCGTTGACGATTTTCTGGATTGTAGGATTTACAAACATTGTCAATCTAATCGATGGGCTTGATGGCTTGGCAGCAGGGATTTCTTTTATCGCTTGTATTGCCGTATGTGCGATGACATTACAATTAGGTCAAATTGATTTAGCTTGTATCGCATTGGCTCTTGCAGGTGCTACGGTAGGTTTCTTGCGGTACAATTTTAATCCCGCCAAGATATTCATGGGGGATACTGGTTCGATGCTCCTCGGCTATACCTTAGCAGCTATATCTGTTATGGGGGCCGTGAAAACGGCAGCTACCATTGCCTTAGTTGTTCCAGCTATCGTTCTTGGTTTACCTATATTAGATACATTGTTTGCTATCGTACGTCGTAAGATTAGTGGACGACCTATCTTTAAACCAGATAAAGGTCATGTGCACCATCGTTTATTGGCACAAGGCTTATCTCAAAAACAAGCAGTATTGATGATGTATGCCGTTACCGCTCTCTTCGGTGGTGTTTCGGTTATCGTTGCAGAGGTTAATGCTTGGATTGGTTGCGTACTAGTCTTAGCCATTTTCCTATGTAGTATCTATGTGGCTCGTCGCTTGGGTGTTATTACACATAGTGATGCGGCGGGACATCCCTTACCACGCCCTACAATTGAACGTAGCGATTTAGATGAAACTATTTCGTTTGATCGCAAAGAATTGGCAAAAGCATTAGAGCATTCAGATGATGACTCTAAAAAAGAGTAACCAATGTAGGGGCGCAATGCGCCCCTTTTTTATTAGACTCTGTGGAGGATGAGTAAATGTTGAAAGTAATGACTATCTTTGGTACAAGACCAGAGGCAATCAAAATGGCTCCGCTAGTAAAAGCCTTAGAAGCGGCACCAGATATGGAGCCAATTGTAACTGTAACAGCACAACATAGAGATATGCTCGACCAAGTGTTGCGCCTGTTTGACATTACGCCTGATTATGATTTGAATATCATGAGCCAAGGTCAAACGTTGTACGATGTAACAAATCGTGCATTGATGGGATTAAAATCCGTTTTAGAAGAAGCAAAACCTGATGTAGTACTCGTTCATGGTGATACGACAACAACCTTTGCAGGTGCGTTGGCATCCTTTTACCAAGAAATCCCAGTAGGTCATGTAGAGGCAGGCCTTCGTACAGGTAATATTTACTCTCCATTCCCAGAAGAGATGAACCGCAAATTAACAGGTTCCTTGGCAACATATCATTTTGCACCTACCGCTAGTTCTGAAGCGAATTTAAAACGAGAAAATATTAATACTAATCACCTTTATGTGACTGGTAATACTGTAATTGATGCACTAGATACAACGGTAAAAGATAATTATGTCTTTGATGATGCGGCTATTAATGCACTCGATCAAAATAAGCGTACAGTTCTTGTTACCACACATCGTCGTGAAAACCTTGGTGAACCTATGCGCCATGTATATCAAGCCATTCGTGATTTATTGAATGATTTTGATGATATTCAAGTGGTGTTCCCCGTGCATAAAAATCCTAAAGTTCGTCAAGTAGTTCAAGAGGAACTAGGGGATGTTGACCGTGTTACACTTATCAATCCTCTTGATTATGAGCCGTTTGCAAACTTGATGGCTAAGTCCTACTTAATTCTTACAGATTCTGGCGGGATTCAAGAAGAGGCACCAGCTCTCGGCAAACCAGTTCTCGTATTGCGTGATACTACAGAACGCCCAGAGGCAGTTGATGCTGGTACAGTACGTCTTGTAGGTACCGATAAAGACGCGGTATATAAAGCTGCTTATGAGCTATTGCATGATGAAGCAGCGTATAAGACAATGTCGAATTCGGTCAATCCATATGGTGATGGCAAAGCATCGGATCGTATCTTACAAGCTTTGCGACATGAGTTCTTAGGCGATGCTAATCGTCCTGATCGATTTGGTAAATAATATGGACAAGGATATGGTGAAAGCTCTGGCGATGGCTACATCGGCAGGGCTGACCCTTCTATTTTGTATTGGTGGATTTATCTGGATAGGATATAAACTGGATATATGGATGGATACCATGCCATTATGCATGGTTATTTTTGGATTAATCGGTGCCGTAACAGGCTTTTATATGTTATATAAACAGGTTAAATAGTGAGGTATTTATGAATCAATATATTAAATTCATACGTCATGTGCTATGGGCCTGTTTTTTTGTTACCTTTTTAGGTCTACTTGTCCAATATATTGTGGGCTGGAATCAGTACGTGCTCGGATGGTTGTGGGGCATGTTGACCATGATGGTTTATTTAGTACTGTTAGGACTACATAATAAAGGTCTAGCATATGGCAATCCACATCAGGCTGTGGCTAAAGCACGACGTCAAATGATGTGGCGATTGGCTCTGATTGGCGCCTTCGTAGTTATAGGATTGCAAATACCTGGTGTACGAGCTGAAAGTTTATTGATTTCAGTTGTACTTATACAGCCTGTATTGTATATCGTGTTTTGGCGATTAAGTAAGTAATAAAATGTATTGCATTGGACGATATGATTAAATAGCATGAAATAAGGATTCATTGTATTTCTATCATAAATTTTAAATGCATAAAATGCATTTTTGATATGTAAATCGAGAATTGTTTACTCTAGAAGTGTTGATTATATATCTATAAAGAGGTATTATAATACATAGGTATATATTATATGGATATATATAAAATTTATATTGCTACGTGAGAAAGGGGTTGAGTCTGTGGAACTGCATGCGGGTCACCATCAAGTAGTACAGTGGCTGGGTTTATCGTTTAACATCGATACCTTAATTGCTACGTGGATTACGATGGCGATCGTCATCATCATTTCCGTGCTTGCTACGCGAAATCGAGCATTAGTGCCTTCGGGTGTTCAGAATGTAGTGGAAACTATATTAGAAGCATTAGAAGGTCAATTATCTCCAACGCTTGGGAAACACTGGCCGATGGTGAGTTCATTGTTATTCACATTCTTCTTATTTATCTTTGTTGGTAATGAACTTGGGTTGTTGCCAACGCTACATGCTGTTACTTCGCCTACGGCGGATATTAATACAACAGCAGCACTTGCATTGTGCAGTAGCTTTATAGTGTGGGGAATGGGGATTAAAGTTAAGGGCTTATCTTATTTTAATCATTTCTTACAGCCTTATAAGGCTATGCTAGTTCTAAATATATTTGAAGAAATAGCAAAACCTATCACATTAGCTTTCCGTCTATTTGGTAATATTGTAGCTGGCGAAATTTTATTGGAAATCCTTTATAATTTGCCTTGGTTCGTACCTGTACCATGGGTTTGGATTGCTTTTAGTTTATTTATTGGTATCATTCAAGCTTTTATTTTTACAGTTCTAACAGCCAACTATTTGGGTATGGCATTAAGTGAAGAACATTAATTTTAATGGAGGATTTATTATGGAAGTTCAAGGTTTATTCGCATTAGCTGCGGCAATCGCAGTAGGTTGTGGTGCTATCGCGGCAGGTATTGGTGATGGCATGGTAGCTAGTAAAGTTATTGAAGGTATTACACGTCAACCTGAATTGCGCGGTCAATTAATGTCCACAATGTTCGTAGCTATCGGCTTAATCGAAGCTATGCCTATCATCGGCGTAGTAGTTGCTTTCATTTTATTATTCAGATAATAGCGAGGAGGAACGACCTTGGTAGATTTAACGCTAGGGACAATTCTTGCTCAAATGCTAAACTTTTTTATATTAGTTTGGATTTTGGCCCGTTTTGCATATAAACCATTGGTTTCCATGATGCAAGAGCGTAAGGAACGCATTGCTAAGGATTTAGCAGATGCTCAAGCTGCTCGTACTGAAGCGGAGCAATTCAAAGCTGATTATGCTGCGCAAATAGCGAATGCACGCCAAGAGGCTCAACAAATCGTTGAAAAGGCAGTGCAACAAGCAGAAGCGACTACGCGTGAACAATTGGCAGCAGCTCGTGAACAAATTGAACGTGAAAAAGAACGAGCTCGTCAAGATATCGTAAACGAACGTGATCGTGCTATGAACAATTTGCGTAACGAAGTTATTTCCTTATCTGTTGCAATGGCGACTAAGGTTGTAGCAAAAGATATGGACAGCGAAACTAATACAAAATTAATTGAAGACGCTATTGCGAAACTTGATAGTAAAACGATAGGGTTGTGATATTATGAGCACAGAAATTGTAGCAGATAAATACAGTTCAGCTATGTTAGAGCTAGCTCAAGAACAAGGTAATTTAGTAACTACAGAAGAAAATCTTTTATATGTGGCCTCTGTTCTTAATGAACAACCAGAATTGGTAGGGTTTATTAATAATCCTATTGTGGAAGCAGATGCAAAGATTTCTCTACTTGGAAAAGTCTTTGGCACTGCTGTAGAAAAGACAGTACTTCATTTCATGTATGTCATGGTTAAACGTGGCAGATATCGTTATTTGCAAGATACAATTAGAGCTTTCATAAAAAAATCTCGCGAAGCACGAGGTATTTTGGAAGCCGTTGTAACCGTAGCAGAACCATTAACTGATACATTGCGTGATGATGTACAAGCTAAATTACAAGCGATGACCGGCAGAGATGTCATTGTATCGGTGCGTCAAGACCCTAGAATCATGGGTGGTATTATCATTCAAATCGGTGATAAACGCATTGATGGATCTATTGCACGTCGCTTAGATGAATTGAAAAAAACGTTAGTACGAACTGACTCTATTAGATTGGGGTGAATGGGTATATATGAAAATGAAGCCTGAAGAAATCACTGCTATAATCAAACAGCAGATTCAGGACTATGATGTTGACCTTAATGTCGATGACGTGGGTACTGTCCTCGACGTAGGGGATGGCATCGCCCATATTTATGGTCTTGAAAGAGCCATGGCCGGTGAATTGTTAGAATTACCACACGGCGTATATGGCCTGGTTTTGAACTTAGAATTAGACAATGTTGGTGCCGTACTACTTGGTGACGACTTCTTGATTAAAGAAGGCGATGAAGTACGCCGTACCGGCAAAATCATGGACGTACCAGTAGGGGATGCCCTTATTGGTCGCGTAGTTAATCCGTTGGGTCAACCTATCGATGGCAAAGGTGCTATTCAAGCGACAGAACGTCGTCCTGTAGAACATCCAGCACCTGGTATTGCGGATCGTCAATCTGTAAACGAACCTTTGCAAACCGGTTTGAAAGCTATCGATGCGATGGTACCAATTGGTCGTGGTCAACGTGAGCTTATCATTGGTGACCGTGGTACAGGTAAAACTGCAATTGCTCTTGATACAATCATCAATCAAAAAGGTAAAGATGTAATTTGTATATATGTAGCGATTGGTCAAAAAGAATCTACCGTAGCTCGTGTAGTACAGAAATTAGAAGAAACAGGCGCGTTGGATTACACAATCGTCGTTTCTGCGAGTGCTTCCACAGGGGCTCCACTTCAATACATTGCTCCATATGCAGGTGTTGCAATGGGCGAATACTTCATGTACAAAGGAAAACATGTACTCTGCGTATATGATGATTTAACAAAACAAGCGGCTGCATACCGTGCTATGTCTCTATTATTACGCCGTCCACCAGGGCGTGAAGCGTATCCAGGGGACGTATTCTACTTACATAGCCGTCTATTGGAGCGTGCTGCTAAACTTTCACCAGAACTTGGTGGCGGCTCTATTACAGCGTTGCCAATCATTGAAACGCAAGCTGGTGACGTATCTGCTTATATCCCAACAAACGTAATTTCCATTACTGATGGTCAAATTTTCTTGGGCACAGATATGTTCTACTCCGGTATTCGTCCTGCTGTTGATGTAGGTTTGTCCGTATCTCGTGTAGGTGGTAGTGCGCAAACTAAAGCGATGAAACAAGTAGCTGGTCAATTGCGTTTGGACCTTGCACAATATCGTGAATTAGCAGCATTTGCTCAGTTCGGTTCTGATCTTGATGCAGCTACAAAAGCACAATTAGACCGTGGTGAACGATTGACTGAAATGTTGAAACAAGGTCAATATGAGCCAATGAGTGTAGCCGAAATGGTTATTAACCTATATGCTGGTACTAAGGGATACTTAGCTAGCATTCAAGTAGCTGATGTGTTGGCATTCGAAGCGGAATTATTGCGTTTTATTCGTGCAAATTATCCTGAAATTATCAGCAATATTGAAAGCACAAATAAACTTGATGAAGCAACAGAAAACTTGTTAAAACAAGCTATTCCAGAATGTGTAGAAGCCTTTGGTGCTACACATACATTAGTTTCCCGTAAGGAGGCGTAATGTATGGCTAGTGCACAAGATTTGCGAAAGCGTATAAAGAGTGTTACTAATACGCAACAAATAACAAAAGCGATGAAGATGGTAGCTTCTGCTCGTCTTCGTAGGGCTCAAGCAAAAGCTGATGCAACGCAGCCATACGCAGAAAAAATAGGGCAAATCTTGCGTCATATCTCCACTAGTGATTTACGAGATTATGTAAGTCCTCTACTTGAAAGTAGACCTGTAAAACGGACTTGTTATATTGTTATCGGTGCTGACAAGGGCCTTGCAGGCGCCTATTCGTCTAACGTATTAAAATTGGTAATAGAACAAATCGGTCAAAAAACACCTGATGAATATTGCCTCATTACGGCTGGGCGAAAACCAAAGGATAGTTTAAAATCTCGTCACTATCACATTGATCAATCGTACAGTGGTTTTTCCGATAAACCGAGTTACGAACACGCGCGACATATTATGGATCATGCACTTTCATTATATGAACGTCATGAAGTTGACGAAGTTATCATGATTTATACGCGCTTTGTAAATTCTATGACGCAAATTGCACAGGCAGAGCGCATTCTACCGTTAGAACAACCAGATGATGAAGTAAAGGGCGAAGAGTATGAATTTATGCCGGACCCTGCAGCAGTTCTGGATGCATTATTACCAAAATATTTAGAAATTACCGTATATAATGGATTATTACAAGCAGCGGCAAGTGAATTAGGTGCTCGTATGACAGCTATGACATCTGCTACAGATAATGCTGGGGATCTCATCAGTTCCTTAGGGCTTGAATATAATAAATTACGTCAATCCAGTATTACGAATGAAATTTCTGAAATTGTTGGCGGTGCCAATGCCTTGCAATAGATAAGGAGAGACCTCTTAATGAGTAATAATATTGGGAAAGTGGTGCAGGTCATCGGCCCAGTTGTAGACGTGCGTTTTGAAGCTGGTCATTTACCAGCTATCTATAACGCCATCCACATCTACCATGACCATAAAGCGCACGATAGACAAAAAATTGTAGTAGAAGTTATGCAACACTTAGGGGACGATATGGTTCGCTGCGTTGCTATGAGTTCTACTGATGGTATGACCCGTGGTATGGAAGCAGAAGACACTGGTGTTGCAATCTCCGTACCAGTTGGTGAAGGCGTATTGGGTCGTATCTTTAATGTGTTGGGTGAAACAGTAGACCATGATCCAGCTCCTGTAGTAGCAGATGAAATGTGGCCTATCCATCGTCCAGCACCTAAATTTGATGATCTTTCACCAGATACACAAATCCTTGAAACGGGTATTAAAGTCGTAGACTTGATTGCACCATACGTAAAGGGGGGGAAAATCGGTTTGTTCGGCGGTGCCGGCGTAGGTAAAACTGTATTGATTATGGAATTGATTCACAATGTTGCCACAGAACATGGTGGCTATTCCGTATTCTCTGGCGTAGGTGAACGTACCCGTGAAGGTAATGACCTTTGGAACGAAATGAAGGAATCCGGCGTTATTAATAAAACAGCCTTGGTATATGGCCAAATGAATGAGCCACCAGGGGCTCGTATGCGCGTTGGTTTGACAGGTCTTACAATGGCTGAATATTTCCGTGATGTGAAGAAACAAGACGTGCTCTTGTTTATCGATAACATCTTCCGTTTTATTCAAGCTGGTTCCGAAGTATCTGCCCTTTTAGGTCGTATGCCATCTGCCGTAGGTTATCAACCTACATTGGCAAATGACGTAGGTGCATTGCAAGAACGTATTACATCTACAAAAGAAGGTTCCATTACGTCTGTACAAGCCGTATACGTACCTGCCGATGACTTGACTGACCCTGCACCAGCAGCTACATTTGCTCACTTGGATGCAACAACAGTATTGTCCCGTTCTATCGCGGAACTTGGTATTTATCCTGCCGTAGATCCACTTGATTCTACAAGCCGTATTTTGGACCCTCATGTACTTGGGGATGAACATTATAACGTGGCTCGTGGTGTTCAAGAAGTGTTGCAAAAATATCGCGACTTACAAGATATCATTGCAATTCTAGGTATGGAAGAATTATCTGATGAAGATAAGTTAACTGTATCTCGAGCTCGTAAAATTCAACGCTTCTTGAGTCAACCATTCTTCGTAGCAGAAGTATTTACCGGTTCTCCTGGTAAATATGTACCATTACAAGAAACATTGCGTGGCTTTAAAGAAATCCTTGATGGTAAACATGATGATTTACCAGAAGGCGCATTCTACATGGTTGGTACCATTGATGAAGCCGTTGCAAAAGCAAAGGAAATGCAAGAGAAGGGGGAATAATCCATGGCGGAACCTATGACCCTAACGATAATAACACCTGATGCGATTGTATATGATGATAAGGCTGACTTTTTCGTAGGACGTGCTATTGATGGCGAATTTGGTGTATTGCCTAATCATGCACCTATGATTATTGCCCTCGATATAGCCCCATTACGTGTTGATAATCCTGATGGACAACAGCATACATTTGCTGTTTTCGGGGGCTTTGTCGAAATTGAACACAATAATGTGAGCATTGTAACACCTAATTGTGAAAGCCCAGAAGCCATCGATATCGATCGCGCGAAACAAGCAAAAGAACGCGCTGAAGGCCGTTTGTCTCACCCTACACCTGATATAGATGTAGAGCGTGCTGAACTCGCCTTAGCTAGGGCATTACTTCGTTTAAAGGTAACACAACGCATATAATAGTTATACATTGATATAGCCTTGGTAAATAAGGAGTACTCTTGTAGTGCTCCTTATGTGCTTGTATACGCAAAAAGGGTGTCACCTATGTGGGCGACACCCTTTTGTTGTTGCATTATTTTGAATTATAATACACTAACACCTTTTAGAGAGTAAGCTGTATTTTTGGGTTGTTCTACTTGAAATTCGTAGTCTGGAACAACTGGCATTTCTGCATTGATACCAGGAGCTTGGTAACGATCTCGATCTGTTGGAACACGTTTATATGGTAATTGTTCAAGCAAGTCTTTTATAACTTTATTCCATACGGATTTATGTGTTGGCATAGTCAAGGTATCATCGATTTGGTTAAAACCGCTACGGATAGTGTGGACGACACCTTCACTAGTATCGTAGAAATAAATCATAGCAGATATTTTTGCTTGAATATGAATGTCATCGCTATCATCGTGATAGTATTGGCTGAGATAGGACGTTGGTAATTGTACATATATGTCTTGTATTGGAACAGGCATAATGATAATTTCAGAATGTTGTGATGTTGCCACTTCGGCTAAATCAACAGCTGTGATTTGTGCCAATGGTGTGTTGGTGCTTACTACGGTTGTATCGTAGTAAGGATAACGCAAGACATTTGCCACTGAATCGGATAAATATTTACCAAAGGCAGCCGTATTTTCATTGCGCAATGTTGTAGGCACTACAAGGGTTACCTTACGAGATGGGAAATTATCTAAATGGCCATCGTATTTAGCCTTTCCCACTGTAGATGGTGTATTTGACGTGGTCGATGTAATTTGAATCGGCGACGTTTTGATAGTGCCAGGATCAGGAATGATCTTTACTGGTGCAATAGGAATAGAACGGGCTTTTGTCGTTTGAGCATCTACATTTGCTGCATTAGCGATTGTGAAAGTTGAAACAAATGCTAAGGCAAGCCAAAAACTGATGCGCATGGTTGCTTCTCTTAAGTTCATATTCGACTCTCCTTGATATAAATATAATCAAAACTATATCTTACAGTATACCATAGTTGCAATAAAAAAAAGCAAGCCTTAGCTTGCTTTTTACTGTGGTGGACGATGACAGGATCGAACTGCCGACATCCTGCTTGTAAGGCAGGCGCTCTCCCAGCTGAGCTAATCGTCCATGTGGTGACCCGTCCGGGAATCGAACCCGGGATACCGCCGTGAAAGGGCGGTGTCTTAACCGCTTGACCAACGGGCCAAAATTGGTGACTCACCCGCGACTCGAACGCGGGACACCCTGATTAAAAGTCAGGTGCTCTGCCAACTGAGCTAGTGAGTCATGAATGGCTCCCCGAGTAGGACTCGAACCTACGACCGATCGGTTAACAGCCGATTGCTCTACCGACTGAGCTATCGAGGAATGGTACGATTGTTATTATATGTTAGATTAATTATAAAAGCAAGCATTTTTTTTAAAACACTATAAAATAGATACTGTCAATTATGACTAAAAGACATAACTTTATAGATAAAATTAGTTATCAATAATTTTGATGAGAGAGTCATTAAAATTAATAAAATCTATAGAGCTTATTAACTATAGATATTTACTGCGTTCTAAGATGATTGTATGGCTCTAAATGAATGGGAGTTAGCAATATAAGTATATTGAAGATAATCGGTATACATATGCATTATAGAAAAGTTTATAAGATTTAGTTGAAAAGTAGTATCAGTTAAAAGAGAAGTGTATTTATCTTATTAGATATAGTCTATGTTTGTGGTTCATTTTAAACCAAATTTATATATAAGAAAGTAGGTAAAAATATAAGATATTAAAATCTTATTGATATGTGATAGACTATGACTTTTATCACAGAATGGGGCTTTTTTAGTGACTGGAGAATAAAGTCTATGTAGGCTATTGAAAAACCGAAATATATACAAAAATATTCATGAAAACAATTCTCAAAAATCGAAAAAGCATTGAGAAAACTGTATAGGTGGGGCGTTGAATCCCCCTATATTGTGTGCTACGATTTATGTATAGAGTTAATCTCATCGGTTTGAGATAGATATTCTTTCATATGTTTGAGAATTTTATTTTATCTCATCGGTATTAGAATTAATATTCAACTATTTTCCTGAGGAGGGATTATCTTGCGCGAGATTCAAGTATCTGAAATCACAAAAACAGTCCGTCAAATGTGTATGGACGCAGCTTACCACTTGCCAAAAGACATCTATGAAGGTTTGAAAAAAGGCCGTGAAACAGAAGAGTCTTCAGTAGGTCGTATCGTTCTTGATCAAATTATTAAAAATGCAGAAATTGCCGATGCTGAAGATCGTCCATACTGCCAAGATACTGGTATGACTATGGTATTCTTAAAAGTTGGTCAAGATGTTCATTTCGTTGGTGGTGACCTTACAGAAGCTATCAATGCTGGTGTTGCAGCTGGTTATGTTGAAGGTTATCTTCGTAAATCCGTTGTAGCTGAACCATTGTTCAACCGTAAAAATACACAAAATAACACACCTGCAATCATCTACACTGAAATCGTTCCTGGCGATAAAGTAGATATTCAAGTAGAATTAAAAGGTTTCGGTTCTGAAAATAAATCCGATGTAGCTATGCTCGTACCTGCTGATGGTGTGGAAGGCGTTAAAAATGCAGTCCTTGAAATCGTAAAACATGCAGGCCCTAACCCATGCCCTCCAATCGTACTCGGCATTGGTATTGGCGGTACTATGGACCAAGCAGCTGTTATGTCCAAAAAAGCGTTGCTTCGTGACATTAGTGTACCTCATAAAGATGCAGACTATGCAAAATTAGAAGAAGAAATCATGGAAATGGTTAACAAAACTGGTATTGGACCACAATTGGGTGGCACTACAACTTGTATCGGTGTAAACATCGAATGGGGTGCAACTCACATCGCAGGTCTTCCTGTTGCAGTTACTATCATGTGCCATGCTGCTCGTCATGCTCACGTAGTACTTTAATCGATAGGAGGTAAAAACAATGGCTGAATCAATTCGCATTAATACTGAAGAATATAATGAAGAGTTTTCCCGCAAATTAAAAGTTGGTGATAGCGTTCTTATTACTGGTAAAATTTACTCCGCTCGTGACGCTGCTCATAAAGTTATGACTGAAGCTTTAGCGCGTGGTGAAAAATTGCCAATCGATTGGACAAATAAGTTTGTTTATTATCTTGGACCAACACCTGCAAAACCTGGTGATCCAATTGGTTCCGCTGGTCCTACAACTTCCGGTCGTATGGATGCTTACACACCAACAATGCTTGATC